>Ga0182015_10004070_pt1 | contig 15970 bp, 15 predicted proteins | sample 712P3MmetaG_FD_120478 | JGI IMG/M metagenome (GOLD analysis project Ga0182015, IMG submission 120478) | Permafrost microbial communities from Stordalen Mire, Sweden - 712P3M metaG | ecosystem: Environmental > Terrestrial > Soil > Wetlands > Permafrost | place: Sweden: Stordalen | collected... | reverse complement strand
TTTCTCCCGCAGAGAGTGATGCACGTGCGCATGTAAGGACGTGCCCCTTCAAAACACGGACTTAATCAGACATTCCCTGAGCCGCAGCCGGGGCAGGCGCAATCTCCCGCAGGATGGCGTCGACGTGGACGCGGGCTCCATCGATGTGGGGGAAGTCCGTGTTGCCGGGATTGAAGACGAAGGCGAGATCTGTCCCGGCCAGGACAATGCCGTCGAGCCGCTCACGCTCGATGAGTGTGTGCGCAAGACTGCGGAGCCGGTTGAAATCCTGGTCGGAGGCACTCCCTGCTTCCACGACGCGAGTGTAGATGGCTGCGATGGTGTCCATCTCCTCCGCCGTCGCCAGGATCACTTCGGTCTCGCCCAGGCATCCGAACATCCGGGTCTCCATGGTTACGCGCCCTCCGAACAGGGCGACGCGATGGAACCGTCGACGCTCGATCTCCGCCGTAATCGCGTCGAGCAGGCTGATCAGGGGAAGAGGAGTGATGGAGGCGAGTTCCGCGGCGCAGATTTGCGGGGTGAACGCCGGGATCGACGCAATCTCGGCGCCTCCTTGAGCCAGCTGCTGCAGCAGGCCCGCAAGGTATTCGGCGAGCTCCTGGGTTGCGCGAGCAGCGGCCCGAGAGATCACATAACGCACATCGGCGTGAACCATGAGAAGGCGGAGCGTCAGGCCGCGAGCCAGGCTCCCCTCGACCAGAGCCTTGTAATAAAAGATTCCCGCGCCCATGCCGAGACCTGCGACGAGTCCAAACGGACGCATTTGTCCGGAGGTTTCCATACTTTCGAATGTATTCGAGAGGGCGGGATTCTCGATCCAGTTTGTGACGAGCCGTGCTACTTCGTCGGCGCCGGGTTCTCGGCAGGCTGCGTCACGATGCTCACGTTGGTGATCCCGGCCTGCTTCACCGCATCCATCAGCGTGGCGAACGCGCCGAACGGAACCTTCTCATCGGCGCGCAGATAGATCACCTCGTGCGTGGTGTCGGTGTTCTGCGAGCGCAGGATGTTGGGCAGGTCGCTCAGGTTGACCATCTTGTCGTTGAGGAAGACCTGCTGATCTTTGTCGATGGTCAGCACCGTGCGCTGTTCGGTGATCTCGCGCACCGTTTTCGTTTTGGGTACGTTGACCTGAATGCCGGATTGAAGCACGGGCGCGGTCAGCATGAAGATGACGAGCAACACGAGGACCACGTCGACCAGCGGGGTGATGTTGATCTCCGCCAGCGCGGTTTGGGTGTGACCGCTTCTACTTGTGAAGGCCACGGGATGTCTCCAGCGCGTCCTGATCGGGCTTGAGGGCTGCTTCTTCCATGCTGTTCAGCAGTTCGCGGGCGAAGTCGTCCATGCGCGCGGCAAAGTCGCGGCAGCGCGCGGTGAACTGGTTGTAGGCGATGACCGCGGGGATGGCGACCAGCAGTCCGGCCGCGGTCGTGATCAGCGCTTCGGAGACGCCCGGCGCGACGGCGCGCAGGGTTGCGGTGCCTTCGGCGCCAAGGCCATGGAAGGCGTCCACGATGCCCATGACGGTGCCGAAGAGGCCGACGAACGGCGCTATGCTGCCGATGCTGGCCAGCCAGGTCAGCCGCTGCTCCATCGCTGTCAGCGATTCGCTGGCTGCGGTTTGCGCCGCGCGCTCCAGCGCCGTGATGTTACGCGGCGGGCCGAATCCGCCCGTCTGTCTCCTATAGGTTTCGTACACTTCGTCGAAGACATTGACCAGCGGGCTGGGCTTGAACTGCTCGCTGACGGCGGCGATTTCCTGCAGCCGGTTGGCCTTGCGGAAAGAGCGCAGGAAGCGGCGGCTTTGAGAGCGGGCGCGCCTGAAGCTGACCCATTTGGCGAGAATGATGGCCCAGGAAAAAAGGCTCCCGACCAGCAGCACCGCGAGCACGGTGATCGCGATCGGTCCGCTGTTCTGCAGCATCTCCACGATCGCACTGCCGCTGTTCACGGGAGGCGGAGCGATCGGGTTCGTATCCTGGAAGAAAAGTAACGCGGTAAGGAGAGGAATCATTGCCTGACTATCACGTTACCAGAAGCAGGAATGTGGCGGGGGGTTGCTCACGCAAGGGCAGGAACCTGCTTCGTTATACCTCGATTCGCGAAAACAGCCACGCGCTGGTGCTGAGAAAGATCGCTGCGAGAGCGGCGAGCAGGCACAGGTCCAGCAGGAAGTTGAAGTGCGAGCCGAAATTGAACTGCCAGCTGCCGATCAGCACCCCGCGGAGGCCATCGATCCCGTAGGTCAGCGGATCGGCATGGGTGACCCAGGAGAGCACTTTGGGGAGGTTTTTGAGCGGATATAGCGCGCCGGACAGAAAGAAGATCGGCATGACCAGGAAGTTCATCAGCATCTGGAAACCCTGCATGTCTTTGATCGTCGATCCCACCGATGCGCCGAGCGCCGCAAAGACGATGGCGATCATTCCAACGAAGACCAGGGCAATGGGAACGGCGAGCCAGTTGTGGATGCCCGGCGTTCCAGCGGCATGCGCGTACACGGGGCGGAAGCCGGCGATGAGGCAGACGATCAGCATCAGCAGCCCCTGCAGGCTGGCGACCGTCGCGCCGCCCAGGGTGCGGCCCAGGATGATGTGCAGGCGCGGCACTGGAGCCACCAGGGTTTCTTTCAGGAAGCCGAACTGCCGATCCCAGAGCATGGCCATTCCGGAAAAGATTGAGCTGAACAGCACCGTCATGCCGATGACGCCCGGCGCCATGAACTGCAAATAGTTGCCCGCTCCCGCCTTCGCGAAAACCGGACCGAACCCGAAGCCAAGCGCCAGCAGATACAGTGTCGGCTGACCCAGGGAGACGATGATCTGCGCCTTGGAACGAAAGTAGCGCTTCACCTCGCGCAGCCACATGATGTAGATCGCGCCCATGCTCTCTCCTTACCTTTTCTGCTGCCACATCTGCGCGAAGCGCCGCAGGTTGTCGGTAGAACTGGCGCTCTCGTCGCGCAGCGAAGTGCCGGTCAGCGCCAGAAATGCGCCTTCGAGCGAATCGGTGTTGGTGCGGGCTTTCAGCTCGGCCGAGGTGCCAACGGCGACGATGGCTCCGTGATCCATGACCGCAATGCGATGCGCCACGCGATCCGCCTCGTCCATGTAGTGCGTGGTCAGGAAGACGGTCGTCTTCTCCTTCTCGTTGAGGGCCTTCACGTGCGTCCACAGCTGATTGCGGCTTTGCGGATCGAGGCCCAGCGTGGGCTCATCGAGAAACAGAATTTTCGGCGTGTGCAGAAATCCGCGCGCGATCTCCAGCCGCCGCTTCATGCCGCCGGAGAAAGTCTTCACGTAATCGTTACGGCGCTCCCACAGCTCAAATTGCCGGAGCAGCAGCTCGATGCGCTCGACGCGCACGCGGTGCGGGATGTGGTACAGGATCCCGTGCAGCTCCATGTTTTCGTATGCGGTCTGCTCGTTGTCGAGGCTCGGATCCTGGAAGACAATGCCGAAGCGCTGGCGGGCTTCGCGCTGCTTCACCCACGGGTCGAAGCCGTCGAGATGAATGTGCCCGGCGGTGGGGCGCAGCAACGTGGTCAGCATCTTGATGGTGGTGGTTTTGCCGGCCCCGTTGGGGCCGAGGAAGGCGAAGATTTCCCCGGCATCCACCTGAAAGGAAATGTCTTTGACGGCGGTGAACTGGTCAAAAGTCTTAGTCAGGTTTTCCACCTGGATCACGGGCTGCCTCCCGGTAAGAATTGCGTTGGGATCAAAGCGATCTGTCTAGTTTGCCAGAAAGAGGAGCGTGAGGCTATGCACTCGGAAGCCCCGCGCCGCAGGCATGGGTCAGCGGTTTGCCGTCAGAGCCGGAGTCCAGACGACCTGATTCCCGGGTTTGATTTCAATCAGCAGCGACCCTTCCTGGCCCTGCCCGAGCTCGGGGCCGGTGGCGGTGTGGCTCTGTCGGGCGGCGTCGGTGAATTCGAGGCTCACCGTTTCTGTGCTCAGATTGCGAAACCGATAGTGATAGCTCGCCGCTGCGGCGATGGTCTGCACCCCGAACGAGCCACCAGGATAATTCACCTCCACCAGCGAAACCGGGGCGTCCTCGCGATTGACGATGGTGCACTGAATCCACGGCGAGTGGCAGCCGGAGAGCATCAGCAGCAAACCCGCCGCACACCCCACGGCAATCAACCTGTGTCGCATCATCCGCTGCTCAGACTACCATCAGCGCCCGCGCCGGGAAGTTTCCTTCCACGGAGTCAGCACTTTGTAGGAGGGAATCGCCGTCGCATTCGCCTTGCTCGCGGCGAGCAGCTTGCGCCGGACGAGCCAACGCACCGCGGCCTGCGCGGAGCTTTTCGACACGCCGATTGATTCGGCCATCTCCTGAAAGCTTACCTGGACCGGCTTGCCCGAGCGAGCCTGCGCCGCCGCCAGCCAGAGATAAACGAGGAAGGCGACCGGCCGGCGATCGTGGCCCACCAGATCGCGCATCAGAACATCGGTGATGTAGTCGTCGAAGGCTGGCACGCTATACCGATCCTTACTATAGCAACGCCTGGACGATTGCGCCTGTCGCCGACCGTGGGTATGCTCCGGAAATCGAGGAGGAACCATGATCAAGGGGATCAAATTTGTGGGCGTACCGGTCAGCAATCAGGATGCGGCGCTCAAGTTCTGGACCGAAGCCGTAGGGATGAAGGTGGTGACCGACCAGCCCTTCAACGAAAAGCAGCGCTGGATCGAGTTAAAGATTCCCGGCGCGGAGACCGGCATCGCGCCCTTTACTCCGGAAGGTCACGAAGACCGCATCGGCCAGTTTCAGTCCATTTCTTTCTGGTCCGACGACGTCTTTGCGACCGCGGCGGCTCTCAAGCAGAAGGGTGTCGTCTTCGCTCAGGATCCGAAGAAAGAGCAGTGGGGAACGTCGGCGATCTTTAAAGACCCGGACGGAAATACCTACGTGCTGTCCAGCCGGTGACCGCAGGAACCCTTACACCAGCGGCTTGCGGTCGAGCGCCCGCGCGGTGAGCACCACGCCGGTTTCGCGGGTGTGCAGCGTGATGGGGAAGGCGAGCACATTCCACACCCAGCGATCCCCCTTGCTGGGCAGGTTGAGCACGCCGCGAAACGTGCGGTCGATGTAGGTTTCGCGAGTCTCGGCCACCGTGCTCAGAATGTCGGCCCAGTCGGCGGCCAGCTCCGGCATCTCTTCGAACATGTTGCGGCCGGGGAACCAGTCGCGCGGCTTCTCCAGCACCCGGGCGCAGGTTTCGTTCACGTAATGCCAGGTGCCCTCGCCATCGAGAATCTCCAGGACCACGTCATCCCCCATCGCCATATTGATGCGGGAGTAGAAAAAATCGCGGGCATCCACCACCACCGGCTTGCCGCGGCGTTTCGCCTCGAAGGAGCGAAGGGCGGTGACCAGATCGTCGATGGAGCTGTAACCCTTCAGCAGGTGCATGTCCTCCACGCCGCCGAAGCGGCGCTCCAGGGTGGCGGAGAGGATGATGATGGGGACCTGCGGGTGACGCGCGCGCAGATGGGCAGCGACATCGGTGCCGAACTTGCCGGCTCCGAGGTGATAGTCGAGCACGGCAATGTCAATGGAATCGAGCAGGCGCTCGGCTTCCTCCACAGTGCCGGCCGTCTCGGTGACGTAACCGTATTTGCGCAGAATCGTGGAGCGCAGCAGCAGATTATCCGGATGGTCGTCGAGCAGGAGGACGCGAATCGGGGTGCTGGGCGGCTGCACAAGAGTCAGAGGGGGATCCTGGTCGTTCGTCGGCATAAATATTTCTTCGATGCGAAAGCCTGCGGCATCGCTGCCGCACCCCAGTAGAAATTTGGGTTGTTCGTCCTACTTTACTCTTCGCGTTTCGACTTGCGCTGAAATTGCTTTAGTAACTCCGGGAGGCGGCTGAAAAGCGCGGTTGCCCGCAGCCACTGCTTATGGTCGAAGGCGGGCGATCCGGCCAGCATGGAGCCCGGCGGAATATCGCCGTGGAGCCCGGCCTGGGCGATGGCCACGACCCCGTCGCCGATGTTGCAGTGCCCCGCGACCCCCACCTGGCCTGCGAGAATCACGTTTTTGCCCACATGGGTGGATCCGGCCAGACCCACCTGGGCGCACAGCAGCGTATTTTCGCCCACCGACGAGCCGTGCCCCACCTGCACCAGGTTATCCACCTTAACCCCGTCTCCGATGCGTGTCGCTCCGACGCTGGCGCGGTCGATGCAGGCGTTGGTCTGGACTTCGATGCGGTCGCCGAGGATGGCTGGTCCGGACTGGGGGATTTTGTGCCAGCGGCCACCCTCGTCTTTGGCGAAGCCGAAGCCGTCCGACCCCACCACTGCGCCGTTTTGCAGCAGCACGTCGTCGCCGAGCTGGCAGTGCTCACGAACCACTGCGTGGGCATGCGCGAAGAACCGATGGCCAATGCGGACGCCGGGATAAATGACTACGTGGGGCAGAATGACGGCGTCGTCGCCGATGACGACATTGTCGCCAATCACGGCATAAGCGCCGATGTGGGCGTTGGCGCCGATGGTCGCCGTGGGCGGCAGGACGGCTGTCGGATGAATCCCCGCAGGCCACGCCGGCGGCTGGTAGAAAATATCGACCGCCCGAGCGAAGGCCAGGTAGGGGTTTTTCAGCCGGAAGGTGGCGGCGAGAACGTCGGGGAAATCCGGCGTTACCAGAATGGCCGAGGCGCGGGTGGTTTTGGCCAGGCCGGCGTATTTCGGATTCGCCACGAAGGTGATTTGGCCGGGTCCGGCCTCTTCGATTCCGGCGACGCCGGTGATTTCGAGATTGGAGTCGCCACGCAGCTCGGCCTGAAGCACACGCGCCAACTCGGCAGATCGCATGGGGAGATTGTAAATCCCCGCAAACCCAGTGACTTGCCAGATGCATCGCTCACCCCGTTGCCTGGGAAAGCGTCCAACTTGTGTCATCATCAGGATGACGGGAGGACGGCGACTATCCCACGCCCCAATCCATTCCGCGATCAAAGTCCAGGGTTTCGCGCTCTCGCGTTTGGACTGGTGCTGCTCGGCGTTTGCGTGTTTTCGTGGGGGCTGAAGTACAAGCTATCGCTCTACGACCCGCCCCACGCGGTCTCCCACCACATGGCGGCGGCCAGGCTGCTTTCGGGAAAAGAGCGCAATGCGCTGCCCCTTTCCGCCGTCCGTCTCCGCGCGAATGCGGTCGTCCCGCCGCTCTTGAGAACGCTGGTGCTCGCATTCTTTGCATGGGCAGCTTTGCAGTTACAGGCCCGCATCAGCAGCCGGATGGGCAGACCCCTAACCTTCCGTGCAGTTCCGGCCTGTGCTCGATCCGCGCTTTATTTCGTCCGTCCCCGGCCTCGTCGCCGCTAATCGACATCTAAGTATGCGCCGCCGCTATGCTGCGCCGCCAAGGCCGGCGAGCGCGGCGAGCGTTTGCTTCCCGGTCAAGTTTCCTTCAGGCCAGGGCCTTCAATCAACAGGAAGGTAGTTCCCGGACATGCGCAAGCGTTTATGGATCGTCATTTCTGCCCTTGTTGTCGCGGCCGCGATTGTCATCCTCGCGTGGTATGGGCATCGCCGCAGCGGGACGGTCGAAGCCGCGCCTGGTCCGCCGGCGGCGCAGGTGGCTGTGGTGCAGACCGGCAACATCGATCAGGTGCTCACCCTGGCCGGGCAATTCCAGCCCTATCAGGTTGTCGATGTGCACCCCAAGGTCTCCGGGTTCATTCGCCACATCTACGTCGACATTGGCGACCGCGTACATCAGGGGCAGACCCTGGCGGTGCTGGAGGTCCCCGAGCTGAAGGCGCAGCTGGAAGGTACGGTTTCCGAAGTAGCGCGCAGCGGCGACGAAATTGACCGCTCCCAGCATGAGGTCAAACGGGCCGAGTCGACCCATTCCGCGCTGCACGCGGATTATCAGCGGCTCCTCGACACCTCGCAGGCCCAGCCGGGACTTGTTGCGCAGCAGGAACTCGACGATGCGCAGGCAAAGGACCTGTCGTCGGGGGCGGATGTGGATGCGGCCAAAGCGGCGCTCGGCGCAGCCCAGAAGGGAATGGAAGTCTCCAAAGCCGACAACGAGCGGGTGAGCGCGATTGAGGATTACACCAATGTCGTCGCGCCGCTCGACGGCGTGATTATCTGGCGTTATGCCGACACCGGCGCGCTGATTCAGTCCGGCGTCGGCTCCAACAACCAGGACCTGCCCATCGTGAAGCTCGCCCAGAGCGGCGTGATGCGACTGCGGCTGCCGGTCCCGGAGGCTTACGTTCGCTACGTCCACCTCGGCAACACCGTCAAGGTGCGTGTGGACGCTCTGGGCCGCTCCTTCACCGGCACCGTGGTCCGCTTTACTCGCGAGCTGAACTTCGAGACGCGCACGATGGAGACCGAGGTCGACGTCGCCAACAACGACCTGTCGATCGACTCCGGAATGTACGCCAACGTCCTGATGGGGCTCAACCACGCCGACAGCGCGATTACGGCGCCGGTCGGAGCGATCGTACTGCGGGGCAACCAGCCGCTGGTGTACGTGCTCGACAGCGGCAATCACGTGCATATTCGCACGGTGCAGGTTGGCATGGAGGGCAATCAGCTGGCGGAGATCAAAGCCGGCCTCAGCGCCGGCGATCGGGTGATTCTCGCCGCCCAGGCCAAATACGCGGAAGACGAAGCCGTCACGCCGGTGATGGAGAAGACGCCTGCTTCGGAAACCGCGCCGCAATCCGGCGGGGTGATCGATATGAACGCGGAGCCTGGCTCTGCGAACGGGGGCACGCAGTAAATGCCAAAGTTCGCGCTGCGCTTCCCCTATTTCGTTCTCATGCTGTGCCTCATGGTGTCCCTCATCGGCATCGTGAATCTGTTCTCGATGCCGGTGGATTTGTTCCCGGATATCGACATGCCGGTGGTGGTGGTCGCCACGTTTTATAACGGCATGCCGCCCGAGCAGATTGAAGCAGACATCACGAATACCTTCGAGCGATTCTTTACCCTTGCCGCGAACGTCGACCACAGCGAATCCCGCTCCCTTACCGGCGTCAGCCTCATCAAGATTTACTTCAAGCCGGGAACCGATCCGAACGCCGCGCTCAGCAACGTCGCCAATCTCGCCATGGCCGACCTGCGCCGTCTGCCACCCGGAACCCTGCCGCCCGTGGTTCTCGGACTCACCGCCTCAACCCAGCCGGTCTGCCTGGTGACGCTCGAAGGCAAAGGCCTCAACGAAACCCAGCTCAAGGACCTCGCGCAGTTCCAGATCCGCAACCAAATCTCCAATGTCCAGGGCGCGTCTGTGCCGCAGCCCTACGGGGGAACGTATCGCCAGATCCAGGTCTACGTCGATCCGCTGAAGATGGAGGCCCGCAACCTGAGCCTCAACGACGTCGTCAAGGCGGTGAACGAGTCCAACCTCATCCTTCCCGCGGGTGACGTGCGCATCGGCAACAAGGATTTCAATATTTACGCCAACAGCCAGTTTCCGGACGCTAACGCGATGAACCAGATGCCGCTGAAATCCGTCGGCAACGGCTCGGTGCTTGTGGCTGACATCGGCCACGCGGTGGACTCCGGCGCGCTGCAGTACAACATTGTCCGCATCGATGGCCAGCGGTCTGTCTACGTCCCGGTTTTCAAGCAGGGCGGCAACAGCAACACCATCACCATCGTCGACGGCATGAAAGAGGCGATCAAGCACCTCGTCGACATTCCGGCCTCGCTCAAAACCGCCGTCGTTTTCGATCAGTCCGTCTTCGTGAAGCTTGCCCTTAAACAACTCGTCAATGAGGCTGGGATCGGTCTGGTGCTCACCGGCATCATGATCCTGCTCTTCCTCGGCAGCCCGCGCGCCACGATTGCCGTGATGCTGTCCGTCCCGCTGTCAGCGGTCGCCTGTTTGCTCATGACCAATGTGTTCGGGGGAACCATCAATACGATGATCCTCGGCGGCCTCGCCCTGGCCTTCTCCCGCCTTATCGACAACGGCGTCGTCGTTCTGGAAAACATCTTCCGCTACATGGAAATGGGAGAGCCGCCGCGCATCGCCGCCGAAAAGGGCGGCACGGAAGTCTCCCTCGCTGTGCTGGCCGCCACGGTCACCACCTCAATCGTCTTTCTCCCTGTCGCCGCTCTCTCTGGGGTCAGCAAGTACCTGTTCACCCCGCTGGCGCTGGGCGTTGTGCTTTCCATGTTTGCGTCGTACGCCTTCGCCATGACCGTGATCCCGCTGTTCTGCGCGTTGTTCCTGCGCGGGCATAGCCACGGCGAGCGGGACGAGACGGGCGAACTCGTCGACCAGCACCCGCCGAAGCCCAAACGCCGCTTCGGTCTGGAGCCGGTCGTTGCGAAGTTCAACGAGTACTTCCAGCGCATGGTCAACCGGTACGAAAGCCTCGTCCGCCGCTCTCTGCTCCGTCCCGGCCTCACGACATGGGGGATTCTCGGCGTCGTCGCCGTTCTCCTCGTCGTCACCTTCCCCTTCCTGGGGCGGGCTTACTTTCCCCGCACTGATCCCGGTCAGTTCATCATCAACGTACGGATGCCGTCGGGCACCCGCCTCGAAATCAGCGATCAGTACATCGCCCGCGTCGAGCAGATCATTCGCGAGGAAGTCCGCCCTAAAGAACTGGGCATGATTGTCTCCAACATCGGCGTGTATCCCGATCTCTCCGCCATCTTCACCTCCAACGCCTCGATGGACACCGCCTTTGTGCAGACCAGCCTCAAAGAGGAGCATTCCATCGGCAGCTATGAATACATGCAGCACGTGCGCGAGCGCCTCTCGCGAGAGATGCCCGAGTTGACCACGTACTTCCAGGCCGGTGGCCTTGTCGACGGCGTCATCAACCAGGGACTGCCCGCTCCCATCGATCTCCAGGTTAGTTCGATGGACATGAACGGCGCCTACACCCTCGCCGAACAGCTGGCCGCGAAGATCCGCACCTTCCCCAACGTCAGCGGCACGTACATTCCCCAGGACGTGAACTACCCCGGCATCCAGCTCAACATCGACCGCGAAAAAGCCAGCCTCATCGGTCTCTCGGCGAAGGACATCGTGGACAACGTGATCACCGCCATGACCTCCGACGGCATGGTGGCGCCGAGCTACTGGATCGATCCGCAAAGCGGCAACAACTACATGGTGACCGTCCAGTACGGAAATCGCTGGATCGACAACATGACCATGCAAGATTTCGAGTCCATCCCGTTGCGCGGCGTTCACCCGGCGGGCTACAGTCCGCTCAACGACGCCCTCGAAGCCTCCGATGCGGATCCCGATCAGTGGATCGGCTCACACCGGGCCGGCTACACGCCGCTGAGTTCGGTCGCCAGTGTCCGGCTGATCAATACGCCGACCGAAGTGGATCACTACCAGATTCGGCGCGTGATCGATGTTTACGTTGCGACCAAATCCGAGGCGCTCGGTCAGACCGGCGCAAAAATCCGCAACCTTATCGCTGATACCCCGACCGACTTGAACACCCGCATCACCCTGCGCGGCGCGGTCGTCAGCATGAACGAAGCCTTCCGCGACTTCGGCTTCGGCCTGCTGGTCGCGGTCGCCCTGGTCTACCTGGTGCTGATGGCCCAGTTCACCTCCTTTGTCGATCCCTTCATCATCCTCATGGCCATTCCGCCCGGCATAGCCGGAGTCGCCCTCACCCTGCTGTTGACCGGGAGCACGCTGAACATCATGTCGCTGATGGGCACCATCATGATGACCGGCATCGTCGTCTCCAACAGCATCCTGATCGTCGACTTTTCGAACATCCTCCACGGCCAGGGCCTTCCCCTGCTCGATGCCACGGTCGAGGGCTGCAAGATGCGTCTGCGCCCCATCCTGATGACCTCGATGGCCACGCTGCTTGGCATGATCCCGATGGCCATCGGCGCCGAGGCCGGCAGCGAGCAGTACGCGCCGCTGGCTCGCGCGGTCATCGGCGGCCTCGCGGTCTCCGTGGTGGCCACCATGTTCCTGGTTCCCGCGGTCTATCTGGCCATTCATTCCTGGCGGGAACAGAAACTCAATGAGCTGAAGGGAGCCGAGGCATGAAAAGCGCCCTGACCGTGATAACTGCTGCGCTTTGCTGCCATGGCTTCGTGGCCGCGCAGTCGACGCTGCCGGCCGCGCCGGATCCGCACGTTATTGCGGCGTTGCAGAACTCCGGCTCTCCGCAGACCGCCCCCGCAACCCAGGCTCCGGCGTCCGCCCCGGCGGCCGCCGTACCCGACGCCAACCTTCCCCAGCTCACCCTCGCCCAGGCCGAGCAAATGGCGATTCGCAACAACCCGCGCGTCAGCGTCGGCAAGTTGCTGGCGCTCGCCCAGCACGAAGTCACGCGCGAGGCGACATCTTCCGAGCTGCCTACCGCGACTGCTGCGGCGAGCGCCGTGCAGGCTGAAGAAGCCAGCCGCCTCTCCGCGGGATCCCTGACCGCCTCACGCCTCTTGCAGCACGTGGGTGGAGGCGCCAACTTCACCCAGCTCATCTACGACTTCGGCCACACCCACAATCTCGTGCTGTCGCGCAAGCTCGAGGAGAAGGCCAGCAACGCCAGCGCGCTCGCGACCACCGAGGAAATCGTCCTCGCCGCCGATCAGGCCTTTTACGACGCGCTGACCGCCCAGGCCGAACTCAACGTCGCCCGTCAGACCGTCAACACCCGCCAGACCACCGAGACTCAGGTCTCCGAGATGACGCGCAACAAACTCAAATCCACGCTCGACCTCAGCTTCGCGGACGTCGATTTATCCCAGGGCCAGCTCTTCCTGCTCGACGCGCAGAACAACGCCGACGCCGCCATGGCCGCTCTCGACGCGGTCCTCGGCCTCGACCACAGTGTCCAGTACGTGCTGGTTGAGGATGGAACGCAGCCGCAGCCTCCACCACCCACCGCCGATCCGCTGATCCAGACCGCTCTGCAGCAGCGGCCCGATCTGCAGTCCCTCACCTACGATTCGCAATCCGCGCAGAAGTTCGCTCGCGCGGAGTGGGACCAGCTCCTGCCCACGGTCAGCGCGGCCGGAACCGCCGGCATCGTCCCCGTTCATCCGGGCACGTATTACATCACCAACTGGTGGGGCGCGATCGGCGGCAACGTGAATATCCCCATCTTTAACGGGTTTCTCTACACGTCCGAGGCCAAAGAGGCGAAGTACCGCGCTCAGGCCGCCGCCGAAAACGGCCGTGACCTGCGCGATCGCATCGTCCGCGACGTGCGCACGTCCTGGCAGCAGGCGACGATGGGCTGGCAGCGCATGAACGTGACCGCGCAGTTGGTGAAAGAGGCCAACCTCGCCATGGATCTGGCGCAGACCCGCTACAAACTCGGCCTCAGTTCCATTGTCGAATTGAGCCAGGCGCAGCTCCAGCAAACCAGCGCGCAAATTCAGGACACGAGCGCCCGCTACCAGTACCGGCTCTCCCTCGCAACCCTGAATTATGAAACGGGGACTGCGCCTTAAGGTGCTCCGCTCCCCACCGACCGGCTCTCCGTCTGGTAATTCAGCGCCCCAGCCGTCGACTGCCCCGGATACTGCGCGTTGACGTGCATCTCGACGATGTTGCCTTCCATCTCCGGCGTGTCGCTCACGATATCCGAGTCGGTGCGGATAATCGTCAGGTACGGGCTGTTCTGCGATGCCACGTAGACCTTGCCGATCGGGTAGTTGTAGATCGCTCCGATCGCATGCGGGTTGGATGTCAGCGGGATCGTTTTTTCCACGGTGTAATTCGTGAGGTTCACAATGGAAACGCTGCCCGGTGTCCCGGCCGTGATGTCTCCCTGATTGGCGACATACACGCGGCTTCCATCCTGCAGGACCGCCACTTCCACCGGATGCAGCCCGACCGGCACCGTGGCCAGCACGTTCCCAAAGGTCGTGCTGTCGTTGCCGTACGTATCGAGGCTGGTGTCGATGATGCTGATGCTGTTGCCGTCGTAATTCGCGGTGACCAGAAGCTGCCCGACCCGGTAGTAGTCGGCGTAAACCGGTCCCGCTCCCACGGTAATCGCCGGATGCGCGGAATCGATGGCGTTGAGCTGCGAGTTGATGACGGTCACGGTCCCGCTGCCGCGGTTCATGATGAAGTCGCGCAGCGTGTCCGTGGTCATGAAGCCGAACACCGGGCAAATCCCCAGCGGCAGCCGCGCTGAAATGGTGTTCGTCGTGGTCTCGATCGCGTCCGCCTCGCCGTTCACCGTTACCGCAGACGGAGTGGCGCAGTCACCCCAGGCCGGTTGCGCGCCGCCGCTGGAATTGCCCTGGCTGATGGCGTACATGCGCTCGCTGGTGCTGAAGCCGGTCAGGTTGATGAGCGACGGCGCCACCGGAATCTCCTGCTTGAGCGCCGATGGCGAGCCGGTCATTTCCGCTATGCAGTTGGTCGTCAGGCAGGTGGGTCCGTGGAGCCCCACTTCGGTCACGTAGAGGTTGCCGTCGGCCAGCAGCGTGTTGGTCGGCATCGATCCCGGCAGCAGCGTGCTGGTCAGCACGAATTTCGTCGCCAGAGACGATGTGGTCGATTGCGCCGTGGTCAGGGTACCGTCGCAGTTCGGCGAATACACGTCGGCGCCGCCGACTTCCATGGAAAAGGTGATCGGGCCCTGTCCGCCGTTGGCCTGCGCCACCACGGAATCGCCGGAGAAATCCATGAGCGTGTAGACGCTGGGCGTCGAATACGTGGCGCCGCTGCACGGCCCGGTGGCTCCGGCCGGCAGAGGACTGAAGCCAGGCTGCGTAACGACGGTGATGTAGGCCGAAGGCAGGGCAGCAGGCCCGGTTGGGTTGATGGGCGTGATCACCGGCCGATACTGATTGCCGCAGCCCGCGGCGAGAGCGGCAATCCCGCCGAGAACCACCGCCGCCATCGCGGCCGCGGCCGCTGGATAACGATGCGCGGTAGCCAGATGATGATGAAGGATGCTGCCGGCTCTGCGAACGGTCCGGTTCAGAATGCCGCTTGACCGGCGCGAAAGCCGATCCAGCCATGCCATGCTACGCATTCGCAAGTACCCGACTCCTCCGCCCGGCCAGCGTTCGGCGCGGGTTCTGCTGGTTACTGATAGAAAGATGATTGTACTGTACGCGAGTGGGTTCGTGCCTTGCGCCGGAAAGCCGAATGACGGAGCAGAACAGGGAGCATCGTCGAGCAGGGCCATCAGCGCTGCGTTGGCAGTCGCAGGCGGTGCTGCTGGCCATTGTGCCGGTGGCCGCGATCTGGGTGACGCTCGAAGGCGGACAGGCGTGGTACGCGCGGTCTTTGGTGCTTTGGTCGGCGGCTGCCATCAGCGTGGTTCTTGCCGCGCTGGTTTTCCTCACACGCGCGGCTACTCTGGGCGCTGCCATTACTGGCGCGATTTTCACCGCAGGGTTTTATCTGCAGACGCCGGGTTTTCACACCGCTTTATGGCCGTTGCTCGCGCTGCTTCTGCTCACTTTCGGAGCCACGCGCTTTGGCCGGCATCGCAAAGAAGCCCTCGGTGTTGCGGAAGCCCGGCGCGGACGCACCGCATCCCAGGTTGCGGCTAATCTCGGCGTCGCTACGCTGGCTGGCATTCCGCAGATCATGGGGCAGTTCTCCGATCTCGTCTTCTTGTCCCCACGATTCACGCTGGTGCCCATGCTTGCCGCCATGGCTGAGGCAACCGCGGATACCGTCTCTTCCGAACTGGGTCAGGTTCTCGGCGGCGAGCCGCGCCTCATCACTAACCTGCAGCGCGTTCCCGCCGGCACTGACGGAGCTGTGAGCCTGGTTGGAACGCTTTTCGGATTCGTTGCAGCTGCTGTGGTCGTTCTGGCCGGACTGGCCGTGCTGCCGTTGCATCGTCGCGACGGCATGATTGCCTTCGCTGCGGGAATCGCCGGAACGCTGCTGGACAGTCTTCTCGGGGCGCTCCCCGAACGCCGCGGCTGGCTCAACAACGACGCGGTGAACGCGCTGTCGACTTTGGCTGCCGCAGCGCTGGCGGCCTGCGCGCTCCGGTGGCTTTGAG
>Ga0182015_10004069_pt1 | contig 15972 bp, 15 predicted proteins | sample 712P3MmetaG_FD_120478 | JGI IMG/M metagenome (GOLD analysis project Ga0182015, IMG submission 120478) | Permafrost microbial communities from Stordalen Mire, Sweden - 712P3M metaG | ecosystem: Environmental > Terrestrial > Soil > Wetlands > Permafrost | place: Sweden: Stordalen | collected... | reverse complement strand
CTCAACGTGCTTTTCCAGGAGTTTTTGATACTGCTTCTTCGACTTGCAAAAGGGTTTTATGATCGTCGGCCACTGTCTAAGTTTGACCTTTTCCCTATGGCCGACACGGAAATCCTTTGAATTGATTCTCATCTTCATCCCTTCGCTCATATCCGGTGCGTGGTTCTCACGCCGCTACCTGTGAGGCTCATTTTCTCGGGTCTCCCGCTCCGTTTTCTCCCATTCCTCGACTGCCCGCACGTCCTCACGTCCCAACTCCTCGTAGAGTTCATGGACTCGTTTGACGATGTGAAGATTCAAATCGGCCGCTGGCTCGATTTTGTCTTTAGGTTTCGGTTCAGCTTTGGCTTCAGGTTTTGGATCAGCTTTAGGTTCAGGCTCTGGCTCGGGTTTCGCTTCGACGTTCGTCGGGGCTTTTGCTTCTGGCCTCGAGTCCGCGTTGAGTTTCAGCGTCATCTCAGCTCTGGCTTCAGCCTTCGGCCCAGATTTGGCTTCCGGTTTCGCCTCGGCTTTGGCTTCAACCTTCGGCTCGGACTTGCCTTCTGGTTGGGGCTCCGACTTCGGCTCCGTCTGGCCTGCGTCTTTCTGAATCTCCTGCTCGGCTTTTTCCCAGTCCTGATCTGCTCGACCGCCCGTGCGAGTTCGCTCTTCGTAGAGTTCATAGGCGCGCTTGGCGATCTGCGGAGTCAAATTGGGGGATACCTTGGTTTCTGGCTTGGCCTCGAGGTTGGCTTCGGGCTTTGACTCTGCATTAGCTGTGGGCTTTGGGTCAGTTTTGCCTTCAGCCTTCGACAGAGGCTTGGCCTCAGGTTTTTGGTCGGTTTTGGCTTCAGCCTTGGGCTCGGCCTTGGCTTCAAACTTCGTTGCTGATGTCGCTTCCGATTTAGAGTCGGCCTTGACGGGATCTAGAATCTTATATGCGAGCAACTTCACGCGATCAGTCGCGAGGGCGCAAATTATCGCATAGCCCCAAACAAAACCTGCCCAGCGCCAGCCGAGGGGTGTCATAAACAGCCCATAGACCGCAATAAGGGTCGCTACAGCTTGAGTGCCGAGTACTGCGATCCACAGAGTCCGCGCGGGACGGATGGACCAGAAGGGACCGCGTGTGCGCGTCAGGAAAATGGTCAGATGGCCGGCCACGGACAGTTTCAGGTACATCAGGGTTTGCACATGCGCGTGGTCGAAGTGAAATACGCGTTCGCCCAGATAAAAGAGACCGAACGCCGCCGCGACCCCGATGACGCCCAGCACGGTGGATATCCCCAACACTAGGCGCATGTTCCATGCCTCGGGCTTGTCCGAGTAGTGAACGTTGTCATACGCGATGGAAAGGATGGCTCCGTCGTTGAGCACGGCGATCATAACAATCATCACAGCGGTGACCGGGTAGAAGTTAAAAACGAGGATCGCCAGGGTCATGAAGAACAGCACGCGCAACGTTTCGGCGATGCGGTACATGGAATAGCTGTTCATGCGCTGGAAGATGCGGCGGCTTTCCTTGATCGCGTCAATTATTACGGAAAGGCCGGGCGCAAGAAGTACGATGGACGCCGCGGCACGTGCCGCATCTGTCGCGCCAGAAACCGCGATGCCGCAGTCCGCTTTCTTCAGCGCGGGAGCGTCGTTCACTCCGTCGCCGGTCATGCCGACAATGTGACCGTGCTTCTGAAGAACGTCGACGATGTTGTACTTGTCTTCGGGGAATACTTGGGCGAAGCCGTCGGCCTTTTCGATCGATTCTACCGACTGCTGAGACTGCTGATCCTTCGAATCGTGCAGCACGGTTGCATCGAGGATGTTCGTACCCATCCCGAGTTGCCGGGCGGTTTCCTGTGCGATGGCCAATTGATCGCCGGTAACCATTTTGACCTTCACGCCCATCTGCACGGCGTTCGCGATGGTCGCTTTGGCTTCTGCGCGGGGCGGATCAAACATCGGCAACACGCCCACAAACTGCCACTTATTTTCCTGATCCGCCCGGGCCACGCCCAAGGAACGGAAGCCGCGCCCAGCGAATTCGCTGACGGCTTTCTCGACAGCGGCCTTTACTTCGCCAACGTTGGTCGCCATCCCTAGAATCACCTGCGGCGCTCCCTTCGCCACGTAGAACTGTTTTCCGTCCGAGCCTTTCACAGTAGCTTCAGTGCGCTTATGCACCGGGTCGAACGGCTCGAAATGCAGCACCTGATAGGCTTTCAGCGCCTTACCGTCCTTTACGCCGCCGATCACTGCCAAGTCAATGGTGTCCTTATCTTCGGCACGCGAAGCAAGTGCGGCCCAGAGAATGATCTGGTCGGCAGTTATTTTATTCAGGCAGAAGGGATCGCCTAAGGTCAGCTTGTCCTGGGTGAGGGTGCCGGTCTTATCCGAGCACAGCACATCCACGCCAGCCAATTCCTCGATCGCCGACAGTTTGGTAACGATCGCTTGTTTTTTTGCTAGCAGGCGCGCGCCGACCGCCATCGTCACGGACAGAACGGTAGGCATGGCTACGGGTATGGCGGCCACAAGAAGTACGAGGGCGAACTCCAAAGTACTGAGAGCAGGATCGTGACGGAAGAGCGCAACGGTAACAATCACCGCCACCAGAACCACCGCGAGGATGATCAAGTAATTGCCAATCTTCAGCACGGCGCGCTGGAAATGGCTGACGGTGTGAACGCTCTGCACCAACTCCGCGGTCTTGCCGAAGTAGGTGTGCGTTCCGGTGGCATACACCATTGCGTCGGTTTCGCCCCGCTTGATAATCGAACCCGAAAACACCGCGGCGCCAGGTTTGGCGGTGACGGGCAAGGATTCTCCGGTTAACGCGGACTGATCGACTTGCACTGGATCGCCTGCCAGCAAGCGCGCATCCGCCGGCACGATGTCGCCTAGTTTCAGACGGATCACATCGCCGGGCACCAGTTCAGCGACCTTTGGTTCGACCCACTTTCCATCTCGCAGCGCTTTGGCCTTGGTCGCCAGCTTGGCCTTCAACGCCGCAATTTCGTTACCCGCCTGATGCTCCTCCCAAAATGCCACGACGGCGTTGGAGAAAAGCAGAAAGAGAATGATGAAGAAATCCAGCCAGTGCCGGACCACGCCCGACAGAATCACGGCTGCTTCGATCATCCAGGGAATGGGGCCCCAGAAATAACTGAGGAACTTCAGGAAGACGTTGGTTTTCTTTTCCGCGATCTCGTTCGGCCCGTACTGCGCCAGCCGCTTCTGGGCTTCGGCTTGGGTGAGCCCTTTCGGCGATGACGCCAATTTCTTCTCGACTTCCGGCATGGGAAGAGTTTTCAGATCGTTTTTCGGATCAGGCTTCGCGTCGGGCTTCGACCCCCGTTTCGATTCCGAAGTCTTTGCATTTGGCCCCGGCTTCGATGCGGGAATTTTTGGCTCGTCGGCTATGGCTGTCATGATTTTTATGCCTCCTGCCTTCGCAATGGCGCCGGATTCTTGAGTTGCGACATGACGGTCGTCGTGACCACATCTTCTCGAGCGTGGTATGCCATCCGGGACGGCTTACAGCTCGAACGTGATCCATCACCGCATGAGCTTTGTTGGTGCGCGTCCGTCAATTTCGCGGCGTCGATAGATTCTTGCGTATTCATTTTGGGGTGCTCCACTTCCAGTTCCGGATTTCCGGCATGTCTTCGCCGTGCTTGTCGATGTATTGCTTGTGCTCGATGAGCTTGTCCTGCACCAGTTGCTTTAGGTAAGCCCCTTTGGTTCCCAAGTGCGCGAGCCGATCGACCACGTCCTGGACGAGGTGGAACCGGTCCAAGTCGTTCTGCACCCGCATGTCAAAAGCGGTCGTGATGGTGCCCTCTTCCTTATAGCCCCGGACATGGAGATTGCGGTTGGTGCGGCGGTAGGTCAGACGGTGGATGAGCGTGGGGTAGCCATGAAAGCCAAAGATGATGTGCTTATCTCTGGTGAACAGCGAATCGTAATCCGATTCGCTCAGTCCGTGCGGGTGCTCACTCTCAGACTGCAGCTTCATCAGATCCACGACGTTGATCACCCGGATTTTCAGATCCGGCAGATGTTGTCGAAGGATGGAAACGGCTGCCAAAATCTCCAAGGTGGGTGTGTCACCGCAGCAGGCCATTACTACATCCGGCTCGGCATCCTGGTCGTTGCTGGCCCATTGCCAAATACCAATTCCTTCCGTGCAATGAACAACGGCTGCGTCCATAGTCAGCCATTGCGGCAGGGCGTGCTTACCCGCAACTACCACGTTGACGTAATTCCGGCTGCGCAGGCAGTGATCGAAAACCGACAACAGGCAGTTTGCGTCCGGCGGAAGGTAAACGCGCACGATATCGGCCTTCTTGTTGATGACATGGTCGAGAAATCCCGGATCTTGGTGCGTGAAGCCGTTGTGATCTTGTTGCCACACATGAGAGGCGAGCAGATAGTTCAGCGACGAAATCTTTCGGCGCCAGGGCAGTTCCAAGCAAACCTTCAGCCACTTGGCGTGCTGGCTGAACATCGAGTCGATGATGCGAATAAAGGCCTCATAACTGTTAAACAGCCCATGCCGTCCGGTCAGCAGATATCCTTCGAGCCAGCCCTCGCACTGATTTTCGCTGAGCATCGAATCCAGCACACGCCCGGCGGGTGCGAGGAACTCGTCATTTTTTACTTTCCGGGCGTCCCACTGACGATTGGTGACTTCAAAGACCGCGCCCAGGAGATTCGATAGGGTTTCATCGGGACCGAAAACGCGGAAATTACGCTGATCCTGATTTAGTTTGGCTACATCGCGCAGGAAATTGCCCAGCACGAGTGTATCTTGGCTCTTAACGGCACCAGGAGAAGGCACATTCACGGCGTGGACATGGAAGTCCGGCATGCGCAGATCGCGCATCAGAATGCCGCCATTGGCGTGCGGATTGGCGCCCATCCGGCGGTCGCCTTTCGGCGCTAGCTCCGCCAATTCGGCAATAAGCCGCCCATTTCCATCGAACAACTCCTCGGGCTTGTAGCTTTTCATCCAGCTTTCGAGCATCTTGACATGGTCAGGATGGTCGGAATCGACTAGGAGCGGCACCTGATGCGCCCGAAACGTTCCCTCGATTTGCAACCCATCGACGAATTTCGGTCCCGTCCAGCCTTTGGGTGACTTGAGCACGATCATTGGCCAGCGAGGCCGAGTGGGGTCGTTATTGTTCCGCGCATTTTTTTGGATTCGCCGGATGTCCTCGATGGCTTCTTCCATCGCGGTGGCCATGAGTTCATGCATCTTTTCCGGCTCATCGCCCTCCACAAAGTGGGGCGTCCAGCCGCAGCCGCGTAGAAATTGCTCCAATTCCTCATGCTCGACGCGAGCCAGGACGGTTGGATTGCTGATCTTATAGCCATTTAGGTGCAGTATTGGCAGCACAGCTCCGTCGGTAATTGGGTCGAGAAACTTGTTGGACTGCCAGGAGGTCGCCAAGGAGGCTGTTTCCGCTTCACCATCGCCGATGATGCAGGCGACGATCAGGTTCGGATTGTCGAACGCCGCCCCGAAAGCATGGCTGAGCGAGTAGCCCAACTCGCCACCTTCGTGAATCGACCCAGGCGTCGTCGGCGCAACGTGACTCGAAATTCCGCCGGGAAACGAGAACTGCTTGAACAGCTTCTTCATTCCAGCTTCGTCCATGGTGACGTTCGGGTAGACGTCAGTCCAGGTGCCCTCGAGGTATACGTTGCCTACAATCGCCGGGCCGCCGTGCCCGGGACCAGCGATGTAGAACATATCAAGGTCATACTTCTTGATGACTCGGTTCAGGTGCACATAGATGAAGTTCTGACCGGGCGTCGTGCCCCAGTGTCCAACCACGAGGGGTTTTACGTGCGACAGCTTCAGCGGCTCCTTCAGCAGCGGATTGTCGTAGAGATAAATCTGCCCGACCGATAGATAGTTGGCGGCGCGCCAGTAGGCATTCATTTTGTGGAGCAGTTCCGCGGAAAGAGTTGGTGAAACAGTCAGCGAAATAGTTTCCGTATTCACGATTCAATTCTCCTTTTTTGAGCCGAGACCGAGAACGCAGCAAACCCTTTTGGCGATCATGCGTTCTTCATCTGTGCGAATGACGCGGACCGTAATCCGGCTGGCGGCTGTCGAAATTACTCCCTCATTCGCCGCATTTTCCTTTTCTTCGATTTCGATTCCAAGAAATCCCAGTCCACCGCAAATTCGGGCGCGAACGGTGGGCGCGTTCTCCCCGATGCCACCGGCGAAAACAAGCGTGTCCAGACCACCTAAAGCCGCCGCAAACGCGCCGATACATTTCTTAACCTGGTAACAAAACAGCGCAACGGCTTCGCCCGCCCGCACGTCCCGCGTTTCGTGCTCGAGCAAGTCGCGCATGTCGGAGCTAGTCTCGGATATTCCGAGCAGTCCGGAATGGGAAGTGACCATCTCGTTAAATTCCTTGGCGCTCATTTTTTCGGTGCGCGCCAGATACAAAACCAGGCCGGGATCGAGATCTCCTGAGCGGGTGCTCATCGGCACTCCCGCGTTAGGGGTGAAACTCATGCTCGTGTCCACGGATTTGCCGTTGCGCACCGCGGCCAGGCTCGCCCCATTGCCGAGGTGGCCGAGGATGACCCGGCCAGTCTTTGCCGCCGGGTCGCCGAGGCGCGCTAGTTCTTCCATTAGAAACGCATACGACAACCCGTGGAACCCGTATCGCCGCACGCCCTGAGACTCGTACCGGCGCGGGATCGGCAACATCTGCGCCACGCGCGGCATATCGTGGTGAAAAGCTGTGTCGAAACACGCCACTTGAGGAAGGCGGGGAAAACGACGACGAAACGCCTGCGTCAATAAGATCTCTTCCGGAAGATGATCCGGATCGAAGGGCGCCAGTTGGCGCAACTCTTCCATCATTTCGGAAGTGAGACGCTGCGGCTTGTAATAATTCGGTCCACCATTGACGATACGATGTCCAACGCCTGTCAGTGCTTCGCTCTGCTGCCGTTGCTCAATCCAATCCATCAGGGTATCCACCGCCGCAGTGTGATCGAGCGGCCTCAATGATCGGGAAAAGTTGTCTGCCCGATTCAAACCTTTGACCTTCAAGATCGTGCCCGGTACTCCAATTCGTTCAATGCTGCCCGTCAGATTTCGTCGGAGCGAGCCGCCAGCATCGAATATCGCGAATTTGATACTGGACGAACCGCCGTTGATCGTCAGGATCTGTGCGTTCGGTGATTTCATAAAACCTGCCTCAACTCGGTCGTCGTTACCTCCCGCTTGCTTGCCTTCGCTTGCTATCCCCTGACGAAATCGTAGGCCCTTGCTGGCCTTCGCTCTGCGCGGGGGCCGGGGCGGCCGTCAAAGCGTCGCTCACGATCGTCTGGGCTTCCCTCAGAATGCGACACAAGTGGTCTGGCCCCTGGAAGCTCTCGGCATAAATCTTGTAGATATTCTCGGTACCCGACGGACGAACGGCGAACCATCCATTCTCTGCCGCTACTTTTAACCCATCGATGGGAGCACCATTGCCCGGCGCGACAGTGAGGACACTCTGGGCTTTTTCGCCTGCCAGTTCGGTAAACTTGACCTGCTTGGCAGAGAGTTTTGCCAAAAGTTGCTTTTGATCCGGAGTGGCTGGGGCCTCCACGCGGTCATAGACAGGCTCGCCCAGTTCACTCGTAAGTTCGCCGTAGATTTCGCCGGGATCGCGGCCTATCCGGGCTGTGATCTCTGCCGCGAGCAGAGCTGGGACAATTCCATCCTTGTCTGTCGTCCAAACAGTACCGTCTATCCGAGAAAAGGACGCCCCTGCACTCTCTTCTCCACCGAAGCCAAGCGTACCGTCGAGCAAACCATCCACGAACCACTTGAAGCCGACAGGCACCTCGTAAAGCCTCCGGCCGAGCTTCGCGGTGACACGATCGATCATCTGGCTGCTCACCACGGTTTTGCCCACCGCCGCTTCCTTGCGCCACCTCGGCCGGTGTTGAAACAGGTAGAAGACAGCGACGGAGAGATAATGGTTGGGCGGCAACAGCCCGGCACTTTTGGTCACGATACCGTGACGGTCGTGATCCGTATCACAGGCAAAGCAAAGGTCAAAGTGGTCCTTCATCGCGATCAAAGGCTCCATCGCGTAGACCGAAGAAGGGTCCATCCGAATCTGGCCATCCCAATCCACGGTCATGAAACTAAATGTCGGATCAACCACCTCGTTAACAACCGTGAGGTTCAACCCGTACCGCTCCGCAATCGGCCCCCAGTAGTGAACTCCGGCGCCCCCCCGGGGATCAACACCGATGTGGAGCTTTGCGCCGCGAATTGCGTCCATGCTGACCACGTTCGCGAGATCCGCAATGTAAGTATTGAGGTAGTCGTGTCGGTGTGTCGTGGAAGCGTGAAGAGCTTTCTCGAATGGAATCCGTTTCACGCCCCGCAGCCTGGCTACGAGAAATTCATTTGATCTCACCTGAATCCAATCCGTGACGGCCTCCTCTGCGGGCCCGCCGTTTGGCGGGTTGTACTTGAAGCCGCCGTCATGTGGCGGATTGTGCGAAGGCGTGATAACGATACCGTCGGCGAGTCCGGACTTGCGCCCGCGGTTGTACGTGAGAATCGCGTGAGAAATAACTGGGGTAGGGGTATATTCGTCTCCTTCCGCGAGCATCACTTCCACTCCGTTGGCTGCCAGCACCTCAAGCGCGCTCGCCAACGCCGGCACGGACAGAGCATGCGTATCTATGCCAAGAAACAGCGGGCCATTAATCTGACGCAGTTTTCGGTACAGACAAATCGCTTGGCTGATTGCTAGGATGTGCCACTCATTGAAGGCCTTGTCGAACGCGGAACCCCGATGGCCTGAGGTGCCGAAAGCGACTCTTTGGGCGGGAACGGAAGGGTCAGGCTCTTCGGCAAAGTAGGCCGTGATTAGCTTGGGCACATTCACCAGTATCGATGCTGGGGCAGGCTTTCCCGCAAGCGGACTTATCTTCATGACGCTTTCGCCAAATGCGGTGATGACCGTTGCGCTAGTGTCTCCATGAGTTTGTCGAACGGCGCGTTGAACTTCGCACTCTGCAGGTCGCGCTGACTCAGATTTTCGTAGATTGCCTGGACGCCTTTCCCTTCGAGTGCCAAAGCTTTAATGTCTTCGTCGTAATCGTGGCTCTCCGCAATCGCTTTTTCGAAGATGGACGGATTCGAGGTCATCCCTCGGAGTCCATCTTCGTCAATCAATCGCTGGAGCCCACCACTGATCATCAGATCGCGTCGGATATAATCCAGCCAGATGGATTGGCCGAGTATTCCCAGTTGCTTCAAACGATTATTCTTCATGTTCTTGCCTCCCCGCTTTCGAGTCCCGCAATTTTTGACAAACGCCGCCGGTGACTCTCGGCGCCACTGAATCGAGAAAGGTCCTCATCAATTCCCCACAAACGAGTTCGCCACCACGCGTCCGACCAGGCAGATCATACGATTGTCGTCGTCCTCGACTGCTTGGCATGCGGAGAAACTCGCTTGTATCAGCCAAGCCGCACGCCCGGCACTTTGTTGGCAGCAACGCAGGCACCCACGCCACTACCGCAAATGGCGAACCTCGATCCACTTCGCAGCGAGCAACAGAACGAGCCCAGGGCTCAACAAAATCTGGATAGTCGTCATAGGTTTCTGCTGCTCATCGCCAAAATCGACCCCTTCGTATTGAGCCGCACGCAACATTCCAACCAGATACACTTTGTCCCCCATGATCGGCAGCGATCCCAATGTGTTTTGGAGTCCCTGTTGGGACACTCCGGAAATCGGTCATTGTTTCCTTCGACAAATCGCCAGGGTGACGGACGCGTACGAGGCGGGTTTGCCCGCCAATTTTGTGGGTAAGTTAAACTGCTGCAGCTGCTACAGCCTCACCTGAGTGCAGAGCAAGCTGCGAGGGCTGTGTGGTTTCAAGGATATCTTTTGCCTTCGTGACCTCCACATCCGTTCCATGGACAATCAGAAGGAATTGATCTTGCTTGAGTGCCGTTTCATATTTCACCACGCTGTCTTTGGGAATTCCTACGCTGTAGAGACCAGCTCCCAAAGCACCTAACGCCCCTACCTCCACCGCCCCTTCCAATCCCGCCACAATCCAAGCCACTACCGGTCCCGCCGCTAAAATTGGGCCAAGACCCGGAATCATGAAAATGGCAGATCCGAATAAGAGTCCCCAGAAACCTCCCCAAAACGCGCCAACTTTTCCCCAATACTTCATGCGATCGCCGGTATTGTAATACCCGACCGCATGCTCGTCTGTGTGATAGCCTTTGCCAACGATCGATAAATGGTGCATATCCACGCCGCCATTTTGAAGCTCCTTCAGTGCGTGATCCGCTTCCGTATGGGTGCGATACACTGCAACGACTGAATCTGGTTTGGACATTTCATATTCTCCTCAGGCACTCGGTATCAGGTCATCAAGTAAAGTTCCAACAAAACTATCGCACTGCACTAGCAGGGAAACTGTTCCATTTCGCACAGTTTATGTTGAGAATCCACGTGCTCCGATAACATGGATGACGCGGCGTAGAACGCGCGTATGCTGAGAGCTCTTGGGCTGTAGTAGGAGACGAAGAGACTCAAGGGGGCTTGGCCGTGTCCGACCTCTGAGCGCGAAAGAGATTTTGACGTTTTACAATTCATCGGCGTCCCTTTTAGAAGTTCAGGTGGCTGTGGTTGCTAGCTCCCACCCTGGTGATCGTCGTATCGCTCCATCCAGTGCCGCACGGATCTCTCGATCTCGCACTCCAGGATCCTGCTTTTTCTGCTGTTGACCGTTCATCTTCAACCTCCAATTTGACAAGAAGCTAAATGCTTTAGCGGAATCGAAATGTACCACTCGTCAAGTCGCGCGATTTCCGGCGCCTTTTCAACCAGGGAGAATCCTCCATCATGCGCGAGGAAACATTCGCATCAGCGGTTGATGTGGGTTATGGCTGCGGGAATCCGAACAACAACCACGACTGATTGGCTACCCAATGCGGGTATAGCTCCGTCATCTGATCGAAGAGTTCCTGGTCAGACGTCGCGGTTTTCTGCACCCGATCGAAGTCCTGCAGGTAACGCTTGGTGTCTTGGATCGTCGAGGGAGAGTCGGGCGCGCCGGTTTTCTTGTGACCGGCAACAACAATCGCCGGTTTCAGCGCCGCCAACCGGTCCAGCGCCGCGATCCAATTCTTTCGGCTCTCGGGGGTGGTGTCGCCGACGTACATGCGGCATTGGTTGTACACAACGTCGCCAGCGACGATCAGGCTGATCGATGGAACGTGTAGAGACGTCGAATCGGGACAATCGGTGCGGCCCTGCTCGATGATGCGCAGTTCATGGCCCTCGAGAGTGAACGTGTCGTGCTCATAGGGCTCAGGTGGAACCAACTTAGTGGCCACTTGCCCAGGAAAGAGCCGGCGCGCTAATCGCTCCACCGTGGGAGAAAAAGACATCTGCATGGTGTTCACCGTCTTGGGCGTTGCTATTGCCCGAGCGCCCGGGAAACGGTCGAGCAGAATGCTCAGACCGTAGAAGTGGTCGAAATGGGCGTGCGTTATATAGATGGTCTCCAAGTTGCGGTTGTGCAGAGCAATCCAATCCGCGAGAGCCTCGGCCTCAGCCACCGTCGTCATTGCGTCTACCAGCACCGCGTCGTACTCGCCGAAGATTAAAGTCGACGTGATCGGGTCAAAGCCGAACGCTTCGCCGAAGGGTTTTGGCCGCTCGCCGACCATAGCCTTTCCCGGGGCGGTAAAAACGGTCACACCAAGGGTGGTCTCTTTCAGTCCGTTTGTGCACCGATCTGGATCTCCCTTCGATGTCAGAGCGAGTGACTGTTCAAGGCAGAGATTGTCAGAAGTGCGCCGACGGAGCGCAGAGTTGGCATCCGTCCGGGCGAGCGCTAGCCGTACTTGAGATCGGTGCTCTGTCCGACCTCGATAATATAACCGTCAGGATCGCGGATGTAGCAGCGAATCTCGCCGTACTTGGCAATCGGCTCCGTGATGAACTCGGCTCCTCGACTTTTCCATAATTTGTAGCACGCTTGAATATCCGCGACGCGGAAATTCATAAAGCTGTTGATGTGATTCGGGTCGGGGACGCTGAGCGTTACCGTCGGCTTATCCGGAGTCGGCCCGCCGCCAACGTTGAGAATCATCCAGATATTCGCAAGCTGAAGGTACGGAGGCGCGTTGCCGTCACCCATGGTCAGAATGCGAGCGCCGAAGACCTTTTCGTAGTAGCGGGCCGACCGCTCGACGTCGGCGACGGTGAGAAAGTGCGCGATGCTGATCCCTTCGCGCGGGGGCATCTCATAGCTCTTCTGCTCGACTTGTACGGCCGTCATGGATCGCTCCTTTCGATATAGTGCGCAGAATACGTTAAACATCCCTACAGACATTCGAAATGTTTGTTCTTTTAAGCCTACAAAAAGCCGTTCAGCTCCTCCTACGACTTGTTGTTTCGCGGATCGTCTTTCGCGTTGAGGTATTCCAGTCCAAGCGGCCCCAGCGCGGTTATTTGCGTGACGTACTCGCCGGATTTCGCCCAGTGGAAATGGTGCGTGTTGCCGGGGAGGATGATCACCGCGCCGGGCGGATAGGCTTCCAACTTACTCGCGTCGAATTCATCACCCAGTCCGATATAAAACACGCCGGAAATCACGGTATAGACTCGATCCTCGGGATGCTTGTGAGGCATCAGCTTCGCGCCGTGGGGCGATTTGACCCTGATTGTGTAAGGGCCGGCCTCCGAGGGCTGACCCACGACGACGGCCAGGCGGACGGAAGGCGGGAACGCCGGGTACGGTTTCCAATCGACATCGTCGGGCAAGATGGTTTTGAAAACGTCCTGCCCGAGTTGGTGAGGCCGGACTTCGCTTTGCTGAGCACGCTTTACGCCGCTGGTTTCCTGAGACATACAAACCTCCTTCGTGCAGAAAATGTAAAGCATCACCACAGACTTTCGAAACATGCCCGCCAAGATTGGCCTCGAACGCCTCCCATCCTCAACGTCCCGAAGATGAGAATTGCGTCGGGCGCCGGCTTAGATTTGGCCCAGGTAGTATCCGAGCCGATTTTCGACATCCCCCGGCTTCTGGAAGCCGCGCGCCGTGAGCGCTTTGATCCCTTCCTGGGCGGCGGGTCGACCAAGCGACTTGATGCACGCATCCCACCCGGCGCCGAGCTCGACGTCCGGCGGCAAGCTGGTGTTGACGAGCCGCTTGTTGTTGGCGATCGCCCATTTGTCGAACTTGGCGATCCGCGTCGCGAGCGCCTCTACGAACGCATCTAGCTCGGCGTCGGGCAGGGAGCGATTAATGTAGCCGTAGGCCTCGGTCTGCTCTGCTCTGATGTCTTCCGAGCTCAACAGCACCTCGAGAGCGCGGTTTCGGCCGATGAGTCGCGGCAGACGAGCCATCGGGCCTCCTCCGGCGACCATTCCCACGCCCACCTCCCATTGCGAGATGATGGTCTTCTCGCGGCTGGCAAAACTCATGTCGCACGCCAGCGTGATCTCGCTGCCGTTGCCCGTCGCCCGGCCACGAATGAGCGCGATCGAGGCGACTGGCAAGCGGGTCAGACGCACGAGAAAGTCCGGCCACGCCTCCAGGCCGGTGGGGCCTTGAGGTATGCTGGTCAGGTCCTCGAGCTTGGTCGTGAAATCGGAGTGATTCAAAAAGTAGTCCTCGACCGCGCTGTCGAAGACCACCACCCTGACCTGCTCGTCGGCCTCCAGAGCGTTCATGACTTGCTGAAACTGCTTGACCATTTCCGGGCCCATCACGTTGAGCGGTGGGTTGTCGATCGTGACACGCCAATAGGCGGGCGACCGCCGGGTCATGCGGATCTGTACGGGCTTCGTAAGTGCTCTTGCGGTTGTCATGGCATTCTCCTGTCTATTTGTTCGTCTCGGAAACCGATTGATTGTCCCCAACGCTTTCTCGTGATTCGGATCATTCGTTACTTGCCGGCAGTTTGTTGATTAATGCCGCGCCTGCCTTGCTGACAATCTCGTCCTGGGAATCTGCGCCTCCCGAACAACCGATTGCGTCGATAATCGTCCCGTGTTCGACCAATGGGATGCCGCCTCGAGACGCAATGATTCCATCGAACGCGAGCAGATAGTTGAGATGCATAACGTTGATACCGACCTCGAACTCCTTCGTTGGGCGCCGGAAGGTCGCGGCTGCTCGTGCCTTGTGCTCGGCAATCTGAATGGACGCGAGCATTGCGCCGTCCATTCGTTGAAAGGCCACCAGGTTGCCGCCGGAATCGACCACCGCTACGTTCATCTTCCAATTCCGTTTCTTCGCCTCTGCCACCGCCGCGTCAATAAGCGACTGGGCTCGCTCTAGTGTTATCGGTGGCCCGTACGGAGTGTCGAAAGGCATTTTGTCCGGCACAAAATCGAGAGGATTTGTTTGCATGGGCTGCGTCGCCGGACTCGCACCAACGGCGCTTCCTGTTTTCTCATTTGACATACGTCCTCCTTTATATGTGTCACCAGGTATTTATGAGATGACTTCGCCTAAGGTTGGTACCCGTCCGCCATCCATTTTGCGAATAGCTCAATGCGAGATTGAGGCCAAGGGCCTTCTCCTCTTGGCGGTGGAGGCGGCATTACCGCACCACCGATTCCCCGAATGCGGTCGTAGATCGCGGCCGCGTGCGCTTTGACGTCATCATAGCTTGCCAGGTTGAACCCCTTGATCATGCCTTGAATGTCTCGCTCCGTAAAAAGCGGGCGAATGTCCGCTCGAAAGCTCGTCAGTTTCGTCATTGACGCCTCACACTGTCTGACCATTCCAGTTGCGGTTTCGCTTCCATGTTCATCCTCCTTTCGGAATGAAACCCGGAACGCCGGTTGTTACCACTTGATTCAGTCTCTGTCTGGTCTGAATGCGATTGATTTCGTCAAGCGCGTCTTCCGGAAGAGCAGAGATGTCGAAATTCTCTCGCGCGCGGGCCGCAGTCCGGGGCGTGGTAAGCAAAGCCGTGCCGCGCTGCACCGCCCAAGCCAGCAGCACCTGTGCCGGTGTCTTTCCCACTCGCGCGGCGATCGCTGAAATGACTGGATCTTCGAGCAGTCCCGGCTTCATCCCGTGGCCCAATGGTGCAAAAGCCAAAAATACAATGCCATTCTGCTTGCAGTATTCCAATAGCTCCGTTTCCGGGAGATACGGATGTGCTTCTACTTGGACCACGGCTGGCTTGATTTTCGCTAATTCACAGATGGGCTTCAGTTCGTTTAGACCGATGTCCGAGAGTCCGACGGCCCGGCACTTGCGATGATCCACGAGAGTTTCCATCGCTTTCCAGGTGTCGAGCAAAGTCACGTCGTGGTCGTAAAGGACATTGCCGTCTTGATCTCGGGGATCCTGGTCGTCCCCGGGCTGGAAAGCAAATGGAGTGTGAATAAGATAGAGATCCAGATACTTGAGCCCGAGTCTCTCTAGACTCGCTTCGAAAGCCGGTTCGACGCGCTCGGGCCGGTGATTGGAGTTCCACAACTTTGTGGTGACGAAAATGTCTTCGCGCGCGATGTCTCCAGCGGCAGATCCTGCCCGCAACGCCCTGCCTACCTCGCGCTCGTTCCCGTATCGCTCCGCGCAATCGAAGTGCCGAAATCCGGCTTCCAGTGCGTCCCTGGTCGCAGTTATCGTCAGGGCTGCGTCGGGAATTAAGGTGCCAAAGCCGAGTGCGGGGATATCGCCGGCTCCGTGGCTGAGTGGAATTCTCGTCATCCGCAGATCAGCAGGCTCAACCATGGTTACACCTCCAAATTCGCGAGACTAAATATCGGCAGACTCTGCAGCGAGTGCCGGTCAGAAAGCCAGTGGAGTCGGGTATTTTACAACAAAATCAGAGGGCCAAGTCCTGATAGGTTCTATAAAGGGAGAATGCAAGAAAAAACACATCTCCTTCGGCTGGAATTTTTCTTGCTTCTCAGCCCACTTGATCGAGCGAGATCTGTTCTGACCT
>Ga0182015_10004068_pt1 | contig 15973 bp, 17 predicted proteins | sample 712P3MmetaG_FD_120478 | JGI IMG/M metagenome (GOLD analysis project Ga0182015, IMG submission 120478) | Permafrost microbial communities from Stordalen Mire, Sweden - 712P3M metaG | ecosystem: Environmental > Terrestrial > Soil > Wetlands > Permafrost | place: Sweden: Stordalen | collected... | reverse complement strand
TGCTGGAAAAGGGGCTGCCGTTCAAGATCAAGTGGCTCAATCTGGCGCTGATGGATCAGAAGGCGCCGTCGTATCTGAAGCTCAATCCGATGGGACTGGTGCCGACCCTCGTTCATGACGGCAAGGCGATCTACGAGTCCAATGCCATCAATGAGTATATCGAAGCCGTATTTCCCAACCCGCCGCTGGTGCCGAAGGACGCCTACGGCCAGGCGCAGATGCGGATGTGGTTTGCGTTCGAGAACGATTTCGGCAAGCCGTTCCGCGACGCGGCCTACGAGATGTTCGCCAAGGATCGGCTGAAAAGCACCGGCCTCACTCCCGACAAATTACGCGAAGAGATCACCAAGCGCACCAAGAACGAGGCATATCTGCGTTTCGCCACCAAGGTGCTGACGACGCCGCGCGATGACGCACTGGTCGCCGATCGTCAGCAGATCCTGCTCGAGAAGATGGCGCAGATGGAAGATCGCCTGGCCGACGGCCGCGTCTGGCTGTGCGGCGATCAGTTTACGCTGGCGGATATTGCGCTCGCGCCGCGCGTCGACATTTTCCCGGTGATCGGCGTTGCCGACCTTTATCAACGCTTCCCGCGCATTGGACAATTCATGGAGCGGATCAAGGCGCGGCCGAGTTGGGCGGCGTCGGCGGTTCGTCCGGAGCCGGGCGAAACGGAGCGCGGCGTCGAAGCGAAGATCGCGGCCTGATCCGGCTCGCGGAGCGTCTGCCGCCATGTTGATGACCGGCAAAGAATATCTGGAAAGCATCCGGGACGGCCGGACGCTCTATGTCGGCCGTGAGCAGATCGCCGACCAGACCCGTCACCCGGCCTTCGCCGGCGGCGCACGCACCTACGCCGCGCTCTACGACATGAAGTCCGATCCGGCGTTGCGCGATCTCATGAGCATTGCCGATGGCGACGGGCGCTACAGCGCTTATTACCTGCAACCGCGCTCGCAGGAGGACTTGCGGCGGCGCAATCGCGCCCATCGCAAGATTGCCGAATTCTGCTTCGGTCTCATGGGCCGAACGCCCGACGCGGTCGCCGGCAACATCACCGGTCTGTCGATGAAGCCGGAAGTGTTCGATGCCGAGCCGGGCGGCAATCGCAGCAATCTTCTGAAGATCTACGATCACATGCGCCGCGACGATATCTTCGCCACTTATGCGATCGTGCCGCCGCCGGCGGCGCGCAACAAGGAGTATTACCAGGCGCAAGGGCTGCAGCAGCCGGCCTTGCGGGTCACCGCCGAGGACGACAAGGGCGTGACGCTCAACGGCATGAAGATGCTGGCGAGCGGCGCCGCTTACGCCCACGAGGTGCTGATCGGCAACGTCATGCCGCTTGCGCCCGATCAGCTCAAAGAATCCATCACCTGCGTCATCCCGCTCAACCTTCCCGGCCTTTCGCTGTGGTCGCGGCGGCCGTTCAATCGGGCCGACGCGATCGAATTCGACGAGCCGCTGACCTATCGCTTCGACGAATCCGACTGCATGCTGGTGTTCCAGAACGTCGAAGTGCCGTGGGAAAAGGTCATCGTGCATGACAATCCCGGCTTGAGCCGGAACATCTATATCCAGACCCCGTCCCACGTTATGGCCAATCATCAATGCAATGTGCGGTTCGGCACCAAACTTCGGTTCATGGTAGCGATGGCGAGCCTGATCGCGCGGGCAACCGGCGCGCGCGACATTCCCGCGGTGCGCGACACGCTCGGCCGGCTCGCCGCCATGGAGGCCGGTTACAACGCCATGATCGACGGCCAGATAGAGGCCTTCCTGCAGGTTGATCACGGCTTTGTTCTTTTCAACCGCCGCTACCTTTACGCTGCGATTCACTGGGCGATGGAGAACCATTCGACGCTGATCGACATCCTGCGCGAGCTGATGGGCGGCGGCCAGTTTCAGTTCCCGGCGAGCGTCGATGTGATCAACGATCCCGCTCTCGGCGAATTGTTCACGACGTTCTGGACTGCCGGCCAACAAAGCGCGCTCGATCGCATGAAGCTGTTCAAGCTCGCCTGGGATCTGATCGGTTCGGATCATGCGAGCCGCGCGACATCCTACGAGAAATTCTTCGTCGGCCCGGCGTTCGCCGTGCGCAATTACAATTTCATCAACGCGCCGTGGGACGAATGGCACCAGATCGCGGAAGATTTTATGGCGACCTACGGCTATGAAGGCGCGGCGGAAGCGCCAGCGCCCGCGGTGCCAAGCGCCAAGCGCAGCCATGCCGCGGGCTGAAATTGCCGGCGGCAGTCTCGCCTATGACATCGCCGGGCGCGGCGAGGCTTTGTTGTTCATTACCGGTCTCAGCGGTGTGGGGAGCTTTTGGCACTCGCAAATCGAAGCATTCTCGGTGCATTTCACGACCATCAGCTTCGACCATCGCGGTGTCGGCGCGAGCAAAGGCGCGCCGCCTTATTCGATGGAGCAGTGGGCGCAGGATGCCGTCGCGCTGCTCGATCATCTCGGCATCGAGAAAGCGCACTTCGCCGGGCATTCAACCGGCGGCGTGATCGTGCAAATCGTGGCGTCCGAGCGCCCGGAGCGCGTTGCCTCGGCCGTGCTTGGCGGCACATGGGCTACGCCGGATGAACGCTTTCGCCGCGTTTTTGAACTGCGCCGCGATGTGCTCGCGGCACTGGGTACCGAGGCTTATTCCCTGCTCGGTTCGCTGTTGATGGCGCCCGCTGACCAACCGTTCGGCCCCGTCCCGCCGCAACAGGCGGATCCGAGCGTCATCGCGGCGCGGATCGAAGTGCTTTTGTCCTACGAGGGCGCGGAACGGCTGCGCCGCATTCACTGTCCCTCATTTGTGATCGCTGCGGACGACGATGTCCTGATCCCGCCGCACATGTCGCGGCTTGTCGCCGAAGGGATTGCCGGCGCCGAGCTGAAAATTCTGCCAAGCGGCGGCCATTCGTTTCCACGCAGCCGCGCAGCCGATTTGAACCGCCTGATGCTCGAGTTTTTGCTGCGGAACGCGGGGCAGCCATCCAAGGTCGCACACGGGAAGGGAGTTGGCCCATGACGAGCTTTGCCAAGGGAATAGCGCTCGTGTTCGGTCCGGACGACGGCGAGTCGTTTTGGCAGCCGCTGCCGTCCCGAGGCTATATCGTCAACAAGATCACGCCCTACACGTCGCCCTATGACAACTTCTCGGCCGGCATTCAGGTGCTCGAACCGGGCGCGCATATCCGCCGGCACGGCCACGAACGCAGCCATGAAATCCTGTTCTGCTTTCGCGGCAGCGGCGTCGCGGAAATCGACGGCAAGACCTATGACGTCCGCGAAGAAACGATGATGCTGATCGGCCGCGGCTTGCAGCACAAAGTGACCAATACCGGCACTGTGCAGATGCGGCTGATGTGGTTCATCAGCCCACCAGGGCTGGAGGATTGGTTCCGCGTCTTGGGTCGTCCGCGGCAGGCGGGCGACCAGTTGCCGCCCGCCTTTGAAAGACCGGAGAACATCAAGGAAATTCAGGCGCAACAGCGCTTTATCGCTACGGACGAAGACTAAGTGGCGTTGTGGAATGACCGATTTTAACGCGCCGTTGCCGCACATCGGCGTTGTCAAAATCGCGTAAATCTTTGAAAGTGTGTTGGCGTGTTATCCGGTGCTCCCCCCTGTCCAATAGCGCCAGAGACCCGTCGCAGCATGGAACAGCACGCAGCCCGAAAAGCGCGCTCGGTGCTGGTGGCCAATCGGATATTGGAAGAATCCCGCGGTTGCGATCGATCGGCAAACCAGTCACATTCCCTTCCATGTTGCGGCTGAGGAACCAAACTCGACAATCCTTTAACTTCGCGCGCCGCCGGCCAATTCCAGGAGCAGGAGAGTGACTGATTCGCTCGGCTTCCGAAAAAAGTTCGGCGTGATCGCACCGTCGACCAACACCGCGGTGCAGCCCGAATACGACGACATGCGTCCGCGCGGCGTGACCAATCATTTCGCCCGCATTCACATTCCCGACCGTCCAATACGCAACGACGATGACTTCACCAAGCTGCTGGACGATATCCGGGAGGCGATGTTCGAGGCCGTCGATCAGGTGATGACCTGCAAACCGGACTATCTCATTCTCGGCATGTCCGCGGAGACCTTCTGGGATGGACTCGATGGCAGCATGCGATTGCGGGAGCGGATCGAAACGACCGCTGGTGTCAAGGTCTCGATGGGTTCGGATGCAAGCCAGGCAGCGCTGCAACAACTCGGCAGCATCAAACGGATCGGCGTCATCACGCCCTATATGCCCGTCGCCGACGGGCAGGTACGCCGGTTCTTCACCGATTGCGGCTTCGAGGTTGTTCGTTTGAAGGGACTGCGATGCGATAGCCCGGTCACGATCGCACATGTATCCGAGAGGACGCTGCGCGACGCCATCCTGGAAGTGGACGGACCGGACGTAGATGCAATCGTGCAAGTCGGCACTAATTTGATCATGGCGCGTCTCGCTGGGATCGCCGAATTCTGGCTCGACAAGCCCGTGATAGCCATCAACACGGCTACTTACTGGCACGCGCTGCGCGAGAACGGCATCGACGACCAGCGCGACGGCTTCGGGTCGTTGATGCTGCGCCACTAGGATCACAAGCCGATGCGTAAGGACCCGCCCCTCGTCGTCGGTGTCAGCGGCGCGTCTGGCGCGATTTATGGCGTGCGCCTCCTAGAAACTCTGCGCGCTAAAAGAATTCCGGCGCATCTCATCATTTCCAAATCGGCGGCGCTGACGCTGAAGGAGGAAATGGGACTTGCGGTGGAGAAGGTCCGCGCGCTTGCCGAGATTACCTATCAGAATGCCGATCTCGGCGCGGCGGTCTCATCGGGCTCGTTCCGCACGCGCGGCATGATCATCGCGCCGTGCTCGATCCGCACCTTGTCCGATATCGCCTACGGCACCACCGACAGCCTGTTGAGCCGCGCCGCCGACGTCACGCTCAAGGAGCGCCGCCGCCTGGTGCTGGTGGTGCGCGAGGCGCCGCTCCATGCCGGCCATCTGCGCAGTATGCTAGCCGCGACCGAAAGCGGCGCGATCGTCGTGCCGCCGGTGCCGGCGTTCTACCAGCATCCGAAGACCATCGACGACATTGTCAATCAGACCGTCGGCCGCTGCCTCGATCTGTTCGATATCGATGTCGGCCTGGTCAAAAGGTGGCGGGCCGAAGACGACGAACAGAACGACGAATAGGCTGTCGCGGTGAGCGAGCAGAAGTCGCGTTTCTGGAGGTTTTCGCTGTCGGTTTACGCCGACGCCGGCGTGCAGGCCGAGTGCCTCGATCTGCAGGACCGCTTCGGCATCGACGTCAATCTGCTCCTGTTCTGTGCCTACGTCGGCGCCGTGCACGGCGCGCTTCTGCCGCAACCGGTGCTACAGGAGGCCGCAGGCCTGATCGCTGATTGGCACAACACTATCGTGCGGAGCTTACGAACGGCGCGGCGCGCGCTCAAGCAATTCGCCGCCGACCGGCCGGCAGCGGCGGAATTGCGCGGCGGCGTCAAAGCCGCCGAGCTTGAAGCCGAACGGCTCGAGCAGCTGATGCTTGAAGCATGGAGCGGGCCGCGCATCGCCGGCTGGCCGCGCGCCGAACCGGAGGCAGCGGTCGCCGCCAACATCCGCACGCTCTTTGCGGCCGGCAACGGAGCGGCCCGGCAAGCCGGCCCGCCGCGGCAGCTCATTGCCGCGGCGCTCGCGGCCGCTCCTGGCATTTGAAGCCAAGTTTCGTCAGCCGCCAGCATTGACTTAGTCAATCGACATAATAAACTTACTTTGCTATTTGGAGCGCGTAGGCAATATGCAGGCTCAGTCCGCACCAGCACCGGTCAAGCTCGCACCGCGCGGAAACGAGCGCCCGCTTGATTTAAGCCTGCGCGACTATCTGCAAACCAACGCCGACATCGTCACGCGCATCACCAGGCCAGTGCGCATCGACGATATCGGCGCGCTGTCGGCGCAGAGCGATCAGCCGATCGTGTTCGAGAACATCGTCGAGAGGCCCGGCTTCCGGCTGTGCGACATGCTGGTGAAGAACCGCCGCTCCCAAGCGCGCGCGCTCGGCGTGACGCCGGCTGAATACCTAAAGACGCTCGCCTTCCGGCTGCGGCAGCCGCCGCGCGGACTGACCGCCGTCAAGACCGGCCCGGTGAAGGAAATCGTGCGGACCGGCAGCGACGTCGATTGGACGATCCTGCCGATCCCGCGCCACAAGGATAAGGACGCCGCGCCTTACGTCACGGCGATGAACATCATCCGCGACCCGGAAACCGGCTTCTACAATTCATGCCACGCCGGCACATATGCGGTCGGCCCGCGCCGCGGCCTGATCAGCTTCATCACCCCGCACTCGCACATCATCATGAACAAGTATCGGGCGATGGGCAAAGACAAGATGCCGATCGCCTTCGTGTTCGGTATCCCGCCGGCCTACGAGATCATGGGCAATTTCTCCGGCCTGCACATGGATATGTGGGGCGAGATGGAAATGGTCGGCACCATTATGGATCGCGACATCGAGATGGTGCCGTGCGAGACCATCGAGCTGACCGTGCCGGCGGAAGCCGAGATCGTCGTGGAAGGTTACGTGCACCTAGGCGAGAAATATCCGGTCGGCGAAGTGACCTCGCCGTCGATGTATCACCTACCGCATGCGGAAATGGTGCCGGAGGTCGAGATCACGGCGCTGACCATGCGCAGCGATCGCCCGATCTACCGCAATCATCAGACCACGCCCGACACGGATCATCAGACGCTGCCGCGGCTCTGTCACGAGGCAGTGCTGTACAACCGCCTCACCGAGATCGGGCTGACGGTCACCGACGTGCGCTTTCCGACCTGGGGCGCCGCACTGTCCTGCATCCTGCAATTCGACTATCCGCGCGACGGTTTCGTCAACGACGCGCTGATGACGGCCATGGGCGCGCCGTGGCTGAACACCAAAATGGTCGTCGCCGTGAGCCCGGACACCAATATCGATGATGCCCGCGAGGTCTATCACGCGATCGCGACGCGGGTCGATCCGGCCCGCGACATCATTGTCGTGCCGCACACCCGCGGCTCGCCGTTCGATCCATCGGGCAAGCCGCTCGAGGGACACGCGCCGCTGCGCACCGTCGGCAAGATCGGCATCGATGCGACCCGCAAGTCGCGCCACAATCCGGCCGACTTCGAGCGGGCGTGGCCGATCAACTGGGGCAAAGTCCGCCTGGAAGATTATCTCTAAACACCGCGAAGAGGAGTTAAGACCATGAACAAGCCGGTAATGCCACCCAAGCCGCATGTGCTGGTCGAGGCGCAGCCCTTCATCCCCTATATGCGCGAGGAAGACCTCTCGCCGAAGCTCAAGCCGGTGCTCGAGCCCTACAAGAAACGGATGGGCTTCCTGCCGAATGCGCTCAAGCTCTACGCCTATCGCCCGGAGATCGCCGAGACGCTATGGAAGCTCAACAGCAATATCATGCGCGATCCGTCTTCAACGCTCGATCAGCTGCTCAAGCGCAAGCTCGCCGCCATTGCCTGCGCCACCAACGGCTGCGCCTATTGCACGGCGCATAGCTGCTCGATGCTGAAAAAGCCGCGCGGCGACGACTTCGAAGGCTGGGGCGTCAGCGAGGAGGAATTACAGGGCCTGATCACCGGCGAGCTTGAGCCGAAAGACGAATTCGAGCGCGCCTGCTTCGACTATGTGCGCGCGGCGTCGGAGGATCCGACCTCCGTGGCCGACGAAATTCTGGAGCGGCTGAAGAAGAACCTGACGCCGGCTCAGATCGTCGAACTCTCTTGCGTCGTCGGCTTCTGGAAATTCTACAACACCGTGCATGACAGCCTGCACATCCCGGTGGAAAGCCAGCTTCTGCACGACACCGGCTATGTCGATCTCTAAGTCGCGCGGCAAGTACGGCAAGCGCGGGCGCCCCCGGCCGGCGCCGCCGCGCGAGACCCAAGCGGCGGGTTTTCGCCTGCCGGCAACGGTATCTCGGCCGGCGCTGTTGGAGGCCGGCTCCGACGAGCGCTTCCGGCGGCTCGTCAACGATCTCCTGACAATAGCGAGCCGCATGACCGCGGTGCGCCAGCACCTGGGGAGCCGCATGGGCATCAGCGCGCCGCAATACAGCCTGCTGATGGCCATCGGCCAATTCCAGGGCGAGCGCGGCGTCGGCGTGACGGCGATCGCCAGCGTTCTGCACGTCTCCAGCGCCTTCGTCGCCACCGAAACCGGTAAGCTCGCCCAAGCCGGGCTGCTGACCAAGGGCGCCAATCCCAAGGACGGGCGCGCGGTGCTTCTGAGCTTGACCCGCGCCGGCCGGAGTTTGATCGAGCGCAACAGCGACCAAGTCCGCGCGGTCAACGACATTTTCTTCGGCGCCTTGACGCCGTCGCAGTTTGCCGCCGCATCGGCCGCGATGGCGGCTTTGGTGCGCGGCTCGGCGCGGGCCGTTGCGCATGTCGACCGCGCCGAGATCGGCTCGTGGCTAGAAGCTGCGGAATGACCGGAACTGGCGGCGTTCCCTTGCACGCAACAGCGGCCTTATGCCCACAAAAAACGCTTGTGAAATCCGGGTGGGATGACAGGGTTCGAGGATTGGGTCGGGCTCTTGCTCGATCGTACGTGCGCACCGAGTACTTCTAGGAACATCGCACGAGGACTTTGCCGTGTTCGCCCAACAGGTCGTCAACGCCGTCATGCTCGGATCGGTTTACGCGATGGTGGCGGTCGCGCTGACGTTGAGCATCGGCGTGCTGAATTTCCTGAATTTCAGCATTCCCGGCCTGTTCATGATCGGCGGGATGACGGTGTGGTCGCTTGCGCATGCGGGCGCGCCGCTGCCGCTCGCCATGATCGGCGCGCTGGCGATCGCCGCGGCGGCTTCGCTTGTGGTCGAGCGCTTCACCTGGCGGTGGATGCGCACGTCCTCGCCGTTCGTGCCGCTCGTTTCGTCGATGGCGTTCCTGCTTTTGTTCGAGCATTTGGCAGTCGCCTATTGGGGCTCGGACATGCGAGTGATGCCGGTCGAACTCGGTAGCGAAAACTGGCGCTTCGCCGGCCTCGTCATCGGCATTCCGCAACTTGTCGGATTGATCGCCTCCACCGCGCTGATCGCGGCGCTTTCGCTCCTGCTCAAACACACCCGCTTCGGCCGCGCGCTGCGCACCATCGCCGAGGATTCCGACACCGCCATGATGCTCGGCGTCAACATCAATCGTGTGGTCGCCGCTGTCTTCGTGGTCTCCGGCCTGTTCGCTGCCTTTGCCGGCGTCCTGTTCGCGCTCAGCTATCGGCAGGTGCATCCTTTCATGGGCGAAGCGGTCGGGCTCAAAGCGATCTCGGCCATGATCGTCGGCGGCATGGGCAATATCTGGGGCTCGATCGCCGGCGGCTTCATCATCGGGCTCAGCGAAGTGTTCGCCATCCGCTATTTCGGCGCCGACTTTGTCGATATCGCCGTCTTCGGTTTGCTTCTCTTCATCCTTTTCGTGCGGCCGACCGGCCTGTTCCGCGGCATGCAGACGGCGCGGGCCGGAATATGAGCGGCTATCTCGAAGGCCTGCTGGTCCTGCTGGCGATCAACACGGTATTCGCCTACGGCGCCTATCTGCCGCTGGCGGCAGGCCAACTCAATATCGGGCTCGCCGGCTTCGCCGCGATCGGCGCCTACGGCTCCGCTTATCTGAGCAACCGCTTCGCCGTCGATCCGCTCATCGCCATCCCGCTCGGCGCGATCCTGTCGGGCCTGATCGCGCTCGCCGTCGCCGTGCCGGTGCTGCGCACCCGCGGCATATATCTAGCGCTTGCGACTTTCGCCCTGGGTCAGATCACCAAAGCCGCGATTCTCAATCTTGAAGTCATCGGCGGCGCAGCGGGCTACCCGGTCGCGAGCTTCATTCATCTTGCCGTCGTTGTCGCCTTTGCCGTCGGCGTAGCCATATTTGTTTCGCTCCTATTCGGCATGCGCTTCGGCATCGCGGTGCGCGCGGTGCAGGACGACGAGCGCGTCGCCGATCTGATGGGCATCGGCGTTCTCGGCTTCCAGGTTGCCGCGTTTGCGCTCGGCGCGGCGATCGCCGGCATCGGCGGCGGCCTTTATGCGCATCACTTCAGCTACATCGAAGCGCAATACTTCAACGTCGGCTTGAGCATCACCATCGTGCTCTATGTCCTGCTTGGCGGCACGCAGACCGTTTGGGGACCGTTTGTTGGCGCGCTGATATTCACGCTGCTGCCGGAACTCCTGCGCCAGAGCGCAAGCCTGCGCTATGTGGTCTTTGCCGCGGCCGTGATCGTGTTGATGGCTTTGCGTCCGCAAGGACTAATGACGCGCGGCCAATTGCGGCGATTGTTCGAGTGGCGCTTCGGCCGCGGTTCGATGCGCGATCCCGACGGCCTGGCGGAGCACGCCGCATGAGCCGGGACGCCATCCTCGAACTCGACCGCGTCAGCAAGCATTTCGGCGGGCTCAACGTCGTCGACGATCTGAGCTTCGCCGTGCGGCGCGGTTCACGCACGGCATTGATCGGACCGAACGGCGCCGGCAAGACGACGGTGTTCAATCTCATCAGCGGCGTATTTCCGGTCGATGCGGGCGCGATTCGCCTGCAGGACAGCGAGATCACACGGATCCCGTCGCGGCTTCGCATCCGCCACGGCATCGCCCGCACGTTTCAGAATGTCCGCCTGATGCCGCACCTCTCCACGCTGGAAAACGTTATTGTCGGCCAGCATTCGCGCGCCGGCTGGTGCGGCGTTCTCCAGCCCGTCAATCTCGTGCCGCGCAACCGCTGGCGGGAAGAAGCGCGCGCGGCGCTGGCCGACGCCGGACTCGCCGACTTCGCCAGCGCTTCGGTCGGCAGCCTGCCCTATGGCGTGCAGAAGCGGATCGAAGTGGTGCGCGCGCTGATGGCAAAGCCGGCGCTGCTGCTGCTTGACGAGCCGGCGGCGGGTCTTAACCCCGCGGAGACCGAAGCTCTGCAGCTGTATCTGGAGCGGCTTTCGAGCAAAGACGGTTTGACGCTGCTCATTGTCGAGCACAACATGCATTTTGTCGGTGCATTGTGCGGCGATGTCGTCGTGCTGAGCTTCGGGCGAAAGATCGCCGAAGGCTCGCCGGAAGCAGTCCGGCAAAACCCGGAAGTTCAGGAAGTCTATCTTGGCAAGCCGGCCGCTCGGGCGAATGCTACCGAGGCGCCGGCCAGGTTGGAGTATGACCGTGCTGCTTGCAGTGCGTGATCTCGACGTGCGCTACGGGCGCGTGCGCGCGGTCCGCGGCGTCTCGCTCGGACTTGAGCCCGGCGAGATCGTCGCCGTGGTGGGCGCCAACGGCGCCGGCAAGTCGTCGCTGTTGCGCGCTTTGCTCGGCGTTGAACGGCTGGCAGGCGGCCGCATCGAATTCGACGGCAGCGATATCGGCGGCTGGCCGGCGAGCCGCCGCGTTTCGCAAGGTCTCGCGCTCGTCCCCGAAGGCCGCCGTGTCATCACCACGCTCACGGTTCACGAAAATCTGCTCATGGGCGCATTCAACCGCCGGCAGACGCGTGATTTGGCGCGCGAAATCGACGAAATTTACGCACGCTTCCCTAATCTCGCGGCGCGGCGGGACAGCGCCGCCGCGGTGCTCTCCGGCGGCGAGCAGCAAATGCTGGCGATCGGCCGCGCCATGATGGCGGCGCCCAAGCTCATGATGCTCGACGAGCCGTCGCTTGGCTTGAGCCCGCGCCTGGCGGAAGAAGTCTTTTCCTGGATCCAATCGCTGAGCCGTGATGCCGGCATCACCATTCTTCTTGTCGAACAAAACACACACCGCGCGCTTGAACTCGCCGACCGCGCCTACGTGATGGAGCTCGGCCGCGTGGTTAGTGAAGGCGCGCCCGAGAAACTCCTCGCCGACGGAACGCTGCTCGATGCGTATCTCGGCCGCAACAAGACATCGAAGACGCCGGCGCCGCGATTGCAGGCGCAATTACCCGACTGAAATGCAAATGAGAGAGGACCTAACATGAAAGCGCGATTGTCACTTCCGATCCTGGCCGCCGCCTTGATGGCCGCGGCCGGAACCGCCCGCGCCGACGATATCGTTCTCGGCTATATGCAGGCGAGCGGCGGACCGTTCGCCACGTTCTCCAAGACGAACCTCGTCGCCGCGCAAATGGCGGCGGACGAGATCAACGCCGCGGGCGGCATTGCCGGCAAGAAAATCCGGATCGTGCCATTCGACACCGCCGGCAAGCCCGATCAGGCGGTGGTCGGCCTGCGCAAGCTTGCCGAGGACGACAAGGTCATCGCCATCATCGGTCCGTTCAGCTCGAGCGAATGCCGGGTCGCGTTCCCGGCGGCCGAGCGCGAGGGCGTGCCGACCATGTCGATGGCATCATCCGCGCCGAAGCTCGCGGAACCCTTCACCTACGCGTTCCGCAATACTTCAGACGAAGGTTATCTGTTCAGCCGGGTGATGCGGGCACTGCAGGAGCACAAGCTGCCGACTGCGACCGCTGCGCTCGCCTACGCCACCGACGACGTGGTGTCGAAGACGATGGGCGAGATCGTGTTGCCAAACGTGATGAAAAAGGCCGGGACCGACATCAAGCTGAGCGTGACTTTCCAGACGCAAGCCTTCGACCTGGCGCCGCAAGTATCGCAGCTCGTCGCCACGCCGACGGATTTGATCGGCGTCGGCTCCGGCCCCGAACCGGCGACCCGCCTGGCGCAAGAGCTGCGCCGCCAGGGCGGCAAGGCCCGGCTGGTCGCCGGCTCGACCATCGCCGACCCCGAACTGCCGCGGCTGATGGGGGCGGCCGGCGACGGAACGACCATTCCGACTGCGTTCTATAGCGGCTTGGACGACCGCACCAAGAAATTCGAGGCGGAGTTCATCAGCAAAGCCAAGGCGGCCGGCATCGACCGCTCGGCGGCGGCGCAATTCGATGCCGCCACCTACGATATCGTGCTGATTTACGCCCACGCGATAAAGACGGCGAACGTGACCGGTGATCCAGCGAAACTCACCGCCGAGCGAACCGCTATTCGGGACGAAATCCGCAAGATGAAGGACTTTCCCGCGCTGGAAGGTCCCATTTCGTTCGGCACGAACGGCGACGCGCTCAAACCCGCTTACATTATCGAAATGAAGAGCGGCAAATGGGACCTGCTGGCCCATTATCCGGCGGGCGGCTAAGAAACGTCGGCAGCCTGCCGCGTGCATAAAGCGTGAGGGGAAAGGCGTGAATTCAGCGGGTAAGCTCAACCTCGGTCAGGTGCGGCAACTCGTTATTGCCGGCTGGACCGGGCGGGATGTGGCGGCACTGGAGAAGCACATACGCGAGCTCGAGGCGCTCGGCGTGAAGCGGCCGAAGACCGCGCCGATCTTCTATCGGGTCGCCACGTCGCTGCTCACGACGGGCGAAACCATCGAAGTGCTGGGCGATCATTCGAGCGGCGAGGCCGAGTGCGTCGCCTATTCGCTCGACGACGGCATCTGGGTCGGGCTCGGTTCGGATCACACCGATCGCAAGGCCGAGACTGTCGGCGTCTCGCTGTCCAAACAGATGTGCGCCAGGCCGGTGAGCCGCGACATCTGGCGCTTCGGCGACGTGGCGCCGCATTGGGACGACCTGGTGCTCCGGTCTTATGTCGGCGTCAACGGCGAGCGGCGGCTTTATCAGGAAGGCTCGGTGGCGGCGATGCGCCCGCTGCCGGAACTGTTCAAACTCTATGGCGAGGGCGAGTCATTGCCCGCCGGCACCGCCATGTTCTGCGGCACGCTCGCCGTTCACGGCGGCATTACGCCGTCCCAGACATTCGAGATGGAATTGGACGATCCGGTGCTCAAACGAAAGATCGCGCATCGTTACCGGGTGCAGACGCTGCCCGACCGGGGCTAGGTGGAAGCAATGGGATATCACAAGGGACACAAGGAGTTTCAAACGCTCGACATGAGCGAAGGCTGGCATACGCCGCCCGGTTATCCGGCGGGCATTCAGCAGAAGATCATTTCCGGAGAGCTCGACGAGAAAGCGCACCGCGGCAACCGCACCCGGTTTCTGCGCTTCGCGCCCGGCGTCTACACCACCAAGCCGTTCGTGCACGATTATTGGGAAGAGGTGTTTTTGCTTTCAGGCGATCTGATCGTCGGCAATGACGAGCAAGGCAACGGCGGCGAAAAATTCCAAGGCTATACTTACGCGGTGCGCCCGCCCGGGGTGCATCACGGGCCTTTCAAGTCCGAAACCGGCTGTCTGTTGCTGGAAACTCATTTCTATCCAGAAGGGTGAACGCGATTTACGCGCCGTCCCTTATAAACGATGCATATTCAAACGACGCACATGCAAACGATGCGAATGTAGGAGGTCGCTGCAATGCTACGGACTGGCAAGGAGTACCTCGAATCGATCCGCGACGGACGTGTCGTCTATATCGGATCGGAGCGCGTCGACGACGTCACCCGGCACCCGGCGTTCCGCAACGCCGCGCAAACGGTCGCGGCTTTGTACGACATGAAAGCCGACCCGGCGCTGCGCGACGAGATGAGCTACGAGGAGGACGGTGGCCGGCACTCGATCTATTTCCTGCGCGCCCGCTCGCGCGAGGATTTGCAGCGGCGCATGATCGGTCACCGCCGCATAGCCGATTTCACCTACGGCATGTTCGGCCGGTCGCCCGATCACGTGTCCTCCTTCGTGACCGGCATGGCGATGAAGGCCGACGAGCTGAAACCGCCCTGCGGCCATCCCGGCAACCTGCTCGCCTACTATCGGCACATCCGCGACAACGACATCTATACGGTCTATGCGGTGATACCGCCGCAGGCCGCGCGCAACCCGGAATTCTATCAGCGCCAGAACATCCCGATGCCGACCTTGCGCGTGGTGCGCGAGGAGGACGACGGCGTCGTCATCTCCGGCATGAAGATGTTGGCGACCGGCGCCGTCTTTGCCAATGAGATCTGGATCGGCAACGTGATCCCGCTGGCGCCGGACCAGAAGAAAGAGGCCATCACCTGCGCCATCCCGTGCAATGCGCCGGGTTTGCAATTATGGTCGCGGCAGCCGTTCGAGACGAACTGCACGTCGGAATTCGATTCGCCGCTCGCCTATCGCTACGACGAGAGCGACAGCATGTTGCTCTGCGACCAGATCAAGGTGCCGTGGGAGCGGGTGTTCGTGCACGACGACGCGCTGCTGTCGCGCGACGTTTATGTAAAGACGCCGAGCCACTGCTTCGGCAATCATCAGTCGAACGTGCGCTATTGGTCGAAGATGCGGCTGCTGACCGGCCTCGCCAGCAAGATCGCCAACGCCACCGGCGCCGATCAGGTGCCGGCCGTGAAGGAAACGCTCGGCCGCATCTCGGCTCAGGAGGCCATGATCGCCGGCATGATCAACGGTCAGATCAACGCTTACGAAAGCTGGCCCGACGGCGACGAAGGCTACGTCTGCTTCAACCGGCGGATGATGTACGGCGCGCTCGAATGGTGCACCCAGAACTACAGCAAGTTCGTCGACGATTTGCGTGAACTGTGCGGCGGCGGCGTATTCCAGATGCCGGCCAACGTGTCGGTCATGGACAATCCCGATCTGGCGCGGAATTTCCAGACCTTCTGGCAGACGCCGCAAGCCGACGCGCTGACGCGGATGAAACTGTTCAAGCTTGCCTGGGATATGGTCGGATCGGAGTTTGCCGGGCGTCACCAGCAATACGAGAAGTTCTATGCTGGCGCCTCATTCATCATCCGCAACCATTCATTCCGCGAGACCAACTGGACCGCGTTCAACAAGATCGTCGACGATTTGATGGCGAGCTACGACTACGACAAGGCGAAATCGGCCAAGATTGCCGCCGCCTAAGAACATGCAAGGGGGAAACCGATGAGTGAAATCGTGCTTTACGATGCGGGCGGCACGCCAAGTCCGCGGCGGGTGCGGATGTGCCTGCTGGAAAAGGGGCTGCCGTTCAAGATCAAGTGGCTCAATCTGGCGCTGATG
>Ga0182015_10004066_pt1 | contig 15977 bp, 11 predicted proteins | sample 712P3MmetaG_FD_120478 | JGI IMG/M metagenome (GOLD analysis project Ga0182015, IMG submission 120478) | Permafrost microbial communities from Stordalen Mire, Sweden - 712P3M metaG | ecosystem: Environmental > Terrestrial > Soil > Wetlands > Permafrost | place: Sweden: Stordalen | collected... | reverse complement strand
GCATAGATCTCCAGGGGGACTTTTACGTGATACGTGTCGTAGCCTTCGTAAGTCCCCTGGCCGGCGAAGGTCGTGAGGCTGGCCAACCGCTGTGCCCCACCGAGCGCCTGAATATATTTATCCAAAATCTGATCGGCGGAAGGTCCCTGCGGAGCGTCTTTGACGATTTCGATTTCGTTTGGATCTTCCTGGGGAACAGTGTATTGGTCGGCCAGGCTCGGGACAACCTTGGGATGTTCGGCGCCGCGGTGGCACGAGTAGCAGGTCAAGGCGCGCCGTCCCCCGAAGCTGCCCTTATTAATGGCGTTCACCATCAGAATCATGGCGCGCGCAGTCTCTTTCCGAGGTACGTCCTCGGCAAATTTATCCCAGTTTTCCATGCTTTGCTCAACGTGGCAATAGACACAATTCAACCCCAGCGATGCGGCAAAGAAGCCCATTGTGTCCATGAATTCGCCGACGGGAATTCCCTTGAGCACCTTGACATTTTTGAAAACCTGCTCCGCCATCAGCGGGTTTTCCGCTCGGGGCTGCTGGCTGCTCGCTATCGCGGCGCCCATGAAATACGCGACCGCAATTCCCGTCACCTGCCTCGTTACGGCCTTCATGCTGCGATGATCCTACACTCCGAAGTCGCGGTGTTCGGGCCTTAACATTTCTTTACGATTGCGCTAACAGAGTTCAGTACGGTCGGGGATAGAATCGAGGGGTCTCCCGAACGGAGAGAATAATAATGAAAAGCGTTAGACCATCTTGTTTTGCGGCATTGCTATTAGGTGTCATCGCAACGGTGGTTCCTGTTTACGCGCATCACGGCACGGGCGTTTCTTATGATGCCAGCCACCCCGTCACTATGAAGGGCGTAGTCACGGAGTTCCACTATGCCAACCCGCATCCCCAACTGTATTTCGATGTAACGGACGACAAAGGCAATGTGGTGCATTGGGGTGGCGAGTTCTATCCCAATCCAGCCCAGTTGATCCAGGGCGGGTGGGGCAAGAGGCGCTCGGAAGCCGCGTTGCCCGTTGGAATGCATATCACCATCACGGTGTCGCCTTCAAGAGCGGGAACGCCGGTCGGCGCTATTCTCAAACTCCTAAATGACCAGGGCGAGGTGGTAATGGGTGTGGCTGGTGGCAATCCGGGCGCCCCTCCGCCAGAACCGGCGCCTCCAACAGGCGAACAGAAGCAGCCCGAACAAAAGTAGCCTTTGATGAGCCTTCCGATGATAAAGATCAACCTGACCGGTTTGAGCATGCTACTGGGTGGCTATGTGTTCTGTTCGTCTAGCGTTTTCGCGCAAGGCGGCGGCCCGGCTATCTTGGCTGCCAATCCGAAAAACGCCAACCTTCCCTACGACAAACACGATATCTCCGGAATCTGGAGCCGCAACGGCACGCCGGCCGGTTACGGCGGCGGCGGAACGTGCCGGGACTGCGGAGATCGTGGCTTCGGCAACGATGTCCCTCCAATGACGCCGCTGGGTCAGAAGATGTTTGATGCGAACAAGCCTTCTTACGGACGCCTCCTTGGCAGTGCCGATGCCGCTGCCCACCCGGAAGAAGCCATCGGACGGCGCCGGGCAGTCCCGCCCTCCAACGGGTCGGACCCATATCAAACCTGTAATCCCATGGGGCCATCGCGCGCGCTGATTTATCCCGACCCCCTGGAGATGAATGTCCTCCCCAACAAGATTCTTCAGCAGTTCGAGTGGGGTTATGGCGTGCGCGCCATTTGGACCGACGGACGCGAACTGCCAAAGGATCCGGACCAACCGAGGTGGTGGGGATATTCGGTTGGCAAATGGGATGGGGACACCTTCGTCGTTGAAACAACCGGGGTGGACGAAAGAACGTGGGTCGATCATTTTGGTTATCCGCATAGCGCGCAGATGCACCTCGAGGAGCGCTACCGGCGGACCGCGTACGACGTGCTGGAACTCAACATGTCTATCACCGATCCTGCCATTTATACGGGCGTCTGGAAGAGCCAGCCCAAGAAATTCCGCAAGCTGGCCATAGACGGCATCAAGACCATTGATGGCTGGGCCGGGCTGATGGAAGACCTGTGCGCGCCGGCTGACGATGTCGAAATCTTCAATAAGAGAATCCGTGATCCCGCGGGCGGCGTCTCTCACTGAAGCGGCAAGATCTGTGCTCCCAAGATCGGTGCTCACAGGTTCCGCGCATGTTGATTGAGAACCCGCTCGGCATCTCTGCCGATGCATTTCCGGTACTTGAGTGCCTCCACATCGCAGGCTTCGCCCTGTCGATCGGAATCACTGCGCTCGTCGACTTCCGTCTCCTTGGCTTCGGATTGCAAAAGCAGACCCCAGCGCAGATCGCACGGGCCTTTGAATGGTGGACACTCGGCGGTCTGATTGTGGCCGTGTTTTCCGGCCTGCTGATATTTTCGACGGACCCCGATATGTATTATCTGAACTGGTCTTTTCTGATCAAGATGGCATGTCTGGTGCTGGCCATTGCCTTCAACTACACGATCCATAAACGAGCGCTCTCTCCGGGCCTATCTCCTGCGGCGGGCCGGCTGGTGGCTTGTATTTCGCTGGCGCTTTGGGTCTCGGTCATCTTTGGAGGTATTTTCATCGCCGTCATCCGCCCCGGCCTCACCTGACCGCTATGCTCATTTCCTTCCTGATATGGCTACAGAATCTGGAGCCCTTCTCCGATCTGCGCAGCTCCGCGTACGTTTATCCGATTGTGCTAGCGCTCCATCTTTCCGCAATTTCTCTGTTTGGCGCAATGATTGTCGCGACCGATCTGCGATTGCTCGGATGGGCTTTGCGGGACGGCTCGATCGCAGACGTGATCGGCCGGTTGCGCTGGCCCAAACGAATCGGTTTTCTTCTCGCCGCAACCTGCGGGTTCTCGCTCTTCTCCTCCAAAGCCGAAGAGTACTATTACAACTCTTTCTTCCGGACCAAGATTTTGCTGCTCGTCCTGGTCGCGGTTCATGCGCTGGTGTTTCGGAGGAGCGTGTACGGTGATCCGGCGGAACTGGACCGCGCACCAGAGTTGCCGGCGCGCGCGAAGGTGGCGGCCGGCTTGTCGCTTTTTCTATGGCTCGGGATTCTGTGCTGCGGAAGATATATCGGTTACGTTGAGGGCCGGGCGGGCATGCACTTCAAGTGACCCGATTCGACACGTTTTTTACTGCGTCCGCAGTTCACGGTCAGCTCGGATAGCTCGTGCCAGCGTTCTCGCCTTTTCCGCCAGCTTGGCGGCCTCGGCTAGCGCTTTGGATTTCGTCGGACTGCTTGTGAAACAGCGGTAGCACGTTCTTCCTGATCAGATCTCCGAGTCCGACGGCGAGGATCGCGAAATTGGCCCCCTATGTACTCGCGATCTGATCTCCCAGTGCGTCTGCCGTGCCGGCCAACTGGCACGCATGGCTTCGGCCGATTCGCGCTGACCAAGGAAAAGCGTCGGGATCGCTGGACATGTGACGGGAGTTTGCTCTACCCTTGCCGATTGTTGTGGATCTGTCGCGGGGCGGTGGATACCTTCCGGATTCACATCTGGAATGCAGAACTGCCGGAACAATCCATTATGTTCGGTGTACCAATCACCCTAGGGTCAGAATCCACTGGCCCGTATCCAGAAACTCTCGATCCACTTGCCGCCGGCCGGCACTGTCTGCAAGTCGGAATACTTGCCTTGGCGCACCAAGTTGACTCCACTGATGATTGCAGTCAGTGGCTCAATGCAGATGAACTCCCGGGTCTCTCCGGGCGGAGGCGCCGGCAGATAAATTGTGGCGACGGGATATTTCGGCCCAAATAAGGTCTCCACAGTTTTATCGCGCGCTTCGATCCGGAAGTGCGCCCGACCGTCCGCATCCCGCTCCAGGTCCGTAAAGCCGTCGTCCAGAGTTTGGCCACGCAGGGGCAAAGGGTTTGGTATGTCGAGCGGACGCATTTCGCCCGTCGGAATCTGGTGTTCATCCGCCACGACGTGTATTCGAGCGGGAAGATGCACCGCCCACTCATCGCGCGGGATATCTGGAATTTGATAGTAAGGATGAAATCCGATTGCCACCGGCATTGGATCCGTACTCAAATTCGTTATGATCGTCTTCACTTCCAGAACACTATCGGCCAAACTGTATGTCATCTCGTACTCATGAGCGAACGGCCATTGCGCCATCAGGTCCGGGTATTTCCAGAATTCGAGCCGGCTCGTTACGTGTGCGGAATGGGCATCCGCCGCCACTTCGGTGATTTGCCAGAGCGGCGAATCCGTAAGTAGCCCGTGTATCGGCCTTTCGCCCCGGACGTTGCCGAGGTTCATGTTGAAGGCGTACCGTTTGCCGTTTGCCCAGAAGGCTTGTTCGTCTAACAGGTCGGCCCAGGGCGCCAGAAACGGAATCCCACCTAAGCTGGGGTTCTTCAAATACTCAGAGAGGTCACCAGGCGGGTAGTACAGAATGTTTTTCCCGCGTACCTTCATCTGATATGCGCGGTTGCCGAGCGATGGCAAGATCGAAACTTCAACACCACTTGCAGCATCGCTCAAGCGAATGATGGGCACGTCCTGGTGCGACGCTTTTTCGGCGGTGTAGTTCACCAATAATACGCCCCAACTACTTTAGGCGAACTGGGCGTTCCGGCAATCACCTTTACGTGCAAAACGAGCTGCAGATTCTTCTTCCGCCAATCCGCCGGCGCGCCGTGAAAGGCTTCGGCAAGCAAATCCTGGTTAGTGACCAACTCAGCGGCCGCTTCCGTGCCGTATTGCGTAATACCGGCGATCTCAACGAGCATCGCATGGGTGTCAGGATGAAAAACGCGCGAGACAATCGCGTAGTCTTCGTTGGTTCTCCGATCGGCGGGGAGATTTGCGATGGTCCAGGGAGTCGGCTTGCCGTTGTCGGTGATGCCCACCCGGGTGTTGGAAACTTCAATGAAGTAGCGCATTTCGCTGCTGATCTCTTTCCACCGAGTGTAGGAATACCCGATCAGGATGGCGGGCGCGGAGCGGAGATCTTTGAACGAAACGTCGTTGCCGATTCTCACAATATAAGGACGCTGCATGCGCGTCAGCATGGACGACAGGCGCGCGGTGGCCTGCAGGTCGCCGCCTCCCACAAACTGATCGGTGAGCAGAACGAAATCCTCGGATCGCGTGGGATCGCCCGCGGCCCGGTTCAGGCCGTAAACGGGAACATAAGCTGCGCAGAGCGAGACTGGCGCCGAGCCATTGAGCACAGGTGACCAGAATTGGTCGAGTGCCGTGGCGGATGAGCGGCCGCGCGCGAGCCACCATCCGATAGCGGCGATAGCGAGGATCGCGACTGGGATCCAAGCTAAGCGATTCCTCCGAACCCATTTCCGGTGGCCCGTTCCCGGCGCCGGGACCGGCGGGGGCGTGACTTCTAGAGCTGTATCGGCGGGAGCAACATTGATCCAGCGGAATTCGGGAATGTAGGTTCCCGCCGGAAGCTCGATGCGAACTGGATCGGTTGCGCCCTGACCCGCATAGTACAGTCCCAGCCGTTTGCGAACTTCGCCGGCTTTCACCCGGACCGTCGCATCGTCGCTCGGTTCATAGCTGGTGGAGCGGCCAAAAACGTCAATGCCTATAGTCCGCTCTTTGAGCATGTCGGCTCGGCCGGTAAGGGTGTGCTCGACCACGTAGCGGATAAAATCCTGGCTACGCTTGCTCGAATGGAATTCGTGGCTGGAGAGGACGCGGTTCAACTCCTGGCGAACCGAGTCTTCCGGCACACGATTGCTATCCTGGGACGCCCCCGGAGCCGCTCCATGGGTCATCCAATACCCCCTGTTGACGCTGGATTCGATTGTATCACGCAACAAATTCAAAACAAGCACGTTCGATCCGGTAGTGAACGGCGTATAACGGGGCGCGCAACGGTTGCGAACTGGACAGATGACCCGGAAGGCCCCAGGATTTGACGGTGAGGGTGATTTGTATCGGCGCGCATCCCGATGATTGCGAGATTGAGTTCGGAGGGACGGCGGCGAAACTTGCGTCTCGCGGCGATGCGGTCAAATTCGTTTCCGTGACAAACGGCGAAGCGGGACATCATCTGTATCCGGGCCCGCGGTTGGGAGCGATCCGTCAAGGAGAAGCCGACGACGCAGCCCGGCGGCTGGGGATTGCCGCAACGGAGGTTTTGCAAAATCCGGACGGGCAACTGGTTCCGTCGATCGAGGCGCGGAATGAGGTGGTCCGGCAGATTCGGGCCTGGGAGGCCGACGTCGTGATCACCCATCGGGTGTGGGATTACCATCCGGACCATCGTTATACCGGGCAATTGGTGCAGGATTCGGCGTACCTGGTGATGGTACCGTTTGTGTGCCCGGAGACGCCGGCGCTGCGGCGCAATCCGGCATTCTTACACTTGGAGGACCCCTTCCAGTCGCCAGTCCCCTTTAAAGCGGACATCGCCGTGAACATCGATGACGTATGGCCGCTGAAGCTGGATGCGCTCGACGCGCATCGATCCCAGGTTTACGAATGGCTGCCGTATCTCGATGGCGACCAGGTTCCCACGGATGCGGCGGCGCGCCGAGCTTGGCTGGACGCCACCTGGAGCCGTGAACCCAGTGTGGGTTCCCGCGCGGCCCTAGGGCGGAGATACGGAACCGAGGACGCGGCCCGGGTGCGACACGCAGAAGCATTCGAGATCTCCGAGTACGGGCGTAAGCTATCGGCGCACGAATTGGACGACCTGTTCCCTCGGTGATCCATATGTCAAAGATGCTCGAAGAAACCAGGGATCAACCGAAGGCGCTCAGCCAGACACTGAGCGGTGGAATCGCGAGTGTGGAAGAACTGCGCGAACATTTCCGCAAGCGGCGGCCGCGGCTGATTGTGTTGGTGGCGCGGGGAACGTCGGACAACGCGGCGCAGTTCGGACGATATCTGATCGAGATCACAACCAGGATTCCGGTTTCCCTCGCCGCGCCGTCGATCTTGACGCTGTACGGGTGCCCGGTGGACCTCCACGACGTGGTGGTGATAGGAATTTCACAATCGGGGGAATCGACCGATACCAACGCCGTGCTTGAGGATGCCCGCAAACAGGGCGCGACGACGATCGGGATCACGAACAACGTGGCTAGCACCATGACCGGGATTGTCGAATTTCCGCTGTTAATCGAGGCGGGAACCGAGATCAGCGTCGCGGCGACCAAGACTTACACCTCCCAGTTGCTGGCGCTGTACCTGATCGCCTATGCGCTCAATGGCGGGATCGAGCTGGAGCAGTTGCGAAAGATTCCGGAGTGGGTGAGCGGCGTTCTCGAACTGGAAGAAGACATCGAAGCGCTGGTGGAGCGGTATTTTTTCATGACGCGAACGGTGACGGTGGGGCGCGGGTTGAATTACGCCAATGCCCTCGAATTCGGGTTGAAGTTGATGGAGACTTGTTACGTCGTAGCCGAGCGGTTTTCAGCGGCGGATCTGATGCATGGGCCGATCGCGTTGGTGGAACGCGCGTTCCCGGTGTTCGTGTTCGCGCCCGCGGGTGTTACGTGGCCGTCGATGGCGACCGTGCTGGACCGGCTGCGGGAGGTGAAAGCGGAAACGCTGGTGATTACCGATCCGCGAAATACGGGCGCGCGCGACAAGGCGGCGCGAGTGATCGAGATTCCAGAAGCGCCGGGACCGGGCGCTTCGCCGCAGGATCTGTACACGCCGATTCCCTATATCGTGCCGGCGCAATTGTTCGCCGCACACCTGGCGGCGCTGAAGGGATTGAATCCGGATTTGCCCAGAACCCTGCACAAGATCACCAGGACCATGTAGCGCATGGTGTCCAACTGATGGTACTCACTTGGCTGGATTGGGCTTGGATCGCGCTGTACTTTGTCGCCAACGCCGCCGTAGGATTTTACTACCGGGCGCGGGCCGGCAAGAGCGTCGATGAGTTCTTTCTGTCGGGACGAAACGTTCCGTGGTGGCTGGCCGGCACGTCGATGGTGGCGACCACGTTCGCCGCCGACACTCCGCTGGCTGTCACCGGAATGGTGGCGCGGGGCGGGATCGCGGGCAACTGGCTGTGGTGGAGCTTTGTGGCCGGCGGGATGCTCACGGTTTTTTTCTACGCGCGATTTTGGCGGCGCAGCGGAGTGATGACCGACATCGAGTTCGCCGAGCTCCGGTATTCGGGGCGGCCGGCGGCGTTTCTGCGAGGATTTCGCGCTTTGTACCTCGGCATTCCAGTCAACTGCATCGTGCTCGGCTGGGTGAACCTGGCGATGGTGAAGATCCTGATGCTCGCGCTCGGCGTGACGCGCATTGGGGCGCTCGCGATTGTGCTGGGGCTGATCGCGATCACGTCGTTCATTTCCGCGCTGTCCGGATTGTGGGGCGTGCTGGTGACCGACGTGTTGCAGTTCGTCGTAAAGATGACCATGGTGATCGTGCTGGCCGTCGCGGCGGTCCACGCGGTGGGTGGAATGGACGCGCTCAAAATGAAGCTGGGGGCGATCGACCAGGCGCGCGGGGCCCACGCCGGATCGGTCCTGAACTTCATTCCCGACTTGACCTCGCCGTGGATGCCGATGATGACGTTTTTTGTCTACATCTCGCTCAACTGGTGGGCCAGTTGGTATCCGGGCGCGGAACCGGGCGGTGGTGGATACATCGCGCAGCGGATGTTTTCGGCCAAGGACGAAAGGAACTCGCTGCTCGCGACGTTGTGGTTCAACATTGCCAACTACGCGCTGCGGCCGTGGCCGTGGATCCTGGTAGCGCTGGTGTCGCTGGTGGTTTTTCCGGGACTACAAGATCCGGAATCGGGATATGTGCGCGTCATGATTGCCTACCTGCCACCGTCGCTGCGCGGTGTGATGCTGGCGGCGTTCGCCGCGGCGTACATGTCCACCATCGCGACGCAATTGAACTGGGGCGCGAGTTACATCGTGAACGATTTCTATCGGCGATTCGTGCGAAAGAAGGCGGACGACCGGCATTACGTGTGGGTTTCCCGATGGACCACGGTGCTGCTCACGGTGCTTTCGGCGGTGGTGACGTTTTATTTGGGATCGATCAGCGGGGCGTGGAAGATGCTGCTCGCCACCGGCGCAGGCACCGGATCGGTTCTGCTGCTGCGTTGGTACTGGTGGCGAATCAATGCCTGGAGCGAGATTTCGGCGATGATCGCCGCGGCGGTGACGTCTCTGGCGTTGCAGATGGCCTGGGGGCTGGATACGGACAAGCCCATCGATTTCGCCTGGATCATGATTCTGACGGTCTCGATCACGACCGTCGTGTGGCTCGCGGTGACATTCCTGACTCGGCCGGAAGCGAAAGATACTCTGGTGAAGTTTTATCGCCGGGTTCGTCCGGGACGCGCCGGCTGGAGACCGGTGAGCGAGATGGCGCCGGAGGTGGTCAGCGCGGGCGGCGGATGGTTTGACGCACTCGACTGGATTTGCGGCTGCGCTCTGATTTACGGAGCGCTCTTTGGCGTAGGAAAACTGCTGCTGGGCGAGATTGGCCTGGGATTCGGGCTGCTCGGAATGGGCGCGGCGGCGGGCGCGGTGATCTGGGTGGATTTGTCGCGGCGCGGATGGAGCGCAGTAAGCCAATGAGAGCGCTTCTTGGGCTCTTTGCCATTACTCCGGCGTTTGCCGGGTTGATGCCCATGCCGGCCAACGTTGTCCCCGGCGTGGGCGTGCTCAAGATCGACGCAAGTTTCGCGGTGGAAGCGCGCGGATATTCCGACGCCAGGCTGGAGCGCGCCATCGCAAGATTGACCGCTCGCATTTCACGCCAGACCGGGATCGAGATTCGCGGCGGCAAGACTGTGCTGTGGATCGAGTGTGCCGCGCGCGGCCCCGAATATCCGACGGTCAACCAGGATGAGTCATACCGGATGGACGTGTCTGCCGAGGGCGCGACGATCAAAGCTCCCACCGTGACGGGAGCCCTGCGTGGGATGGAAACCTTTGCGCAGTCCATCGATCGGAGTGCCGACGGCTTCGAAGCGCACGCGGTTCATATTGAAGACCGACCCAGCTTCCAATGGCGAGGGTTGATGCTCGACGTCTCGCGCCACTGGATGCCCCTCCCGGTGATCCTGCGTAATCTGGATGCGATGGCGGCGGTGAAGCTCAATGTGTTTCATTGGCACCTTTCCGACGATCAGGGCTTTCGCGTGGAGAGCCGGCGCTTTCCGAAATTGCATGGACTGGGATCGGATGGGCATTTCTATACGCAGGATGAAGTGCACCGGGTTGTCGAGTACGCGCGCGATCGTGGGATTCGCGTGATTCCCGAGTTCGATATGCCCGGACACACAACCAGCTGGTTCGTCGGATATCCGGAACTCGCAAGCGCCCCGGGCCCCTATCAAATCGAACGCAAGTGGGGAATCTTTCAGCCCACCATCGATCCTTCGCGCGAGCAGATCTACGCGTTCCTCGATCAGCTCATTGGCGAGATGGCGGCTTTGTTTCCCGATCCACTTTTCCACATTGGCGGCGATGAGGTGGATCCCACGCAATGGAACAACTCGACCGCGATTCAGGCGTGGGCGGCGCGCAATGGGCTGAAAAGCGCGAATGCGATTCAGGCGTATTTCATTCGCCGGGTTGCGAAAATCGTCGCCCGGCACGGCAAAACAATGCTCGGCTGGGACGAGGTGTTCGATACTACGTTGCCGCGCGAGACGATAATTCAGTCCTGGCGCGGGCAGGCATCGCTCGCCGATGCGGCGCGGGCGGGGTTTCGCGGCGTGCTGTCCTTCGGATATTACCTGGACCATTTACAACAGGCTTCGGTGTACTACGGCGTCGATCCTTTGGAGGGCGCAACGCACCAGCTAACTCCGGAGCAGAAGGCGTTAATCCTGGGCGGCGAGGCCTGCATGTGGTCAGAATACGTGGATGCCGAGACCGTCGACTCGCGCATCTGGCCCAGCGCCGCCGCGATCGCCGAGCGCTTGTGGTCCGTGTTTCCCGACGAAATCACTGATTCCATGTACGACCGCCTGGAGGAAGTGAGCCGCAAGCTCGATTGGGTCGGGCTGAAGCATCGCGTGAATTACGAACCGATGCTGGAACGGCTGGCCGCGGAACGCCCGGCGGATTCGCTGCGCATTTTAGCGGATGCTTCGGAGGCGCTGGGGATCGAGGGACGGCGCGATGCGCGGCACTACACCGGTCTCGTGGATTTGAACCGTTTCGTGGATGCGGCCAGGCCGGAGAGCGAGAGCGTGCGGCGGATGGAGCGCGCGGCCCGGAGCGTTTTGCCGGCGGCGGATGGGTTGGCGAACAACGGGTCGGCCAGGGATCTGGCGGAATTGCGATCGACGCTGACCGCGTGGGCCGAGAATGACTCCCGCCTTCGGCCTTCCGGCGAACTTACGGGATTATCCAAGAATCTTTCGATTTTGGGATCCATCGGTTTACAGGCTTTGGAATATCTGCGGCCGGGCCAAACGCAGCCGGCGGGTTGGATCGAGCAACAAATGGCGCTGATGAAAGAGATAGAACGGCCCGAGGCTGAAGTGAATTTGGCGGCCGTGCGTCCGGTGCGAATATTGCTCGAAGCAGCCGCGCGGCGGGATCCCAGCGGCGGCAACAAGTGATTGAAATCAGGAGCGTTCGATAAGGTAATGAACCTGGCTATAACGCGGCTGCAACCGTTGTGAACTGGACAATATGGCGAGCGAGGTTCACGATGGGCGAGAGCCGGAGACAGAAAAAGACGGAAGATCGAAAGGGGCACTTATGAGAACGGGCGAATCGCGACGGATTTTTTGCACCGCATGGATGGTAGTGATGGCGCTGTTGATTGCGCCGTCGGCGCGCGCGCAGCAGGCCACTGGAGTGATCACGGGGTCGGTGACGGATCCGTCGGGCGCGCCAGTCGCCGGAGCTTCTGTCACGGTTACGGATACCGAACGCGGCACCAGCCTGAAGGCCCAGACCAATACGGACGGCGTTTACAATTTCCCGCAGCTTCAGATCGGCCAATACAACGTGCGCGTTGAAGCGACCGGATTTCAAACGTCCTTGGCCAGCAACGTGGGCTTGGCGCTGAACCAGACCGCGAAGTTTGATTTCGCCATGCAGCTTGGGCAGGTAACGCAAACCTTGGAGGTCAGCGAGACCATACAGTTGCTGCAGAGTCAAACCACGGAAGTAGCCTCGGTAATGGAGGCTTCCGCGATCGAGAATTTGCCCCTGGAGACGGGCAATTACAACCAGCTCACGTTATTGGTTCCGGGCGCGGTGACCATCAGCCCGGCGTCCTTCAATAGCGGCCTGAAGACCTTCAACGCGGCACGGCCGAACCTGAACGGGAATCGCGAGCAAGCGAATTATTATTTGCTGGATGGCATGGAAAATATGGAATTTGTCGACGACAACGTCGCTTATACGCCCAGCATTGAGGCGATTCAGGAAACCCAGGTGATCACCAATAATCCGAGCACTGAGTTCGGACAGTTCCTGGGCGGCGTGATCAGCGTCAACTTGAAGTCGGGAACGAACCAATTTCATGGGTCGGCGTTCGAGATTCTCCGCAACGATTTCTTCAACGCCAACGAATGGTCGAACAATTTTAACGGGCTGCCCACCCCGCGCGAGCGCTGGAACGACTTCGGCGGGGCGGTGGGTGGGCCAATCAAGCGCAATAAGCTGTTCTTTTTCGCCGACTATGAGGGCACGCGCTTGGATTTTCCGGCGACCGCGCAAGCCAAGACTACTTTCACCACAGCGGAACGGACGGGAAACCTGACGGATCTGGGGCTCACGTTGTACTATCCGGGTGCAGTGAATGCGAGCGGGAACCGGATCCCCATGCCGTCGAATTTAAACGATGCGGCGATCTGCGGGCCGGGACAGAAGATGGGCGTGGATCCTTGCATCACCGGGGTCAGCCCAACGGCTCTGAAGATCGCGAACGCCTTTCCGACGCCCAATCTTCCCGGGCAGGCCGGCGGAACCATCAATAATTTGAGCAATACCGTGGACACCTACACGCACGGGGATCAGGGCGATGCCAAGGTGGATTGGGTGCCGGACGAGAAAGACCGGATCATGGCTCGATATTCCCAGCAGCACGTCGTAAATCCGAGCGTGAACAGCCAGCCCCTGCTCTACAGCGGCAGCGGCAGCAACGTTTTTCCGGCGCAGCAGGCAGTGCTCGATTGGACGCACATCTTCAGCGCGACACTTGTGAACGACGCTCGCGTCGGAATGAATTATTATCCGGCGGACGCCAACATCCAGGAGCTTTCCAGCACGGCGGGAGCGGGTCTCATTCCGGGACAGCCCACGCAGTACCTGCCAGGCCTATCGTTCGCCAACACTAACATCGGTGGAACGCTGAATGGGCCGTTCGCGTACGGCACCAGTGACGCGCCGGAGATTTTCCATCAGACTTCCATCCAGTTCTCCGACGCCGCCACCTGGACGCACGACCGGCACAGCATTCGCTTCGGATTTTCGGCCAACCGGTATCGGAACAATTACGTTCCGGCGACCACCAGCGACGGCGCGGCCGGGCAGCTCAGCTTCAGCGGAACATACACGGGAAACTCAATTGCGGATTTCTTCCTGGGCTTGCCGTCGTACATGGGATACGGCGAAGGATTCTCGGGAACCGTTGGACAGCGCAACGAGGCGCTGGGTGCTTTCGTTCAGGACGACTGGCGCATCACCTCGCACCTGACCATCAACTACGGCGTGCGCTGGCAGCTTTTCACCCCAGTTTACGAAGTTGATAATCGCATGACCAATTTCGGCGAATACAGCGGCCAGATCGAGCTGGCCGGCGTGGACGGCAACAGCCGCGCGCTATACAACCAATACAACGGTATCGCGAACTTCCTGCCGCGGGTTGGCCTGGCGTGGACTCCCGATGAGAAGACGGTGATTCGCGCCGCGTTTGGGCGCACCAGCTTCCAGGAGGGCACCGGTGAATACAATCGCCTGGCGACCAACGCACCTTGGAATGTCGACCTGGTGGGCGTGTTTGGCTCCACCAACACCGACGGCGCGATTCCGGCCAGTCAGATCACGCTCGATCAGGGCTTCGGCGCGCTCGGCTCGGCCACTGGCTGCACCGTCGCCAATGTTACGTCGGCGCCGGCCGCATGTTTCAAGGGCGTTCGGATTCACGCCACCGATCCGAACTATCGTCCAGCCGTTTCCAATCAATGGAATCTCACCATTCAACGCGCGTTGACGCACTCGTTGACCGCGCAAGTGGGCTATGTCGGCCAGCACAGCGATCATCTGGCGGCGATCTATGACATGGGACAGAACGCCTTGATTCCTGATCCGGCGCCCGGCGGTCCGTATAGCGAGCCGGGACCCTATCTCGCCGGAAATCCCACGCTCAAGTTCGATGGCACGGGGCAGCAGAGGTTGAACACCTCCACGGCGATTCAGAATTACGACGGGCTGCAGATTGTGGTGCGGCAGCAGTTGTCGCACGGCCTGAACTTCCAGTTCAATTACTCTTGGGGCAAGTGTTTGACCGACAATCAGGGCTATTACGGGCGCTACGGCAACGCGGAAGGGTCCCAGACCACGGCGGATGTTGCGTTCCAATCGTACGTGTACAATGTGCGCGGTCTGGATTACGGTTATTGCGACGCCGACATTACCAATTCATTCACGGCTTATCTGGACTATGCCCTGCCGTTCGGGCACGGGAAGCAATTTGCAAATACTTCCAACAAGTTTGTGAACGCCGTTATCGGCGGCTGGCACTACGACACCATCGCGACGGTGCATGGCGGATTCCCGATTTCCATGATTCAGTTCGGGTACGATCCGACGGGCGCCTATTTCCAGCCGCGGCCGGATTGCAACTCGCCATCCATCGCGACCCCGTATAAGAATTTCGTCGGCGGCGGATATGTCTGGTTCGATCCAACCACAATGTCCATTCCCGGGCCTGGCCAACTCGGAACCTGCGGGATTTCGACCGAGCGTGGTCCCGGCATCAAGCAGGTGGACATGAGCCTCGCCAAGACATTCATGATGACCGAGCGGCAGTCTCTGCAGTTTTCTTTCGAAGCGATCAACGCGTTCAACAGTCCGATCTTTTTGTTGAACGGATACACAACGGATGTTTATCCGGGCGGCGGGATCAATAAATCGGAGTACGGCACGAATCCAGCGTACACGGCCAGCATACCCACGGGAGTGGTAAACACGTCGCTAGGGGCGCGGAATCTGGTGTTTGCTCTCAAGTATCGCTTCTGAAATGTAAGGGTGGAATCTCGCGGTTTGGGCGAGATTCCCGAGGGAGTGTGTCCGTCCGATGACTTTCTTCTGATGCATTTATTGCGCAACGTTGTGAACCAGCATCCCCATAAAAGTTCCCGCGAATGGGCCGAAGGTGGGCGCTTTGCGGAATTCAGATGCCGCAAACCGGAAACTGACCCGTTAGGCGGACCCGAGGATTCTTTGCCGTGGCTTGCGCGAAGCGTATTATGGCAGGCGACGAGCCGTCAAGAAGGGAGAACAAATTGACTTCTGCCGAACGCGAATCGTTATTGAAGAATCTTGCGGAATCGCGCGGGCGCTTGCTGCGCATGGCGGAGGGCCTTTCGCGCGAGCAATTGCACCACCGTCCCGCGCCTGGCCGATGGACTGTCGCCGAATGCGTGGAGCACATCGCAATAGTCGAAGAACGGGTGCTCGGCTCCATTCAAAAGACTCTGGCGACAGGCCCCGATTCTTCCAAGCGCAGCGCCATGGAAGGCCAGGACGATGTGCTGGTCGCCAATGTGGCGGACCGCGTCACTCGAATCCAGGCGCCGGATGTTCTGGCGCCGACAGGCCGCTGGCCGGATGAGCAACTATTACAGGAATTCGAAGAGGCACGCCAGCAGACGCACGATTTTGCCGCCAGCACCAGCGCGGATTTGAGGCGGCACTTCTTCAAGCATCCTGTAATCGGCGAGCTCGACTTGTATCAGTGGCTGCTTCTGATTGCGGCGCATTGCGACCGCCACCGTGC
>Ga0182015_10004065_pt1 | contig 15979 bp, 13 predicted proteins | sample 712P3MmetaG_FD_120478 | JGI IMG/M metagenome (GOLD analysis project Ga0182015, IMG submission 120478) | Permafrost microbial communities from Stordalen Mire, Sweden - 712P3M metaG | ecosystem: Environmental > Terrestrial > Soil > Wetlands > Permafrost | place: Sweden: Stordalen | collected... | reverse complement strand
TACCTTCATTGATCGAGGAATGATGGCGTAACCTCTCGAACCGCCGTGTACGGACCCGTACGCACGGTGGTGTGGCAGGGGTCGGCAGGTGACTGCCGCCCCTATGCCGATCAAACGCCGTTCCCTTTAGGAGCCCTCGATGTGCGACACCCGGGATGGAGTTGCGGCTACTGATCCGGCATCAGCCAGCCCAGGCCGTCTGATTGCGGGTTTTGCGGAGTGGTGCGTCGGCCGGATCGAGTAGCCGGGCCCCATTGCTGAGGCCCGGCCCTCTAAGAACCGGACGTGACAGTTTCCCGTCATCCGGCTCAAGCACTTCGAACGCCTCTTGGAAGGAGACGCGGTTTGGATACAGATAGACGTAGGCGATGAACCCTGTCATGGCACTCGGGGTGAAGTAGCAGACAGTTCTCTGCGCTGTTCGAACCACCCATCGTTCGAGAGAGGCAATAGTGCAAACGCCAACCCGTAACCCGGGTGATCTTGATATTACAAACAGGGCAGAGACCGTGCTGTTCATACCAGAGAAAGCGAAGGATACGAGTACCCCGAAACGATTCTCGCATGTGATCTTCTTCGCGTTTCTCGAAGTAGGTCTCATAGGCGGGGTCGTAGGGATTCGCGTCTCCTTGTATTTTGGTATGTCGCTTGATGGGTGTGCTGCTGGCGCGTAGAAGCCAGATGTTCCTGGGCTGTCCAGCGTCATCCAGCACTTCGCCGAAGAAGGACCAGTCCTGACCGGCGTGGTTAGCAAAGTACTTCTCTTTGCACCAGCGCGCCGCCTTTCTTGGGTGCCTTCGTCGTGCCCATCGCCATAGGCTAGAGAAGATTTCGTGATCCACGCGTGCAAATGTGGATTTGTTCATGGTGTGCCGATGATAATTAGCCCAACCTCGTATTTTGGGGTTGAGTTGCCTGATCAGATCGGCGGCAGATGAACCCAGGGCGGCCTTGATGGTTCTACGGATGTCGTCCAAGAAGGTTTTCACATTCTTCTTGGAAGGCTTAATGCGTCGCTTTCCATCAGGATACCGGCGCACGTTTTGTCCGAGAAAATCAAAGCCTGTTTTCACGTGCGTGATGACTGTCTTCGTCGGAGAAAGCTCAAGCCCCCGTTCTCGCAGAAACTGTTCGATTAAGGGTTTGACCTCTTTTTCGAGCAAATCTTTCGATCTGCCAGTGACGATGAAGTCATCCGCGTAACGAATGAAATTCACCGAGGGATTCTTGTTGCCCAAGGACTTGAGCGGCCTCGATGGATATTTCTCTTTCAAGAGTCGCTCCAGTCCGTTCAGCGCCATGTTGGCGAGCGCTGGGGAAGCAATTCCTCCCTGGGGAGTTCCTTCCGTTGTTTCGTGAAAGACGTGCTTATCCATGTATCCGGATTTCAGCCACTTCTGGAGAATGGCTCGGTCCATAGGGACATGAGCCAGGAGCCAATCGTGGGAAATCCGATCAAAACAGCTTCGGATGTCGCCTTCCAGGATCCACTGCGTGCTTGCGTTCGTCAGCGCATTGAAGCACTGTTGAATCGCATCCGCGCAGGACCGTTGCTGACGAAACCCGTAGGAGTTTTTGTCAGCCGTGGTTTCCGCAACAGGATCGAGTGCGAGCAGATGTAATGCCTGCATGGCTCGATCCATCATTGTGGGGATGCCGAGAGGACGCATCGTTTTGCCATCTGATTTCAGGATGTAAACACGCCGCAGAGGTTGAGGTTGGTATCCCCTGCGTCTGAGTTCATGAACTGCCCATGTTTTCTTCTCTGGTGTGTCCCAAATTTCTCGGTCCACACCGGGGGTTTTCTTACCATCGTTTTCCGTCACTCGCCGTACGGCAAGAACCTTGCCGCTGTACGAGTGGGTCAGCAAGCGTTGCAAGGCTCGCACCCTGCCCCACCTGCCTTCCTTCGTCGCCTGCGCGATACGCACTTGGAGTCGGCGAACGTTGCGGTGGATGGTGCGCCAATCGATGGCGTACCATTCCTTTGCTTCATTTGAGACCGCACCAACAGCTTGCGCTGTCATCATCTGCTTTGCCTCATGAGCCGATTTGCCCAGCTTTCTCGCGAGAAGCACCACAGGGAAGTCTGCTCGCTTTCGCGCCCGGTGATGTTGTCAGTACTGCCAACGCAACCGATATCTGCTCCGTTACAGAACAGCATTTGCTTCCTCCCTGATGTCCTATCCGCATCGCCATGGTTCGTCTCGCGACGGACTGTCCCCTCAATCGGGGAGCGATACGGACTTACTCTGTTCCGCTGAAATGACACGATGGGTTAGGTCCGCTCCCTACGCCGGCCGTGTTGATTGCCCATGACGGGGCATGCACAAGTCCCCGTACCCACGACAGCAAGAGCCACTCAGCATATTAGGCTCCTTCACCTTCACGACGCTTACAAGCGTTTGTGTGTTCTGACCTTACCATCAAGCCTAGCCCCTCTCCGCCTTTATGCTGGCAGATACACCGTTGCCTCGCGGTTCCGGCGCCAACCTTGCGGTTGTGGGTACATTGTCCGAGGGCTTCAGACGGATTGTTGCCGCCCCGCCTCACCTCGTAGGCTACGTGCGATGGGACGCACGGTCCAATCATTCCTCCTTGTTAGACAATCATGTTCAGCAGCTTACAGATCGCACTGTGCAGGAAGTGTGCCACAACCGTGAGGTGGCACTCAGACTGGCAGAGATCGGGAAGTTCGCCTGCCTGTCCCGCCATTGCCAGACAGAATTCGCTTAACAAGCCGTTCGGGTTGGGCACACATTTGTCACACGGAGGCGGGGTCGGCAGCCTCGGTTTCAGGTTGAGAAAGCCAGTCCCCGGGAAACGCGCGGGCTGTGCCGAGGCCCGATAAAATTCGTTTATCGGGCACGCTGGAATTGTCCTGTGACTTTTCCCAGCGAGTACGATTTGAACACCCAACCGACTGCCGAAATCCGGCGCAACTTTCTTGTCACTGGTCCCGCCACCATTCCGACTGCATAGCAAGAACCTCCGTCGGAAGGCCTGGTTCTGGTACAAATAGATGCCATCCCTGCTCCAAGGCAATTTCCTCAAGGCGCTCTATTGGCTGGCGCCAGCCATGCAGGGCCAGATCAAACAAGCCCCAGTGAATCGGCATAAGCAGGCCCGCGCGTGCAGGCCCACCCAGGGCCTCATATGCTTTCGCTGCTCCATTCGGGCCCAAATGAATGTCCTTCCACAGTTCGTGATATGCGCCAATCTCCAGCATGGTCATGTCGAACGGCCCATACGCCGCGCCGATCTCAGCAAACCCCTCCCACCATCCGGAGTCAGCGCCGTAGTACACGGAATGGTCCTTCCCTTTGATCACAAACGAAGCCCAGAGCGTTTCAAACCGGTTGAATAAGCTCCGGCCGGAGAAATGCCGTGCCGGCAGTGAGGTGATGGAGCACCGCCCACCAGCAAGTACCGTGCTTTGCGTCCAATCCAATTCGAAGATCCGCTCCGCGGTCACACCGAACCGCTGAAGATGCTCGCCTGCACCCAACGACGTGACCCACTGCGCCTTCGCAAGCGACTCGAGCTTTGATAGGCACTGGATGGTCGCCTTGCCCAGATGGTCATAGTGGTCATGCGAAACCAGCACTGCATCGATTGCCGGCAGCTCTTCGAGCGGCAGCGTTGGTCGAAAGAACCGCTTCGGCCCCGCCCAACGCGTCGGTCCCACTCGCTTGTCCCACACCGGATCAATCAGCAGGCGCGTGCCGTCGATTTCCAGCAGCAAGGAGGAGTGCCCGAACCATGTCACCCGCAATCCGCTCTTTGATTGTGTTGCGTACACGAGGGGATCAGTGCGAAATGGGCCGAGCGGGTTGAGCGGCACTCTTTCTTCTTTGCCTGTCAAGTAGAGCGGCAGCAATTTGAAGATCATCGAAAAGCCGCCAATCCTTGTCGGCACAGGATTCTGAAACCTTCCGTCTCGCTTCACTGCCATCGAAATCATAGAACGCATCATCACATCTGGATTTTATCTTGTGCCTCGCCAAAATTCCGTCCGGGTACAACAAGGGATGATCCTTGCACTTGGAGGTAGCTTTGAACGGGGTTTTGTACGGTGGGAAAGTGCATTCCTTTGCTGCGGACCGACACGATTTCGGTGATGCGAAGCCCGCAAGCGCTCGCCGGGCACACTTCGCCCAAGGTCCATTTTCAGCCTTGTCCTGAGATGTTCGCAGCTGCGATTCAGGCGGCCAAATCGTGGCGATGATGCAGGCCGCCGAGCCTTGGCATCGCAATAATCTTGCTAGCCGCATCGGATCGGCTCACTGCTTCACGAGAATTGGGTGTTCCCTTCGCCAGGGAGAGGTGCGTCCGATCGTCGTGGTAATAGCGGACATACTCTTTCATCAGACGTCTCATATGCCTTTCGTTGAGAACGATTACATGGTGGAGCAGGTCCCGACGACAGTTACCGACCCAACGCTCTGCGACGCCATTCTGCCATGGGCTCCGGAAGCTGGTCTGCTTCGGCTCGATGCCGAAGCTTTTCACGATGTCGATCACTTCTTGATTGAAGTTGGCGCCGCGATCAAACATTAGAAAGCCGGGTGCGGAGTCGTAAGGGAATGCCTCACGCAACTGCTGAACCACCCAGGCGCTCGTGGGGTGCTTCGTCACGTTGAAGTGAAGGATACGCCGATGATCATGCGCAATAACGAAGAAACAATACAGCAGGCCAAAGTTCAGCATTGGCACGGTGAAGAAATCCATCGCAGCAATGGCTTCACGATGGTTACTCAGAAAGGCGACCCAATTCTTTGTGGGTTCAGGATTCCTCGGCACTTTCCGCATCCAGCGCAGCACCGTTCGCTCGGAGACATCGAAGCCAAGCATTTTCAGTTCTCCATGAACGCGCGGCGCACCCCAGGTACGGTTGTCAGCGACCATCCGGAAGATGAGTTCGCGCAATTCCCTCCTCACGCACTTTCTCCCCGCCCGGGCCCGATGACGTGAGAGCCACGTCCAGTAAAGCCTGAAGCCTGTCCGATGCCAGCGAACGACTGTTTCCGGCTCGATGAGAATCAATGCTCGCCGCCAACCGGCCCAGAGCCGGCTCAACATCACCCAGAACAATTTGTCGGTAGTAGCAAATCGCGGCGGCGGATGTTTCTGTTTCAAGACTCCGAGCTGTTGTCGCAGAGCCAGATTTTCCAAGAGCAGATCCCGGCGTGAGCGAAAGAGCCGAGTAATGAAAACAACCAAGAGCCTCAGCAAGCGCAGCATATGACCAGTTTTACACGTGAAAAGACCAAATTTGATATCCAGTCTATATACCTGATTCGAAAGCCTGTCGGTATTTTGGCGAGGCACAGGGCAAATGGGCTGAACGTGCAGGGTTAGCCCAAGACTTGTTCGTTAGAGCGGCTTTCCACCCGCATCTGAGCAAGCTTGCGGGTGACTTGATAGGAATCGAACTGATGCCTTCCATGACACGGAAGCGCGATTTCACAAGTGATAGACAATAAGTGAGTTCAATGGAAATTGGAGGAACATTCAATGGTCATGGTGCAGAATCCAGCTCCGCAACGTCCCGAAGTTCTCGTTCACCGCTATCCCGCGGGCGTTTGTGTGATGCTGACGTTTGCGATTTCCTGGACAGGTGCGCTATCTGTGCGAATGGACGTCCAAGGTTTGCTGCACTCTGCCCAATGCAAGCAGGATTCCCTGGAGCAGCGCTTCCGGGCGGGGCGGACAGCCAGGGATGTAGACATCAACGGGAATCACTGCATCTACTCCGCCCATCGATGCGTAGTTGGTTCCGAAGATGCCACCACTGATACCGCAGGCACCCACGGCTATCACGGCTTTCGGATGCGGCGTTGCCGCCCAGGTCTTGCGCAACGCCAGTTCCATGTTGCGCGTGACTGGACCGGTGACCAGCAGCATGTCAGCATGACGCGGTGAAGCCACAAAATGAATGCCGAAGCGTTCGATATCGTGAACCGGGTTGGTCAACGCAACGATCTCCTGCTCACACCCGTTACACGAGCCTGCATCCACCTGCCGAATCGACAGCGACCGTCCAAGTAGGTTGTGGATTGCCGCTTCGATGCGCTTGCCGGTTTCCTCGGCGCCTGGGCCGCTGGTGGCCGACTGCAGCCCGGCGTGGGTTCCATCGGGATGGAGCGTGTATTCGGCTGTAAGAATGAGGTCGCGGCGATCCGTTGCCGCAAGCTCGAAGCGGCGGGTCATGCGCACGGGGCTTATCTGCCCAGCGCTGGCGCCAGATGCCTGCTCGCATTCGCCGCAATAGATGCAGCGACCGTAATCCACGGTGACCCAGCGCACACCGTCGCGGTCGCGGACGGCGATGGCCCCGGTGGGGCACGCATCGGCCGCGGGACGTGCGTCGCTCCAGGCGTTGAAGTCGAACTCCGGGCATCCCCGAAACTGCTCGGCCAGGTGAGGCCCCACGCGCGGATAGTTAGCCGTGGCGTTGCCCACGCTGAACGTTTTTTGGAGGATATTAAACATCGCGTTACCGATCCGTCCCCGAATAGGACAGGTTGAAGCTCTTGTTGATCACGGGAAAATCCGCAACGATATTGCCTTCCACCGCTTCCACGATGGCCGGCCAGTTGTTGATGGAGGGATCTTTCACCTTGCAGCGTTCGAGGCGACTGCCGTCGCCGGTTCGGATCCAGTAAAGGATCTCGCCACGCCACCCTTCCACGGCGCTCAGCGCGCACCGATCGGGCGGAATGGGCTGAACGGGGGCGCGGTGCGGACCGTCCGGCAGACGGGCAGCTGCTGCGCGGATCATTTGTATCGACTGGCCCACTTCATCAATGCGAACCTGCATGCGGTGCCGGACATCTCCCGCTTGGTAGACTGGCACGCGGAAGGGGAGGCGGCGGTACGCCTCGTACGGGTGATCGCGCCGGACATCGAGATCGACGCCGGAGGCGCGACCTCCCACGCCGACGATTCCGAGCATTTTTGCCTTTTCCGGGCGCAGGATTCCGGTGCCCTCCAGTCGTTCGCGGGTTGAATTGGACGACTGAACAATCGCCACCAGATCGCGAAACTCGCGCTCCACTATTCTGAGCGTGTTCTCGATGGCATCGATTTGAGTCCGCTGCCAATCCCTGCGCACCCCGCCGATGGCGACCATTCCGCGCAACACGCGACTTCCGGTCAGAGTTTCGCTCAAGCCCAGCACAAGCTCTCGCACGCGGCCGGCGTGGGCGTTGGCAATCGCGAATCCCACGTCGTTGGCGATGGCCCCCACATCTGAGACGTGATTTGCAATCCGTTCCAGTTCGAGCAGAATGGTGCGCAGGAATTGCGCCCGCGCGGGAACCTCGATTTCCGCTGCCCGCTCAATCGCCTGGCAGAATGCAGTGCCATGCGAAAACGCCGAATCGCCCGAAACGCTCTCGGCCAGAAACACGGCACGGTGGATCGGGAGATTCTCGAACAGCTTCTCGGTTCCCTTGTGCGTGTAGAACATGCGGAGTTGCAAGTACAGGATGGGCTCGCCGGCCACGGCGAAATTGAAGTGTCCGGGCTCGATGATGCCGGCATGAACCGGGCCGACAGGAATCTGGAACACGCCCTCTCCATATGCGGGCCGGTAGACGTGCCGCTCCCCCTCAAAAGGAGGAAGCACAGTGTCGAGTGGAAAATCCTTGCGTAGCGGATGCACGTCGGGCCAGTTATCGTGGAGCGCCACGCGCCGTGGATTCGGATGCCCAACGGCTTCGAGGCCGAACCAATCCTGAATCTCGCGTTCCTGCCAGTTGACAGCCGGCAATTCCGCGGCCAGCGACTGGAACGAGGGATGGTCCGCGGGAATGGGAACCTTCAGAATCACCCAGGTAGGCTCGTCCGGCCGATCAAAAACATAATAATTATAGAAAACGCCTTCCGCCTTCACCCGGTCCTCGGCGAAAACAGTCACAAGTCTTGCCTGGTACTCGGTCAGGAAGTGTTGGGCTATTGCGGTGACATCGGAGCCGTTCAACAGAACTGTGACCTGACCGTTGACCGGTTCTTCCACGGAGCGGACCTGCTCCGGGAAACGCTCGTGAAGTTCTTTGAGGATTGATGTCATTGTCCGCTCACCACGTGTGCCGCACCGCGAATCAGTTCGAGCAGCGGAGCCGGCACCCAGAATCCGATTACGACCAGCGCCCCGGCCAGCGCGAGTAACGAACCATTGCGCCAGGGGCGGGGCGCTGCCAATGGCTTGTCGCCGCCTGGGCCGAGGATCATACCGCCGACGTGAATCAGCGCACCCGCGAACACGCCCGTCCCGAACAGGACGAATAGGACGCCGGTAAGAACATGCCCGCCATCGAACGCGGCGCGCAGAATCAGGAACTCGCTCTGAAACAGGCTGAACGGCGGCATGCCGATGATCGCCAGCATGGCCATGAGAAACACCATGCCTGTCAGCGGCATGGCCCGGATCACGCTGCCTTTGATCTCCGAAAACTGGTCGGTCCGGAAGTGCTGGTACACGTTGCCCGCGCATAGGAACAGCAGCGACTTCGCGATCGTGTGAAAGGCCATGTGCAGCATGAGGCCCAGGCTGCCCAGCGCGCCCCCGAGCCCCAGCGCCGTCGCCATGATACCGGAATGATCGATGGTGTGATACGCCAGCAGGCGGCGATAGTTTTTCTGCACCAGTACGAAAGGAACGGAGATGCCCATGGAGAGCAAGCCGAAGAGCAGCAGCAGGTGGCCTGGGTAGTCCGGACCAAGACAGCGGCTGGTTAGGATGTAGAATCGGATAAGGCAGTAGAGGGCACAATTCAGTAGCGCCGTTGAAAGAATCGCGGCGGAGGGCACCGGGGCCTCGCTGTAGGCATCCGGCTTCCAGGTGTGCATCGGAGCAAGCCCTGCCTTGGTTCCATAGCCAAGGAGAATCAGGACGAAGGCCAACCGCATCGACGTCTTGTCGAGTTGCGCGGCATGCTTTGCAAGCACAGACCAGTTCAACCCGCTGAGAGAGTCGGAACCGGCCAGTCGGTGTCCCGCGTAGTAGGCCACGACCGTGCCGAACAGTGCCATCGACAAACCCACGCCGCCGATGATGGCATACTTCCAGGCGGCCTCGATCGAGGTGACCTTTCCATAGAAAGTCACCAGGAAGATGGAGGCCAGAGTAGTGGCTTCCATGGCCGCCCACATCACTCCAAGATTGTTGGCCACCGCCATGAACATCATGGAGAAGACGAGAAGCGGGGTCAGCGTGTAGTACATGCGAAGCTGCCCGACCTGCTGATTGGGGCTAAAGTTGTCGCCCAGCGCTCCGCTCTGCTGGTCATCGCGCAGATAGCCGATCGCATATGTGGAGCAAACGAGTGCCACGGAAGAGGTGAGAAGAATCACCAGGGAGCTGAGCGAATCGGCATAGAAGAAGCTGTTTGCGAACGAGACCGTGCCGGCGGCCAGGACTTGCGCGGCCAGTCCAACGGCGACCAGAAACAGGATGCCAAACCCGACAAGATTCACCGCTTCCATGGCCTTGCGCGGTCGAACGTAGAACGACGCGGTGGCGATAGCCAAGGGGACCAGCAATAGAACGACCAGTAGCATCCTATCCTCTCAGCCTTCGCAACCGGCTCACATCCATTGACTCGAAGGTCTCGCGGATGCGGTAGACCAGAATGCCCAGCACCATGGCCGCAACCAGCACATCGAAGAAAATACCCAGTTCGACAATCAGCGGCATTCCATACGTCAACGAAATAGCCGCGAGAAACAGGCCATTTTCGAGCGACAGAAGCGCCAGCACCTGCGTCAGCGCCTTACGGCGGTTGATCATGTTAAAGAAGCCAATCAGGAAGAGGGAGATGGCTACGGCGAGCGCATTGTGCCCCAGACCGGGCATCTCCGGTCGATAAAACGATTCCGCAACGACATAGCCCACCAGCGTCAGTCCGCCTGAGATTACGACTGAGATCGGCACGTTCACGATGGGCTCAATCTCCTCGTGAATCTTCATCCGTACCACGAGGCGTTCAAAGAGGATGGGCACTAGTATCACCTTGACCACGACGGTGAGCGCAGCGGCTGCGTAGATATGCGGCGCGTGGTTGAACCAGGCGATTGTAGCGGCAATCATCGCCAGAAAAAGCGATTGCGCCGCGAAGATGCGGATGTGGACGACGATCCAGCGCTGGGTCACCATAGCGATCTGCAGAACCAGCACCAGCGCCGCCATCAAGGTGACGATTCGATCGCCGAGTTGCATATCGAGAAACGGTTTCATAAGCCTCAGAAGAGAAATGTTGATACCAGTGCGAGCGATCCCAGAGTAAAGGCCACCGCCAGCAGTTCCGGGACCCGGAAGAGTCGCATCTTGGCGTTAACGGTTTCGAGCAGGACAATCGCACAACTCAAAAGAAGCAGTTTCGCCAGCAGCCAGGCGATTCCCTGCAACGCGCCGAAACCGAACCATGTGTGCTGAAGGCCAACCGGCCAGAAGCAGTTGATCAACAGCGTCATCAGCACCAATTGCTTGATGGAGGCAGCCCATTCAATCAGGGCCAGGTATGGGCCGGAATACTCAAGGATCATGGCTTCGTGGATCATGGTGAGTTCCAGATGAGTGTCCGGGTTGTCCACTGGGATCCGGCCCGTCTCCGCGATCAGCACCAGCGCGAGCGCGGCGAATGCGAACATCTGCGCCGGGGCAAGAAAACGCCAGTTTTGTCCAATGGCGGCTCCGGCGATTTCGGTAAGACCGGCGGAGCCGGCCCCGATGGCGACGGTGAAGATGGCCAGCATCATAGCCGGTTCGGCCAGGGCCGAGATGGTCATTTCCCGGCTGCTGCCCAGGCCGCCGAAGGAGCTGCCGCTATCCAATCCGCTCAGCGCCAGAAAGAAGCGGCCCAGCCCGAGCAGGTAAATCACGGCCAGCACACCTCCAAACAATCCGAGGGGAGCATCGGCGGCAACCATGGGAATCATCAGTCCCGCCAAAACAGTGCTGAAGAATACTATCCACGGTGTTGCCGCGAAGATCCATGATGCGGTTTCTGGAATCACCATGCCCTTGCGAAAGAGTTTGCCGAGATCCCTGTATGGCTGAAGGATGTTGGGGCCGCGTCGTGTCTGCAGGCGCGCCTTCAGCGTTCGAATGACTCCCGTGACCAGCGGCGCCAGGGCCAGCAGCAGAAAAAGTTGCGTCACGTTCTCGATCATGCGGTCGATCAATCGTTCCATCATCCGCGCACTCCAAACAGCAAGAGCAGAATCAGTGTGATGAAAATGTACGCAAGGTAAACGTTGATGCTGCCCGCCTGAATTCCCTTCATGCGGTTTGCCATGGCCATAATCCGCTCCCTTAACGGACCGTAGAGGCGTTTTTCAAACGTGAGTTCGATTTCGCTCTCGAAGCGGATCGCACTGGGATAGTGGGGCGAAACTTCGAACTCCGCCTGGATCTCCCGGCGCGGGCGATAGAGGGCGGAGAAAATCATGCGCAGCGGTTTGGAAAAAGCCGTGGCCGTGTATTCGTTGTCGGCGGTCAACCCTGGAAGGCCGCAATCCCACACCGGCCCCTTGACGCTGCGACGACTCCAGCGCATAGCCAGTGGAACCGCGAATGCCGCGCCGGCAAGCAGAAAGATGAGTGCAATCCCGGCCGTGGATATGGTGCCGCCATGGGCTGTTCCCGGCGACAGAGCCAAGCCGCGCGCCATGACTAGCGCCGAGCTTGCGCGAACGCCAAGGGCCTGCTGTGTAATGGGATCGAAGACCCGCACAAACCAGGTGGCGCCCAAACCCAGCGCGACGCATCCCACCGCCAGTACCGCCATCCCGGCGCGCATCGGGAACGAGGCCTCTCGTGCTTCTGCGGCCTCCGCGCTGCGCGGCAATGCGAGAAACGGAATCGCGAAAGCCTTGACGAAACAAGCAGCGGCCAGGGCCGCTGTAAGTGCCAGTAGAGAGCCGGCGATGGGGAACATCAATCGTGTGAGGCTTTGCGTGGTGCCAAAGCCAGCCAGCAGCGCCTGGTAGGTGAGCCACTCGCTCACGAATCCGTTCAACGGAGGCAGGCCGGAGATGGCCACGGCGCCCACCAGAAAACACAGAGCCGTCACCGGCATGCGCCGAATCAGCCCACCCATCTTCTCCATGTTGCGCGTGTGCGTGGCCTGCACAACGGAACCAGCGCCCAGGAAGAGCAGCCCCTTGAACATGGCATGGTTGAATGTGTGATACAGGGCGGCGATCAGAGCGAGGGCGGCGAGATTCCCATGACCCAGCGCGCGAAACATCAGCGCCGCGCCAAAACCCATGAGGATGATGCCGATGTTCTCAATGCTGTGCCAGGCGAGCAGACGCTTGAGGTCGTGCTCCATCAGCGCGTAGAGCACTCCGAGTAGTGCGGATGCCACACCAATCGCCAACACCACGGTTCCCATCCAAACAGGGGGTGCCCCGTAGAAATCGAAGAAGACCCTCGCCATGCCGTAGATGCCTGTCTTGATGACGATGCCCGACATCAGGGCCGAAACGTTGCTAGGCGCAACCGGGTGAGCTTCCGGTAGCCAGATGTGCAGGGGGACCAGGCCCGCCTTGACGCCGAAGCCGAAAAGGAAAAGCAGAAAAACAACGCCCTGTTGGAGCGCAGGCATGCGCGAAGCCAGCAGGTGGAAGCTGGAGAAATCCAGACTGCCGCTTGCGGATGCGAGGACCAGGAACGCGATGAGCATCAGACCGCTGCCTGCGTGCGACATGATCAGGAAAAGCACCCCGGCATTGCGCGTTTTTTCTTTTTCGTGCTCGAAGCTGATCAGGAAGAACGACGAAAGTGCCATTACTTCCCACGCCACCAGAAAGAAGAAAGCGTTTGACGCGGTGAAGACCAATGCCAGGCTCAACAGCAGCAGGTTGAAAAAGAACCCGAAGGCGCCCAGGTTTCGGCGTCCTTCCATCTCCCGCAGGTATCCGAAAGAATACAGTGAAACGGCAGCTGCCAGCACCGCGAGCGTCACGTTGAAATATGCCGACAGTGGGTCAAGTCGGACCGCCCACGTGAACACCGGGTTACCGAACGGAAGGCCGATTACGGCGGGGCTGCCGCTGAAGATGGCGGCCGCCGAAGCTGCCAGATCGAGAAGAGAACCTGCCAGTGCAGCCCCGCAGGTCACTCGGCGAGCGGCGGCCGGTTGACGCCAAAGGGCCAGACTGGCCATGGCGCCCGCGAGCCAGACGACAATTCCGCTCAGGAACAGCTCAGCAATCACCGGGTAGACGCCTCACGTTCCACTTCACCGAGCATCTGAATGGCGTCGGTGAGGCTGGATTGGAAGTAAAGCCGCATGATGTCGAGAACCTCCACAAGCAGCGGACTTCGAATGGAATAGAAGACCTGGTTGCCGTCTTTACGGTTCACAACAACCTGGTGGCTTCTCAGGATCGCTAGGTGCTGGGACAGGTTCGCCTGTTCGACGCCGAGCTTCTCCTGGATGGTCCGCGCGGAGAGTTCCCTGTCGCGCAACACCTCGAGAATGGCGATGCGTGTGGGATGGGATAGAGCACGAAAGATGCTGGCCTTGTATGTTCGCAGCGTCTCCTGCATATCATGCAGTATATTCGATATTTCGAATATACGCAATAAGCTACAGTGGGTACCTTTCGCAGTTCCACAGTAAATGTGATTTGGTCGGTAAGATGCGAGTATACGTTTCCAACATCGGGCAGGCCAGTATTTGGCAAAAACTATGCACGCCGGGGTTCTGTCGCGAATGTCATTCCCGTACATCGCACGGTAACGGGCTGCCCTCCCAGCCCCGTGGCGATCTTGGAGGCCATTCGCTCCGCAGTTATCGAGGCTTGATTTGTTTTCATCAACAGCGAGGGCTACCTATTGCAGTCGGAAACTCGCCAAGAGAGAAGAGAGATTTGAGCGCTACTTATTCACTTCTTCCAAGGAGGCCGATTTGAGCTTCAAAAGAGCATTGCTAAGACCAATTTGGTTGGGCGCTGTATTCACGGCTGTTCTTGCTGGATGTATCGCAGGTTTAGCGATTGCCGGATGCAAAACCGCGTTAACCCAGAAACAATCGTTTCAGCAAGCGCATACCGACGCCCTTGTTCAACAGATCTCAACCCTAAAGCAGTCCGATTTGATCGTTTTTCCTGATGGCCGGGTCTTGTATGTACGTAGCATCCAAGGAAGCAGCATGGATGTTGTCGGCTGGATCGGCGACAACGTCAGGTCTGAAGACATCAATTCGTTCGTTCTCACAAATGACGATTTCAAAATCGTTCGCCAGAATGATCCGAATTGGGAAGAGAATAGAGACAACTATTTCAAACAGTAAGATAAGCAAACCGCACAGAACGGTCCCCATGATCGATGGTCAAATGTTGATAACTGGGCTTCTCACATTCTGGGCCAATTTCCGACGGCAATGGTCTCCAAACTCGTGACATTGATCAACCATTACGGACACGTCGCCGACAGAGGCTGACAGACGATTGCCCCTTGGAATGACAGCTTCACGGCCACCGGATTTTACCAGCGTCAATGCTCGTCGATGGTGGTCCGGAGAACGCGCGGCCTTGGGCCTTTAATCCCGCCGAGAGTCAATTTAAGTTATCGATTCTAAACGGAATAATTGTGGTGGCCAGAGACGGGATTGAACCGCCGACGCATGGGCTAGCCGGTTTGGGCGAGTTGGTGGGTTGGGTGGACAGGGATGGGCCAGAGCAGGTTTGCTGTCTCCCACCCATGTCGTCCATTGGGTCTGATGACTGGACGGAAGAGTCTGATGGAGGTGGAGTGCCCGGCAAATTCTGTACCAGGCGGGATGAGCCACATGGACAGATGAAGCGGCAAAGAAAGAACCGGCACAAGGGTCAGGGTGCCGGGATCGGCGTGCTGCTCAGAATCCTCGACGTGGAGCGGAAGCGATGGAAGTCGCGGAAGCGAATCTGGTTCAGCTCCAGCCTGGTCTTGTTACTCGATTCCCGCAGGATGATCTGCGCTCCGATGGGGAGCAGGTACTGCTGGCCGCTGATGGAGACGTAGTCGTAGTCCGCACTGACGAGGGCCTCGTGGATTGGATAGTTCTTCGGCACCTCGTCTGCGATCTGGGTGATGCGCCGGACTCCGTGAGTGGCGCTGTCGATGTAGACCATACCGTGAAAGCCGACGAAAACCACCTGGTTGGGACCGCCGCGGAGAACGAGATTCGAGTTCTCTTTGGCGACGCGATACTTGAAGACCTGCACGGTTCCGTCACCGAGCGCATCGGTCTCAAGCCACGAGATTTCCGCTTTGGCAGCTGGCCGGAAGAGACCGCGAATGACAGTGCCGAAGGTTCCTGCGCCGGACATGCCACGCCCAGTATAGGAACTGCTGTCGCGGCTTATTCTATGGTCTTTTTCGTATTCCTGAAACTGCCAGTCTTCATGATGGTCGAAGTAGTTGAGCTGGCCGGTAACGGTATCGATGTGTTCCCATTTGCTCTCGCGGCTGGAACCGGCAAATCGCTCGGTAACTTGCTGGCACGTGACGTTTGGCAGGGAATCCCAATAATCGTTCGCGTTTTGCGCGGCTTCGGCGAGAAGCGCTTTGAGCTCGTCGTCGGAGGGACGCTGGATGGGATTGGCAGAGACGGCAATGGCCAGCGGGCCGGCAGGCCGGGAGATGGACTCAAGAGCCGGGAAACCGCCGGGGGGCGGATCGTCGTTTTCCGCGCCGATGCGCGGGAAGGAAGCGCCCGATTCGGCGGTTTTTCCACCTTGCAGTTCGGCGGTCTTTCCACCTCGAGTGAGAAAAGCCGCCACCTGGTGTGTGCCATCCATTGTCTTGAAGTCCTTTTTGTCCTGGATGACATACTGATGGCGAATGCCATAGTGACTCACGAGGGAGTCGCCGTTGGGGACGATCTCGGCGATGGTGAAAGAACTCACGGGAACGTAGCGGCTGTTGCCGCCGATGGATAGCGGGGCGTAGTCGACGCGGATGTCCTCGTAGTGGACGAAG
>Ga0182015_10004064_pt1 | contig 15980 bp, 12 predicted proteins | sample 712P3MmetaG_FD_120478 | JGI IMG/M metagenome (GOLD analysis project Ga0182015, IMG submission 120478) | Permafrost microbial communities from Stordalen Mire, Sweden - 712P3M metaG | ecosystem: Environmental > Terrestrial > Soil > Wetlands > Permafrost | place: Sweden: Stordalen | collected... | reverse complement strand
AGCTGCATCCCAACCTTGTAACAAGAAGCGGAGTCGCCCACGGCCGCCACTATCTTCTGGGCGGCGGCCGCCGACGATACATCCAAGGCGACGATCAGACGCTGGCGCGGATCATTCATCCCTTGTGGAGTTTAAAACGAATGCAGCTAATACGCTAGTGATTGGAGCTGCGCTAGCTGCTCTGGCGCGGCTTCGCGCGACGAGGCCAGGTCCAGGCGTACGCGCTGAAGTCCCTTATCCTGGAAATGGAGCACTCGGGCGGCGCCGTAGGACAGGTCGATAATCCGGCCCGGAACGATCGGCCCGCGGTCGTTGATCCGCACGTAGACGATCCGTCCGTTATGCAGGTTAGTGACGCGCACCCAGCTTCCGAGCGGCAGTGTCGGATGGGCCGCCGTGAGATCGTGCATGTTGTAAGGTTCACCGCTGGCGGTGGCGCGGCCTTCGAAGTATTCTCCGTACCAGGATGCGGTTCCTACCTGGTAGGGGCGATGGTGAGCTGACTTCGTTTCCGTGACTGGTTTTCTGGGCGATGTACTTTGGGTGTCTTTTGACCCTGAGTTGGTTGGCCCCTGAGCTGCCCCGAGGCTGACGACTAACAAGATACTCGCCAGTCCATGAGCTAATTGATTTCGCATTAGGTGTCACCTCCGTCAGTAAAGTCTTGCCATCCTAAAGTCGTCCTCCAGCGACCCAGTCCGTAATGTGATTTGACGATGCTATAGGCGGAGACGGGTGGTGTCAATCCCGAATTGCCTGTACGAATGTTACGGGATAGTTATGGATAACTTACGTAACTTGCTGTAGTACTTCAGCAAAGGCGATGATGTCCCTGTGGTGCAGCAAGTTACATGTTTATAAAGTAGTAAATAACCAGCGGCCGGTCGAGTGTGAAGTATTTGCACTGTATTTGTTTTCAATAAGTTATGGGAAACTTCTAATGTGAACGGCTTGTATAGGGTCCATCCCCGGCCTTCACCAGTTGACAAAACTGCCAAATAATTTGCAAGACAGCAGGTTTTCGATACATTTCAAATATGGCTCAGACGCCGCCGGTTGTACTCACCATTGCAGGATTTGACCCTGGTTCCGGGGCCGGGGTCACAGCCGATGTAAAGACTATTGCGGCCTTGGGCTGCTATGGAGTCGCTTGCATCACCGGGCTCACGGTGCAGTCGACGGTGGGAGTTCGAAGAATGGAGGCGGTGGATGCCGGACTAGTGGCGGAAACGCTTGCCGAACTAGTAGCTGATATTGAAATTGCCGCGGTACACGTAGGGATGCTGGGATGCGGAAAAGTCGCCCGCGCAGTGGCAGATTTCCTGGTATCGCATAAATTGCCGAACGTGGTTTTGGACCCCATTTTGAAGAGCTCTTCCGGCGCCGATCTGGTGGATGCGGCTGGGGTCCGCTTGATCAGCGAGAAGCTGCTGCCACTGGCTGCGGTTGTGACCCCTAATATCGACGAAGCATCGACCTTGACCGGATTGCCCGTCACCGATACGGACCAGATGCGGGCGGCAGCCCGAAAGCTCCACGACATGGGCGCGCTGGCCGTGGTGATTACCGGTGGACATCTGGAGAAAGCCATCGATCTTTTGAGCTTTAGCGGTAAGCACGGCATCGAGCAGGAAGTTTTCAAGTCAACTCGACTGAGGTCGAATTCCACGCACGGGACAGGCTGCGCCTTTTCCACCTCGGTGGCTTGCCATCTGGCGTTAGGCAGAGGATTACCCGAAGCAGTTTTGCTGGCCAAAGCTTACGTTGCGGCGGCAATCAGTCACGCGCATCCTTTGGGGCATGGCATTGGGCCGGTGCATCACCTTTATCGCATGCAGCAGCAGCGGCGGGTGGTGGTGGTCGACCCGGAGCCTGTGGGATGAATGCAGGCCTCAGGATTTGTTGGGATGGTGGGGAGGGACGGGGGAGGATCTCGTTGTTGTTATCCTACTTCTTAGCCGTACCAGCCTGCTTCAGCAGTATTCCGGCGACAAACGATGCCAGCGCTGCCAGTAGCCATTGCATGCGCCAGGACTGGATGGCTTGGAAATCGGCCAGGTTTTGTACTGAGTAAATCATGCCCACCGCGATCGCGGCTAACAGGCATCCCACGCCCGCGAAAAACGCTATAAGGGACGCCATGGAAAGCCCGAGCCATTCCTTTACATTCTGGAACTCCAGGACTTTCAGCCAATTCAAGGAGCGCGCCCAAATGTGTCCAGATTCGAGGACTCGCTGACGCGGAGCGCCGCAATCGTGACAGAACTTCGCGCCGACCATGAACTCGGATTGGCAGCGGTCGCAGATGTCCACCATAGCGGGAACAGCCGGTTCGGTCTGGGCGATCGGGGGACGCCAGAATTCCTGCGGTGCGTTATCGATGACTTCTGACATGTGAAACTCCCAGACCCAATGGACGAAGGCGGTGACGAAATTATCGCAAGCCGGTGACCAAAGCGGGAATTGGCTAAGTGGTTGCGCCATAACCTTTTCCTATTCTCTCGGTGGACTTCGATTTCGATAGGCTAGGCAAGAATTACTCGTTTCGGGCAAAGATTAATCAGTCAATGGTTGTGAGGTTTGCCGTCAAAAGGCCTTTTCCGCGTGTGCCAACACTCTTCGAACGCAAGGGCAAGCGTAAAATCGGAACCAGATGGAGCACCGGAACGTATTCACTATCAGAAGTAGGGGAGACAAGTCATGTACTGCAACTATTGCGGCAAGGTGATTCAGGACGACGCGAATGTTTGCGCCTATTGCGGCGTGCGGGTGGGCGCGGTCACGGCGCGAAAGCGCCTGGTGCGGCCACGATCGGACCGGAAAATTGCCGGTGTATGCGCCGGCCTCGCGGAATATTTTGATCTGGACGTTAGTCTGGTGCGGTTAGTGTGGCTGTTTGTTGCCGTTATGACTGGCGTAGGTTTGTTGGCATACCCCATCGCGTGGATTGTTATGCCGGAAGAACCACTGCGATTGTCGGTTCCTGAGGCAATGCAAGTAACCAATCCCTCGTGATTCGTTTCGCCAACGGCATTAGCATGGCCTCCCGGCGCTGTGTTTAAATTTGCCATGCCTCACATCACCAGCGCTGACGCAGAGATCTTTTATGAAGTTATTGGAAACGGCCCGCCGGTCGTATTGCTGCATCCTTTTCCTGCCAATCATGATTTGTGGAAGCCGGCAGCTCAGGCGTTGATATCCCGTTACCGGGTCATTCTTCCTGACTTGCGCGGACACGGCGATTCCGGTGTTGGCGAGGGTCCGGCCGTAATGGAAAAACATGCCGAGGATCTGATTCGCGTGTTGGATCACGCCCAGATCGGACGCTCATCCTTTGTGGGAGTTTCGATCGGAGGCTATGTGCTGTTCGAATTCTGGCGCAGGTACGGTTCGCGGATTCAGTCGCTGGTGTTGTGCAATACCAAAGCGCAGGCGGACGCTCCCGAAGCTCGTGCGGGGCGACTGCAGGCTGCCGCCGAAGTCATGGAGCGCGGGACGGAGCCGTTCTTCGAAAGCATGTTGCCGAAGCTGATAGGCAAAACCACCCACAGCGCGCGTCCCGATTTAGTTGAAGGTGCGTTGCGCATGATGCGCAAGATGTCTCCCCAGGCTGTGGCATTAGTGCAGCAGGGCATGGCCGCGCGTCCGGACTCCGTAGAGACGCTGAAGACCATCAATGTGCCAAGCTTGATCCTGACAGGCGACGAAGACATTTTTACCGGACCAGCAGAGGCCGAGTTGATGCAGCGAAACATTCGCGGCAGCCGGATGAATGTGATTCTCAAGGCAGGACATTATTCTCCATGGGAGCAACCAGAGGAAGTGGGCAAGCTGCTGCGTCAGTTTCTTGATGCAAACTGTGTCTAGTGGGTCAGTTTGAAATGGTTCACGCGAGATTCCTCGCCCCGCTGGTGAGAACGCGGGGCTTCGGAATGACGCCTCATCAAATAAGACCCACGCTAACCACTACCAAAACTGTGTGTGTACTGACTCCACGCAGCCTGTTTTGTTACAATTCTCGCGCCATGATTGATACTTTCCTGGTTCCTGATAAAACCGTAGTGAATGCCAAGGGCGATGGTCCATCGGTGGACGTCAGCGCTGCGTCGAACCGCGTTTTTCTGCTTACTCTGAACATTACTGGCATCGTTGAACAGGAATCGTTGGACGTGAGTGTCCACACATCGGTCGACGGCTCCGCATGGAGTCCGAAACCGGTCACCAACTTTCCTCAGAAGTTCTATCAGGCGCAGCATCCCTTGCTGCTCGATCTGACTGGACATGCGGATGTGAAGTTTCTACGCGCTCACTGGGAGGTCAGCCGCTGGGGCCGCGGAAGCGAGACGCCCATGTTCGAATTCAATGTGATCATCAAAGAAGTGCCCAGCGACGTTCTGCAAGAAGCTACCGCTGACGCCAAGGCGATGGTCTAGAGATTTGCGATTGGCGATTTACGATTGGGCAATTAACTCTGCCGGTTGTTCAAGTCTGACTTCCCGTCTTGCCCAGGCTTTCCGCTATATTGAATTACAACATGTGGTCGGACATTAAAGAGTCCACGGCCGTGGTTCGCCCGGCGCGAAACATCGCGGGAGCATTGCGGCTGCCGGGAGATAAATCTATTTCTCACCGCTACGCGATATTGGCAGCTATCTGCGGCGGGACAAGTCGGCTGGAGAATTTTTCTACTGGCGCTGATTGCGCGAGCACCTTGGGATGCTTGGCCGCGCTGGGAGCGGACGTACAGCGAAAAGAAAATGCCGTTTTGATTCAAGGGCGCGGACCGAGGCTGCGAGCGCCTGGGGGACCGCTGGATTGCGGCAACTCCGGATCGTCCATGCGGATGTTGAGCGGCATTTTGGCAGCGCAAGAATTCAGCAGCGAGTTGGTGGGAGACGAATCGCTGTCGCGGCGCCCCATGGCGCGGATCATCGGGCCGCTGGAACAAATGGGGGCGACGATTTTTGCTCAGGACGGAGGCCGCCCACCGTTGCAGATTACCGGTGCGCATCTGAATGCGATTGATTACAAGATGCCGGTGGCCAGCGCGCAGGTGAAGTCCGCTCTTCTGTTCGCCGGACTGTTCGCCGAGGGAGAAACTCGCGTGGAAGAACCGGTTCGCACTCGGGATCACGGAGAACTGGCGCTGCGAGCCTTCGGCGCTGAAGTGAAACAGGATGGCAATCAAGTAACGATCGCAGGCGGACAAAAGCTGCATGCGGTCAACGCGGAAATTCCCGGCGATCTTTCAAGCGCGGCATTTTTCCTTTGTGCGGCGGCGTTATTCCCGGGGTCGCGGCTCCTGATCAGCGGTTTGCTGATGAATCCCACGCGAGCCCGCTTGCTCGACCTTCTGATAATGATGGGAGTTGGCATCACAGTCGCTCAGTTGGAAGACGAACACGGAGAGCTGGTGGGAAGCGTCGAAGTTGATGGACGCGATTTGCGTGGAGGAACGATTGCGGGCGCGGACACGGCTGCGTTAATAGACGAGATCCCGGTGTTGGCTGGCATTGCCCCCTATACTTCCTCTGGATTCGAAGTCCGCGATGCCAAGGAATTGCGCGTGAAAGAATCTGACCGGATCGCGGCGATTGTGACGAACCTGCGGGCCATGGGAGCCGAGGTCGAGGAACTGGAGGACGGCCTGAAAATTCCCGGTGGGCAAAGATTGCATGGAGCCGAAATCGATTCCTTCGGCGATCACAGGATTGCGATGGCTTTCGCCGTTGCCGCTTTACGCGCGGAAGGCGAGACCACCATTCGCAACGCTAATGCGGCTGTAATCTCGCTTCCGGGATTCTTCGGGGCGCTCGAGAGCTTATCGCAAAGGTAAGCTCATTTTGGAATTATGATCAGTGACCACTAGCCGGGCCTCGCTTCTACATCCTTAACGAGGCCCAGCCTCAGAAAATCAGGCATCAATTCTCAGATATGTTCGGTCTTTCCGCGGAACGTAACTGTGCCGTTTTTCTGATTCTCCTGGTCCACATCCTGGTTGGTAAGAGTGCGGCCGGCTTTTTTGGGGCCGGTTGAACTCGCCATCAGGTTGACTACGCTTTCGTTGCTCGGCCATGAAGCCAAACCCACGTCGAACGCATGGGCTTTCTGTCCGCGCCTTCCTTCGCGCGGTGTCTCGCCCGGGGTTTCGGCCTCCGCCGAAGGACCGAACCACGTAGGCTGGGTATATGACGGCGACCAGATGGCCTGCGTGTACGCACCGGCCGGCGGTTGTGAAAATGCGGAAAGAGTGGCGTCCGTAGCTCCAGCTATGTTCCCAAACGTAGCATTACTGGCTCCCACTGCAGACGGTGAAACGGTGGCAAAAGTCGCAGTCGGAGTCGAGACCAGCGGGACGAACGGCGCGGCATAAACGCCGTAAGCAGGAACCCAGTTGCTGGCTGTGCCGCCAATTACCGTTGTCTGCGCGGCGGCAAATCCGCACAGCAATACAATCAAGCAGAAAGTACCAAGCGAACGCATACGATCCTCCACAGATTTTGACTGTCTGATTCGTTGGTTCTGACTTTTTCTCCGCGAAAGTTTCTCGCAGTGCAACGACATCAGACGAGAGCATCATAACTCGAAAACTGGCTCTGGGCGCGGGTTTTATTAGGATCCGACATAGCGGGCATAGAGACTTCTGGCTATAGTCTTATCGGTGGTGCCCTTGATAATGGCTCTGCCGTCGGGGAATAAGGTCATCTCGTAAGGCTCGCGCCAGAACTTTAGAACGAAGTCGTTGTGGCGAACCGTGCCCAGGGGCTTTAGCTGTTCGCTCATTTGCGCCAGATCGACGGGACGGTGGCGTTCGTGAATCTGCACGGAGTTGCGTCCGCATAACGTAATGTGCGGGCGGCCTTTCCCGGCTAGATAAGGAAACTCGTGTTCGCCGCAGGTTCGGCAATTGGCGCGAGGGTGATCCGCTGACACCTCGGCGCGCTCATTTCTCCACACATCAAAAGAAAGCAGAGTACGCCGGACCCATTCCTCTGCGCCGACCAACAACTTTATCGCCTCTGACGCAGCGATGGAGGCGGCTAGATTTACTGCCGAGTTCAGAATTCCAGCAGTCTCGCAGGTCTCTAACATGCCCTGTGGAGGATCAGCGAAGACACAAGTCAGGCAGGCCGTTTTGCCTGGAAGCACATTCATGCTCACGCCGTAGCTCCCTACGGCTGCTGTGTAGATCCATGGGATGGAATTTTTGACAGCGAAATCGTTGATCAAATAACGCGTTTCGAAGTTATCGGTACCGTCGAGGACAAGCTGCACGCCGTCGAGAAGCCCTTCGATATTGCCTGGGGTGAGATCGGCGACGTGGGGCTCGATCACGATGGCTGAATTGAAAGCCGCAATGGTTTTTGCCGCGGCAATTGCCTTCGGCAGGGATTCGGCTGCGTCAGACTCATCGAAGAGAGTTTGCCGCTGCAGATTGCTGGGCTCGACATAATCTCGGTCGACGATGCGAATCGTGCCTACACCTGCGCGGGCAAGCAGAGAAGCCAGAGCCGACCCGGTCGCTCCGCAACCTACAATGGCAATGCGCGACGCGGTCAGCTTGCGCTGCCCTTCAGCCCCGATCCCGCGAAAAAGCACCTGCCGCGAATATCTGTCGTCCAGTTCCAAAGAGGTCATCAGTTCTACGCTTACAAACCATTATGATGGGTGCCACGTTCTTTGCAAAACCAGAGCGCTTACATCGCCGGTCATAAAAGCGGGGTTGCGTAGGACGTTATAAGCTGCGGTCGAGCGCGGGGTACAACATTGTTCTTTACAGCTTCATCGAACTAGATATCGGGTAAACGAGATAGGGAGCCTGTTTGCCACTGAGGGGGAGTTTGTTCACAGCCCTGATTGCGCTGGCGCTCGCGGCGATGTGTGCCGTCGCGGCGCCCGCTGGCTCCTTTCAACAAACGTCATCCGAAGGTCAGGCAAGTGAATCCCAGCCGCCGGTAATTCCGGGCGAAGATGCCATTGCCCGGTACCAGGGACGTATGGTCGCCGAGATACGTTGGCCTGACATTGCCGCCGCCGTCGATCAGAAGCGCTGGCGAGAACTCATACCGCAACAAGTGGATCAGCCTCTGGATCGTCAACTCATCCAGGAAAGCATTCGCAAGCTTCACCAGACCGGTCGCTTCGCGGACATCCGGGTTGAAGCCGACCCCGGGCCGGAGGACAAAGTAATCTTATCGTTCTTCACTACGCCAAATTACTTTGTGGGCAGCGTAATTGTTCACGGCGCGCCCACCCGACCGTCCGCCGGACAGATCGCAAATGCTTCGAAATTTCAGTTGGGAGAATTGTTCACGCCCGATCAGCTTGAACGCGCCCGATCTAACATTCGAGACTTGATGCATGACAATGGTTACTACCTTTTTTCGATCAGCGGCAAACAGCAAGAGTATCCCGAGCGGCAGCAGATCGACATAATCTTCGAAATTGCTCCTGGGCCGCGGGCGAGGATAGGAAGTGTGACGGTGACCGGCAGCCCGGGATACACGCCAGCGCAAATTCAGGACATCGCGAAAATGCGTACTGGGTCCGTGGTTTCAGCGCAGCGGGTTAGTAATGCGCTGGATCGGCTGCGCAAGAAATATCAGAAGCAGAATCGTTTGCTGGTGCAGGTCGAAATAACCAACAAATCCTACCGAGAAACGGCGAACGCGGTCGATTACACATTCGACATCGCCCCTGGCCCTAAGGTGCAAGTGACTGCCGAAGGCTACAAGATCAGACGCAGCGTGCTTAAACAGAGCGTACCGATCTTCGAGGAGAATGCCATTGATGAGGACTTGCTGAACGAGGGGCGTAGAAATCTCTTGAACTATCTTCAGAGCCGCGGCTACTTCGAAGCAAGAGTTGGGTTGAAGCAGAATTCAGATGCGGTTGGAAACGAGCTGCAAATTATCTACGTTATCGACCCGGGGGCGCGGCATAAGTTGGTAAAAGTGGAATTCGTTGGTAACAAGTATTTCTTGACCGAGCGGCTGCGATCACGCATGCAAGTGCGTCCGGCTGCGCGATTCGAGGCGCGGGGCCGTTTCAGCCAGGCATTGTTAAACAGCGACATTCGCGGGCTCGAAGATCTTTACCGTGCCAACGGTTTCGAGCACGTCAAGATAACCAGCAAAGTCATCGATGATTACGAAGGACACGAAAATGATCTGGCACTCATAATCTCAACGGACGAGGGTCCGCAAACGTTAGTAGGAGCTTTCCACCTCGACGGCAATCATGCGTTCCCCGAAGCCCAGCTTAAATCCCACATCAACACGGCGGAGAATGAGCCCTTTTCCGAATTCAATATCGCCCAGGACCGCGACAATCTTCTCAATTACTACTACAACCACGGGTTTCCCCGGGCCAGTTTCGAAGCGTCGGCAAAACCTATCCCTGGTGAACCCAATCGCATGGATGTGACTTTCAAGATCCACGAAGGAGTGCAGGTTTTCGTGGGTCATGTTTTCGTTTCAGGATTGCACTACACCAAGCCATTCGTTGTGCAACGCGAACTGCGAGTCAAAGCCGGAGACCCCCTCAGCCAGATCGATATGCTGCAAACTCAGCAGCGTCTTTACGATCTGAGTATCTTCAATCAAGTGGGTACAGCGGTGCAAAACCCCAACGGCAATGAGCCAGATAAGAATGTTCTAGTCGATGTGGAGGAGGCTAAACGGTATACGTTCAACTACGGTGTGGGATTGGAATTCCAAACCGGTCAGCCCTCGGCCGTAGGTACCAATCAAGCCAAGGGAGAAACCGGAGTGAGCCCGCGAGTTTCGTTGGATGTGAGCCGGCTTAATTTTCGTGGGCGTGACCATACCATTACCTTCAAAGCTGACGTCGGCAGTCTGCAGCAGCGCGGGCTCATCAGTTACACCGCCCCGCGTTGGTTCAACTCTCAGAACTGGAAGTTATCTTTCACAGCGTTCTATGACAACACTCTTGATGTCACGACATTTACTTCGCAACGGCTGGAAGGCTCTGTACAAGCGGAGCAGACGGTCAGCAAAGCGACAACCATGGATTATCGTTTTACTTATCGACGGGTCAAGGCCACTAACATAAATATCAGTCCGGCTGAAATTCCGTTGCTTTCACTTCCGGTGCGGGTGGGTGAACCCGGCTTCAGCTACATTCGCAACAAACGTGACAATAATCTGGAGAGTACCAAAGGGAGCTACACCACCGTCGACGCCGGGGTCGCATCCAGTGATTTCGGGTCGGAGGCAGATTTCAGCAGGATCCTTACGCAGAATTCCACCTATCACTCGTTCGGCAAGAACCGGCCCACGGAGAAAAAATTCGTCTTCGCCCGTTCCTTGCGAATCGGAGTTGAAACTGCTTTCGGCGATACCGCCATCCTTCCGCCAGGGCAGGTGTGTCCGAATTCGATTCTAACCAGTTGTCCGTCGATAACGGTCATTCCTTTGGCGGAGCGATTTTTCTCAGGCGGCGGCAACTCTCATCGCGGCTTCGGGTTAAATCAAGCAGGCCCGCGCGACCCCGTTACCGGGTTCCCAGTAGGTGGGAGCGGACTCTTTCTCAATAATGTGGAAATGCGTTTTCCTCCAATGACGCTGCCTTATTTTCAAGATAACCTGAGCTTTGCCATTTTCGAGGACGCTGGGAACGTTTTCAGCGATGGCAGGACTATGTTGGACAACTTGCTCCGTTGGCGTCAGAAAGATCCGCAACTCTGCTTGCAGCCGAGCACTGCCAACCAATGCGATTACAGCTATGTCTCGCACGCGGTAGGACTGGGAGTCCGCTATAAGACGCCAATCGGTCCGGTGCGTTTCGATTTCGGATACAATTTAAATCCGCCAGCGTTTCCCAGTTGCCAAGCGACGCCCAGCTTCACAGGTCAGGCGACGTCATCCTATTGCGTAAATAACACGGCAAGTACTACGGGGGCGTCAACGCTGCCATATTTCGTGCCGCAGCACGCTTCGCATTTCAACGTTTATTTTAGTGTCGGGCAAAGTTTCTAATGAAAAGAAAGTGGTCAATCCTGGCTTGCATCATCTTCGGAGCACTGGCTTGGCCTGCCCTCGCGGGCGACGTTCTCGATCGCATTGTGGCTACAGTAAACAACCACATTATCCTGCAGAGCGAATGGCAGGACGCCATACGCTACGAGGCGTTTCTTTCCGCTCGCCCCCTCGATCAAGTGAGCGCTGGGGATCGTAAAGCCGCATTGGACCGGCTTATCGATCAGGAATTGTTGCGCGAGCAAATGGGTTCCTCCGAATTTCCCCACGCCAGCAGCGAAGAGGTCGATAAGCGCATTCAGGAGATTCGTAAGCAATATGGCGCCAACGAAAATGAATCTTCGTGGAACGCCGCGCTTGCCCGCTACGGATTGACCGACGATGAACTCCGCCGCCGCGTGGCTTTGCAGCAAGATTTAATGGGCCTGGTGGATGCCCGTCTGCGTCCCAACGTGATCATCGATTCCAAGAGCATTGAAAGTTATTACAATCAGGAACTTCTTCCTCAGCTTCGGCAGTCCGGCGCGCAACAAGTTCCGCTAGCCGAAGTCACACCTAAGATCAAGGAATTACTCACCCAGCAGAAGATGAATCAGATGTTAGTGGCCTGGCTGCACGATCTACGTTCGGGAAGCCGAATTAGCAAAGAGACGGAGCCACAGGAGTCTGAAGGCCAGTGGCAATGAGCGAGCCCCGCGCCAAGCCGCGGTGGCGCAGCTTCCGCAAATCTGTGCTGCTTGCAGGACTCGCAGGTTTAGTTGTGCTGGGAGCTGTCATTTGGTACATAACCACCGATTCCTTCCAGGCTCTTGTGCGGCGCCGCGTCGTGGCTGAGTTGGAGCGCGTCACCGGCGGGCAGGTGAATCTGGGCAGTATCCACACCATACCGTTCCGCTTCCAGGTGGAAATGCGCGACCTCACTATTCACGGGCGTGAGCTGGTGAGCGACGTTCCTTATGCCCATGTGGATCACATAGTCGCGCGAGTCAAATTGATTTCAACCTTGGGCGCTGAATTTGGATTCTCGTCTGTTGTCCTCGACCATCCGGTAGTTCACATCATTTCTTATTCTGATGGCAGCACCAATCAGCCGGCGCGTAATTTCAACCGAACTTCAAACACCACATCGGTCGAACAATTGTTCTCGCTCTCGATCACTCAACTCGAAGTGCGCCGCGGCGAGTTGCTTTGGAATGATAAGCGGACTCCGCTTGACTTCACCGCGAACGATGTCTCCGCGGATATGAGCTATTCCTTTTTGCACCGCCAGTACGATGGCGATCTTCTCCTGGGAAAAATTGATACACGATTCGAGAACTTCCGCCCAATCGCTTGGATGGCGGAAGCCCATTTCATTCTGAACGAGGGCGGCATCGACGTGAGGTCGTTCAAGGCAAGCTCCGGGCGTTCGCGTCTGCAGGGCAGTGGCCGCCTAGTCAATTTCCGGAAGCCGAATGTGGTGGCCAAGTACGATCTTAATGTCGATCTTGCCGAGGCCAGCGCAATTGCTCGCCGCAGCGAGATACGACAAGGTCTTTTCCATGCGACCGGGGAAGGTGTTTGGTCAGCGCTGATGTTTTCCTCTACCGGCCAACTGTCTGTCAAGAACTTCGATTGGCGCGATAAATCGGTCAGCGTTCGTAGTGCGAGCTTGAGCAGCGACTACAATTTCAACCCGCAGCGGCTAACGTTCTCCAAGCTACAAGCTGGATTGTTCGGAGGAGAAGCTGTTGGTGACGCGGAAGTCGTTAACTGGCTTAATCCAGCGCGGGCTGTGAAACTCACAAGGATTGGCGCTGCAGAAGAACAGAAGGGAACCGTCAGGCTGCGCTTAAACAACGTTTCCATTTCCGAAATCGCAGCTACCTTGTCCACACCAGCGCGCCCGCTGCACCGTTTGAAAGTGGTAGGAGCGGCCAGCGGAACTATTGAATCACAGTGGCGCGGCTCCATGCGCAACATCCAGAGCGATATCACCATGGACGTGGCCGCCCCAGAGCAACTGCAGGCGGGAGAATTGCCGCTCAATGCGCACGCGAACGCGAAATACCGCGCCGCTGCCAGCGAATTAGAGGTCCTTGAATTCAATGCCTCCACTCGCGCCACTCAGGTTCGCGCTGCCGGCACTCTTTCTTCGACGGCCGCAATAAACCTCTCGGTGACGACTTCCGATCTCGGTGAATGGCAACCCATACTCACTGCTGTCGGCTACCAGGAGCGGATACCGGTCGTGCTGCAAGGGCACGCGTCGTTCAATGGCACGGCTACGGGCATAATTTCTGCCATCGCGTTTGCTGGAAGACTGCAATCCGAAGATTTCGATTTGGTTATCCCAACCACATCACACGCGGCACAAAAAAATGTGCACTGCGATTCCCTGGTTGCCGATGTTCAGCTTTCTCCGCATGCCTTTGCCGCGCATAACGGCAGGTTGCATCATGGCCAGACTACCATCGGTTTCGACATCAGCGCGGGGCTGCAGGACCGCGAATTTATCGATTCAAGCCCCGTCGCCGCTCGTGTCGACATACGCGATGCCGATGCAGACGAAATCCTTGCCTTTGCAGGATACGACGTACCGGTCAGCGGCGTTGTAAACCTCCTTGCGCGAGTGGAAGGAACCAAGGCAAATCCGGAGGGTAATGGACACCTTGAACTCTTGGATGCTTTTATCGGCGGGAAGCGTGTACAACACTTGGATTCGAACTTCCAGCTCAACCGCGAAGAAATTTCCTTCGATGATTTCCGCCTTGCTTACTACGACGCGCACGTTTCGGGAGCGGGCTCCTACAACATTCACACCCACGCCTTCCGCCTCAATCTCGACGGAAACAACTTTGACCTGGCCGGCGTTCCCGAGCTAGAGGCCAGCCGGGTGAACGTGGCTGGCCGCATGGATTTCACTGCCCAGGCTTCAGGCACATTAGAGCAGCCGGCGATCAATGCAAGCATCCGTTTGCGCGATCTTGCCTTTGATCACGAACGGGCGGGCGACTATATATTCGAAGCTGTAACCCAAGGCTCCGAGCTGCAGGTGAGCGGACATTCTCAATTTAAAGATGCAGAGCTCAATATTGACGGCAAAGTGCAGTTGCGCGCAGATTGGCCGACCACGATCAATCTCCACTTCAATCATCTCAACGTTGATTCGGTTCTCAACAGTTATTTGAAGCGGCGAGTTACTGGCCAATCCGCGGTCGCAGGAGACCTGTTGTTACGAGGCCCGCTGCGGCAGCCTCGCGAGCTCGAGGTCATCGGCAACCTTAGCGATTTCTTTGCTGACGTTGAGCACATCAAAGTTCGCAACAACGGCGCGATCAGTTTCGCCATTACCAATCAGTTTCTCAGGCTTCAACAGTTTCATCTGATAGGGGAAGGCACCGATCTTACAGTCGGCGGGACGGTTCGGCTGAACGGCGAACATGACCTCGACCTCCGCGCCTTGGGCCACGGGAGCCTCTCGCTCATTCAAGATTTCAATTCCGACTTCACCACGTCCGGCGAAGTGGCGATTGACTTGACGGTAGGAGGAACGATACAGAAGCCTACGACGCAAGGCCGGTTGGAAGTTACGAATGGCTCCATCGCTTACAGTGATCTCCCCAGCGCACTTAGTGCGTTGAATGGATCCGCGGTATTCAATCAAGACCGGCTGCAAATCGAGAGTCTCACGGCGCGCGTAGGCGGCGGTAATGTCACCTTTGGCGGATACGCCACCGCCTATAACCGTCAGCTCAACTTTAATCTGACAATGCAAGCCCAAGATGTGCGTCTGCGCTATCCGCCGGGCCTCAGTTCCACGGCCAATGCGGACTTGCGTTGGGCGGGTTCTGGTGCCGCTTCGGTATTGTCGGGAGATGTGACCGTCAACAAACTCGCCGTGACCCCGGGATTCGATTTCGGCGCCAGTCTGGCGCGCGCCGCCCAGAGCTCGGCATTGCCGCAAACCAACCCTCTGCTGAACCGCATTCGCATGGATGTGCACATCACCACCACTCCCGAGTTGCAAATGCAGACAGCTGTGGTCCGCCTTTCTGGAGCCGCGGATTTACGTCTGCGGGGCACGGCCGCGAAACCTGTAGTGCTAGGCCGAGTTGACGTCACCGAAGGCGTTGTGTATTTCAGCGGAACCAAATATCGGTTGGAGCGAGGCGAGGTAACTTTCTCCAATCCGGTCACAACTATGCCTGTGCTCGATCTTCAGGCTTCCACTCATGTTCGCGACTACGACATCACAGTCAATCTGAATGGAGGAATGGACAAGTTGAGTCTGACCTACCATTCTGAACCACCTTTGCCGGTGGCGGATATCATCAGCCTGCTGGCCCTCGGTCAAACCCAGCAGCAGTCGGCGCAACTGCAGCAATCTGGACAGTCACCATTCGCCCAGCAAGCCTCCAGCGCCATTTTGACTGACGCTCTGAACTCCGCCATCAGCAACCGCTCCAGGAGCCTGTTTGGAATTAGTCACATCCGAGTCGACCCGCAAGGCATCAACACAGAGACGTCTCCCACAACCACTTCGCCCGCAGTGACCATCGAGCAGCAGGTTAAGGACAACATCACCCTGACCTACACCACCAACGTTTCCCAAACGTCACAGCAAATTATTCAGGCGGAATATAACCTGACGCGCAATATTTCCATTCTTGGGCTGCGCGACTACAACGGTGTAGTCAGCTTCGAATTGCGCATCCGCCAGCGCAAAAAGTAGCTTGCTCTCGGGCTTGTCGTTTTGTCATTCCGTTTTGAATCTCATCCAAATGTTGTTCCGCCTTTAACTTCCTACATTGACACAAAATCCCCCGCAGAAAATCTGCAAATTCCGGTTGTTCCTACGTTCCGACACTTGGGAATGTCCAGAAAACCATCCTATACGGAGAAGAAAGTGCGGAAACAGAAGGGTTTTTCACTAATCGAATTGCTGATTGTAGTTGCGATAATCCTGATCATCGCGGCCATCGCCATTCCGAATCTGCT
>Ga0182015_10004063_pt1 | contig 15982 bp, 12 predicted proteins | sample 712P3MmetaG_FD_120478 | JGI IMG/M metagenome (GOLD analysis project Ga0182015, IMG submission 120478) | Permafrost microbial communities from Stordalen Mire, Sweden - 712P3M metaG | ecosystem: Environmental > Terrestrial > Soil > Wetlands > Permafrost | place: Sweden: Stordalen | collected... | reverse complement strand
TGGTGGCCGCGCTGGCGGCGACGCGGGCGGTGCAGATGCAGCTCCAGGTCGCATTGATGGCGCCGACGGAATTGCTGGCCGACCAGCACGCACAGAATTTCCGGCGTTGGTTCGAGCCGCTGGGCGTGACCGTGGCGCTGCTCACCGGGCGGCAATCCGGCAAGGCGCGCGCTGCCACACTCGCCGCGATTCGCGAGGGAAACGCGTCCATCGTGATCGGGACCCATGCGCTGTTTCAAGAGAGCGTCGAATTCAAATCGCTGGCGCTGGTGGTCGTCGACGAACAGCACCGTTTCGGCGTTCACCAACGCCTGAGCCTGCGCGAGAAGGGCGGCCGCGACGGTCGGCAGCCTCATCAGCTGATCATGACGGCGACCCCCATTCCGCGCACCTTGGCGATGACCGCGTACGCGGACCTCGACGTCTCCGTTATCGACGAATTGCCGCCGGGACGCACGCCGGTCAAGACCGTCGTGCTCGCCGACGCGCGACGCGACGAGGTCGTCATGCGCATTCGCACGGCCTGCCTCGAGGGCCGGCAGGCCTATTGGGTGTGTCCTCTGATCGACGAGTCGGAGGAAATGCCGTACCAAGCGGCGGAGGAGACCGCCGCGGCGCTGGCCGCGGCCCTGCCGGAGGTTCCCGTCGGACTGGTGCACGGTCGCATGACGCCGGCCTCCAAAGAACTCATGATGCGCCGCTTCAAGGACGGCGAGATCAAGTTGCTGGTGGCGACGACCGTGATCGAAGTGGGTGTCGACGTGTCAAATGCGACGCTCATGGTCATCGAAAACGCCGAGCGCATGGGCCTCGCACAGCTGCACCAGCTGCGTGGACGGGTGGGGCGTGGACACCATGCGAGTTCCTGCCTGCTCCTGTACCGGCCGCCGCTGTCGTTGCTGGCGAGGGAGCGATTGGCCGTCATGCGCGACACCAGCGACGGCTTCGCAGTTGCACGCCGCGATCTCGAGCTGCGCGGTCCCGGTGAATTGATGGGAACGCGGCAAACCGGACTCGCCCAAATGCGGGTGGCGGATCTGTTGCGCGATGCGGACCTGTTGCCGAGGGTGCAAATCGCGGCCGAGGCGCTGCTGCGCGATTGGGCCTCGAATGTCGAGCCGCTGGTGCGTCGTTGGGTGGGACATGCGGAGCAATACGGCCGCGTCGGGTAAACTCCAAGCATGATATTCAAGCATGAGGATGGCTGACCGTGCCGCTGCCGCGCTCAGGCGTTGAACTCGCGGAACGCGTCGCCGCACGCTGGCGCTGGTTCGTCTTCCGCGTACGCTTTCATCCATTCACCACGAATGAACTGCCGCGCCTCCTTGCGACCATCCAAGATTACGTGGCTCTCACCCGCTTGGATCGTCCCGTGGGCATTTGGCTGCTGTTGTGGCCGACGCTGTGGGCCCTGTGGTTCGCCAGCCGAGGCAAGCCGGACCCGCGGCTGTTCGTCATTTTCGTGTCGGGGACGGTACTCATGCGCTCGGCGGGCTGCGCCATCAACGACTATGCCGACCGCAGCTTCGACCCGCACGTAAAACGCACCAAGGAACGGCCGCTGGCCGCGGGTCGAATTTCCACCGTCGAGGCGCTGGTGCTGTTCGCGGCGCTGTCGCTCACCGCGCTGGGGCTGGCCCTGCAGTTGAACAAGCTGACGCTTTTATTCGCGGTGGTCGGCGCGGCGCTTGCCGTGAGCTATCCGTTCGTCAAGCGGTTCTTGTCGGTGCCTCAGCTGTACCTGGGAGTGACGTTCGGTTGGGGAATTCCCATGGCATTCACGGCGCAGTTCGAGCGGTTCCCGCCGCGGGTCGCGTGGTTGCTGCTGCTCGCCAACGTGCTATGGGTGACCGTCTATGACACCATCTACGCCATGGTGGACCGCGACGACGACCTCAAGATCGGCGTGCGCTCCACCGCAATCCTGTTCGGCGATTCGGATCGCCACATCATCGCGACGCTGCAGGCAATGACCCTCCTCGCCCTGTATCTCATCGGCCGAATCATGCTCATGGGCTCCTGGTACTACGCCGGACTGATCGCCGGGGCGATGTTTTTCCTGCATCACCTTTGGCTGATTCGCGCGCGCGAGCGCGACCCGTGTTTCCGTGCCTTCCTCAACAACAACTACTTCGGCATGTCGGTGTTTCTGGGCATTGCGCTCAACTATCAATTCGCCCGGTGAGCCGCCTTCGTCAACCGGCGCCGCCAATCTTGGTTGACTAAGGCTGGCCGCCGCTCGATACTGCGGCCGTTTTCCTTGCCGACGCAGTGTGCCGCCCTCGCGTCCGCGTAGATCACTCAAACAGGCTCCAAGGGGTTTTTCCATGAATGTGCGCAACGACTGGTCGTATGGCGAGGTTCAAGGTCTGTTCGCCCTGCCCTTCATGGATCTCATGTTCACGGCGCAGCAGGTGCATCGGCTGCACCATCCACCGAATACGGTCCAGATCAGCACGTTGCTCAGCATCAAGACGGGGGCATGCCCGGAGGATTGCGCCTATTGTCCGCAAAGCGTGCGCTACGACACCGGTCTTGCGCCGGAAGAGTTGATGGAGCTGGGTGCGGTGGCCGCCCGCGCCCGCGCAGCCAAGGAGGCGGGGGCCACCCGGTTTTGCATGGGCGCGGCGTACCGCTCGCCCAAGCCCAAGGACTTGCGCAAGGTGATTGCCATGATCCGCGAGGTGAAATCGTTGGGACTGGAGACATGCGCCACACTTGGCATGGTGAGCGCGTCCCAAGCGCAGGAGCTCAAGGCGGCGGGCCTCGATTACTATAATCACAACCTGGACAGCTCGCCCGATTACTACCGGAAGATCATTTCCACCCGAACCTTCGCGGACCGGCTGAATACGCTGCAGGCGGTGCGCGACGCGGGCATGAACGTGTGTTGCGGTGGAATCGTCGGAATGGGCGAAACGCCGCAGGACCGCGCAGGGCTGCTGCACGTGCTCGCCACGCTGCCCAGCCACCCGGACAGCGTGCCGATCAATCAGCTCGTGCGAGTGGCCGGCACGCCTCTCGCGGATGCCGCGGCCTTGGATCCCTTCGAGTTCGTTCGCACCATTGCCGTTGCCCGCATTCTCATGCCGCGCGCCCATGTGCGCCTGTCGGCGGGCCGCAGCGACATGAGCGACGAATTGCAGGCGCTGTGTTTCATGGCCGGGGCCAACTCCATATTTTACGGCGAGAAGCTGCTCACCACCGGCAACCCCGACACCGCCCATGATCGGCGGCTGTTCGAGCGCCTGAAAATAGCTCCCGAACCGCCCCGCTGCGAGCCTGTTGCGGCCGAGCGGGAGCGGCCGTATGCCACGACGGCGTGAACGCTGCGCAGACATCAATGATGCCTCCCCCCGGAATGTCCCCTTATTCGCTCGACAAGTCGTGGGTCAGGCGTTCGTTCGACCGCGCCAGCGCCACCTACGATGACGCGGCGGTGCTGCAATCGGACGTGAGGAATGTCCTGCTTGAGCGCCTGGAGCTGACGGACTTGTCACCGCGGCTCGTCGTGGACGCGGGCGCCGGCACGGGTCATGCCAGCCGCGCGCTCAAGCGGCGCTATCCCGGCGCCCGGGTGATCGCCCTGGACTCCTCGCTCGGCATGTTGCGCGCCGCCGGCAGGCAGCGCTCATGGCTGCGCCCGGTCGCGAGGTTGTGCGCGGACGCCGAGCGGCTGCCGTTGCCTGCGGGCAGCGTGGATCTGATTCTCAGCAATCTGATGCTGCCGTGGAGCGATCCCGATGCCGCATTCGCTGAGTTCCGCCGGGTGCTCAAACCCCGCGGCCTGCTGACCTTCACGACCCTCGGGCCCGATACGCTGCGGGAACTGCGTGCGGCATGGATGCAAGTCGCCCGTCGCGACGAAGACTCGCACACCCGGGTGAGCCAATTCATCGACATGCACGACATCGGCGACGCGCTGGTGCGCGCGGGGTTCGCTGCCCCCGTGCTCGATGTGGAGCGCTACACATTGTCATACACCGACGTCGGCCGGCTGGCCGCGGATCTCAAGGCCATCGGTGCACACAATGCGACCGCCGGCCGGCCAAAGGGTCTCACCGGCCCGCGCAAATTTGCAGCCATGAGTCGCGCGTACGAAGCCTATCGCGCCGACGGCCGGCTGCCCGCCACTTACGAGGTGATATTCGGCCAGGCGTGGGCGCCACTCGAAGCGCGTGAGGGAGCCACGGTTGCGGACGCCCACGTCCCGCTCGACGAGCTCAGGCGCCAGCTGCGTACGCGGCGCGGATGAAGCTTGGCGAAGCTCTTCGTCACCGGCACCGACACCGGCGTGGGCAAGACCCGCATCGCCACCGCGATATGCCTGGCGCTCGCGGCTGCCGGTAAGCGCGTCGCGGCCATGAAACCGGTGGCTTCGGGCTGCACGTCGACGCCCGACGGGTTGCGCAATGATGACGCACTGGCGCTCAAGGGCGCGATGAATGTGCGCGCCAGCTACTTCGAGGTGAACCCATACGCATTCGAACCGGCGATCGCGCCGCATATCGCAGCGCTGGAAGCAGGCCGTACGATCGACGTCGAGGTCTTGGACAGGTGCTTCCAGCGCCTGTCGCTGCAGAGCGAGACCATCATCGTGGAGGGAGCCGGCGGTTGGCTGGCGCCGCTCGGCCCGAACTTCACCATGGCCGACCTGGCAGCGCGGTGGCAGATGGACGTAATTCTGGTGGTGGGTCTGCGATTGGGTTGCCTGAATCACGCCCTGCTCACCGCGGAGGCCATCGAGCGGCGCGGTCTGCGGCTCTGCGCGTGGATCGGCAATTCGGTGGATCCGACCTTCGAGCGCCGCGAAGAAAATGTGGCGGCACTGCGTGCGCGGATCGCCGCCCCCTGTATTGGAGCACTGGTGCATGCGCCGGGCTTGGGCGCTCGCGATGTCGCGAAATCATTGGCGGGCGAGCTTGGCGTTCTGGACCCGAACAAGCTCGATTGAGTTATCCTACGCTTCCATGATAAAGCGCGGCGTCGTATGGTTCAGGCGACTCGCGCTTCTGGGCGCCTTGCTGGCCGCGACAGTGGTGGTGGTAGGCGGCTGGGTGCGACTCACGGACGCGGGCCTCGGCTGCCCCGACTGGCCGGGCTGCTACGGGCACTTGTATCCGCAAAGCGTTCACGAGCCTGGCAAGGCCTGGCATGAGATGATTCACCGCTATGCCGCCGGCACGCTGGGAATCGTCATCGTCATCCTGCTGGCGTGGGCCGGGGCGGGATTCAGGAATCGCGACCAACCACTGATTCCGGTCGTTCTTCTATTCATCATCGTGTGCTTGCAAGGCGCCCTGGGGGCGTTGACGGTGACTCTGCTGTTGAAGCCGCTGATCGTGACTGCGCATCTGTTCGGGGGCCTGACGACATTGGGCCTGCTATGGTGGTTGTCCATCACTCCCGAACGGCGCGCACCGTTGCCGGCCGAAACCGGACTTCGAATATTCGCGCTGGCCGCCTTCGTCATCCTCGGCTGCCAGATTTTTCTCGGCGGTTGGACCAGCACCAATTACGCGGCGGTCGCCTGCCCCGACTTTCCGAGGTGCCAGCGATCCTGGTGGCCGGCAATGGACTTCCGCGATGCATTCGTATTGTGGCGCGGCCTAGACATCGACTATGCAGGGGGAGTGCTCGGCAACCCCGCCCGCATGGCAATTCATTTCACGCATCGCTGCGGCGCCGCCGTCACCGGCTCGGCGCTCATCGCCCTCGGATTGCTGAGCATCGTCCGCGCCGGGAGCAAACGTCTTTCCCGGGCCGGCCTGTTGTTGATCGGCGCTGTGGCGCTGCAGATCTCCCTCGGCATCGCCATCGTTCGGTTCGGCGTTCCCCTGGGCTTGGCGACGCTGCACAACGCCGGCGCAGCGCTCCTGGTCATCGCCATGATCCGGCTGGTCCGGGCCCTGTGGCCTGCGTCGCCGGCGATCTAATACACGGCAACCGCAGCGGTGCCGCACCGGAATCAGGTCCTTCAGTCAAGCCCTGTGCAGGTTCTGCCCCGCAAGGGGAAGCGTGCGCGGGCGACGGCCCGTCGCGGCGAAGATGGCGTTGCAGATCGCGGGCGCCACCAGCGCGACGGCCGGCTCGCCGATGCCACCGGGCGCTTCGTCGCTCTCGATGAGATGCACGTCGAGATCGGGCATTTCGTCGCCCCGCACCACACGATACGAGTTGAAATTCGATTGCTGCACCTGGCCGCCGACGATGGAGATGTCGCCCCACAACGCCGCCGATAATCCGAAGACGATGCCGCTTTGGATTTGCGACTCCACGATTCGCGGGTTGACCATCTGCCCGCAATCCACCACGCAGGTGATCTTGTGCACCTTGAGCACTCCGGCGTCGATCGAAATCTCCGCAATTTGCGCCAGCAGCGTGGTGTAGCCCTCCATGAACGCGACGCCCTGGGCTCTCGCCGCGGCGGACCGGCCCCAGTTGGCGCGCTGCGCGGCCAGCTGCAGCACGCGCGTGTGCCGCGGTTTCGCCCGGAGCAGATCAAGGCGAAAGTCCATGGGATTCTTGCGCGCGGCATGCGCGAGTTCGTCCATGAAGCTTTCGATGACGAAGCAATTCGGCGCGTGGCTCACGGAGCGCATGTAGCCCACATCGATGCCGATTTCCTGCCGGGAGTAAGTCAGGCGGAAATTCGGTACGGCATAGGGATGGTTGACCGCATACTCCACCACGGAATCGAATGGGTCCGTGCCCGACGGAGACGCACGCGCCGTGATCGAAGGGCTGGTAATGTGCAGCGTCCATGCGATCAAACGGCCCTCGCTGTCCAGGCCGCCCCCAACCTCTTCGCGGGCCGGAGGGCGGTACAGGTCGTGGGTCATGTCGTCTTCGCGCGTCCAGATCAGTTTGACCGGCGCACCGATCGCTTTCGATGCCGCCACCGCCGCAGGAATGAAATCCACTTCCAGCCGCCGCCCGAAACCGCCGCCCAACAGCGTCGTGAATACCCTGACTCTGGCGGGATCAAGACCCGCGGCAGCAGCGGCAACGGCCTGCGCTGCCTGCTGAACCTGCGTGCCGACGTACAGATCGCAGCCATCCGCCTTGACGTCCGCCGTACAGTTCATCGGCTCCATCGTGGCATGGGCCAACAGCGGCAGCTCGTAGACCGCCTGCAGCGTGTGCGTCGAAGCTTTGAGCGCCGCGGCCGCATCGCCGTCCTTTCGGGCAGTCAAGCCCGGATCGGACTTCGCGGCTTTTTCGAGCAAACCACGGATGGCGGCGTTGTCGAGTCCCTCATTGCCGCCGGGACCCCATGTGACATTCAACGCATTGCGCGCCCGCAACGCCTGCCAGAAGTGGTCAGCGACGACGACGACACCGTCCCCGGCAACCAGCACCTTGCGCACTCCCGGCATGGCTTCGGCCGCGGCGGCATCGAGTGCCGCCACCTTGCCGCCGAGCACCGGGCTTTGGGCGATCGCCGCATACAGCATGCCCGGCAATTTCACGTCGATGCCGAACTGCGCGCTGCCGTCGACCTTGCCCGCCGAGTCGATCCGCAGCCGCGGCTTGCCTATGACTCGAAACGCGTCCTTGGATTTCAGCTTGACGTCCTTCGGCACGGGCATTTTCCCTGCCGCAGCGGCCACATCGCCGTAGGTCAGCGATTGTCCCGCGGGCCCGATGATCGATCCGTTCTGAACCCTGCATGCCTTTGGATCCACCCTCCAGCGTTCTGCCGCCGCCGCGACGAGCATCGTGCGCGCCTGCGCACCCGCGGTACGCAGTTTGTCCCAGGCGTCTTGGACGCTGTTGCTGGTACCGGTAATCTGACCACCGTTCGCGGGATTGATGTAGGCATCGCCCACCGGCGCCGGAACGACCATGATGGCCTCCAGCGAAATCTCCAGTTCCTCCGCCAACAGAGTCGGCAGGGCCGTGTAGACACCCTGGCCCATTTCGGACCGATCCACGACAATGATGATCGAATTGTCGGCGGCGATGATCAGCCAGGCGTTCATGCGGCCGCCGCCGCCGGCACGCTGCCGCTTGCCGACCGCTCCGAAGCCAGGCAGCGCCAGCGCCAACACGAGCGTTCCACCCACTCCGGCCGCCGCGCTCAAGAATCCGCGTCGAGTCACATCGCCCGGCGCAGAGGTCACGGGTGCGAGCTTCCGCTCGCGGGCACGGCGGCGGGAGGCGCAACGCCGCCGGCGGGTGCCGCCCGCTGCAATTCCGCTGCCCGGTGGATCGCCTGGCGAATGCGCGGATAGGTGCCGCATCGACAGATGTTCCCGGACATCGCTGCGTCGATATCGGCGTCGCTGGGATTCGGATTGAGCTCAAGCAGGGCGGCGGCGGACATGATCTGTCCGGACTGGCAGTACCCACATTGCGGCACGTCGATTTCGAGCCAGGCCTTCTGTACGGCATGACTGCGCCCCGTCGACAAGCCTTCGATGGTGGTGATGGCCCTTCCGCCGACCGCACTCAACGGCAATACGCAGGACCGTACCGCAATGCCGTCGAGATGCACCGTGCACGCGCCGCACAGTGCCATCCCACAGCCGAACTTGGTGCCGGTCATGGCGAGATGATCACGTAACACCCACAGCAACGGCGTATCCGGCGCAGCGTCGACATCCACGGTCTGATCATTGACCCTGATTTTCGTCATGCGTTAATCCCGTGGCGACCTAAAGGCGTCCGCAATGCTAGCATCGCCCAATGCCCGCCAGGTCGACCTTTTATCAGCGCGTGTTCGCGCTCGTTGTGGCTGCCGCTCTTGGCTACGCACTGTTCAAGATCTTCACGCCGTTCTTCGGCGCGATGGCCTGGGCCGCCTTCCTGTCATTTCTTCTGTTCCCGGTGAACGTCCGTTGGCGCAGACACTTGCGGGGCAAGGCCATTACCGCCGGAGTCCTCACCATTCTGGCGCCGATCACCATCCTATTGCCGCTCTCCGCGCTGTCCATCGACTTCGTCGCCCAGATTTCAGAATTGCTGCGCAAGCTGGAGAAGGCGGCGGCGCAATGGGACATCAAGACCTTCTCGGATTTGCGGCAATTCCCCTGGGTCGCGCGCGCCAACGACTGGTTCCAGTCGTACACCGGGATCTCGGCGGGTCAGGTTCAATCCTGGCTGGTTTCAGGCGCCCAACAGGTCCTCAAGGGAGCGGCGGGTTTCAGCGGGTCGTTTTTCCTGGGTGCCTTGGATTCGCTTTTCAATCTGGCGATCATGTTGTTTCTGTTGTTCTTTTTCCTGCAGGACGGCGATGTCATGATGTCCCGGGCGCGCAATCTCATTCCCATGGACGAATCGCGCAAAGACCGGCTGTTCCGGCAATTGGGCGGCGTCACACGCGCCATCGTGTTCGGCAGCAGCATGACCGCGGTGCTGCAGGGAGTGCTATTGGGGGTCGGCTTCGCCATCGCCGATCTGCCCTCGCCCGTGGTCTTCGGCGTGTTGGCGGCGCTCCTGTCCATGCTTCCCATCGGCGGCGCGGCATTTGTCTGGGTGCCGGCCGTGATTTGGCTGTTCGTCGATGGCCGGTGGGGTTTCGCCATCTTCATGTTGGCATGGGGACTGATGCTGGCGGGCATCGATAACGTGATACGGCCGTTATTGATTTCGGGACGGGCCCGGATCTCGGCGTTGGCGGTGTTCGTCGGCGTCCTGGGCGGCATCCCGGCGTTCGGCGCCATCGGCATCATCGCCGGCCCGGTGGTCCTGAGCCTGGTGCTCGCGCTGATCGAATTCGCGGAGGAGGCACGCGAGGGTCGCGTGTAACGGACGCGTTACCGACGCCATGCAGCGGACTCGCGTCGCGGCTTCGCTCGGCTGCAGTACAATCCGCGGCCTTATGGACGTATCGCATCTCCTCGACGGTCTCAATGACGCCCAGCGCCAGGCGGTGGGCTCGCCGCTCGGCGCAGCACTGGTTCTGGCCGGGGCCGGCAGCGGCAAAACCCGCGTGCTGGTGCACCGCGTGGCCTGGCTGATCCAAGTCGAGGGGGCCTCTCCGAACAGCATCCTCGCGGTCACATTCACCAACAAGGCCGCCGCCGAAATGCGTGGGCGCATCGGGACCCTGCTGGGCATGCCTGGCGGCGCGATGTGGATCGGTACCTTTCACGGCCTCGCGCATCGCCTGCTGCGCCTGCACTGGCGCGAGGCAGGGTTGCCCCAGACTTTTCAGATCTTGGACTCCGAGGACCAGTCGCGGCTGCTGCGCAAGGTGTTGAAGGCCCTGGAGCTCGACGAGGCACGCTGGGTGCCCCGGGAGGTTCTATGGTTCATCAATGCGCAAAAGGATGAGGGGCTGCGGCCCAAGCACATCAAGGACGGCGATCCAACGCGGCGTCAGCTCATCCGGATCTATCAGGCCTACGAAGAGGCGTGTCAGCGAGCCGGGGTAGTCGATTTCGCGGAGCTGCTGCTGCGGGCGTACGAATTGTGGCAGGGCAGTCCGTCGCTCCTGCAGCACTACCGCAGCCGTTTTCGCCATGTACTGGTGGACGAATTTCAGGACACGAACGCCATTCAATACCGATGGCTGATGTTGCTCGCCGGTCCCGGGGGGCTGCCGTTCGCGGTGGGTGATGACGATCAATCCATTTACCGCTGGCGCGGGGCCCGCGTCGAAAACCTGAACCAGTTCCGGCGGGATTATCCGCAGGCGGTGCTCTACAAGCTGGAGCAGAACTACCGTTCGACCGGGACGATTCTCAAAGCCGCCAATGCGCTGATCGCCAACAATGCCGGCCGCCTGGGCAAGAATCTGTGGACAAGCGGGGCGGATGGCGACCGGGTGAAGCTCTACGCCGCCTTCAACGAGCGCGACGAGGCCGACTTCGTGGTAAACCGAATACGTGCCTGGGTCGACGGCGGCGGCGCCCGGCGCGAAGTCGCCGTGCTGTATCGCTCCAACGCACAATCACGGGTATTCGAGGAGGCTTTTCTGAACGCGCGCATGCCCTACCGGGTATACGGCGGCCTGCGTTTCTTCGAGCGGGCCGAGATCAAGGACGCGCTCGCGTACCTGCGCTTGGTGGCAAGCCGCGCCGACGACACCTCATTTGAACGCGTGGTAAACCTGCCCACGCGCGGAATCGGCGCAAAGACCTTGGATGCTGTTCGCGACCTTGCGCGTACGCACGGTACCTCATTGTGGCTGGCGGCCCAGACGGCCGTGGGCGGCGTGCTGCCGCAGCGCGCGGCTCTCGCCCTGCAAGGCTTTCTGGAATTGATCGTCAAGCTCGGGACGGCAGTTGCGGGATTGGATCTTCACGAACAAGTGGATCATGTCATCCAAAACAGCGGATTGGTCGAGCACTTCAAAAAGGAAAGGGGCGAACGGGGCGAAGGCCGCGTCGAGAACCTCCTCGAACTCGTGAGCGCCGCCAAGGGATTTTCTCCCGAGGGCGAAACGGACATGCAGCCGCTTGAATCCTTTCTTGCGCATGCCGTGCTGGAATCGGGCGAGGGTCAGGCGGACCCCTACGCCGACTGCGTGCAAATGATGACCCTGCACACCGCCAAGGGGCTGGAATTTCCCGTGGTGTTCATGACCGGCATGGAAGACGGGCTGTTTCCGCATCAGCGCTCTATTACCGACATAGCGAGCTTGGAGGAGGAGCGCCGGCTGTGCTATGTCGGCGCAACCCGGGCGATGCGACAGCTCTACATCACTTACGCCGAACAACGCCGCCTCTACGGCGTGGATCAATACGGTCAGCCGTCACGCTTCATCGGCGAGTTGCCGGCCGACGTGATCGAGGAGATCCGGCCGCGCCTGCAGGTATCCCGCCCGGCGTTCGTGAAGCGTGCGAGCGCGCTCGAAGAAACGCCCACAGATGCCATGCGCATGGGCAGCCGGGTTCGGCACGCCAAGTTCGGCGACGGTGTGGTGCTGAATTTCGAGGGCAACGGACCACAGGCCCGCATCCAGGTGAATTTCGAGAGTCAAGGCACCAAGTGGCTGATGCTCTCCTACGCCAACCTCGAGGTCGTGTAGAGTGACGTTAGGAGCCTGTCTGAGTAATCCGCGTGGCCGCGACCGCGGCAGATTTCGCTTCAGTCGAGGCGGAGCCGACGTGGTTGGGTCTATACCCAATGAGGAGGCGACAACGATGGATGAAGCGAAATCTGCCCGGTCCCTACGGGTTGGCTGGGAGAGGGGCGTCTGCGGCGTTGCACGGCTTGGACGTAGCACTCACTACGTCCTGCGCCGCGCGCCTTGCATCCGCTCCCTCTCCCAGCCAACGCGGCTCACGTGGATTACTCAGACAGGCTCCTAGTGAAAATCATCATCTTGGGTGCTGGACAAGTGGGGCGCACGGCCGCGTATCACCTCTCTCGTGAGGAGGGGAATGACGTCACGGTCATCGATTTGAACGATGAAATCCTGCGCGATCTGCAGGATCGGCTCGACATACGTACGGTGAGCGGCAACGCCTCCAGCCCGCGGGTGCTCGAGGCGGCCGGAATCGCAGGCACGGACATCTTGGTGGCGCTCACCAACAGCGATGAAGTCAACATGCTGGCTTGCCAAATTGCATGGACCCTGTATCGCACGCCGAAAAAGATCGCCCGCGTACGCTCCTCCGACTACACGAACCGCGAGAGGCTGTTCGGCGAGAACGCCGTGGCCGTGGACGTCTGGATCAGCCCCGAACAGTTGGTCACGGAACACGTCGCTCGTTTGATCCGTTATCCAGGAGCGCTGCAGGTGCTCGATTTCGCCGACGGACGCGTTCGCTTGGTGGGTATCCGCGCGCTGCAGGGCGGACCCCTGGTGGGTCAGGCATTGCGGACGCTGCGCGAACACATCCCGACTGCGGATGCGCGGGTCGCCGCCATTTACCGGGCCGGCAAGAGCGTCGTCCCCGAGGGGGATACCGTCATCGAGGACGGCGACGAGGTGTTCTTTCTTGCCGCGCGCAAGGACATTCGGGTGGTGATGAAGGAAATGCGCCGCGCAGAGGCGCCGGCGCGCCGCGTGGTAATCGCGGGCGGCGGCAACATCGGCTTCAAGCTCGCAGGCGATTTGGAAGACAGGAACCAGGTGAAGTTGATCGAGCGTGACCAGAAACGGGCCCGGCGGGTCTCCGAGTTGTTGAATCGCACGATCGTGCTGCATGGCGATGCGGCCGACGAGGACCTGCTCCTCGAGGAAAATATCGACAGCGCCGATGTCTTTGCGGCGCTGACGAATTCCGAGGAAGCCAATATTCTCTCGGCGATGCTCGCCAAGCGCTTGGGCGCTCACAAGGTCATGGCGCTGATCAACAAGCCGTCGTACGCGGAGCTCATTGAAAGCGGCTCGATTGACGTGGCCATCTCGCCGCAAACGATCACGATCGGCTCCTTGCTCGCACACGTGCGGCGCGGCGACGTCGTGCGGGTCCACTCCCTGCGGCGGGGCGCCGCCGAGGCGCTGGAGGTGGTCGTGCACGGCGATGCGGACAGCTCCAAGGTGATTGGCCGGCGCATCGAGGATATTGCCCTTCCGGTGGGCACGACGCTGGGCGCCGTGGTGCGGGGAGAGGATGTGATCATCGCACATCACGATACCTCCGTGCAGCCCGACGATCATCTGATCCTATTTTTGACGGACCGGCGCCACATCGACGCCGTCGAGAAATTGTTCCAAGGCTCCGCCTCGTTTCTGTGAAAGACATTCTCCTGCCGGTCGCCCACGTGTTCGCCATGGTCATGATGGTGTTCGCCGCGACCATGCTCGCGCCGTTGATCATGGCGGTTTGGGGGATGGATCCCGCGCTCTGGTCGTTCATCCTGTCCGCCGCGGCGACATTCGTCCTCGGCGCACTGTTGTGGCTGGCGACAAGGCGCTTCAAGCGGGAATTGAAGACCCGCGACGGGCTGATGCTGGTGGCGCTCACCTGGGTGGTCCTGCCGGCGGTTGCCGGCTTCCCTCTGTGGAAATTTCTGCCCATCGACTTCACCGATGCGTACTTCGAAGCTGCGTCCGGTCTGACGACGACCGGCGGCACGGTGTTGTCGGGGCTGGAATTCCTGCCGCGGTCAATCAACCTGTGGCGGCACCTCCTCTCGTGGATCGGCGGCATGGGCATCATCGTTTTGGCGGTCGCCATTCTCCCCATGCTGGGAGTCGGCGGGATGCAGATCTATCGCGCCGAAATGCCCGGGCCGATGAAGGACAGCAAGTTGACGCCGCGCATCGGGCAAACCGCGAAATTATTGTGGGCGGTTTACGGCGGGCTCACGGCGGCCTGCATTCTGTTCCTCCGGTTTGCCGGCATGAATTGGTTCGACGCCGTGTGCCATGGGTTTTCGGCGGTCTCGCTCGGCGGATTTTCCACCTATGACGCCAGCATCGGGCATTTCAATTCCCTGCCCATCGAATTGGTTTTGACAGTATTCGAGATTTTGGCGGCGCTGAATTTCGCCACACACTTCCTGGCCTGGAGTCAGCGGGGCGTCATGGCCTATTTTCGGGACGCGGAAGCAAAAGCCGTCCTGGGGGTTCTGACGGCGAGTTGCATCGGCATTTCGTTGTTCCTGTTCTTCAAGGGCAGCTACGCGGACTACCCCACGGCGCTGCGCGAGGCCGTGTTCAATGTGGTCTCGATCGCCACCGACAGCGGCCTGCATACGCAGGATTATTCGCGCTGGCCGATATTTGCACCCATGTGGATGATGTTCCTGAGCTGCATCGTGGCCAGTTCCGGTTCGACCGGCGGCGGCATCAAGATGATTCGCACCCTGGTGCTGGCCAAACAGGCGCATCGCGAATTGAACCAGCTGGTCCATCCGAACATGGTCCGTCCGCTCAAGGTGGGGGGCAGCGTCATCGCCAACCGGGTGGTGTTTGCCGTCCTGGCGTTCGTCTTCCTGTACTTCATGAGCATCGTGACGCTGGTTTTCGTGCAACTTGCGAGTGGCCTGGATTTTCTCACCGCCCTGTCCTCGATCATTGCCTGCATCAACAACGCCGGCCCCGGTATGGGCCTGGTCGGTCCAGGCAGCAACTACGGTGTGTTGAGCGATTTCCAGACTTGGGTGTGTTCGGCCGCGATGCTGTTGGGGCGACTGGAGGTTTTTACCTTATTGGTATTGTTTACTCCCACTTTATGGCGAAAATGACGCTGTTTTCTCCATTGATTCCCACTATGCACATATTTCTTAGAATGTGGATTTTAGTGTGCACGGTGAGGCCGGCATGAGTCATCTGGTGGAATTTACTGACCCGTGTTAGCGCTTTTGCAGCGGGTGACCTCCGCACGCGTCCTAGTGGACGAGAAAATCATCGGGCAGATCGAGAGCGGGTTGCTGGTATTCGTGGGGGTAAAACCCACGGACAGCGACGACGACGCCCGGCGGCTGCTCGATCGTTTGCTGAAATACCGGATTTTCGCCGACGATGGCGGCAAGATGAACCTAAGTTTGCAGCAGATCGATGGGGGCCTGCTGTTGGTGCCGCAATTTACCTTGGCGGCCGATACTCGTCATGGGCTCCGGCCCGGCTTTTCCAGTGCGGCATCGCCGGTATTGGGCCGTCGCCTATTCGAATTGATGTTGGAAGCGGCGCGCTCGCAGCATCCCACGGTTGCGAGCGGGCGTTTCGGAGCACACATGCAGGTGTCGTTGGTCAACGACGGACCCGTGACGTTCTGGCTGGAAAGCTGACGCGACCGCGCACCGGCGCTCCCTTCTGCGCCGCAAATGCGACCGAACGCGCAGCGGTGCGGCGCGGTCCAACGTCATTATATGTTTGGCGTATCATTGGCGCCTCAACCTCAAAGTTACGTGGAATCGGAGAAGCGACATGTTCGATTCGAAAATGCTGTTGGTGATATTGCTGATCGCACTGGTGATTTTCGGCACCAAACGTCTGCGCAGCATCGGATCCGACCTAGGCGCTGCCGTCAAAGGCTTCAAGCAGAGCATGAATGACGGAGAATCGGAGGAGCGGGTGAAACAACTCAAGCAGGACGCCGACTTCGATCAGGGAGTTGCCGCACCGGGCGTCGCC
>Ga0182015_10004062_pt1 | contig 15982 bp, 7 predicted proteins | sample 712P3MmetaG_FD_120478 | JGI IMG/M metagenome (GOLD analysis project Ga0182015, IMG submission 120478) | Permafrost microbial communities from Stordalen Mire, Sweden - 712P3M metaG | ecosystem: Environmental > Terrestrial > Soil > Wetlands > Permafrost | place: Sweden: Stordalen | collected... | reverse complement strand
TTACACGGTGGAAGGAACCGAGCTGGGCGATATGCAGCGTGCCCTGCGCACCGTGCGCAGCCGCAGCAAGGAGTGGAGCATCGATCCCGGGCGCATCGGCGTCATGGGCTTCTCCGCCGGCGGCGAATTGGCAGCCCTGGCGAGCACCCGCTATGACGAAGGTTCGCCGTCTTCCGACGACCCCGTGGAGCGCACCAGTTCCAGGCCGAACTTTCAGGCGCTGCTGTATCCGGCGATCCCTCATGATCCGCGGTTCACGGCAGAAACCCCGCGAGCTTTTCTGGCATGCGGCGGCGATGATCGGCCAGATATCGCGCAAGGTCTGCCCGAACTCTATCTTGCGCTCAGCCGTCTACACGTATCGACCGAGCTCCACATCTACGCAGGCGTTGGCCATGGCTTTGGCATCCGCAAGACGAATCCAGCGCCTGTTTCCGGCTGGCCCACGCTCTTTCTCGAATGGCTGAACGCTCAAGGAATGCTCAAACACTAAGAGGGATTCGACGGTTGGACAATCGGCTAGGGGTTAAGTGGGCCTTGGGTGCGGCGATTTGTTTGAGCGTTGCGACAGCGATCGCACAACGCGCGGAGATGCCTGACAGGGTGAAGAACCCCTTTGCCGGGAACCCCGCCGCAGTGAACGCCGGCAAAGAACTCTATGCGCAAACCTGCCAGGCGTGTCACGGAGGAGAGGCCCGAGGCGACCGTGGCCCGTCGCTGGCTAGCGGAAACTTCAAACACGGCGGCGAAGATAACGACCTGTTCCAGACCATACGGACGGGCGTGCCGGGTACGCAAATGCCCGCATTCTCTGCCCTGCCGACCGACACGATCTGGCGCATCATTACGTACCTCCGCAGCCTCAATGCCGATAGCGCGGCTATGGATAAAATTGTGGCCGGCGACGTGACTGCAGGCGAAAAAACCTTCTGGGGTAAGGGGGGTTGTGGTTCGTGCCACGAAGTGAACAGCCGCGGCGGATCCGTCGGGCCGGATCTCTCAGCCGCCGGCACAAACTCGGCGGCCTACTTGCAAAGCGTGATCCTGAATCCGAACGACCCGGCGCTGCGGAGACGCCGCTATTTCGCGCCCAGTCCCGTAAGCGTGAAAACGAAGAACGGTCAGAGCGTGCGCGGGATCATACGATCCGAAGACAGTTACAATTTGCTGCTTACCGATCTAAACGGCGAACTGCATCGATTCGATAAACGCGATCTTCTCGAGGAGCACATCGAGTCCCAATCGCTGATGCCGGCCAACTACGCGCAGATGCTTTCCGCATCAGAAATCGAGAACACGGTCGCCTATCTGAAGAGTTTGAAAGCTCGCGACCTGAGCAAAACGATCCAAGTGGAAGTGCCCGGCGGCTTGAGCTTCGACCGGCTGCGCAACGCCCAGGTTGAACCGCAAAACTGGATGACCTACTGGGGCAACTACCAGGGCCATCACTTCTCTGCTCTGGACCAAATCACTCCCGCGAATGTGCAGCAATTGCAGGCGCGATGGTCGGTGCAGATGCCAGGGTCTTCCATCCTGGAGTCCACTCCTCTGGTAATCGATGGCACGATGTACACCTCCGGGCCGCCAGGACAGGTATTTGCCATCGATGCGCAGACTGGATTGCAGATCTGGAAGTACGAGCGGCGGCAAAAGGTGGTGAGCCCGTACCAGATAAACCCGTTCAATCGCGGAGTCGCCGTGCTCGGCAATCGGGTATTCTTCGGCACGCTCGATGCAACGCTGGTCGCGCTCGACGCCCGCACCGGACGGCAGCTCTGGGAAACGCAGATGGCCGATACGCTGCAGGGTTATACGCTCACCGGCGCGCCCCTGGCGATCAAAGACAAAATCATCGTCGGGATAGCCGGAGGTGAATTCGGCATTCGCGGCTTTATCGACGCCTACGATGCGGCAACCGGCAAGCGCTTGTGGCGCTTCTACACGATCCCGGGCCCGGGAGAGTTCGGCAACCACTCCTGGAGCGGCGACAGCTGGAAACATGGCAGTGGGGGCGCCTGGCTAACGGGCAGCTACGACCCCGATTCGGACACGCTTTACTGGGCCGTGGGGAATCCGGGACCAGGTTTGAACGCTTCGGTACGCGCAGGCGACAACTTGTTCACCTGCGCGGTGGTTGCGCTCGATCCGGCCACGGGAAAGCGCAAATGGCACTACCAGTTCACGCCCGGGGACACGCACGATTGGGATGCCAACGAAGACCTGGTGCTGACGAATCGCACGGTCAAAGGCGAAACGCAAAAAGTCCTGATGCAGGCCGACCGCAATGGAATGTTCTATGTTCTTGATCGAACCAATGGAACATTCGTGTTCGCCCAGCCTTACGTAAAGCAGACCTGGAACCTGGGGTTCCAGGCGGATGGCAGCCCAATCCTTGCACCTGGCTGGAAGTCATCGCCGGAAGGCAACACGGTTTACCCCAGCCTGGTAGGCGGTTCGAATTGGCAGAGTCCTTCCTATGATGCAGCGCGCTCATCACTCTTCGTGGCGGCACGCGACAGCGGCATGGGTTATCGCAGTGGACCGGTGACGTATGAGGCCGGACGGCAATACATGGGTGGCTCTCCAATGTTCATCCCGGGGGAAGACAAGAGCGGAGTCATGGCCATCGACACCAACACCGGCGCGGTGAAATGGAAATTTCCGCTGGCACGTCTCTCTGCCTCGGCTGGCGTGCTGGCCACGGCCAGTGGAGTGCTCTTTGTATGCACCACGGAAGGCAATCTGATTGCGCTCGACAGTCAATCAGGAAAATCGCTTTGGCATTTCCAAACCGGGGCCGCAATTGCCTCGTCTCCCATGAGCTATTCGGTCGCCGGGAAACAATTCATCGCCGTCTCCGCCGGCAATGTGCTCTACAGTTTCGCTCTCCCCGACTGACCCAACTACGAGGTCCGGCCAGGCACTATCTAGGACCTGACGCCGAAGTGCGAAGGGTGACCCTGGCTTAGAGGCCGGGGCTGCTTTGCATCATGCCGCCGTCGGTGATGATGGTGGTCGCCGTAATGTAGCTGGCCGCATCGCTCGCCAAAAATGCAACCACGCTGGCAATCTCTTCCGGCTTCGCCATACGGCCCAACGGAATCGCCGCATTCAATTTCTGCAGGAGCACCGGATCGGTCATGGTGGAAAGATTGATCGGCGTCGCGACTGCGCCCGGCGCCACGCCCACAACCAGAATATTGTGGGCGGCTAGTTCCACAGCGGCTGTGCGCGTCAACATGCGCATGCCGCCCTTGGAGAGGCAATACGCGGTATTACCCGGCATCGGCCAGTCTTCATGGATCGAAGTGATGTTGATAATCCGGCCGCCGCTACCTTGCTTGATCATCTGCTTTGCGGCAAATTGTGTGCCGAAAAACGCGCTCTTCAGATTGATCTCCATCACCTTCTCGTATTGCGCTTCTGTGGTATCAAGAATCGAGGTGCGAGTTTCGACGCCGGCGTTGTTCACCATCACGTCAACGCGCCCGAATTTCGCCACAGCGGAATCCACCAGGCGCTGCAGGTCGTCCAGTTTGCTCACGTCCGCTTGTACGCCGATCACGCTTTCGCCCAAAGCCGTCATCTGCTTTTCCATCGCATCCGTCGTTTCAGGATGAGAAACGTAGTCGATTACGACACTTGCACCCTGTCGCGCTAGCTCCAGCACAACCGCGGCGCCGATACCACTATTCCCGCCAGTAACAATGGCAACTTTGTTCGCGAGTGACATGCAATTCCTTTCGAAAAAGCTCTGGTTGTCTTACCGTTTCTGTTGATCCGATGCTTCCGAAGGCAACTCATACCCGGCACGAGGCTTTAGCAGCTTGGCGATAATGCCCGTCCATCCGGTCTGATGGGAGGCACCCGCTCCGCGTGCCGTGTCTCCATCAAAGTATTCGTAAAAGGGCACGTAATCCCGAAAATTTTCATCGTTCTGGAAGCGCGGATAAAGCGCATTTACCGGCCGCAGCCCTTCACTGTTTTTAAGAAAGATTTTTGTCAGCCGGCTTGTAAGTTCGGCGGCCACCTGGTCTATGGTGATAAATACGCCTGAACCCGTCGGGCACTCGATCTTGAAATCGTCCCCGTAATAGTAGTGAAACTTTTGTAGCGATTCGATGATGAGGTAATTGGTGGGAAACCATATCGGGCCTCGCCAATTCGAGTTGCCGCCGAAGAGCCTTGAACGGGATTCCGACGGTTCATAGTCCACACTGAGCAAATGGCCATCCATGGTGTACGTATATGGGTGGTCGAGATGATATCGCGATACCGAACGAATGCCGTAATCCGAAAGAAACTCATTCGGATCGAGCATTCTGCGCAGGAGTGCCTTCATGCGATGCCCACGCAGCAACGAGAGCAGCTTGCGCTCGCCTTTTCCGGGCACGAACCATCGTGACACCAATCGAGCAAGGTCAGGACGGTAGGTGAGAAACCACTCCATGCGACTGGTGAAGCCAGGAAGCTTCGCCAGCAGTTCGGGGTCCAGTGTCTCGACGGCAAATAGAGGGATCAGGCCAACCATCGAGCGGATACGCATGGGGACGGTCTGGCCGTCGGGCAAATTGAGCACATCATAGTAAAAGCTGTCTTCGTCGTTCCACAGTCCGACCCCGGTCCCACCCATATCGGCCATGGCGCCGGCGATGTAAAGAAAGTGTTCGAAGAACCCCGTCGCCAGGTCGTCATAGACGATGTTGTGCTGTGCCAGCTCAATCGCGATCTTCATCAGTGCCAGCGTATACATCGCCATCCAACTGGTGCCGTCGGACTGGCTCAGATACGCGCCGTTGGGGAGGGCCTGATCGCGATTGAAGACTCCGATGTTGTCCAGGCCGAGAAAACCGCCCTGGAACAGGTCGCGTCCATGCAGATCTTTCTGGTTGACCCACCAGGTGAAGTTGAGCAGCAGCTTGTGAAAGACGCGCTCGAGAAAAGCAATATCCCCGCAGTCATCTGGTTTCTGTTTGCGTCGAGACTTACGGTCAATCTCAAACACGCGCCACGCGGCCCAGGCGTGTACCGGAGGATTGGCGTCGCTGAAGTTCCACTCGTACGCCGGGAGTTGGCCGTTGGGGTGCTGAAGCCACACCTGCAACAGTTCCACCAACTGCTGCTTGGCGAACTCTGGATCGATGAGTGCAAACGTGACCGCGTGAAAGGCCAGATCCCACGAAGCAAACCACGGATACTCCCATTTGTCGGGCATGGAGAAGACCGCGCCGCTATTTACATGCGGCCACTCGTAGTTGCGGCCAGACAGGCGCTCGGCGGGAGGTGGGGGACCGTTGACATCACCGGCCAACCATCGGCGAACATCGTAGGCATAATATTGTTTGTTCCAGATCATTCCGGCGAAGGCCTGGCGCTGCACCAGGCGCGCGTCCGGATGGTCGAGCTCCGTTTGAATCGTAGAGTAAAAAGCATCGCACTCACTTTTTCTGCTGGCTGCGATGGAATCGAAATCTGCGAAAGGTGTTGCCTGCTCAGCATGGGAGAGACGCAGACGGAAGCTGGCGCTCGTGCCGGCCTCCACACGCGCCCTGAGAAGTACGCATGCTTTGGTGCCGCGCAGTAGCGGATTCACTGCGGCCTTGTTCCCGTGCACCAGGTACTCATGAAAAGCATCTTTGCAATAACCCTGCGGTGCCGCACCGTATAGGCGGCCAACGTTGGTCTCGTTCTCGCAGAACAGCAAGTCCGCATGGGCTTCTGTATAGAGGTAGTAAGTGCCTAGTTCTGTATGTTCCGCGACTACAACCAGGCCCGCCGGGGTGCTCATCACCGGCTTTGCGACGGGGGAACTCCAGGACCACGTATTGCGAAACCACAAGTGGGGCAACACATGTAATTCGGCCGGCTCAGGACCGCGATTGTGAATCGTGATCTGCACCAGGATGTCGTCGGGCGCCGCTTTGAAGTACTCGACGAACACGTCCCAGTAGCGATTTTCCTCCAGAATGCCGGTGTCGATGAGTTCGAACTCGTTATCCTGCAGGCTGCGATGGGCATTGGCCTGCAGCAGCTCCTCATAGGGGTAGGCCGCCTGCGGGTACTTATAGAGCATTTTCAGGTAGGAGTGGTCGGGCGTCGCGTCCAGGTAGTAGTAGTACTCTTTGACGTCTTCGCCATGATTGCCCTCGCCATTGGTGAGGCCAAACAATCGCTCTTTCAGGATGGGGTCTTGCCCGTTCCACAACGCAAGCGCGAAGCATAACCTCTGCTCCTCATCGCTGATGCCGGCTAGACCGTCTTCTCCCCACCGGTACGCCCGGCTCCGCGCATGGTCATGGGGAAGGTAATTCCAGGCATCGCCGTTGGCGGAATAATCCTCACGCACCGTGCCCCACTGGCGCTCACTGAGGTAGGGGCCCCAAAGCGAATTGTCAGGGCTGGGTGGATCGTTAGTCGTTCCAGGCATGAGCCTTCCGGTAACCGCTCGCCCGATTGTACCGGAGCCTGATGAAGCCTCTGTTCTGGCCCATCCACGATCCCTGGCTGCCTTGGCAGCCCCCCTCTACGGTTGTCGACGAAAAAATCAAAGATGGGCCAAACCACGCTGCAAAGCAGCAACCACCGCCTGCGTCCGATCAGCCACATTCAACCGCATCAGGATCACGCTTACATGCGACTTAACCGTAGCTTCCTTGATCGATAACTCGTCCGCGATCTCACGATTGCTTTTCCCACGGACCAGCAACGCAAGCACTTCCCGCTCGCGGCTGCTCAACTCGCCATCCGGCATGCGGGAAGCCAGCGCGCGCGCGACCGGCGGAGGCAGAAAATTGCGCCCGGTATGCACCTTGCGCAAGGCCTCCATCAACACTTCATGCGGCATGCCCTTGATGAGGTATCCCATGGCCCCCGCTTCCAGTGCCTGATGAATATCCTCGTCGCCTTCATAAGTCGTAAGTACGATGAACCGCGCCTGCGGGTCGGCCCGGCGAACGGCTCGAATCACGTCGACGCCACTCTTATCCGGAAGCCGCAGATCCATGAGAGTAATGTCGGGGCGATGCTCCCAAAACAACCGAATTGCTTCTTCCGCAGTCCCCGCTTGGGCGGCAACCATCATGTTGGGCTGAGACTGAATAATGGCCGCAATTCCGAACCGCATGATGGGGTGATCGTCGCAGATAAGAATTTTTATTTTCTGCTCGTCACTCATATCTGTATGCCCTCGTTATGCACCGGGGACTGTAGATGAACCCGCCGGATGCTGAAGGAGACGGTCGTCCCGCGCGCAGGAGCGCTGACGATCCCAATGCGGCCGCCCATTCGTTCCACCCGTTCCCGCATGCCTTCCATGCCGTAGTGTTCCGTGCCGTCGGCCTTCGGCGCACTCATATCGAATCCGCAGCCATCATCGGTGACGCTGCTGTTCAGAGCATCGCGCGTATATTCGAGCTTGATCTGAATCCGTTGCGGACGCCCGTGCAGTGCGCCGTTGTAGACCGCCTCTCGTATCACCATCAATAGCTCGCGCGCCAGCGAGCCGCGCACGCGGAAGGGCCGGCCTTCTTCCACGCAGCCCACGGTGATGCCGAACTCCTGGCTGGTGCGTTCCGCGATGGCGGCAGCGGAGCTCCCCAGGTCAGCGACAGCGTCCTCCTTGTGGCGCAGGTTCCACACTGCCTTTCGTGCCTCTTCGATGGTGGACCGCACCTGGGCGCGCGCATGGTCCAGAAGATTTTCCTGCAGCGCAAGATTTTCCCGGCGCAAGCTGGAGATTGCCTCCAACAGCGCCGAGATGCTGGTGCATCCCTGGATCACGGTATCGTGCATTTCTCGCGCCAGGCGATTGCGCTCATCCAGAACTGCCTTGAATCGAAGCCGCAGGGAGCGAATGCGCGACTGGTAGATAGCGAGAATCAGTAGCGCCGATGCCAGCAGGCAGAGGGTAAGGAACCACCACGTCTCGTAGAAATAGGGCTTCTTTTGCAGATCGAACGAAGCCTCCGAGACGGCCGAGGGATTGTTCACCTCGAACGCGACCACGCGGAATCGATACTTACCTGAGGGAAGATTGGTGTAACTGGCAACGCGATTGGTTCCCGCATTGATCCAATCCTGGTCAAAGTTCTCCAGCCGGTAGCGGAAGCGCACATCATCCTGCGTGCGCAGCAGCAAAGGTGCGAAGGAAACTTCCAGGCGCGACAAAGACGCAGGAAAGGTCAGCGGTGACAAGGGGCTCAGTTCGCGGCCATCGGCCTTGACACCGGTGAGCAGGACTTGCGGCAGGGTCTTTCGCGCCGTGGGTTGGGGCACGACACGCACCGCCCCGCGGCTGCTGGCAAACCAGATAGCGCCGTCCACACCAACCACGCCTGCGGGTTGCCGGCCGCCGTACATTTGTGCCGGCATCGTGTTGTAAGGGAGCTCGTAAACATTCACTTCGAGGTGTTGATCTGCCGCATCCGATGTTGGTGTGGGCAGAGGAAACGAAGAGATGCTCGAAGGCCCGCTTAGCCAGATAGACCCCAGCCGATCCTGCAACACCTGGTAGATGCTGTTGTCGGCCAGCCCTTGTGCCGTGGTGTACACCGTGATCCTGCCGTCCGCATAATGAAACAGACCGCTGCTGCGCGTCCCAAACCACAAAGCTCCATTCTTATCTTCGAGAATCGACCACACCTTCTCTTCGGCCAGCGCTGCAGTGGCGGCGTCGTTCACGAAACGGCCGGCATGCAAATGACTGAGACCGTGATCGGTGCCAATCCAAATGTCCCCGTTGCGATCCTCAACCAGGGCGCGGGTGCTGAAGTAAGCCAGGCCGTCGGGAACAGAATAGTTCTTCGTTTCACCGCCGGCGATGCGACTTACTCCTTCATCGGTAGCCACCCAAACGGCTCCATCCCGGCTCTGCAAAAATGCCCGCGCGAAATTGTTGATCAGGCTGCCCGGAGCGGTGTAATGCATCAAGCCCGCATGTGTCTGGCGATACACACCGCTGCCGTCCGTGCCGATCCAAAGATCGCCAGAGCGATCACGAAAAACATTGCGGACGGGCAAGCCGGGGATGCCGGGAAACTTGTAAGGCCGCGCCACTCCATTGCGGATCGCGAACACCGCGGATGATATGGCCCAGATGGTTCCATTGGGGTCCGCGGAAATGGTGCCAATGTCCGGATCAGAATCCCCGGGCAGCGGTATCACGCTCACCGGGGTTTTGCTCAAACGCACCATCCCTTCCTGGGTGCCGATCCACACCTGTTGCTCCGCATCTTCAAAGATGCTGAGCACGGTATTGCTGGGCATCAGGTTGGCGGTGCTCCAATGGGAAAACTGACCGTTGCTAAAGCGGTATAAGCCGTGCCCAATACTCCCGATCCACAGTGCTCCGTCGCTGGTCTGGCGTAAGGTGCGCACGGTTCCGCTGATTTGCTTAACCGGCTGGAATTTCCCCTGAACCAACTGGTCGAGCCCGCCAACCGTGCCCACCCAGATCGTTCCATCACGGGTTTCGACGATCGACTTCACTCGATTTTCGCTGTCTCTGCCTGGCAGTTGCCGCGCATGTACTCCGGCTTGATCGAATACCAGCAACGCAGAGCCACCGACCCACACCCGATGGTTCCGGTCCTCAATCATGGAATGCACCGCCAGCGCAGATGCATAGGGAGACGTATCCACCAGCCGAAGTTTGCCTTGAACCATCTGGAAGAGACCATTGTCGGTGCCGATCCAAAGGCGCCCCTGGTCATCTTCGAGCAAACTGCGCACGAAGCCGTTGGTCAGTCCGGCGGCCTGGGTATAGGCGTGGAAGACCCCATTGCTGAAGTGCATCAAGCCCCCGCCATCCATGCCGATCCACAGACTGCCATCGTGCGCGGCAAGTATGCAGAAGATGCTGTTGTCGGCCAGCAGTGGGGTCGTGGCGTGGTCGTAGAGATGGAAATGCGACCCATCGAACCGCACCAGGCCTCCGGTGGTGCCGATCCAGAGGTAGCCATCCTGCGATTGCTGAATAGCTTGCACCGTATCTTCCGGGAGACCGTCCTGGATGCGCCAGATGCGCCGCGTGTACTGTTCGACACCCGCTGCTAAAGCCGGATGGGAGGCGCCTATTGCGCCGCCCGCGAGTGTCTGCGCGTGTGCTACAGCCCTTTGCATTGCAAGCAGTAGCCATAAGACGACAAGCAACACCCGTTGTATCTGCCGGCTCGGCAAACGCAACCGCGAACAATCGTTTTCGAAACCAGACATAGCCGGCGCCCTGATCCGAAGGAGTTTACCACCCTGTGACCCACGGCCGGGACCCTGGGGCGATGGGCCCGTGGAGTTTTTTACGTCCAGTCATACTTTAGGCGGATTCGTGTCGTGCATACGAGTGCTTAGAGTTCTAGCCGATCAGAAACCTGATGAGCGGACGCTTTGAATCTGGCTGATAGAAGGGCACGCCTCGGTCTGAAAACGTTTCCAACAACAGTCGACAGCATGTGTTCAGGATGCTGCAGCAAATTTCCGGAGGAGAGTTACTCATGAAGCAAGTATCTGTTACAACCCTGGCTGGTCACCGGTTGACCAACGTGCCTGGGCAAATCTTGATCTTGATGCTGGGCGTTCTTCTCGCAGTCGCTCCCTCCCGCACATGGGCCCAGGCCATCTTTGGCTCGGTCAACGGTTTGGTGACCGACGCGAGCGGCGCCGCGGTTCCCAACGCAACCATCACCATGACAGACACCGATAAGGGCACCACGCGGGTGGTCGCAAGTTCCGAGTCGGGCGAATATCTGGTCCACGACCTGATTCCAGACCACTACAAGTTGAAGGTCGAAGCCACCGGCTTTGCGACGGAGTCCGACCTGATTACGGTTTCAGCCGACAGCTCGGCACAGTTGAATTTCCAGCTGAAGCCCGGTACCGCCTCGCAGACCATAGAAGTGACCGCCGAAGCGGCACAGTTGAAAACCGACCGTGCGGATGTATCTACGACGCTCAACACCCTTACCTTGGAAGAAACACCGAACCTTGTGCGGAACACCACCAGCCTTGTGCTGCTGGCTCCGGCCACCACCGCCTCCACGTTTTCGAATGCCAATGCGGAAGACCCCCAACGGTCAATCCCTATCTCCTCGAACGGCCAATCTCCCTTTTCCGCGGGTTTTGTGCTCGATGGCGCCAATGATAAAGACGGGTTCATCGGCGAGATCGTGGTCAATCCCCCGCTCGACTCCATTCAGGAGTTAAAGTTCATCAACCAGAACTACGACGCCGAGTTCGGCGCGGCAGTCGCCGGCGTTACTGTGCTGCAGACCAAATCAGGCACCAACCGTTTCCATGGATCTGCCTTCGACTACCGCCATAGCGACGCACAGCAGGCGCGTGATCCGTTCACCCAATATCCAGGCAACAATCCGGTAGGTCCCGATATCCCGAACACCTTGTCGAATGTTTTTGGCGGGACGATTGGTGGGCCTGTGCTCAAGGACAAGCTCTTCTTCTTTGCGGACTACCAGGGTACCCGCCAGAAGGTGGGCAATTCCTTTAAGCTTACCGTCCCCACGGCGCTGGTGCACTCCACCTGCACCGGCGTTGCGGGCACAAACTGCGATCTGAGCGAATACTTACAAGGCGGCCAAGGCCAGGCGTATGATCCCGCCACGGGCGCCGTGAATGCGGATGGCGCAGCGACTGGCGTTGGTCGCACCCCTTTTGCTAACAATCAAATTCCCAACGGCCGTCTTTCACCTGCAGCAATCAATCTACTCAAGCTCATCCCCGCGCCAAGTCTGTCTGGGGTGCAGAACAACTATGTCGCCGGCGGCTTTGGTGTCTACAACTTCAACCAGGCCGATACACGCATCGACTACCAGTTGAAACCGACGATTCACATCTTCGGCCGTTACGGCTACCTGGGTTCACAGCAGGGATCTCCTGCATCGCTAGGCGCAGTGGGCGGCAATGGCTTCGGCGTGGGCGGTTGGGCAGGCAGCGAAACCGGAGGCAACCACAGCCTGGCAGCCGGCACCGACCTGGCAGTGTCTCCAAAACTGGTTACTGACTTCCGCTTCTCTTATTTCCGCTATGCCTTTGTCGAGGCCAAATACGACGGGACTACCCCGTTGATGACGAATCTGGGCTGGCCCGGGTTGAACACCGGCGCGCCGGGCTCCGGAGGGGCCTCACAAATCGAAGTCGGCGACGCCGCCGGCAAGGTGGGTGAGATCTCCTATCTTGGCTCCGGCAATCACGGCGCCAACCATTGCAACTGCCCCCTCAACATGACAGAGCAGGAGTACGCGTTTGTCAACGATTGGACGCGTGACATCGGCCGTCACTCGGTGAAGTTTGGGGCAGAGATTCGCCACCTGCAGGAACTGCGTATTCCCAGCGACACCAACCGTTCCGGCGAACTGCAGTTTGCTACCGAGCGCACGGGCATTTCTTCAGGTTCCACCCCAGGTGGCCTGGGCATTGCCTCGCTACTGTTTGGCGACGTGTCTAACATGTCGCGCTACTTCAGCACGTCCACCACCGCGACCGAACATCAGTACCGGATGTTCTTCTATGTGCAAGACAACTGGAAGCTTTCTCCCAAGCTCACGTTGAACCTCGGCGCACGCTGGGAGATCTACTTCCCCGAAGCGGTTAATGGCAAGGGACTGGGCGGCTTCTACGATCTCAACACCAACACGGTGCGTGTCGCGGGGTATGGAAACATCGGCCTCAATTTGAATATTCAGAACAATTTTACCTTCATTGCACCAAGAGTTGGCTTTGCTTATCAGTTGATGCCCAGGACTGTGCTCCGTGGCGGCTATGGCCGCGCGTTCGATCCCGGCTTCTTTGGTGACATCTTCGGCCAATTAGTAACACAGACGATTCCAGTTCTGCAGAACCAGCAATTGAGCCAGCTGGATGGTGAGATCTACGACGTGGCGCGCAATCTGGATGGGACCCCCTACAACATTGCCACCGGGCCTTCGGCTCCGAACAATGCCTACGTCATTCCTTCCAACGGACAGCTCCCATTACCTCCGGGGATTTCTCCGACATCGCGGCCCGACCGGATGAGAATTCCAGTGGTGGATGGGTGGAACGTCACTCTCCAACAACAGCTTGACCCGACGACGAGTTTCAGCATTGCGTATGTCGGGAACAAGTCAACCCACTCCATCCCGAACTCGACCTGGGGCGGCATCAACTGGAACGACTACACCGTAGTTGGTTTTGCCGAAGGCTTGACCCAGTGCCAACGATCGGTCTTCTTCGCCAAGAATGGATACTGCGGCCCGGGATACGTCGGTTACTACGCGAACGAGGCCAATGCGCACTACAACTCGCTGCAGGCTACGTTTGAGAAGCGAATCGCCCGTGGACTGCAGTTGAATTCGAGTTATGTGTTTTCCAGCGCAATGGGCGTCGCCAACGGCGGCTATTTTGAGATTGACCCGCACGCCAATTGGGGACACTTCGACTTCAATCGCACCAATGATTTCAAGCTGTATGGCAACTACGCTCTTCCCGTCGGGCGGGGACAACAGTTCGGCTCCAGCCTTCCCGGCTGGGCAAACGAAATCGTCGGTGGCCTGGCGCTCAATGCGAACCTCCACTGGGCCAGCGGTCTGCCGTACACATCATCGTATGGGGAATGTGGATCGGATGTAGACAACGGGCCTTGCCGGCCCAATGTGCTCCACAGTTTCAGCCAGAGCGCGAGCTCATTGAATGTGGCCACCCACTCGGCGACCTACTTCACGCCGGTGGCACCGCTAGCGACCAATGGCCAGATCAGCGGCCCTTATCAACGGCCCCAGGTGGAGCATTTTGGCGATCTGCCCTATAACGGCAATTGGGGCCCCGGCCTGTTTAGCACAGACCTCGCGCTCAGCAAAGTGTTCAACCTGTACGAAGCTTTGACCATGAAGCTTGAAGTGCAGGCACAGAATGCCTTTAACCACGCTAACCTCGCCAACCCAAGCAACACCTGCATCGATTGCGCTGGTAACGGCCAAATCACCGATATTCTAGGAGGCACCTTCGCCGGGATGCGGCAATTGCAATTTGTAGCAAGGTTCTCTTTCTGAACCGCGCCGAAAATCCTTCACTGTAACAAAATCCGGGTGCCCCGGGCTTCACAGGCTGTGTGAGGCTCCTAATGAACAACCTCCTGCAGTGTGATGGGAACGAGCTGGAAGCCGAGGGCCTGGGCTTGTTTGTGCAAGCGATGTTGGCGGCGGAGGGTTTGCTTTTGTTCTTCTTGGGCGAAGACACTCTCATCGTAAGCAGCGCGGGTGCTGATCAGGTGATAAACGATGCGGGCCAGTTTATGGGCCGCAGCCGTGATGGCTTGCGGAGCGCCCAGACGAGCCCGCATGCGGCGATAATATGCGCCCAGGTAGGAATGACTCTTGTGCAGCGTCTGCGCGGCCAGTCGCAGAGCAGCGGCTAGACGGCTGTTGGACTTGCGGGTTTTTGAAGAGAGAACCTTGCCTCCACTCTTCTTGCTTCCGGGACACAACGTCAACCAACTGGTAAACGCCGCCACATTGGGAAAACGACCGAGATCAGTTCCGATCTCCGTCACCAGCGTATGCACCGTTAGCGCACTCAAACCGGGAACGGCCGTTAAGTCGGTGCCCAGCACGCGATACAGTTCTTTAGCCATGTCGAAATGAAACTGGTTTTTACGCCGTTTGCCCTGCTTATTGCCCCCTAACGAAACCGGCGGTTGGCCTCCGTCGGGCTGGTTGGGCAATTGGCTCATGTGCTGCTCGATCTCACGATCACAGTCCACCAGCATCTTCTGATAATGCCGGTAGGCTTCCAGCGACTGACGCAGCGTGAACAAATGCTCGGAACGGTAATTACCCACCAGCGACTTGATGACTGTTTCCCTTTCCGCATGAATACGCCCGTCGGCCAACCGTGCGGGATCTCGTTTGCCCGACAGAATAGCGTCGACAATCGCCAGCCCGCTCTTACCGGTGATGTCACTGAGCACATGATGAATTTGCAGATTCATCTGGGTCAGCGCTTTCTGCATGTGCTGCACATGCACCACCGCGGCTTCCACCAGGTTGGAGCGATGACGACTCAGCGCGCGCAGGGCGCAGATCGCCCCCTCAGGACGGAAGGAACCACGCAACAGACCTACCGAATGCAGGTACTGTAACCATTGACAATCGCTTACATCGGACTTGCGGCCAGGTACATGTTTGACATGCCGCGAGTTGACCAGACACACCCGCACTCCGGCCTCTTCCAGCACCTCGTAGAGCGGTATCCAGTACACCCCAGTCGATTCCATCGCTACGGTGACCACGCCGCACTGCTTTAACCACCCCGCAATGGCTCGCAAGTCTTCCGTAAAGGTAGAAAAACAACGGACCGGCTCAGGGACGCGGTCCCTCGGCACAGCCACGTAAATCTCTCTCGCCCCTACATCAACCCCAGCAGCGTTGGGCTCAATGAACTCCAAACTTAACTCCTGGGCCGCATTCTTCTCTCTTCTCATCCCTTCTCCCAGACTGGGACTAAAGGCCAGGCGGCCGATATTAGGAATCTCCTAAACGGGATCGCTGCCTCAAAAGGCAACCTCACCAATCTCTCTACCGCGCAGCCTGGGACCATCCTCGGGATCGGGCTCCTACGCTCCAATCAAACGCCGGCCTACTTCCTAAAGCCTCAGTCCTCTCAAGCTTAACCGACCTAACCCTACCCCCGTTCATTCCTCCCTTAACTTGCCACAGGCAAGTCGGCTCCTCGGGATGACAAAGGAGAGAGCGGCGCTTCCATGGGAGAACAGTTGCTGGAGGTGTGTCGTTTCTCATCCTCATAGGAAGGTCAGCGCCACCCCTTTCCATTGTCATCCCGACCGTAGCGAAGGGATCTGCAGTGTGCCTGGACCCTACTCCGCTTCGTCCTCAACAGCCTTCACCGGATGCCGAAGTATCTGCTCCAGACTCTTCGGCTCCGCAACGTAAGCCTTGCCAAAATACTTATCGATCTCATACCGGTAACTCATCCGCGG
>Ga0182015_10004061_pt1 | contig 15982 bp, 18 predicted proteins | sample 712P3MmetaG_FD_120478 | JGI IMG/M metagenome (GOLD analysis project Ga0182015, IMG submission 120478) | Permafrost microbial communities from Stordalen Mire, Sweden - 712P3M metaG | ecosystem: Environmental > Terrestrial > Soil > Wetlands > Permafrost | place: Sweden: Stordalen | collected... | reverse complement strand
TGACCCGTGAAATCGGCGCGGAGTGCGACATCGTCAAGTACCTGGCGATCAAGCTGGTGCCCGGCGCCCATGCGTTGCATCCTTCGGTGGAAGCCGCGGTCAACGCTGCCCGCCAGGCGAACGTGCCGCCGGAAGAGGTGGTCAAGATCCTCTTGTCCGGGCCTCGGAAAGGAAGCATCACCTACAGCAAGCGTCCGCCCAAGGACATGATCGAAGCCATCCACAGCCTGCCGTATTTCGTCGCCTCTGCCGTGGCTGATAAGGACTTCTCCTGGGTGCACATCACTCCGGAGAAGATCCACCGCCCTGTCGTCGCTCGGCTGATCGGCCTGGTTGAGTACGACCCGGCTGCGCCTGCGATCCACTATGACTGGAACTGGGGCGGCACGGTCACGATCGTCACCAAGTCCGGAGCCCGGTTTACCAGCACCGTCGACGCGCCGCGAGGTTCGGGACCTCGGGGCATCGAGTGGGGCGACGTCGACGCCAAATACCGGGCACTGCTACCGGACTCCAGATTGCCCGCGAACCGTGTCGAGGAACTCTTGAACATGATCCATGACTTCGACCAGGTGAAACATGTATCGCAGTTCACGCGCCTGCTTCACCGAAAAGGCGAAGCGTCCTTCAGGTAATATTTCTGAAGCGGCAATCGCGAAGCTGGGAGCCCTCGCCGACCGAGGGTGTTTGCCGTATCAAAACTCGCGTTCGGATTTGCGAGAACATCCGCGTGACTGCCACCGCGAGCAGCTACCGACAATGGTGGATAACAGTTCACCGGCAAAAGTCCCCGCGAAGACTTTGAGTTCGGCGAGACGGATCTCATCGAGAATGTCTACCGTGGCGCAGGCCGGAAGTTCCTCGACAAAGAGACCATTGCATTCTTCCAGGCAGGCAAAACGGTATCGCAAACATCCCTCCAGGAATCGTGTACTGTCGCGGTGAACGTGATTGCGGCAGTGTCACGGACAACCGAACTCATTCCGACACCCAACGGGATAGGCGGACCGATTGATGTGGTTCTGCCCGGTCTAAGGTCTCGCCCCCAAAGACTTCAATGTCCGTTCGGTAGGGAGAGCAGCCGCGACTCGCTACGCCTCCTCATACCGGAGCCGCTTCTGAACAGCGGTTTCAATGTTGGCGAACAGGTCGGAAACCTTCTCCATAGCCTCCCTGTTGGATGGAATGTGGCTCGCGCCTGGGGCGCCGTGGGCTTCGTGCAAGAGCGTCCAGGCGCGTGGGAGCACTTCAAACTCCCTTTTCATGGATCTTGCTCACACGGCTGAATAGTGAATTGATCTGATGCCGGAGCTGCTCGATCTCCTTCTGCTGATCATGCTTCAGACGTTCCAGCTGTTTATTGAACTGCTGCTCCAGCCAACCCTTCCCGAACCAGCAGAATAAGCCGTAGGCAATCGCGGCGCTGCTTCCTCCAACAGCGACGATACGGCCCATCCACGCGAGAACAGCCTCAAAACAACTGATCGAACGTCATAGAACCTTAAGCTTAAACTCCTATCACCACCGTTTGCGAACCTGGCTCTCCTGGTAAACGAATGCTGTCCGGGAACTGTTTCCGTGAGATCGCCGACCAGTGGGCCAGCCTCGGAGCGCTGTACAGAGATAAAGAATTCCTCCAGCAGGCAGAACGCGTCGTGGAAGCCTCCGCGCGACGAGCGTTGGTTTTGTATCCTTCGGAGCGTTCTGATGCCCTCTGCGGGATTGCCGCCCGCGAAGTCAGGAAGCGGTAAATTTTTTTTGATGTTTGGAAGGAGAGCGCATCCGGATTTCATAAGCCGCAGGCTTTCGGCCGTCCGTGGGTTGCCAACGGCCTATCCCGGATACGTAGCCGCGAAGAAATTTCGCGATCAGCCATCTCGGGCCAAATTGAGCGAAAGGAGCTATCACAACCAAGAAACTAAGTTGGTATTGGCAATTCGGAGCGAACACGAAGCCTGTAAAGTCGTCGCATAAGGAACGCAGACTCTGGTCGGTGGTCCGCGTCACCAGCGGAAACTATCTGGAGATGTACGATTTTCAGGTCTTCGGATACTACGCCGGCGCCATCGCCATAACTTTCTTTCCGAGCGGCAACGAGTTCCTGTCGCTCATGCTCGCCCTTGCAAACTTCGGCGCTGGTTATCTCATGCGGCCATTGGGTGCGATCGTGCTCGGCACCTATATCGACCGTCGTGGCCGACGGGCGGGCCTGCTTCTGACACTCGGATTGATGGCAATCGGAACGCTCGCCATTGCCTGCACGCCTTCGTATGCGTTTATCGGATTGATCGCGCCACTGTTGGTGGTCAGCGGGCGCCTGTTTCAGGGCCTTTCCGCTGGAGCGGAGGTCGGCGGCGTCTCTGTGTATCTCTCCGAGATCGCGACGCCCGGCCACAAGGGGTTCTACGTAAGCTGGCAAGGAGCGAGCCAGCAGGCGGCGGTGATGTTCGCGGCGGTGCTGGGGCTGACGCTCACGATGCGGCTCAAGCCCGACGAGATGACTATGTGGGGATGGAGAATTCCGCTAGTGGTCGGCTGCTCGATTATCCCGCTGCTATTTCTGCTACGGCGGTCGCTCGAAAAGACGCCTGAATTTCTGGATCGCAAGCGCCGACCGGCATCCGGCGAGATTCTTCGCACGCTGGCGAGCAACTGGAAGCTGGTGGGGCTCGGCACGATGCTGAGCGTCATGGGCACGGTCAGCTTTTACATGATCACTGCATACACGCCTACGTTCGGCGTCTAATTTCTTCTGGCTTCCGCTGGGGGGCGCCCTTTCCGACCGGACCGGCCGACGTTCTGTGCTCATTGGCTTGGCGACTCTGACGTTGCTCACTGCTTATCCGACGTTATCGTGGCTGGTGAGCGCGCCGTCGTTTTCGCGGCTGATGGCGGTGGACCTCTGGTTTTCGTTTCTGTTTGGCAGCTACTTCGGACCGATGTGTGCTTTCCTAACGGAAATCATGCCGGTCGAGGTCCGCACCGCCGGATTCTCCCTGGCACATAGCTCCGCAGCGGTAATTTTTGGTGGATTCACGCCTGCGATTTGCACCTACCTCATCCATGCAACGGGGAACCCCGCTGTCCCTGGCTGGTGGCTATCATTCGCCGCCATGTGCGGGTTGGCGGCGGCGGTGTTACTGAGCGAATCGCGAGCGGTGGGCGTTGAATATGCAGTGAGCGCGGCGCGCGGTAATCGAACAAGCGGAGACTCGGCTTTCCCTTAAGTCCTGGGTTGTCCTTAATCCGGCAAGTGAAAATCTTTGGCCAGGCCTGGCGTCAAGCCGACGGCGTGAAGTGTCGACCCCGCGTTTCCGGGCCCAGCCAGATCATCCCGGCAACCAGTACGCCGGAAACGAGGATGCAGCCTGCCATAGCGCCTGGCAGCCTCACCCCTCGATCCTGAAGCGCGCCGACAAATGCCGGCGTCACAGATCCGAGGGCCGCGCCTGCGTGGTAGGCAAACCCGGGCCCCACACTGCGGGTGGCAGTGGGAAACCGTTCGGTCAGATAGGACGGCACGATCCCATAGACTCCCATCCCACACGCGCCCATCAGTAGCGCGCCCAGCAACAACGTCATGGGAGAATGCGGTCCGACGAAGATCGGGATCACCAGCACTCCGATCAGGGCCGCCAGCGTCGCGGCTCCCCTTCGTCCGGCGCGAGTCTCGGACACGCGTCCCCACAGCGCGGCTCCCATGATTCCGCCGAGATTCAGGGCTACCAGGTACTGAATCGTCGGCAGACTGGCTTCGCGGAGAAAGGTCGGATACCAGAAGGTGATCGAATAATACGACATCATGAAAACGCCCATGAGGAGGGAAGTCTGGAGGGTGGTCGCCACCAGATCGCGTCGGAAGACCCTCAGGATCGACAATCCGTCCCGCTGATTGGAGTCTTTTAGTTGGCTGCGGCGCGCCAGCCAGACCGGACTCTCCTTAACGCGCGCCAGGATCCAAAACGCCAGCAATGCCGGAGTCGCGCCCAGCCAGAAAAACGCTCGCCATCCCGGGCCGTTCGGTTCGTTCACCAGCGGATACAACACCTGAAAAACCACCGCCGCCAGCATGTACCCCCAGTAGAATCCGCCTGCCAGGAGTCCTGACGCTACGCCGCGCAGATGGTCGGGCCAGTGTTCGAGCGCGAGCGGCATGCCCGCCGCCCACACGCCGCCCATGCCGATTCCGAACAGCGCGCGGAATCCGAATAGCATGGCGTAGCTGGTCGAAAAGCCGCTGAGAAGGCTGAACAGAGACAACCAGAGGATGGAGAGAACCAAGGGGGACTTGCGGCCGAATCGGTCCGCGGCCGTTCCCGCGCTCAATCCACCCACCAGGCGAAACAGAAGCGTGACGGTTCCGAGCGCGCCCGCCAGGGCCTTGTCCACGGTGAAGCTGTGTTCAATATCGATCAGCAGAAAACTCAGGATGGAGAAATCGAATCCATTCAAGGCCCAGCCGAGAAATGTGGCGAAGAAGGCGTTCCACTGGACCAGGGTAACGTCTCGGAAAGTGGAGCGCGCGCCAGGAGCACGAGCGTCAGAACCGGTTTGAACCGGGATTGCCATTTTGGCTTCTGTCATCTGTGTGAGTATACCCCCAGGCCAAACGGAGCTGCTTAATGCGTTAGCTCGTTATATCTATCGCTAGGAACGGGAGGACCGCGACGCGGGAAGCTTTCCCGGATTCGGAACGAAAAACGCGTTGTGGGAGGCTACCGAAAATGTTGTTGTCGAAGAGTGGCCGAACCTCCGCCTAGAGTTAGAAGCGCAGATCATGAAAGCCGCCTCTCCTGTATACTTGCCGGATAAGGAGAGGGCTATGCAAAGGACGATTTTCGGCGGTGTTTTGATTCTGTGCGGGCTTTCGGCGCAGACGCAAACCAATAGGAATATTGCGCCCGCGATTTATATCGGCGCCGCGGACATTCAAGCGACGCTGAAGAAAGCGCCCGCTGACAGCGTAACCGACCAGGCCATCCGAACGGTGGCCGTGGGTAATCTGAACGTCGGCGTGGGCGTGGTGCATCGATCGGCGAAAGCCGCCCAATCTTCGATTGCACACGACGAATTGACCGAGATTTATCACGTCTTGGCGGGCTCCGGCACGCTAGTAACCGGCGGCACTCTGACCAAGCCCGAACGCTTCCCGGCGGATAGCCAGACGGTAAAGGAGCTTGCCGGGCCCAGCATGCGCGGGACCGGGCTCGAAAATGGCGTGAGCCGCACAGTGCGCGCCGGCGATGTGGTGATCATCCCGGCCGGCACGGGGCACTGGTTCAGCTCGATTGACGGGACCATCGATTACGAAGTGATACGCGTAGATCCCGGCAAGCTGCTGTCGCTCAAATGATCGCCTACGCCCTCTCTTAGCCGCCCTAAGATTCCAAGTCTAGTCGGACACTTTCGTACCGCGCACGGAGTCGCGAACATTACGTGGCGTCAGGAGGTCGGCGGCAGCATTGAGACGTCGCAGATCGCCGGCCACGCCAATACGAGAATCACAGAGGAGTACACCATAGTCCAGTTGCGCCGGCAAGAAGAGCTGACGCGCAGAATTCAGGCCAGGCGCTTAAAGGCCGGAAAGCGGACTACGCGCAAAATCGTCGCGATCAAGAGCAGCGACTCGGCCGCCTAAGTTCTGGCGGGGGAATCCAGAGGTCCAGATAAGGTCCAAGTGAGGTCCAAAAGCCCCGTGCGGCCCATTTGGGGTCCAAATCGCTGTGCTGCAAATCGTGCGTTTTCAATGACCGCGCCTTCCAAGCGATTGATGCGAGTACCTTACAATGTCCGGCTAGCGTGCGATGCGGGACTTGGCTGCATCTTCTGGCTCGCCGCGATAGACTTGTTTGGTCAGCATATCGCTCGGGCGACGGCAGCACTTATGTCAAGCTCGAGGGGAGACATTAGAAACCCATGTCAGCAACTTCTCACAGACCCAGCGTGACTCGGCGATTCCTGCTTGCCGCGCGACCCGTCGGGCTGCCAAAAGAATCCGACTTCAAGCTCGTCGAGGCGCCCCTGCCTGCTCCGGAGGCCGGCCAGGTCCTCGTTAAAACGGTCTACCTCTCCGTCGATCCCTACATGCGTGGCCGCATCACTGGCGTTCGGACCTACGCCGATCCGGTCCACGTTGGCGATCTCATGGTGGGCGGAACCGTGGGCCAGGTAATCGAATCTCGCGATCCAAGCCTCCAGCCGGGGGATTACGTGGCCGGCTACTGGGGCTGGCAGGACCATGCGGTCGCACCCGCGGCGGGGCTGCAAAAACTTAACCCGCAACTCGCACCGGTGTCGACAGCGCTGGGCGTCCTCGGGATGCCAGGGATGACCGCCTATTTTGGTTTCCTCGAAATCTGCCATCCGAAGGCCGGTGAAACAGTCGTAGTCTCGGGAGCGGCCGGCGCGGTCGGATCGCTGGTGGGCCAGATCGCGAAGATCCAGGACTGCCGCGTGATTGGCATCGCGGGAGGCGACGATAAGATCAAGTACATTGTCAGCGACCTGGGCTTCGATGGCGCCTTCAACTACAAGACAACCAGTGACTATGTCGCGAGCCTGAAAGAGCTGTGCCCGAAAGGGATCGATTGTTATTTCGACAACGTCGGGGGCGCCATTAGCGACTCGGTTTTCGCGCTGCTGAATCCATTCGCGCGGGTCTCCGTTTGCGGCCAGATCTCGCAATACAACTTGGAGGCGCCTGAGTTGGGACCGCGCCTGCTCGCCCAGATCCTAGTGCGGCAGCTTAAGGTGGAAGGCTTCATCGTCACCCGTTTTCTGGAACGCTGGCAGCAGGGCGTCGCGCAAATGGCCCAATGGATGAAAGAAGGGCGGATCAAGTATCACGAAGACATCGTCGAAGGCTTCGAGAAAACCCCGCGCGCTTTCATCGACATGCTGGAAGGCAAGAACACCGGGAAGATGCTGGTGAAAGCCTGACGTAGGCAGCCCGAGAATGATCCGCGCCTGATAGGATATTCCGATAGGGAGTTCAAGATGAATCGTCGATTTCCAGCAGCGGCGCTTACCGCAGCGCTCGGATTAGTGATGTTCCAGGCACAGGGGCAGCAAACGCCTGCGCCCGCGCCCGCCCCCACTGCAGACCCCTATGCGAACAACGCGGATGCGGGAAAGACGCAGTTCCCCCTCGCTGCGCCCGCCGGCAAGGACTCCGGCGCAATTACGAATGCGCCTCCCGGCGCCCTCAATCAGGGAATGCTCGATCCGGCCAAATGGAAATACGGACCGGCCTTCGATGCCCCGCCAGATTCCAAGATCTGGAATCCGGTGATGATCAAGATGCTGAAGGGCGAGAAGGTGACGGGCGGCACGGTGTTCAGCACCGACAGTCCGGAAACCTATTGCGCGATGGCAAATTCCGGCTATGACTTCATCTGGACCGAAATGCAGCACGACTCGCGGGACTGGGGCGCGGTGGGCCGCATGTGGAAGGCTTGTCCGCACGCCAAAGCGGTCCCCGGCGTGCGTGTGGCCTACACCGACGAACGCGAAATCCAACACGCTATGGATCTCGGCGCACTGGTGATCGTGATTCCCACGGTCCGCTCAGTGGAAGAGGGGAAAGCCGCACGAGACTGGACGATGTTTCCGCCGGTGGGCAAGCGCAGCCAGGGCGGCGGCCAAGCCTTCGATCCCGAGATGTGGGGCGGTGTTCCGGGCGGGTATCGCGCCACGATCAACAACAACGTGGTGCTGATCGAGATGATCGAGACGCTGGATGGCGCGGTGGCGGCACGCGAGATCGCTGGGATTCCGGGCGTGACCGCGATCTTTGCGGCCAGCGGCGATCTGGGCAATTTCTCGGGCTACAAGCAGGGCACACCCGACTACGAGCGGCTGATCAATGTCGTACACGACGCGGCAATTGGCGCTGGCAAGCGGCTGTGCGGTCCGTTCGCATGGCGCGACCGGCCTGATTTCACCTGCTTCCAGAATGCCAGTGAGACTGCCGCCATTGCCCGCGGCGTGGCCGCCGAACTCGGCCCGCTGAAGGACACGCAAGGCAAGCCCGAAGTGGGACCCTACGCGCCGAAGAAGTAGAGATCGCCAAGGTCACTTTCTCTGATCTTCGTTTGCTTCCGTGATCGGGTTGCGTTGGATAACCACCTGATCAAAGGCAGCGAGCAGTTCCTCGCGGCTGGAATAGGGACCGGGAGTGTAGGCTCGCGATTGAATGCCGGCCTGCGAGAGCTCGACAATGTGCCAGTCTTCGCGGTTCGTAACGTCCCAGAATTCGATGGCGTCGGTGGCGACGAAATCCGGTTTTGACAGTTCGGCTGGGTGGAAATACCATTCGCAGACGATTTCAGTGCGGTCCACTGCGCGCGGCCAAAGGGTGTGCGTCATCATGTAATCCGGGTGCAGGCTCAGCAGCAGATTGGGATAGACGACGTAGTAGGAGACTCTGTTGCGCTGGTTCTCGCTCAGGCCGGGCAAGTAATCCCGCCGCCGCTTACCGTCCATGCTCATAGTTTGGGCGGCCCCGCGGAAGCTCATTGAGCCGCCGATGTAGGTGGGCTGAGGCGCTTCGTTATCTGAACCCAGGTAATCAGCCAGCCGATTCAGGGCTGGGTGCAATACCGGGCAATGCAGGCACTCATTGTAGTTTGCGACGATGAGCTTCCAGTTTGCGTGAACGTCATAAGTGATTCGTTTGTGCAACCGCAGCTCCGCCATGCGCCAGGGAGCGAAGCGTGCGGGCAGATCAGCAAGCTGAACTGTCAGCGGATCGGGATGCGGACGGGCATTGATGAAAACGTGACCGTCCCAAAGATCGGTGTGAAGTTTGTGGAGCGGGTAGTCTGAACGCTGGAAGGTTTCAGGATGATCCATATGGGGCGCGCCCAGCAGGCGGCCGTCCAGCCCGTAGGTCCAGCCGTGGTACGGGCATTGAATCCTGCCCGCGAAACTACCCTCCGCAGCTGAACACAAGCGCGTGCCCCGGTGACGGCAGACGTTATAAAAAGCTTCTACCAAGCCGGAATCGCCGCGAACGACGATAATACTTTCGCCGGCGATCTCGCGCAGGAAGTAATCGCCCGCGTTGGGAATGTTATCCGCGCGTCCTGCGCAGATCCAACCTTGGAAAAAGAAACTCTCGATCTCCTGGCGGAAGAGCGCGGAGTCTGTATAGTAGCGCGCCGGCAGTGTTTTCGAAACGGTGCTCAAAGCTGTCTCCTGCTGCTTGGAATCACGTTGCCTTAAATGTTAAGCCAGCGGGGGGCGAGCGTGCCAGCCGTGATCCGGACCCGCTCCTCGACGCGGGCCACTGGTATTCGGTAAAGCTTGGATGCGTGCCACTGGCATCACCGAAGCCCAAGCGCGCGCGCGAAACATCGCCAAGACCTACGGTGGTGTCTTCGTGCTCAACCTCATCGCGGCCGCCAGTCTGGCCATATTTATTGGGCCGGCCGGTACTTGGCAATTTGGACTCATCGCGGGCTTGCTCACTGGCCTGACCTTCATCAGCGTCGCGCTCGGCGTGACGTGGCGCTGATGGTCCTAGGCTTGCGCGCCATTTGGCGCTACAATAGATGACAGAATGGTCAACGAACTCCAGGCCGTGGTCGATGAGCTGGGCGGCGCGCCTGCTCTCGGCCGCTCCCTTGAAACTGCCACCGATCTCCGGACAGCCATTCGCGAGGGTTTCCCTCAATCCGTCGTGGAGGAAGTGATGCATGCCGCCGGACTCACCCTCAAGGAACTGGCCAGCACTCTCGATCTCTCCGCGCGCAGCTTGCAGCGGCGGCGCCGCGAAGGGCGGTTGGCGCGCTATGAATCGGATCGCCTCTACCGGCTGGCTCGCATTATCGCCCTCGCGAAACACTATTTCGGCGACGGCCCGAAGGCCACCCGCTGGCTCAGACGGCCGAACCGCGCGCTCGGCGGCAGCACTCCGCTCGAGTTGGTGGACACGGAACTCGGCGCGCGAACGGTGGAAAATGTCCTCGGCCGCATTGCCTACGGCGGAGTCAGTTGACGCGGGTCTTCCGCATCGTTCGTAAGCCCTATTCGAAAAAGCCGCTGGATGGAGAAGGCTCGTATCTTTTTGGCGGACGCTGGTCCAGCCCCGGCACTCGCCTGGCGTACACGGCCGAGCATCTCTCGCTGGCCATGATCGAATACTTCATCCATATCGATCCCGACGATCCGCCGAGCGACCTGGCGGTGGTCACAGCGGAGATCCCAGACGGCGTTTCGCGAATTTCGATTTCCCCGAAACGGTTGCCATCCAACTGGCGCCAGAGTCCATCGCCACCTGAACTCGCCAACATCGGCGACCGGTTCGCCAGCAATGCCCGAGGGGCCATTCTCATCGTTCCGTCGGCTCTCGCTCCAACGGAGTCGAACTGGCTCGTCAACCCTCGCCATCCGGATTTTTCAAAGATCCATCTGCGTTCCGTCGAGCCGTTCGACTACGACGCGCGATTTTTCAAATAGCGCGCACAGCGCCAGCTAGAGCTGAATCCTCGAAAACAGAACACTGCCCAGCCCCACCAGCGCCGCGGCGATGATCGAAAGTACCGCCAGGTCGAGCGGCAGTCCGAAGTGCGCCACTCCAATCAGCGCGCTGCGAAGACCATCCACGCCGTACGACAGCGGGTCGATGGTGGCAATTATGTTGAGCACCTTGGGCAAATTGGTCAACGGGAACAAGGCGCCGGAGAGAAAAAAGATCGGCATGACCAAAAAGTTCATGATCAACTGGAAGCCCTGAAAATCTGACAGAACCGAGGCGATTGCGGTCCCTAGGGCCGTAAACATGATCGACACCAGCACCATCACCAGAATTGCTTCCGGGAGCGCGTGAAAATTGGTTACGCGAAAACCGGCGATCAGACAGATGACGATCACGATCAGGCCCTGGATCATGGCCACCGTGGCGCCGCCCAAGGTGCGGCCGATCATTACTAAAATCCTTGGCACGGGCGCCACCAGCGTCTCCTTCAAAAAACCGAACTGCCGATCCCAAATCAGTTCGATGCCCGAGAATACTGCGGTGAACAGAATGGTCATGGCGATCACCCCCGGCGCCAGGAACTGAATGTAGTTTCCCTGGCCGGCGCGCTGGAAAATCGGTCCAAATCCAAAACCTAAAGCGACTAAGAACAAGAGCGGCTGGCCCAGCGACGCAATGATGCGCGGCTTGGAACGCAGATAGCGCTTCAATTGCCGCAGCCAGAGAATGTAGATCGCACTCATGATCGCCCCCTTCGGAACATGCGAGCCATACTTCGCATTTGATCCACTGAACTTGCGTCTTCGTCGCGAATCGTGGAACCGGTCAGCGCCAGGAATGCCTGCTCCAGTGTCTCGCCGCCGGTCTGCTCTTTCAACTGCTGCGCGGTTCCTTGGGCCACGATCTTTCCGTGGTCGATGATCGCGATCCGGTGCGCAACGCGTTCAGCCTCTTCCATGTAATGCGTCGTCATGAACACCGTAACGCGCTCGTCCTCATTCAATTTCTTGACGTGCGTCCAAAGCTGATTGCGGGTCTGCGGATCCAGGCCCAGCGTCGGTTCATCCAGGAACAGGATTTTCGGCGTGTGCAGCAGGCCGCGCGCGATTTCCAGACGCCGCTTCATTCCGCCGGAATATTGCTTGACCGGATCGTTGCGCCGATCCCATAGCTCGAACAGCTTCAGCAGCGATTCAATTCTCTCGCGGCGGATCTTGCGAGGCACCTTGTACAGCACGCCGTGAAAATCCATGTTTTCATAGGCAGTGAGCTCGTCGTCCAGGCTGGGGTCCTGGAACACGATGCCGAACCGTTTACGCGCTTCGTTGTGCTGCACGCTCGGATCCAGGCCGTCCAGCTCCACGGCTCCGCTGGTCGGTTTCAGAAGCGTCGTCAGGATCTTGATCGTGGTAGTTTTGCCAGCGCCATTGGGTCCCAGAAACGCGAAAATCTCCCCTTCGTCCACGTCAAAGGAGATGTCACGCACGGCCTGAAAGTCGCCGTAATTCTTCACTAGATTGCTCACTCGGATCATTCACTCGCTCCTCTCGAAATGCGCAACGCGGAACCAGCCTGAGCTCGTCTGCGGCCCGCGTCCGGCGTCGCCCCCTCGGCGATTTTGGCCATCATGCTCAGGAAAGTCTCGCGCTCGTTCGGACTCAACGGCTCCAGCCAGCTTAGCGCCATGGCTTGGTGTTTCGCCCGCAGCGCCGCGTGCAGCTTCTTGCCGGGCTCGCTCATTTCCACTTGCACGATCCGCCGGTCTTCGTCGGACCGGACGCGCATCACCAGCCCTTTGTGAACCAGCCGGTCGATGGTGTGAGTGGCGGTGCTAAGCGGAATTCCCAAGGATCCCGCAAAATCACTCATAATGCTGCGTCCGCTCGAGCGCAGCAGAATCAGCGCTCGAATCTCTTCGCGCGACAATTCCAAACTTTGCTCCTCGGCGGGCTGGCGCGGAAGCATCAGGCGCCGAACCAACGCGTCCAGGTAGCCCAGCAATTCGCCCGATTGCCGCTCGATGCTGGAAGCCGCCTTCGGCGACCGGCTGGAACCCGCCTTCGGCGGCCGGCTGGAACCCGCCTTCGGCGGCCGGGACTCCCGGCGATTTGTACTTCGTTTCTGCAATAGTTGCATTATCGAAGAATCTTCGATGCGATGTCAACACCCCGGACTGGGCGACAATATGGGAATGCGCGCATGGTTCATGGATGCCTACGATGGCGTGGATCACCTCCGATTGGGCGAGACGCAAGATCCCGCGCCGGGGCCGAATCAAATCTTGCTTGGCCTGCGATTCGCGGCGCTGAATCCGGCGGACGCTTTCCTGGCGCAAGCCATGTATCCGGCCAAACCCAAGTTGCCCCACATTCTGGGACGTGACGGCGCTGGCGAAGTGCTGGCCGTCGGTGCCGGCGTGACGAACCTCCGCCCCGGCGATACGGTGGGCATCCTCCGTTGCGATGTCGGCGTGGAAGTGTGGGGCACGCTGGCGGAAAAAGTCGTGGTGCCGGCCGAGTCCGTCGTTCGCCCGCCGCATGGCTGGTCGATCGAACAGACCGCCGCCGCTCCGCTGGTTTATCTGACGGCCTGGCAGGCTCTCACCCAATGGAGCGATCCGCCGGCGCCCCTTGCCCCAGGCGCGGTGCTGCTCGTCACAGGCGCGTCCGGCGGCGTGGGCACTGCTTCTGTCCAGCTCGGCAAATCCATGGGGTTGAAAGTGGTGGCCCTCTCGCGCAGCGCCGAGAAAGGCGCTCGATTGAAGGAGCTGGGAGCGGATTTCGTTTTCGACCCGGCGGACCCGAACCTGCGCAAGGCCGTGATGGCCGCCATCGCCCCGCAGAAAGTTGACATCGCCGTCGACAACGTCGGCGCGGCATTGTTCAACCAGGTGATCGCCATGCTTGGTCACGGCGGCCGGATCAGCGTGGTGGGAAGAAGCGGCGGCGAGGTGCCCGAGTTCAACACCGCGACGCTCTTCTTCCGGCGGAACCGGATCGGCGGCGTAGCGGTGTCCGACTTCACGGCGGAGACGGCGCAGGCAGCTTGGACGCTGATTACGGCGCGGCTGAACGCGGCCGGACAGAAGCCCGTGATCGACAAAATCTTCCCCTTTGAAGATGTTAAGCCCGCCTTCGCGCGGCTGGCTGAAGGACCGATGGGCAAAGTGCTGGTGCGCGTGGCTGGTTAGCTATCGAAGTGCTCGAATGGTAGCTTTTCCGGCGTGCTACGATGAAAATCAGTCCAATTTGCTCGCGACTTCGCCTCGCGTCACGGCGTACGCCAGCTCGCCTGTAACCGTGAATCACGCTGCCCAGATGCCCGCAGCAAGGAGCGTTCCACATGACCAATATCTACGTCGGAAATCTTTCCTATGAAACATCCCAGGAAGACCTGGAGGCGGCGTTCAAAGAATTCGGAGCCGTGGAAAAAGTCAACATCGTGCGCGATCGCGACACCGGCCAGCCCCGCGGCTTCGCCTTTGTCGAGATGACCAATCGCAATGAAGCATCCAGCGCCATCGCCGCGCTCAACGGCCGCAATCTGCACGGCCGGGACCTCAGCGTTAACGAAGCACGCCCGCGCGAGGAGCGCTCCGGCGGCCGGCCCGGCGGTGGTGGTGGTGGTGGTGGTGGCGGCCGCGGCGGATTCAAGAGTGGCGGCGGTGGTGGACGCGGCAAGGGCCCGCGCTGGTAACTATTCACCCGCTTCCTGCATCCTATTGCTGCGACTATCGAAGGCTTTTAACTTTGGTTCATAAACTCACAACCCGCTTGGGGCCGTATTGGCTCCTTCTGGAAGCGTCGGGCGAGTCCACCTGGCGCCTGCAACTGCTGGGCGATTCGCATCACGAGGCCGAAATCACGGCCGTCGGTGAAGAGGAAGCCAAGGACGCCGCCGTGGAAGCGACGGTCGCGCTGCTGAAGGAAGAGAATCCGGAATTTCGGGAGCCCGCCAAAGTGACTTGGAACCCGGCCTTCGTTTCCGACAACCGCCTGAACCTCTGACCATGATCCTCTGACAGTGATCCGGTATAATCACAGAAAACGCTGGAGGCGCCATGCGAGTCCGCTGGGCTACGGCCACACTGGCCGCGATTTTCGTATTATTCATTCTGCCCGCAACCGCCCACGGGCAGTGGCTGAAGTACCAAGCTCCGGGAATTCCGCGGACCGCCGACGGTAAGCCCGACCTGGCGGCGCCCGCGCCCAAGATGCCGGATGGCAAGCCGGACCTGTCTGGAATCTGGCGGGCCGATCCCGGCGGATACAGTGTAAACGTTGCCTCCGACCTGAAAGCCGGCGACGTCCGGCCCTGGGCCGAGGCGCTCTACCAACAGCGCCAGGAAAACTTGAGCAAGGACTACCCGGGCATTCGATGCTTGCCGGGGATCGGTCCGGAAGTCAGCTTCGGGATGTATAAAATCCTGGAGACCCCCGGCGTCATCGGGTTTTTCAGCGAAACTGGCGACTTCCGCCAGATCCTCACCGATGGCCGGCCGTTGCCTACGGATCCGCAACCTACATGGCAGGGCTACTCGGTCGGACATTGGGAAGGCGACACGCTGGTGGTCGAGAGCGCCGGATTCAACGACCAGACTTGGCTGGACTTTGAAGGCCACCCGCACTCACTGGAGTTGCGCGTCACAGAGCGCTACCGCCGCAAGGACTTCGGACACTTGGAACTGAAGATGACCTTCGACGATCCGAAAGCTTACGCGCGGCCTTGGACGATTTCGTTCAAGGCGGAGTTGGCGCCGGACACCGAGCTGCTCGAATACGTCTGTAACGAGAACGAGCGGGACGTCCAGCACATCGTGGTTACCGAGGCAGATCGGAAGAAAAGTCGGACCAAGGTGACAGTGGCGCCGGAAATATTGGCGAAATACGCCGGTGTTTACGAAATGGTGGATCATGACGGCAGACCTGTCGACCGCCAGGGCAAGGTGGTCGAGCCGGGCGGCAAGTCGATGACGTTCAACGTCAGCTTGGCTGAGGATCATTTGGTGATCGAGCTTTTCGAAGCCGGGAAGATTCCTTTGAAGACCGAGTCGGAGACCACTTTCTCCGCAGCAGGCCAGCCTGTCGAGTTCGTGAAGGACGCCCAGGGAGTGGTGACGCATCTGGTGCTGCACCAGGTGGAGGGCGATTTTCGAGCGATACGAAAGGGCGACCAATAGGAAGAAAGCGTCTATAGCTTTCTTACTCGCAAGCTTTCTTACTCGCAGCCGTTCAGGCCCTTCGTCAAACAAATGGATGACGACGGCGGCGGCGGAATCGGAATGCCCCGCTCGGACATCAGCTTGGCGAGCAGCGCCGCGGCATCCGGATGCGCAATGGCCGATTGCACGCCCACACGCACCAAACCGCGCGCCCAATCGATCGGCACCCAGGTCTTGCCCAGCAGCGCGCCGTTCACGCTATCGCGGCTTCCGCCGTCATGCGCATTCAAGTCGGCTCCGCGATCCACCAGCAGTTGAATCACTTCCAACCGGCCCTTGTG
>Ga0182015_10004060_pt1 | contig 15985 bp, 12 predicted proteins | sample 712P3MmetaG_FD_120478 | JGI IMG/M metagenome (GOLD analysis project Ga0182015, IMG submission 120478) | Permafrost microbial communities from Stordalen Mire, Sweden - 712P3M metaG | ecosystem: Environmental > Terrestrial > Soil > Wetlands > Permafrost | place: Sweden: Stordalen | collected... | reverse complement strand
GCCGAGCGCGAGCGCCGCGTGCGCGCCGAAGTCGCCGAGTTCACCGCGCGCTTCCCGCTCTACCAACGCCGGTGGAGCGATGCGCGTAGCGATTGATATTCGCCGCGCCGGCGATTTCGGACTCGGCACCTACATCCGCAATATTCTGCAGCATCTGGCGCGCACCGATCGCCGCACGCACTATCTGTTGATCGGCCAGCGAAAGCATCTTGAGCTGTGCGGCCGGCTGCCCGTCAATTTCCAGTTGCTCGAATATCCCGCGGCGGTCGGCTCGTTCAGCACGCATTTTGCGCTCCCTTTGCTTTTGCGCCGCGTGCGCGTGGACCTGTTGCACATGCCGTGGTTTTACGCGCCCGCAATTGTGTCCTCGAAATTGGTGATCACGGTGCACGATTTGACCGACGTTCTACAGCCCGTCGTCGGCACGTCGTCGCCGGTGCGCGCTGGGCGCCTCTATTTCGCGCGCCGCGCTCTCGCCCGCGCGGACCGCATCCTGGCAGTGTCGCAGGCCTCCAAGCGCGATCTGGCCTCCACGTTCGGCGTGAGCGAAGGCAAGATCGAAGTGATCTACAACGCCGTCGATGAACTTTTTCTGCGCGAACCCGAGCCGGCCGACGCCGAAGCGGTTCTCGCGCGTCACGCCGTCACCGGCCCCTATGTTCTTTATGCCGGCAACATCAAGCCCCAGAAAAATCTGCCGCGCCTGATCGAAGCCTTCGCCGTGGCCAAGGCCGAATTGGCCGACGATCCGCGCTACGCGCAGTTGAAATTGCTGTTGATCGGCGATGCGCTCGGCGAGCAATCCGATCTGCGCCGCGCGGTGGTGCGCTCGCGCGTGCGCGGCGACGTGCGCTTCCTGGGTTTTTTGCCGCAGCCGGTGCTGCGCGTTTTCTACGCGCGTGCCGCGGCCTTTCTTTTTCCTTCACTTTACGAAGGCTTCGGATTGCCGCCGCTCGAAGCCATGGCGCACGGCACGCCCGTGCTCACCTCCAACGTTTCGTCGATGCCGGAAGTGTTCGGCGGCGCGGCGCTGCTGGTGAATCCGGAAAACGTGTTCGAGATTGCCCGCGGCATCCGCCAAATCTTGACCGACGACGATTTGCGCGCCACTCTGATTGCGCGCGGCCGCGAACTGGCGCGCAGTTTTTCCTGGCAGCGCTCCGCCGATCAGGTGCAATGTGTGTACGAAGACGTGCTGGGCCACAGGAATTGACTGCGGAGGTCGCTTCGGCGTGCAGCGAGAGGATGAACTTGTCGAGTCGCGCCTGATTCGGCGCCGCTGAGCCGGATTTAGAGGTGATTGCCCTTAACGGGCGTAGACGTAGAGATGGGCTTAAGCGTGGCGCGCCAGCAGCGCTCGCACAGTTCGTCGGGATAAACGAAATAGTTGGAAGCCTTGCGGCACTTTGGGCACACGATGGGCACGCTTCGCGCCACCCCGCGCACGTTCAGACCGCGCGCAAGTGCCTGACGCTCAACCCACTTACCGAATTCCCAGGCCAGGTTTCGCGCCGTAGTGTTTTGCGCTTGCGATTCATCGGCGCCAAGGAAAAATGGCCAGGGGCGCAGCAAGATCACCAGGCCTATTGCAGCGAGAATCGCCAGTGGTATCAAAAGCATTTGCCGCTCCCATCTTCGCCCAAGCAGTTCCTATCGCTCTTTACGTTCTGTCTATTGGATGACCATACGCGCGGAAGGGAACGGAGTCATTGCGGTTGTTGTGCCTTGGATTCCTATTGGGTACTAGCGTTTTGAGGGCAGATTACCGAGGGCGAGCTGCTTGGGCGCGGCTCTGCGCGATGCGGCCAATCGCCGCCGAGTTCAGCGCTGCGCGTTGACAGGCTCGGAGGCGTCGACTACGCTTCATCGTTTGCATCGCGCCGAAGGAGAGCTTCCCAATTCGCATGGCTGAACAAAAATTGCCGACGCGCGCCCAAGATTTCAACGAGTGGTACAACCAGCTCGTTCTGAAAGCCGAATTGGCCGATTACGCGCCGGTGCGCGGCTGCATGATCGTGCGGCCCTACGGCTGGGCGCTCTGGGAGAACATTCAGCAGGCGCTCGACGGGCGATTCAAGGCCACCGGCCACGTGAATGCCGCGTTCCCGCTGCTGATTCCGCGCAGCTTCATCGACAAAGAAAAATCGCACGTCGCCGGTTTTTCTCCAGAGCTGGCGGTCGTCACGCACGGCGGCGGCGAAGAGCTCGAAGAGCCGCTGGTGATTCGCCCCACTTCGGAAACCATCATCGGCCACATGTACGCGAAATGGATTCAGTCCTATCGCGATTTGCCGCTGTTGATCAATCAGTGGAATAGCGTGGTGCGCTGGGAATTGCGCACCAAACTTTTCCTGCGCACGCTCGAATTTTTCTGGCAGGAAGGCCACACGGCGCACGCCACTCTGGCCGAAGCCGAATTCGAGACGCGCCAGATGCTCGATATCTATACCGATTTCGCCGTGAACGACGCTGCGCTACCGGTGATTCCGGGCCGCAAATCCGAAGCCGAGCGTTTCGCCGGCGCCGATCAGACCTTTTCCATCGAAGCCATGATGGGCGATGGCAAAGCACTGCAATCCGGCACCTCGCACAATCTCGGCCAAAATTTCGCGAAGGCCTTCGAGATTCGCTATCTCGATCCCTCCGGCGCGCTGCAATATTGCTGGACCACTTCTTGGGGCCTTTCCACGCGCATCATCGGCGCCATCATCATGGTACATGGCGACGATCAAGGCTTGATCCTTCCGCCCAAGCTCGCGCCAATCCAGGCAGTGATCGTGCCCATCTGGAAGAACGATGCCGAGCGCGCGGCGACGCTCGAAGCCGCCGGCCGCGTGCGCGCGGCGCTGATCGCCGCTGGAATTCGCACCAAGACCGACGAGCGCGAAGGCGCAAGCCCCGGCTTCAAATTCAACGATTGGGAAATGCGCGGCGTGCCTCTACGCATCGAAATCGGACCGAAAGACGTCTCCAATAATTCCGTCGTTCTGGCGCGCCGCGATAAACCGGGCAGAGAAGGGAAGTCGCCCGTGCCGGAAGCGTCGATAGCCGAGGTCGTGAAAGAAGCGCTGGTAACGGTGCAGAAATCTCTATTCGACCGCGCGCTGGCTTTCCGCGAAGCGCACACCCGCGAGCCCGCCAATTTCGATGAGTTCAAGGAAGCGGTAGAGTCCGGTTTTGCGCGGGCGTTCTGGTGCGGCGCCTCCGCGTGCGAAGAGAAGATCAAAGAAGCCACCAAGGCCACCATGCGTTGCATCCCGCTCGAGCAGCCCGGCGGTAGCGGCGCCTGCATTTTCTGCGCTGCGCCGGCCAAGGAACGCGCCATTTTTGCGAAGGCGTATTGAAGCTGAATCCCGCCCCTATTCATGTCTGCGAGACGCTAAATACCTACATACGAGCAAGTTCCAGGCCGCCGCAGCAGCCCCAATTCCGCGCGAAGTACAGTTAACTTACTCGAATCACACCGCGCGACGTTTCATCGACACCCCCACGACCCGATGCTAGCATCGGAGACGTGGCCACTCTTTTCGCCAACGCCGAAGATACGCGTGCATCGCGCGCCCGCTGCCCCGAGCGCGGCGGCTCGAAGGTAAAAGTCGTTGTGTGGCTGTTGATTCTGCTCACTTTCGCCTACGTCTCGATTGAAGTGGTTCCCGTGCTTTTCGCCGAATACGAGTTTCAGGACGAAGTCCAGACTGCGGCGCGCTACGCCCCGTTCAATCGTCAATCCCTCGACGACGTTCGCGCGTCGGTTCTCAAATCCGCGCAATCGCACGATTTGCCGGTCACCGCGGCGGATATCGCCGTAGTGCCGCACGGCTACGGCGTGCAAATCGACGTGAATTATTCCGTCACCGTGGATCTGCAAGTCTATCAATGGACCTTCGATTTCCACCCTTCCGCCACCAGCGTCAGCCTCACCTAAAAGCGCGTTCGCTGCCCGATATCCGCGCGGGGATTTCGCGTGAGCGCACCCGCGCCTGCGTGTAAACTCTATCCGCGTGGAATTCGCATCTTAGTATGTGTAGATGTATGGGCCGCGGGCGGCGGAGTGGGGAGCTTTTGCGGTGAAAATCCAAATTAATCGTGGCTTCTGGAAATCCGTCTGGGGCCTTTCGATCCTCGGTGTTGTCGCCCTGATCTTTCTTTCCGGCGTCGGCGTCTTCACCTATTACTGGGTTCACTTCGGCCACATGATCGATGCACGGCTTTCAGGGCCGGTCTATCAGACCAGCGCGCGCATCTACGGCGCGCCGGAGCCGATCGCCGAAGGCGAAACGATCACGCCCGCCGAAATGGTCGCTCGCTTGGAGCGCTCCGGCTACATGACCCAGCAAAATGCCGCGGGAGCCCCTGGCTGGTATTCGCAGTCGGGCAGCACCGTCAACGTTCATCCCACCGCGGACTCCTATTTCCAAGGCGGCAACGCGCTGCGCGTGGAATTTTCCGCCGGAAAAATCACGCACATCGTGCAGCTCGCCACCGGCCAGGATACCGCCAGCGCCGAAATCGAACCCGAGCTGCTGACGAATCTTTTCGATAGCTCGCGCGAGAAACGCCGCGTGGTCCAGTTCCAGGACATCCCGAAGGTCCTGCTCGATGCCGTGCTCTCCGCCGAAGATAAGCGTTTCTTCGAGCATCCCGGATTCGATCCTGTGCGCATTCTGGGCGCCGCCTGGGCCGATATGCGCCACGACGCGCGCGCCCAAGGCGCCAGCACGCTCACCATGCAATTGGCGCGCAGCTTTTTCTTTTCCACCGAGCGCACCTGGAGGCGCAAAGTTGCCGAAACCATGGTTGCCCTCGAACTCGAACATCGCTATAGCAAGCAGCAGATTTTCGAGCTCTACGCCAACGAGATTTATCTGGGCAATCGCGGCAGTTTCGCCATCCACGGTTTCGCCGAAGGCTCCTACGCCTACTTCAATAAGGATATGCAGAATTTGACGCTCGGCGAATCCGCGTTTCTCGCCGCGATCATCCGCGCGCCGAATCGCTATTCCACCGTCGATCTGCGCCCGGACCGTGCCGACGAGGCACGCGATCGCGTGCTCACCCAGATGGTGGAAAATGGCGCGGCCACTCCCGCCGAAGCCGCCCTCGCGCGCAAAACGCCGCTGCATATTGCCGGAGCCGCTCTCGAAGGCAGCGCCGCGCCGTACTTCGTGGACATGGTGAAAGACAAATTGCTCGATCAATTCTCCGAGTCCGATTTGCTTTCTCAGGATTTTCGCGTCTACACCACGATCGATCCCGATCTCGAGCGCGCTGCCACCGAAGCCGTCGAGATCGGCATGAAAAACGTGGACGCGCAACTCGCGCGCCGCTACGCCAAAATGCACAAGGCCGGCGACGAGGCGCGTCCACAAGTCGCGCTCATCGCCATCGATCCGCGCACCGGAGAGATCAAAGCCCTGGTCGGCGGGCGCGATTACGGCGCAAGCCAATTGAATCACGCGCTCGCCGAACGCCAACCCGGCTCGGCGTTCAAGCCCTTCGTCTATGCCGCGGCCTTTGACAACGCCGTTGACGGCACGCAACCCATTCTCACCACCGCCACCACGGTGGATGATTCGCCCACCACCTTCGATTTCGACGGCAACGAATACACGCCCAACAATTATGGCGAAGAATTTCACGGCATCGTCACGCTGCGCGACGCGCTCACGTTTTCTCTCAACGTGGCCACGGTGAAAGTGGCCGAAATGGTCGGCTACGGACGCGTGGCCCAGATCGCGCGCCAGGTTGGTCTCGATCCGCACATCGAGCCCACCCCGGCCATGGCTCTGGGCGCCTACGATATGACGCCGATGGAAGTCGCCGGCGGTTACACCGTGTTCGCCGATCACGGAATTCGCGCCGAGCCCATGTTCATTCGCAGCGTGATCTCGTCGACTGGCGGCGTGCTCGATCACACGGAGCCAAAAACGCGCCAGGCGCTCGATCCGCGCGTGTCTTTCCTGGTCACCAGCGTACTCGAAGACGTCATCAATCGCGGCACTGGCTATACCGTGCGCGCGCGTGGCTTCACCGCCCCCGCCGCCGGCAAGACCGGAACCTCGCGCGACGGCTGGTTCGCCGGCTACACCTCGAATCTCGAATGCATCGTGTGGGTCGGCTTTGACGACAATCGCGATCTCACGCTTTCCGGCACAAATTCCGCCGCGCCCATCTGGGCGGAATTCATGAAGCGCGCCGTCACCTTCCCCGCGTACAGCGATACCGAAACGTTCGATCCGCCCGATGGCATCACCACGGTCACCATCGATAAGCAAACGCTGCAGCTCGCCACGCCGTCCTGCCCGGATACCCGCGAAGAGGTCTACATCACCGGCACTGAGCCCACTCAATATTGCAACGGAGCCACGGCCGCGATGCCGGGAGATTCGTGGCTGTCGCGCGCTTTCGGCGGCGCGAATAATCCAAATCCTCCGGCCGGTGCGACCTCCGCCACCGGCTCGCCCGGCGCAGCGGGCTCAACTTCGCCAGCGTCGCCCGGCCCGGCCGATCCGGCCGCGGCGGACGCCGCAAAGAAAAAAGGATTGATGCAGCGTATTTTTGGTATCTTCGGGCCAGATAAAGGGCAAGACAGCCAGGATTCCGGCCAAGCGAAGCCGGGCGCCGACCCTCCACAGCATTGACGCACTGGCTCCGGGGGAATCGCCATGAAGCTTGCGGCGTTGGCGGTAATTGCATTTGCGTTTTGTTTCGTTTCCGCGCCAGCTCGGTCTCAATCTGCCGCCGATCCCGCGTCAAATTCCGCAGCCAGCGCCGCGCGTGCTCAAGCTTCTCCGATGCAAGCCGAACTGAATCACGCCGGAGTGCTCATGGCCGGCAAGTATTATGAGCAAGCCGCTCGCGCCTACGCTACGTTGACCCGCGAACATCCGCGCAATGCCATCGTGTGGGATCTGATGGGCGTCGCGCTGCAACAGAGCGGAGACACGGATTCGGCGCGCGCGGCCTACCAGCACGCCACGAAAGTAAACTCGAGATACTCCGAGGCCTACAACAACATCGGCACCACCTGGTACGAGGAGCAGCGCTACGGCAAGGCCATTCGCGCCTACCAGAAGGCCCTCGCCGTGGACCCGAATCTGGCCATCGCCTACAGCAACATGGGCTACGCCTATTTCGCCGAAAAGAAAATTCCCGAGGCGCTGGACGCGTTCAACAAAGCGCTTACTCTCGATCCGGACGTCTTCAACGGCAGCAGCGCTGCGGGAACCATCCTGCAAGATCGCTCGGTTTCAGATCACGGCGCGCTTTACTTCTTGCTCGCAAAATCCTACGCCGAACGCAACGACCCTGCCGACTGCGCCGAGTACTTGCGCAAGGCTTTCGACGAAGGCTATCAGGGCGCGCTCGCGGTGCAGACCGATCCCGCGTTCGCGAAAGTAATCGCCGATCCCGGCGTCCAGGCGATCTTGGAAAGAGAAGCCGTGGTGGAAGCGCGGAAAGCGCCCTCAGCGCCGGCCAAGTAATCGCGCTTGGTTATTTCCACTGGGCACGGAATCTCGCGGTCCGCCATTCTGTTACAATAGCCTCGAATGTCGCAGTACTGGCTTGAGTTCGCAGTGCTTGGTGTACTGACGGGCCTGCTAACAGGCAGTCCGCCGCCTCCGCCGAACCATTCGCAGCAGCCGGTTTCGTCCTCGGTTTCTGCGGAAGATTCTGCTTCGCCAGCCGCCCCGCCTGACGCGGCGCCTTTCCCTCAGGTCCAAACCATTCTGGTATTCCCATTTGAGAACCAAAGCCGTATGGCCAATCTGGAATGGCTTGGTGAAGGCCTCGCCGAACTCACCGTCGAGCGCCTGGACGGCGGACCGCGCTTTGTACTTTCGCGAGAGGATCGCTTGGACGCGCTCGAGCGCATGGGCTTGCCGAGCTCCGCGCAATTTAGCGTCGCGACGATGATCGAAGTCGGCCGGCAGATCGGCGCGGACGACGTCGTGTACGGCGCCTACACCTCCGACGGCAAATCGATCTCGGTCACAGCGCGCGTGCTTCGCCTGGCCGCGCCGGAGCTTTCAGATCCGCTCACGGAATCGGGGCCGCTCGTAAATCTCTTGCCGCTTCAGGCGCGGCTGGCCGGTTCGCTCGCCTGCGCGCTCGATTCCGGCGCATGCCCTGGTGGCGCGCTGCCCGTTGACGTAACCGACCCGCATCGCCCGCCCTCGAATCTTGACGCCTTCCAAATTTACATTCGCGCCGTCACCGGCCCCGCGGACGATCAGCGCCTTCGCGATTTACGCGACGCCGCGCGCATTGAACCCGATTGGGATCTTCCGGCGTTTGAGCTCGGCCTTGAAGATTTCGAGCGGCGCGATTGCGAATCCGCGCTGGTTTGGTTCTCACGCGTTCCGCCGGACCGTCCGCGCGGCGTCGAAGCCAGCTTCGATTCCGGCGTCTGTCATCTTCTCGGCAACGATCCAAGTCGAGCCGCCTCCTCTTTCCAGGACGTGCTCGCCACCAGCCGGCCCGGTGCCGCCGTCGCACCGGCGGCCTCGGCCGCGCCGGATTCTTCCGCATTGCTTGCGCCGCTCGATTCTCCGGAAGCGCGCGACGATCTCGGCGTGGCGCTGTTGCGCCTCGGAAAATTTAGCGATGCCGCCGCGCAATTCCAGCGCGCCACCCAGGCGGCGCCCGACGCCCCCGATTTCCTGTTCAATCTTGGCATCGCCCAGTTCCTGGCCGGCGACGCCACGCAAGCTGAAGCCGATTTGCGCGGCGCCCAGACGCTCGCTCCAAACGACGCCGGGATTCACGCCGCGAGCCAGCAGATGGCCACTCAGCCGCCACCCGCGCCGCCGTCGCTCCCGGCGGCATCGCCTAGCTTTGCGCAACGAAAATCGCAAGCGGCCAGCGCGTCAGCGGCCGCTGCGGCGGACGCCTCGTGGGAAGCGCGTGCGCGCATCGCGCAGCATCTTGATCGCGCCTGGCTGCGTCCCGGCGGACCGGCGAGCGCGGCTTACGCGGGCGCGCAGCCCGAACGCAGCCCCGAAGCCTTGGCCCTGCATCTCGAGCGCGGCCAGCAATTCCTGAAATCCGGCGATCTGGATGACGCGCAGCGCGCCTTCACCGAAGCGCTGCTTTCGGCGCCCTACGACGCGACAGCGCACCGCGGACTCGCCGAAGTCTATCGCCGCGAAGGCCGCCCCGCAGATGCCTTGCGCGAGTTGGGCGACGCGATATCGAATTTGAACGACGCGCCGACGCACGTCGAGATGGCGCAGCTGCTGATCGAAATGAATCGCGCCGCCGACGCGCGCGATCAATTGCGCCAAGCGCTGACGCTGGATCCGGCGAACGCCGATGCGCAGCAATTGCTCGATAAGGTCAACGGCGCAGCGGAAAGCGGAGGAACACAATGAATCGCAGCGAGCGTTTTCGCGGCGTGCGCGCCCGCGCGGCCGCAGGGCTCTGCGCCGCGCTCGGTCTCATGGCGCTTTTAGTGCTGGCCGCGCCCGGCGCATCGCCTGCGCCGCCGCCGGCCCCGCCGTCTTCGGCGCCTCAAGTGGTCGAGCTGCGCATCGATGGCGAAGTCGATCCGATTCTCGCCGAGTATCTCGACGATGGAATCGAACAAGCCAACGAGACGCACGCGAGCCTTGTGCTGATCACCATGGATACGCCGGGCGGCCTGGAAGATTCGATGAAAGATATCATCCAGCATATTCTGGCTTCGCCGGTTCCGGTGGCCGTCTACGTTTCGCCCACCGGCGCGCGCGGCGCTTCGGCCGGCTTTTACATTTTGCTTTCTGCCGACATCGCCGCGATGGCGCCGGCCACGCACGCTGGCGCCGCTTCGCCGCTGATCGAAATCGGCGGCTCTCCGATCGACATCAATCAAACGCTTGAGAACAAAATCATGAACGACGCCACTGCGTTTCTGCGCAGCTATACGACCAAGCGCGGGCGCAACGCCGCACTGGCCGAAACCGCCGTCACCGACGCCAAGGCCTTCACCGAGACCGAAGCGCTCGACGGAAAGTTGATCGACGTAATCGCGAAATCCAACGCCGATCTTTTCGCCCAACTCGATGGCCGCAGCATCACGCGCTTCGATGGCGAAACGCAAAAGCTGTCGCTCGCCGGCGCGCAGGTCACCGAGTACGACATGACGCTTCGGCAGCGTTTCCTTTCGCGCATCGTCGAACCCGACGCCTTTTTCATTTTGCTGCTCGTCGGCGTGCTGGGCTTGTACGTCGAATTCACGCATCCGGGCATGGTCGCGCCCGGCGTGATCGGCGGCATCGCGATCGTGCTGGCCCTGTTCGCCATGCACATTCTTCCGGTAAACTTCGCTGGTCTGCTGCTGGTCGTGCTGGCGCTGGTCCTTTTCATTCTCGAGGCGAAATTTACCAGCCACGGAGTGCTGGCCATCGGCGGAATCGTGGCCATGCTGCTGGGCGCGCTGCTGCTGATTCGCTCGCCGATGACCGGCGATGGCGTCAGCCTCGGCACCGCGCTGGGCGTGACGGTGCCGTTTGCCGTGATCGTGGTCGTGCTGATGCGCTTGGTGCTGCGCTCGCGCGCGTGGCGGCCGGCGGTAGGTTCCGAGCAACTGGTCGGCCGCGATGCCGAAGTGACCGGCGCGCTCGTGCCCGCCGATACGGCCGGATTGTTCGCCGGTATGGTGCGCATGCACGGAGAATTGTGGCGCGCCACGGCACACGAAGCGATTCCCGCCGGCGCGAACGTGCGCGTGGTGCGCGTCGAAGGACTCACGCTGCACGTACGCCCGGCCGAAGCGCACAATGCGGCGCGCTGAATTTTTCGGTAATTGAGACGGAACAAACGCAGCGGCGGTGATAGCAGCGGGAGGAAACCATGATGGATTTCGGTTTGTATGGCGCGCTGATCGGCGTATTTATTTTTCTGATCTGGTTTTGGAATTCGCTCTACGTCTTGAAGGAATGGGAGCGCGGCGTGGTGCTGCGCTTGGGACGCATGAGCCCGCAAGCCAAGGGCGCGGGGCTGCGTTTGGTTTTTTGGCCCATCGAAACGCTGTATCGTATTTCGCTGCGCATTGAGACGCTCGACGTCCCGGCGCAGGACATCATCACGCGCGACAACGTCTCGGTAAAAGTAAACGCGGTCTGCTATTTCCGCGTGGTTGACGCCAATCTCGCGCTCTCGCAGGTGCAAAACTATCTCTATGCGACATCCCAAAAAGCGCAGACCACCCTGCGCAGCATCGTCGGACAATTCGAGCTCGACGAAATCCTGGCCGAACGCGAAAAAGTGAACAACAAACTGCAGATCATTCTCGATCAGGATACCGAACCGTGGGGAATTAAAGTCACCAAGGTCGAAGTGAAACAAGTGGATATTCCCGAGCAGATGCAGCGCGCCATCGCCCGTCAGGCCGAAGCCGAGCGCGAGCGCCGCGCAAAAGTGATTCACGCCGAGGGCGAATTCGAGGCTTCCTCGAAACTGGCGCAGGCCGCGAAAATGCTCGAAACCGAGCCGGCCGCGATTCAATTGCGCTATCTGCAAACTTTGACCGAAATCGGCACCGAAAAGAACACCACAATCGTGTTCCCGCTGCCGATCGATATCGTCAACGCCTGGGTGAAAACCTTCGGAGACAAAAAGTCGACATAAGCGAAGTTCGCGATCGGAACAACCGGCAGGCGCGCGCGAAGATCGGCGAAAATCCCCGGCAGGGGCGCGGTAAAATAAACAGGGGGATTTCGCGGTAAACATGGCGGCAGCGAAAAAGGGCGGACGCGGAGATATGGTGCTTGAAAGCCGGCACCTGTTCGGCCTGTTCGTTCTGTTGGCCGTGTTGTTCGGCGTTGTTTTCACGCTCGGCTACCTCCTCGGCCACGGCCAGGGCGATACGCAAGGCCGCCTCGCGGCCGTCCACACAGACGACAACGGCGGAGCGGTCACCAGCTTTGCCGCGTCGTCCGCAACCGCGCCCGCCGCCGCGGCACCGGCCGCGGATACGAAACCGGCTTCCAGCGCGGCGACGGGAACGGATTGGAGCTACTACCACGCGGGCGATCCTGGTCCCTCAAACGACGTCTTGGAACCGGCGGCCGGATCTAAGCCCGCCAAGCCCGCAGGGACCGGCAAACCCTCGAGTGCGAACAAGCCGGCGGGCTCGACCAAACCCGGAAGTACGTCGCAAGCTGCGGCATCTTCCTCAGCGAAGCCCGCGTCAAATTCGGCGGCTAGCGCTTCGGCCACGAAGCCCGCCGCGAAGCCCGCGGCAGGCGCGGCGCCGAATGTGGCCATCGGCTCGCCGATGGTCCCGAAGGGCGCGATCGTGCTGCAAGTCGCGGCTCTTGAAAAAGAAAGCGATGCGCTGGCGATGGCGCAGGCGCTTGAGCAGCGAAAGTTTCCCGCATTCGTTTTGCCGGCCGGCGCGGACCAGTATTACCGCGTGCAGGTGGGGCCGTATGCGACCGCCGAAGCGGCGGCCGCGGCGCAGAAACAACTTGAAAGCCAGGGATTCAAATCCATAGTGAAACGCTGATTTGATTTGGCGCGGACTACGTGAATCCACTTTCCATCACATTGATCGCATGAATCTCTCTCGAAGCGCACGCCTCGCTCTGGCCGTGGTGTCCGGCGCGGCGCTGGCGTTGGCATTTCCTAATTTCAATTTGCCGCTGCTGGCCTGGATTTCCGTCGCCGGCCTGATGTTGGCTGCTTACGGCGCAAGCGTTTCGTTCGCGTCGTTGTGTGGTTTTCTTTACGGCATGACGTTCTATTGCATTTCGACGCCGTGGATCTATACCGTGCTGCGCCGGTGGGGACCGCTTCCAGTGTGGCAGGCGCTGGGGGTGCTGTTGATCATGGCCGGCGCGTCGTCGGTATTCAAAATGATTTTCGCCGCGGGTATAAGCCTGTGGTCGCGCACAAGTCGCGGCACCGTGGTGTGGATCGCGCCGTTTCTTTGGGTGAGCACTGAATATCTTTTCGATCGATTTCCGAATATCGGTTTTCCGTGGAATCTGCTGGGCTACGCCGCGGCGCGCAGCCTGGCTCTGGTGCAGATCACTTCGATCACCGGCATCTACGGTCTTTCGCTGCTGGTGGCCGCATACAACGCGCTGATTTTCTGGACGATTCTTCAGCCGGCGGCGCGCCGTCGCCGCGCGGCGATATTACTGGGCGCGGTCACGGTGGTGCTCGCGCTTGTGGCGCTGCTCGGCGCGCGCGCCGTGCCCGCGGCGCAGCCGGAACGCATCGCGCATCTGGTGCAGCCGAATTTCCCGCAGTCGATGGAATATCCTTACGATTGGATGGAGCTGCACCGCGCCGATCTCGACGATCTCGAACAGCTCAGCGTCTCAGCGGCGCGGCTTGAGCCTGGGCCGGTGATCTGGCCGGAAACTCCGGCGCCATTTTCCATGCAGGATGCGCCGTTCGCGCGGCGCGCGGTGCGCACCGCGCAGGAGATGTCCACCGATTTTATTTTCGGCGCGGTGAATTGGAAGCGCACGCCGGACGGGCGCGAATGGCCGTACAACAGCGCGCTGCAGCTGGACTCCGCGGGCCGAGAGATTTTTGTCTATGATAAGATTCACTTGGTTCCGTTCGGCGAATTCGTACCGTGGCGGAATATTTTTCGCCATGTTGGGCATGTGACCGCCGACCTGGGCGAATTTCAGCGCGGCAGCGTGCGCAGCGTGAGTGCTTTGCCGGGCGGGCGCTACTCGGTTTTCATTTGCTACGAAGCGATTTTCTCGGGCGAAATTCGCCAGTTCACCGCGAATGGCGCGCAATTGCTGGTCAATATTTCCGACGACGGCTGGTTTGGCCGCACGGCGGCGCCGGTCTCGCACTTGGAAGCGGCGCGCGTGCGCGCGGTGGAAAATCGCCGCTGGCTTCTGCGCGATACCAACAACGGCTTCACGGCTGCGATCGATCCGTACGGCCGGATCGCCGCGCGGCTCGCGCCCGACATTCGGGGCGAGCTCGACGCGCCCTACGCCTTTCGCAGCGATCTGACGTTTTACGTGCGGCATGGCGATTGGCTGCCGCGAATCTCGCTGGTCTTCGTGCTGTTCGGGTTGCTGATCGCCGACTGGAATTTTTTGGTTCCGAAGCGCTATCGTAAGGGCGCGGCGAGCGCGGCGAGCGCCGACGCGAAAGGGAAGCAGAACGTTCCGCCGCGCGGGCGAAAGCGAAAAGCTGCCAGCAAATGATCATCGAAGATCTTCAGCATCGTTTTGAGCAACTTCGCGTGCGCACCGCGCGCGTGCGGAGTTATCTTTGACCTCCCCAAGCAACAAAAACTTCTAGACGAATTGGAAGCCCGCGTGGCCGCGCCCGATTTCTGGCAGAACCAGGAACACGCGCAGAAAACTTTGGCTGAACGCAAACACGCGGAGGAACAAGTGCGCGCCGCGGAAAAACTTTCCGCGATCGAAAGCGATCTGGGAACCTATCTGGATTTGGCCGCGGAAGAGACCGACGCCGCCAAGCGCGAAGGCCTGATCGCCGAAATCGCGGGCGAGCTCGATAAATCCGAGTCCTACGCCGCCGCGCTGGAAACTTCCGTGCTGCTTTCCGGCGACGACGATCACTCGAACGCCATCCTCACCATCAAGCCCGGCGCCGGCGGCACCGAATCGCAGGACTGGGCCGAAATGCTTCTGCGCATGTATTTGCGCTGGGCGGAGCGCAAAGGTTTCCGCGCCACGGTGATCGATCAGCAGCCCGGCGAAGCGGCTGGCATCAAATCCGCGACGGTGCGCGTCGAGGGCGAAAACGCCTACGGCTTGCTGGGCACCGAAAGCGGCGTGCATCGGCTGATTCGCATTTCGCCGTTTGATCAAGCGGCGCGGCGGCACACTTCGTTCGCGTCGGTCTTCGCCATTCCCGAAATTGACGATCGCATTGAGATCGTGGTCAAGCCGGAAGATTTGCGCGTGGATACGTTTCGCTCTGGCGGCGCCGGCGGGCAGAACGTGAACAAGGTTGAAACCGCCGTACGCTTCACGCACATTCCCAGCGGCATCGTCGTGCAATGCCAGGCCGAGCGCAGCCAGCACAAGAACCGCGAACTCGCCATGAAGATGCTGCGCTCGAAGCTCTACGCGCGCGAAATCGAAAAGCGCCGCGAAGACACGCGCAAGCTCGACGAATCCAAAATGGACATCAGCTTCGGCAGCCAAATCCGCACGTACACCTTGCAGCCTTACCGCCTCGTCAAAGATCACCGCACAAAATTTGAAATGGGCGACGTGGACCGCGTCCTGGACGGCGATCTCGACCCGTTCATTCACGACTTTCTCGTTTCGCGCAAACAATAGAGAGCGTGGGGTTTGCGGGGGGTTGCGCGCAAAGCTCAAGTAATGTTTTAGGTTTTTCACCGCCGGACTACCCCCCACCCCCCGGTATGTTTTTGTCAAAGTGTTGATAGTAAAGGGCGTGCAGCAAAAGAGTGCGCATGAGTGTGAAAACGCAGGGGCGAGGGCGTTAGCGGAAGAGTGGAGAACCTGGCGGGTGACCCCGCCTTCGCGTGGCCCTTCACTGGCGCTGCGAGGGCGGCGAGGGGCGGCGATGGCGCGCCCGTTCGGCGGCGAGTCGCGACAGTTGAACGCGGTTTCGGACCGTTCGGCTGCGGCGCGTTGACAGTGCTTGGGAGCGCGTGTTACCGTGCTTTTTCTGCATCGGGGAAGCGCTGCGGGCCCGGAAAAGTGCGGCCGCAGTCATAGCCGAAACCTTGGGGAGGAACGCCGGTTTGAGCGAATCTAAGCGCAGCTTTCTGTTTACTTCTGAATCGGTTACGGAAGGTCATCCGGACAAGATGGCGGACCAGATTTCGGACGCCGTGCTGGATGCCGTGCTGTCGCAGGACCCGATGGGCCGCGTGGCTTGTGAGACGCTGATCACGACGGGTCTGGTGGTTGTGGCGGGCGAGATTACGACCACCGCGGTGCTGGATTATTCGGACATTGTGCGCGATGTGGTGCGCAGCGTGGGATATACGAACTCGGAATTTGGGTTTGACGCGGAT
>Ga0182015_10004058_pt1 | contig 15990 bp, 17 predicted proteins | sample 712P3MmetaG_FD_120478 | JGI IMG/M metagenome (GOLD analysis project Ga0182015, IMG submission 120478) | Permafrost microbial communities from Stordalen Mire, Sweden - 712P3M metaG | ecosystem: Environmental > Terrestrial > Soil > Wetlands > Permafrost | place: Sweden: Stordalen | collected... | reverse complement strand
GCGGCGTTGTGCGACGGCCGCGTCGGCTTGCCGCAATACGAGACCGAATGCGTTCGGCGCGCCGACGTGCGTGCGCTCCGAGCGAAAACGGTGCTCGTTCCCAGCCCGGGTATCGCGCGCGACGCGGCGAGGCTTGAAGCGCGCCTGCGCGACGGAACGATCGTGGAAGAGCAGGTCGCGCACGCTCGCGGGAGCCTGGCACGGCCCCTGACCGATGAGGAGCTGTTCGCGAAAGTCCGGCTCTTGATCGAGCCGCAGCTCGGCGAGCGTGCCGGTGGACGGCTCGTCGATGCGGTGCTCGCGATCGAAGACGCGGCTTCACTCGATGCGGTGATCGCGTCGGCCGCGCCGGAGGCGAGCGCGCATGTCTAGCACGACGCACACCACGGGGTCATCGGAGGCCATGGCGCGGTTTGTGTCCGGCGCGCACGCCGGCGCCGCATTCGATGGCGCGCTGCGAGCCGCACGCGCGCGTTTGATCGCGGCCCGAACGGCGCTGCGGACGCCGACCGAGACATCGGAGCTCGCGTCGCGCGCGCTCGCGTCCTACGGAACGCCGTTACGCCGCGCATTCGCTGCGGCGACGACACTTGCAGAAGCTCCCGGCGGGCGCGGGAACGCGCCGATCATCGCCGCCGCCGTAGCGTCGGGCGAGCTCGCCGGACGCAGCGAAGCGGAGGTCGTTGAAGCGATCGCGATCGGTTGCGAAGTCGCCGCGCGGCTCGAGCGCGCGCTGACCCTCGACGCACCGTGGGACGCCGCCGCCGTAATCGCCGGGATCGGGGCCGCGGCTGCGGCCGCGCGTGCGGCGGCGCTCGACGCGGATGCAACGCGGAACGCGATCGGACTCGCGGCAACCCAGGCCGCCGGGCTCGGCGTCGCTGAAGGGACGCCGGCCGCAGCGCTCGCGTGCGGCAAAGCCGCCGCCGACGCCCTCGAAGCCGTACTGCTCGCACGGCACGGCTTCAGCGCCGCATCCGCGTCGTTGGAAGGCCGCCGCGGACTCGCCGCGCTGATGGCATCGAACTTCGACGAAACGGCGCTATGCGACGACCTCGGCCGCCGATGGTTCTCTGCCGACGGTTGAGACCGCGGCGTTCGACTGACGATCGAAGCGCTGCCTAATGAGGCCGACTTCGCGTTCCGTCACCGAAAGCAGCGTATTCAAGATCAAAATATAAGGGCCGCTGGTCGTCGCGTGACGTAAACGCGCTGAAATATTCGGAATATCGCGGTCGAGTAAGAACCGCAATGCCCATAGGTTATCCTCAGTCGGGGAGCTAGAACTCCCGGGCGACGGTTGTTTCGAGTCGAGCGGCCCGCACGATCGCCTCGATGTGAAGTCTCGCGCAATCGATCACGTTTGTGTCGCCCCAAACTGCGGCGGGCACGAGCGCAAGCTCGGTCCCGGCGAGCACGATCGCCTGCACGTCGCCGCGCGCGGAAATCTCCGCGCTGAGCGCGCGGAGCGCACGCGCGGTTTCGTCGCTGACCCGGCCCGCACGGACGATATCGACGTACAGGTCGTGCGTCTGCGCAATCCGGCTCGGGGAAAGGTCGACGGCGGTGGCGGCCAGTCGCCCGAACAGGCGGCTTTCGACCGTCATGCGCGTACCGATCAGCGCGACGCGCTCGATGCCGCGCGCTTGCAGGTCGCCATTGAGCACATCGACGATGTCGACGATCGGCGTCCGAATGCGCTGCGCGAGCTCCGGCATGCACAGATGCGGCGTGACCGCCCCGATCGCGAGCAGACTCGAGCCGGCGCCCTCGAGCTCACGGAGTATCGACGCCAGGTAGTCCGCGAGCTCGTCGCGGGCGTCGCGCGCCGCCGCATCGAGCACGCGCTGCACGTCGGCATGGCCGATGACGACGCGCGGCTGCAGCGAGCGGCGCGCGCACTCGGCGAGAAGGGCCTGGTAGTAATATACCGTGGCCGCCGGGCCGAGCCCGCCGACCAAACCGATCAGCGCTACGGCGACGCCCGCGTCAGCTCCAGAAAGCTGCGGTCGCCGGATGGGCGTGTTCGTAGAATGTCCGCGGCGAACGCATCGAAACCGAGCCGCACCACCGCGAGAGCATCATGTTCGGTTTGTGTCGTCATACGGTATCCTGAAGCAAAAGTGAAGAAGGTGTCGCGAGCAGACGCAATAGCGGTAAGCGAGTCTTTACGACGCGCCGCTGCAAGCCATGGTGTACCGCACAGCGTAGGCCAGGCTGAGCATGCTGTCAACACGCCGGCGAGAACGTGTTTCGCTATTGCGAGTTTGTCGATGCCGGCGAACGCCGGGGCTTGGAGACCGACGATTCGCGCGCCCGCGCTGCGATCTACGCCGCCGTCGAGCGCCGCATCCGACAGACCATTCCGTTCATCCCACTGTACGAGCAACGCCGCGTGGTCGCGCATGTCGATGGGCTCGAGCACTACACGATCGCACCCTCGATCGCGGAGTGGTGGAACGCCTGGCAGTGGGAGTTTGGGCGGGGACGCCGGCAACCCAGCGGGAAGACCGGCCTCGCCATGAACAGCCGTCCCTACGGCGTGGCCGTCATCCAGCGTCCGCCGGCCTTCTACGAGCCGGAGAAAACGCTTCGGCGCGCGGTCGCCACGGAGTAGCAGATGCAGTTACCGTCGGGCGCCTTGCGCAACATCGCTTTGGCCGTCGTCTTCACCGCACTCCTTGGCGGGTGCAGCGGAAGCGGCGGGACCGCGGTTGCGCACGTTCCGTCCACTGCGCCTTCAAGCACGCCGACGCCCGGTGCGTCCACCACTCCGTCGGCTCGGCCATCGGCAACAGCCTCGTCGTCACCGAGTCCATCGCCCACGCCGTCCGCTCGGCCGTCGGCAACGCCCTCGTCGTCACCCAGTCCGTCCCCTTCACCGAGTCCGTCCCCCTCACCGGCCTCGCCCAACATCTACGTCGCGAACGCGGGTGGAAGCATCACCGTCTACGCCGGAAATCCGAGCGGCACCGTCGCCGGAACCCCGCTCGGAACGATCACCGGAAGCAATAGTCAGCTCCTTGGCATCAGCGGGATCGCCGTCGACGCGAGCGGGCTCATCTACGTCTCCAACCCCTCCAATGACAGCGTCAGCGTGTTTGCGGCGAATCCGCGCGGAACGCTCAACGAAGCACCGCTGGCGATGATTATCGGAAACAATACGGGAATGAACGGCAGCCTCGGCATTGCCCTCGATGCCTTCGGCAACATCTACGTCGCGAACGAAACCTTCGGCGCCATTACGGCCTACGCGGCGAATCCGGTCGGGACGCTCAACGAGGCCCCGTTCGCGACGATCACGGGAAGCAACACGGGCCTTACCACGCCGCGGGGACTTGCCGTCGATGCGAGCGGAAAGATCTATGCGCCCGGCGGCGATCAATTCGCGAACGCCGGCACCGTCACGGTCTATGCCGCGAACCCGGCAGGAACGCTGAATGAGGCCCCGCTCGCAACCATCGCCGGAAGCAGCACGGGCCTGAACGTCCCCTGGGACGTGGCCGTCGACGCGCTCGGGAAGATCTACGTCGCGAACAACAACAGCCCGAGCATCACGGTCTACGCGGCGAATCCGAGCGGGACGCTCAACGAAGCCCCGCTCGCGACGATCGCCGGAAGCAGCACCGGGCTCAACGGGCCGACTGGCGTCGCGGTCGACGCGAGCGGGAAGATCTACGTCGTGAACGCCAGCAACGCGACCATTACCATCTACGCCGCGAATCCGAGCGGGACGCTCAATGAAGCCCCGCTCGCGACGCTCACGGGGCTCGGCAGCCCGGCTGCCGTCACCGTGCACTGACTGCCCGCAGAATTCCGCGTCGACGCCGAACATCGCACCTGAGCGGCCGTCGGGTGTAGCAATGCGAGGGCGTGAGCCGGCCACGAATCGAGCGGCGAACTCGGCGGCGGCGCAGCATGAAAAGAGCCCGCCGAAGCGGGCCTTTGTTTGGTGGAGATGAGGAGACTCGAACTCCTGACCCCTTACATGCGAAGCAAAACGAGCACAAAAATCGAGAAGACGAAGAAGGCCCGTAACTCCAAGAAAAGGCAATAGCCGCAAGGCTTTTTGCGCCGTTCCGGGTTCCATGGGCTTCCGCCCATTTCCGCACCTTTCCGCCGAAATGGTCGTCAAATGGTCGTCAAAGAGCGGTGCGCCGCCGCAATGACGCGAGGACCAGGGATCACGCGGGACGCTGACTGCGGCGATCTTACCGCTAATGGCATGCACTGCACTTGGAGTACACGAGAGACCATAATTCAAGGGCTTCGACCTAAACTGTGGCGATCTCACCGCGAACGCGCGGTCGGCGGTCTTTCCTCTCCCGAGCTCGTTGAATGGCTAGGTTAATTAGTCCTAGAAGGAGACCGTCAGCGCTCATCGGGTTTTATAGACCAAAGTCGCTATAAATCGCTATACTCGTCGTATGGATCCCGTCCGCAACCCTTACGAACCCAACGCCGGAGCCATGCCCCCTATGCTCGCCGGCCGGGACGTCCTCATAGATGGCTTTATTGCGGCACTTGGCCGCATCGAGGCGGGCAAAGCCCCGCGGAGCGTCATCCCCTACGGCTTACGCGGAGTCGGCAAGACAGTGCTGCTTAACTATTTTGAAGGCAGCGCTCGCCAACGGGGGTTCTTCGTGGCGCACATCGAGGTGTCTGACAATGGGGGATTTCTCTATAAGCTTGTTGCCGAGCTCCGCCGCATCCTGATCTCTCTTGACATTGGTGCGAAGGTGAATGAGGCCGCAAAGCAGGCGATGCGTGTCCTGAAATCCTTCGTAATTAAAGTGAATTTTGCGGAACTCAGTGCGGAACTCGGCGTTGATCCCGCACGTGGTGAAGGTGACACAGGGGATCTCGCCGTCGATCTTACGTCACTGCTTGTGGCAGTCGGTGAAGCTGCTCGAACCCAAGGCACAGCCGTTCTCATTGCAATTGACGAGCTCCAATACATTGACGAACGCGAGTTTGAAGCGCTAATAATGGCGTTGCATCGTGTCACGCAGTTAGCGCTGCCTGTACTTGCGGTGGCGGCCGGATTGCCGCAAGTGCTCGCGATCGCCGCGAGATCAAAGACGTATGCGGAACGTCTCTTTGATTTTCGGTCTATTGGCGCGCTGAACGAAGCCGATGCGCGACAGGCAATCGTGACTCCTGCACGTGACCAAGACGTTGTCTTCGATGATGCCTCAATTGATCGGCTCTATGACTGCACCCAGGGTTACCCGTATTTCGTTCAAGTGTTTGCGTATGCTGCATGGAACGCTGCTCCCGCGTCACCCGTAACTCGAGAAATTATAGATGGCATCGAACCAATTGCACTGAGCGGCCTTGACGAGGGGTTCTTCCGCTCGCGTTACGACAAGACGACGCCAGGTGAGCGACGTTACCTTCGGTCGATGGCAGAATGTGGCACGGGTCCCTATCGTTCCGCTGAAGTGGCGGAGCTCATTGGACAGACAATTAACGGCGCCGGTCCCAACCGTGATTCCTTGATCAGGAAGGGCACTATCTACAGTCCCGAGCACGGGTACGTCGCGTTTACCGTGCCCCTCTTCGATGGATTCATGCGGCGTATCGAACCCGATTTCGTGCGTGGACGTTTGTAGCCGCCGAACCGTTGCCGATCGATTCATTGCGCAAATTGGGGACGGCACGGCGCGATGACGATAGACGGACATTGGCACGGCATTAGTTGGGACCTACTCTCACGCGTATCCGCGGCGACTCTGAGTTTTGATATCGCAGGGTCGGCAGAGTAGCCGCGTATTTTCAAATGTGTAACCGCCCATCGCTTGAAGTCTATCGAGAACATTATTTGATTCGGGGAGCGGCAACCGGCATTCGGGGCAGATTCCGTCTTGCGTCCGCACCTTTTTCTTCTTAAGCGCCTTCCGCTGCGCCGGCTTCGACCGTTCGAGGTAGGTCAGTTCTTTGGCGAGTTTACGGCGTAGCGCCCAAAGAAGATCCGCATCGCCCGCCGCCAGATTAAGGAGTTGCGCTCCCACGTCCGCCATAAGCGGCGCGTACAATTCGTCGCGCTCTTGAGGCGTCAATTGCCGATTCGGCACACGATCTTCGTCCATCCCTGGGCCCCCTCATCTACCGCGGTCGTAGGCTGCCTAAGATACTACACACACGATAATAGTCAGACAACCGCTTTGCTGACTCCGTTTGGTCCCGCTAACGGGCGCCGGATGGTGGCGTCCCGCTCTTGAGGTGGCTCGCCAGTGGGTGGGGAATAGATCCGTTGGCCCACACTTTGTGCAGCCTTAAGCACGCGAATTCGGAGAGGTCGAAGAGGATGTGAGCAACGCCGGCGGCGTGGACGGACCCGGCCTGGAGAGCACGGTTGCCCCCGAAATCGTGTCTGCTGCAACGGCCGGGGCGTCCGATGAGGGAATGGCAGTAGAAGCGGAGGTAGTGAGCGCGGCGGCGCTGTTCACTCTCCTCCGTGAGCGCGTCACCCTGTTGCCGATTAGGCCCGAGACAGCTGCAATTCTGACTGACGTGATCTTCGGTGATCCATCAGCCGACCAAGTTGATCGTGCAGCGGCTCGGCTTACGAGGCGTGAGCCATAATGCGCGTAACGAGTCTCGAGCTCGACGGCTTTCGAGGCTACGTCGGCTACCAGAGTGTCGAGTTTGATGGTCGCTCCGTGCTCGTCTTCGCTCCAAACGGCTATGGCAAGTCGAGTCTGACCGATGCGTTGGAGTTTCTGTTCAGCGCAAATGGCACGCTCGAGCGGCTTGGCGAACGTGACTTTCACACGAGTAGCGGGCGCCTTCCGCTGCGAAATACGAGCCGCGATGCGGATCGACCGGCAACGGTTACGCTCCGCTGGAACGCGGGCGGTCTCGTGCAAAGCGCCACCCGCGAAGTCCGAACCGACGGGAACATGCCGCCGGTCGAGTTAGCCCCTTTGATGGCAAAGCGCGTGGTGCCGTTCGTCGTGCGCGGTCACGATTTACGTTCCGACGTAGAGAAAACTACGCCGGCGCAGCGGTACCAAGCTGTCGCGGAATATCTCGGAGCGGCGCGTCTTGCTGCACTCCAGGCCGACCTTCGAAAACTCAAAACGAAGTTGACGCGCGACGACGACACAGTCCAACGCCGTAGGGAACTGGAGGTCCGGATCGGGCAGCGCGCCGGAGTCGCTCTTGACCTCGGTGATGAGGCCGCCGTCATCGCTTGGCTCACCGGCCTCCTTGCCAGTGTTGGACTCCCGGCGCCTGTTGCACCCACTTGTGAAGACGCGGCCCTGCGCCTTCTGGGAGACAGGGCAGCGGAGGAACGCGCGAAGCGCGGCGGCCAGAGTCTCGCGCAGGCTCAGGACATTCTGACGAATCTCCTCGCGATTGACGAAGGCGGTGCTGCGAGAGCACTGCATCCTCATCAACTCGCGAAGGACGCAGCCGCCTTGTACGCTCGCCGGGCTGCGGAAACCGCTGACAGCCGACGTCACGCGCTCCTCGCGCCGGCTATCGCCGTTCTTGAACGCGACGACACGATCGCATGCCCTGTGTGCGACACTGCGCTTCCGGCCACCCCATACGGGGATCGGCTTCGTCTCGCCGAGCACCTGCGCGAACTACAGCAACAGCTCGCGAATGTCGCGACAGCGAAGGACAATGCCGATCGAGCATATGCAGCATCGCGAACAAACCGGGACGCTACGACGCAGCAGATTCGTACTGTCGGTGTGCTAGCGTCCATCGACGTCGAAGACCTCGCCAACTCCTGGGCCGCGGCATTTGATATAGCTGAGGGAGGGAACCTAGTCCCGTTTGGCGCCATAACGGATCGCCTCGTGGCCGTCCAGGCCGGCCTGGAAGCGCGCCGCGCAGCCTTAGACGCACAGGGGCCGCCGCTCTATCAGAGGCCCTTCGAACAAGCGGAAGCGGTCATCGATGCGATCGTGCAGCGCCGTGCGGTTGAAACTCGTGCCGCGGAGCTGACGACCATTCAAGCGGAAGTCGATCAGGTGCGGAGCATGGTCAACACCGCCGTGCATCGCTTCCTGCACAGCAATGTTGCTGCCCTGTCATCCGACACAGCGACGATTTACAACCGGATCCAACAGGACGCGGCGGTGCCCGTTTCGATCGACCTGCGCCTTACCGATCCCGATGCAGCCGATACGCGCGGAGTCGAGATGGTATTGACATTTCCCGGCGCGGGCGAGACGAAGCCGCAGGGTTACCTGAGCGACTCGCAGCTCAACACTCTCGCACTGGCCTTCCGTATCGCGGTCATCCGGCGGTTCAACGCCGATTTCCCCTTCGTGGCCCTTGACGACGTACTAACCTCGCACGACGCTGAATTCCGCGATCAAGCAGCCGAAACGATCGTCACTGAGCTATCTGACTTGCAAATCCTTATCCTTACTCACGATGAGATGTTCGCCCGTCTCTTAGAAGACAAATCGATCAATCGGGGTATTCAGAGCAGATGGCTATTTCTCCGTATTGCAGAGTTCGATTTAGAGCGTGGTCCGCGTTTCCTTGCGCAGATAACCGCTGAAGAAAGCATCACCGCTGCTTGGGGGCGCGGGGATCGCGCTGCCGGGACTATGCGTTCATACGTGGAGGAATGGTTGGAGAAGACCTGTCGGGCCATGGGTGCACGCTTCGTCATGCGCAAGCCGACCCGCCCGTATAACTACAATCATTGGGAGTTAGCAACGACGCTCCAGCAAGCACTCAAAGAAAAGTACAATAGCGACACCGTGATGAGCGGGGTTCCCGAGTTTAACGCTACGATCACCGAGGTCGTCAACGCCGTCATTGAGAACGAGGGAGCGCACAATCACGATAATCCGTACGGGGGTAGTGATGTCGCGATGGAGCGTCGCTTTTTCGGACGCTTCAAACGTCTCCAGCAGTACTTCCGGTGCGGAGCATGCGGTGGCAAGCTAACGTACAGAGAAAATAGTCGGCGGGCGGCGTGTGCTAAGGACAACTGCGGATTGGCGTTTAGCCTGCGAGCTGAGCCATGGGCAGGCGTTTGACGCTTAGCCAGCAGCATGTATCCAACCGAGGTGAGTGGCGCGTTTTCGGAGCGACGAACGTTCGACTTGGGGAGCGCCGCTAGCCGTCTCCGAAGGGGGTCTTTGATGGTAGCCGACCCTGCCGTCGCGCGTGGCCTACTCTTGGACACCGCCAGGCGACCCGCGGTGGCGCGCCGCTGAAACGGGCGGCAACGGCGCGGCAATCTCCTAGGCGTAGCCATGGGGATGAGACTCTTCCAAAATGACGCTCAGCTAGCGGAGGCCTTGCGGGTCCTAAGCGAGGCGGGATTGATCGAAATCGTCGCCGCTGAGGAGGATGGCAAGCCGAGGTTCCAACTAAGCGCCGCAATTACCAAGGCCGCCGTGAGGCGGCCCGGACGCCGTCAGGGCGGGTCGAGCCGGTAGCCGACCCGCGCGACCGTTCGGAGCATTCCTGCGTTCTCGCATTTTAGCGCGTGCGCCACTTTGGAGGCGGCATATTTTCGTAGCCACGCGCCGTATTCAGCGTGAGGAAAAAGTGGGCATGGCATCCTGTTGTCCGCCATACCGATGGGTAGAGCGAAACACGGCCTCGAACGTCCGCGCGAAAACGCCAGCTTCGAGACCCGAGCGTATGTGCTACATTTATCCGCAAAACCTCGCCGCAACCGTCCGGGCACTGGAATACTACGCTCTTGGCCGTGCCATCGTCGCGCTCAATTACCACGATGGTGCGAGGATCGCGCTCTATCGTCCGATTGGCGTCGCTTTGCGATTTGACTCGAGTGGAGCGCTCATAGCGCTTATTATAGTAGTAGAAGCGCTGGCGGAAGCGGCGCTTCATTCGGCCGTGGATCTCAATAGCGCATCACCGAGGACGTAGGCGAGCGGCGAGCGCTCTCGGCAAGCCGCGTCAAAGAGAAATATCCCAAGTGAGGTGTCGTATTGTGACGCGTCGGTGCAACGATCGCGGGCTTCTTTGCGGATTGCCATGATGCTTGAGACTCGCGGATCGGAGTCCGTGTCGGCAACAACGCTCAAGGAGTTCTTCTCATATAACTGGCGGAGAACGTCATCGGCGAGCCGTTTCGCTCTATTACCCGGCTCGAACGCCAGAAATGCGATTGCCACATCTAATGTTGCTGGGTCGCGTGAGTGGATCGTCTCGCCGGACGTCGCAAAGAAATCGATCAAGATCACTTCGTTACCAGGCTCGCGAACAAACACGTTTCGCGTATGCAAATCGCCGTGCGCGTAGCACAAGTCAAGGCGTCGCAGCGGGGCGTTTAAGAGACTCTTGTGAACTTCTTGCGGCGAGCGTACAGCGGCATCGAGGAGCTGTGCTTTCTTATAGGCGTATCGCAGCCGGTCGTCGTTGGGATTGAAGAGCCGTCCCGAATCGCGGTAAAATTGGCCGATACATCCCTCATCTTGCCGCGTCATCTTTCGCCACGTCGACAGCGGACCCTCAAAGAGGTTATGGATCAGCGCAGCCGGCGTTGAGGTTGTTTGTAGGCGCTTATCGAGACGAGTGGATTTAGAGGCAAACCATGACACGAGTGTTGACGTCGTAAGACCAGCAACGCATCGTTCGTGCACAATTGGCGGCCGATGCGGAAAGGCGACGTGTAACTCAACATAATACCGATAATTTGCGATTTCGCGCTCGATCTTCCGGCGGTCCGCGAGCTTCACGATGAATGGCTCATAACGCCGTCCGGGCTCTATAACCTCAGCGCTGTAGACGGCTGCAGAGCCACCTTCCAGTTTCGTTAACCGAACACTTTGAGGCTCTTCGAAGTCGTGGAATGATCGACTCAGTAGAAGTCGGTGATCGCCTGGGTCGTCACCTTCAAAGGTGACGCGAGTAGCAGGCGGGCCGGCATCGTGACTAGCGACAACCTGACAGAAGTTGAGCAGCTGTTTACCTACAAGCGTTCCGAGATCAACTGCTCGAATACGCTCGTCGTTACTTAGCCGCTGATCACTTATGATGGTGGCGGCAATGGTCAGCGACTCCGCCTCAAGACAAGCGATGACTACATTAAAGCCGAGATCTAAGTGTTGCTTACAATGGCGGATGGCGCGCGTTAGCCCCAAGCGGTTTTCGTCTGATATACCAGACTGCAAGATAATCGTCCGCATCCGCGGGTCGGTGTCGTACGGATCCTTCGGCAGGGCGTCGGCAATATCCGTAACCAGCTTAACCTCGAAACCTTGTCCCGCCAGCGCCGTGTCCAGTTCCGGCGGAAACCCGAGGCCAACCAGGTAAACCCGATTGCGGCTTACGGCGTACGCCACGGATACGACCATCGGTCGCCGCGACCGAGCGCGCCGCGCGGTGAACAGACGATGCACGCCGGGGTCCGCCTGCCCTGAATCGATCTAACGGTGCCACGTTCAATGACGTAATTCTGATACCGGCTATCGCTGGGAAAGCCCGCGACGACCGAAAGAAGCATCGTCGTGGCAAGCGACGAGATGACGCCGTTCAGAGTCACCACGGCGGGTTGGGGTTGTGGCGCGCCGACGATATAGGGATCATGCCCGCGTTCATCTGGTGTCATAAAGTCGCGACGTACTTGCTCAGGGTCTAGCAAACCCGAACACAGAAGACACGGTAACCCGGGCGAAAGCAGTTGAACGCGTCCACCCATTGCCGTGATGGAGCCGGCCTGGTCGGTATCGATCCTCAAACCGAGATCGATCGCGGGAATGTAGTACTGGTACGCAAGCTGATTGATTACGGCTCGACTGCCGTGAGAATCGGTACACCCGAAAATGACGTCACAGTCGAGTAACTCGCGGGCAAACGTTTCGAACACAATGTCGCCGATTATGTCGGCCGCTTTAGTACTCGGCGAGATGGCACGTATGCGGTCCACCTGAACGGTCGCTTTTGATCGGCCTACGTCTTGCGGCAGCGCTCCTACGAGCCTATTGAGATTCGACATATCAACTTTGTCATAATCAATCAACTTGACGGCGCCGACGCCGAGGTACGCCAAATGCTCTGCGACGATCGAACCGGTACCACCGGCTCCGACAACCGCTATTCGGACTTGGGCCATGCGGTGCTGCCCATCAGCACCGAGTGTGCGAATTGAGCGGTCGTTTCGAACTGTATCGAGATAATGCGGTTGCAAGTCGTGCGGACGTCGGTATGATCTGTTGACGCTTCGTGATACATCCTCAATCATATCGATTGCTTGGGCCGACATTGAGGCGTCGCGTATGCGGCCGTCAAAGCCGGTCTGGCCGCGTACGAGGGCGCCATGAGGTCCGGTCGTTGCGCGGGCGTAAACGCTCGGAAGAAGAACTTCCTCACCGCTGTCGTCGATCGACGAGAACTCAGGTTGATGCGATAAGGGGTGCGTATGCACAAAGATGAGTGAAAGCTGTTCATCTCGCGCAATCTTCATTTCCCGAGCGAGAACAGGCGGAGCGATCACCAACCGATCGGGGCCTTGTTCGAGGTAGTCTTCATTGCCCAGAAAAGCGATTTTACGGACAAGGAGTCTTGTTCCGCGTTTCGCTGTAGCGACGCCACACGTAAGCACCGCTGCCGCCTCATTCGGTGAACCGGAAAGTAGCCGGTCGCGAAGCGCTGCTGAAGACTCCTCGCCAAAGACCAGCGTTGTCATCTAATTCGTGAGATTTAGGCGTCGTTTGACGACTCGGACGTATGTTAGCAGCGTGTCGCGTGAGGGGTCCCACGTTAGCGGGTGGTACGAAAACCAGAGCTTTTCGCCGAGTCCAGCCACTTGCTGCATCGTGCTGTTTTGTGGAAGTGCGTTTGAGGCCAGGCGGAGATCCGCATCCGTCCAAAAGCAGTCGGGACGCGCATTTGGATAACTGGGCGGCAGTTGAAAGTAAACGGTTGTTGCAGGCTTTGACCAGCCGGGAGGAAGGGGCTGGTTAGGCACGGTGACGATATACGTTCCGCCCGATTGCGGTTCGACGCTCGAACCCGGAATTTGTTCTTGGAGTTTGCGCGCTTGATCGGCAATTGGGCCGAGAAACACTAGGTGCGTCCGAACGTTGCAGGTGGGACGGTGTAGAAGTGAAGGCCGTTGCGGATGGTAACCGATTCCTGGTCGCCGATCGGCCGATCGTCGCCACCTTCGACCTCCTCGAACAACTGGTAGGCGGCGTCCTTGCCGGCGAGGGCTTTGATGGCGGCGCCGGTCATGGTTCTCTGCTCCGTCCTATACTCGGCGTCGTCCACGAAAATGACGAAGGCTTTCCCCTGCTGTTCGATCTCCTCGATCTTGTGGCGTGCGTCTTCTTCGCGCGCATTAAGCGCACGAAGCTGTTCCTCGAGCTCGGTCTTTTCTCGTTCGATCTCGTGCAGGTCGCCGCGCAACTCCCCGAGCCGCTCATCTTTATCGTGGTCGTGCATACGTTCCTTAGCCCTTTTGAAAGAGTGCGTCGTTCCGCCTGATAGCGTGTGCCGAAGCCTACGGCAAGTGGCCGGGAACCTAGAAGCCTTTCGATGTGGCACTACGAGCGCCCGTTCGTAGCCACGCCGCAAGGGCATTAATGGTTAGCTTAGCGACCGACCGATAGATTGGTATGAGGTCTACGCGGTGTGTCTTGGTCCTTGGTGTTTGGCTGGGGAATGCCGGTGCCCGCCGAACGTCGCTCGGTTGACGCCTGTTGCTCAATTATGCTATGTTGCTCCAAGTGAGCAACAGCGCTGATCTGAGCAACAAACTGACGACGCAACTAGATAGAGTCTTTCCAGAAGGGTGGTCGGCTCGGTTTTTTCCAGAAAGCGGTCATCGACAATTTGACGGCCGGCTCGAAGTGCAACCGCCACGCGGGCGCCCGAGCCGCTTTGAAGTCGAACTCAAAACGCGTTTCGAGCCTCGCGATATTGACCGCATCGAGCGTTTGCGCAAAGACTCGCCAACGACCGAGAGACCTTTCCTCATGGCACCCTACCTCAGTCCGCGCTCGCGGCAACTGCTCAAGGAGCGGGGAATTTCCCACGCTGATCTGACCGGCAACCTCTGGTTATCGACCGATTCGCTGTTCATCGATCGGATCGGCGCAGAGAAAGCCCCGAAATTTGGTACGGAGGAACGGTCCAGAACGTCACTGAGGGGGCCGATCACAGGACGTGTAGTGCGGTTTCTCTGCGACACCCGACCGCCTCTTAAAGTACGAGAGATCGCCCTGGGCACGAACGTACACCCTGGCAACATTTCCCGCATCTTAGAGTTCCTTGAGCGAGAACGACTCGTGGAGCGCAGCGATAGCGGTTCGGTCGCGAGTGTTGATTGGGAATCACTGATTCAGCGATGGTCGCAAGATTTGCAGAAGGAACGCCATTCGCAAACGTTTCTCGAGCCACGGGGAATTGAGACAATAACAGCCCTTCTTTCCAAATGGGCGTTGCCGTACGCCATTACCGGCTCTTACGCGAGCGCACAGCTAGCGCCCGTGATCGCTCCGATAGCGATCGACGTGTACGTCAGAGAAATTGACGAAGCGCGGGAAGCCCTATCGCTGCGAGCGTCGGATCGAATTGGGAACGTGCGGCTCGTCCGAGCCTTCGATCGCGTTGCATTTGAGCGCACGATAAAGCGGGGCAACGTGGTTTTAGCGTGCCCCTCACAAATTGCCGCCGATTTGCTCACGTTTCCGAAGCGATCATCGGATGAATTCACTGAATTGATTGCTTGGATGAAGCGAAATGAACCCGACTGGCAACGCTAAAGGCTACGCCATTGCGCGGAAGACTCTCATTGAAGCGTTGCTCGCATTGGCACCTCTTCCGCCGCAAAGCTTCGTTCTTGTTGGTGCCCACGCCGTCTATCTCCGAGCCCCTGAGGGCATCCCCTCGATTGCGCCATTTACCTTTGACGGAGACCTCGCCGCCGATCCGCAAAAGATCCGTCGTCCCAGATCGATCCTTGACCATCTTGAAGCCGCCGGCTTTTCTCTTCGCGGGAAAACTGCTGGACTGTATTGCCTTTCGGACGCGCCACCCGACGAGAAATACGCGTCAAGAGTCGATATTCTCGTTCCCGAGGGTGTCGCTCATCTTTGGGATGCGGACGGCTATAGCGCACGCGACGTGAGCGCAACAATGGTGCAGCCGGGTCTGGAACTAGCCCTCGTCGACCACTCTCCGATGACTATTGGCCCCATCGATGAAGCCCAAAACTCAAAATCGGTAGTCGTGGAAGTTGCCGGGACGGTGGCACTTCTTGTGGCCAAAGGCTGGAAGATCGGGGAGCGTTCTGAGCAAGGGAACGACGCCTTTCGAGAAGTGGGGAAGGATATAACGGATGTGTACCGCCTACTGCGTGCCTCGAAGATAGACGAACTTCGGACAACTCTTCAAAGCATACTCCTGAACGGTAATCTTCATAGCATCACAAGAACAGGGGCAATGTACTTGTGGCGCTCCTGCAGCCATGATGGTCCAGGGATCGCGCTGTTGCGCGAAATGCTGGGAAAGGGTCCGGAGGTGGACCTCGTGGTCGCGTCCCTAGAAGCCCTCGTTGAAGAATTTCATGAACTGGTCGAATCGTGTCTCAAGGTCCCTTAAGGTAACCTGGATCGTTAGCAACTATTTTCTTCGATCACGCGTCGAATAGCGGGTTCCGCGTTTTTATTGGCTGCCGTTAGCAGTTGTGAACGTGAGGCCTTTAGTTTGCGAAGTGCATCGAAGACTGCGGAGCGCAGGAGCTTGAGATCCGTGCCGTCGTTGCCGGCGTCGACGATCGAGCGCGCTGGCGAGGTCGCCCTAATGCCCCCCACTTTGACGACGTCTTGAGGATCCATGCGCGTGCGGTATGGATCTTGACCTCGTGGGGATGGCGCATACGGCTGCCACGATAGCGCTTCTCTCGAGGTAGTGACGTGTAGCCCGGAGTTATGCCGCGGATAGGTGGAGCGTTGGGGTCGTTTGCAGCTCGCGAACGAACTCCTCGGGAGTGCGGTTGCCGAGCGACTTATGCGGACGGAACTCATTGTAGTC
>Ga0182015_10004057_pt1 | contig 15991 bp, 12 predicted proteins | sample 712P3MmetaG_FD_120478 | JGI IMG/M metagenome (GOLD analysis project Ga0182015, IMG submission 120478) | Permafrost microbial communities from Stordalen Mire, Sweden - 712P3M metaG | ecosystem: Environmental > Terrestrial > Soil > Wetlands > Permafrost | place: Sweden: Stordalen | collected... | reverse complement strand
TCGTCATGATCCTCGGTGTTTTGTTTCTCCCCGAAACTCGCGGCCGGCAACTCGCGGCTTAAGCGCCCCTGGCATTGCCAGCGCTAAAGCGCCTGATCAAAGTCGAGACTCTTCCCGGAGCGCTGAAGCGCTCCTTCCCCCGCATAAATGCGGGGGCTTCCACCACGAATCGCACGGTTCTCCAGTTCTCACGCAGACTCTTAAAGAGGGTGTGTGAGACCACCATTGAGCCACCCCCCATCCCTATACGACAATGGACCATGGCCGATGTACGCATGGACAAGTGGCTCTGGGCCGCCCGTTTCTTCAAAACCCGCGCACTCGCATCACGAGCATGCGAATTAGGCAGGATCAGCTCCAACGAACAACCCGCCAAAAGCGCGCGCCCAGTGCGCATCGGCGACATGCTGCAAATAAAAAATGAAGGCGGAGACTTCCAGATAGAAGTCCTTCTCCTCAGCGACGTCCGCGGGCCCGCATCCACAGCACAAACCCTATACCGCGAGACTGAAGCAAGCCGCGCGTCGCGCCAGCGTCTCGCAGAAGAGCGCAAAGCCATGCCGCGCTTTGAAGCCATCTCCGCCGGCAAACCCTCAAAGCGCAATCGCAGGGTACTCGACCGGCTGAGGGGCCGGGCCTGAATCTAACACGAAGCCCCTAAGGCGGTTCCACGATTGATGTAACCGGCAAAGATGCTTCCGTGGGGCCGTTAATCAAGAAAAGCCCTACCTCGCAAAGGCCCGGCCAGGGCACCGTAATCGTGGAACCGCCCTGAACAAGAAGATTGCGTCGCTGGCAGCAGAGTGTTACCGTTCGCCAAGTCAATAAATAAAACCCGCAGGGATATCCGCATTGGCACAACGCACCATAGCCTCACCCACAGCCGCCGTCTTAGGAGAGATCGGCCTCCCCGCGCCGCTTGCCGATCTGGCCGCACGCACCTGGGATGCCATCATTGTCGGCGCGGGACACAACGGCCTCACCTGCGCCGCCTACCTGGCCCGTGCCGGCAAGCGCGTGCTTGTGCTCGAAAGCCGCACCCGCGTCGGCGGCGCCTGCACCATCGAAGAGCCCTTCCCCGGCGTCCTCATGTCGCCGTGCGCATACCTGGCCGGTCTGCTGCATCCCCTGGTGGTGGAAGAGCTCAACTTGCCCAGCCGCGGCTTCCACTGGACACCCGCCGTCAACGGCCTCTTCGTCCCTTTTCTCGACGGCGCCAGCGTACAGCTCTGGGATGATGACGACGCCTGCGAAGAAGAAATTCGCCGCTTTGCTCCGCGCGATGTAGCTGGCTGGAAAGCAATGACGGCCGTGATTAAACGCCTGCGCGACGCACTACGGCCAGCCGGCGATCGCGATGTATGGATCGGTGACGCACCCTCACAGGGGGAAATCGAAGGCCGCCTCGGCAACGACGAAGAAGCGCGGCACGTCCTCTTCGATTGGTCGATGGCTGAGTTCGTTGAACACTATCTCGACGACGAACGTCTGCAATATGCCTACCTTGGCCAGGGAGTCATCGGCACCAACGCCAGCCCATTCGATCCCGGCACTGCCTCCATCCGCTATCACCATTCCTCGGGGCGGCTCGGTGGCATCCCCGGCATGTGGGGCTACGTGCAAGGCGGCATGGGCATGGTCTCTTTCTATTTCTGCGACGCCGCACGTGAGGCGGGCGCCGTAGTCGCTGCCGGCGTTCCAGTCGCACAAATACTCCCGGGTGAAGGCGTTCTGCTTGAGGGGGGCGAACGTATCGCCGCTCCGGTAGTGATCTCGAATGCCGACCCGGTGGTCACACTCCGCCTGCTCGGCAAATCCGCGAGCCCCGATTTTCGCGCCAAAGTCGAGCAACTGTCGATCGAAGGCTGCACCGTGAAGCTGAATGTTTTATTGCGTCAGCTGCCCGACTTCCTCTCCCGTCCTGGACAAAATCAGCCCCACCACTACGGGCAAATCAACGCGCCGCTCACCCACGCAGAATGGAAAGCCGGCTTCGCCGCCAGCAGCAAGGGAGAACTCCCCGAGCACCTGTGGTGTGAAATCTATTTCCAAAGCGTGCATGATCCGAGCGTGGTTCCCGTGGGCCAACACACCATGAGCGTGTTCGCGCAATACGTACCTCACACGTTCGCCGCCGGATCCTGGGATGACCATCGTGCACGCGTGCGCAAGCTCGCTTTCGATTCCATTGGCCGCTTCTGCTCCAACCTTCCTGATGCCGTAATGGAAGCGCAGGTGATGGGGCCGCCCGACATTGAAGAGAAAGTCGGCCTCACCGGCGGCCACATCTTCCAGGGCGATTGCCTCCCGTCGAATATGTGGAGTCACCGCTTCGCGGCCCGCACCGCCATGCCCGGCATGTATCTCTGTGGAGCGTGTACACACCCTGGGGGCAGCGTCATCGCCATGAACGGCCGCAACGCCGCCATGGCGGTCTTGAAAGACACGCAATAGATCACACAGGACGAGGGTTCGCGGGTGTTAACAAACAAACTGAAACGAGAACTCGGTTTCCGCGATGTCGTTCTCTTTTACCTCGTCAGCGGCCTCAGTCTCCGCTGGATCGCCACTGCCGCCGCGACCGGCCCATCCGCCATCACCGTCTGGGTGTTGGCCTGGTTCGGCTTTTTTCTCCCCCTTGCCGCATGCGTGCTCGAGCTCTCCTCGCGCTACCCGGACGAAGGCGGCCTCTACATCTGGACCCGGGAAGCCTACGGTGATTTCGCAGGTTTCATGGCCGCCTGGGCCTACTGGATGAGCAATCTTCCCTACTTCTCCGCCGTGCTTTATTTCGCCGCCAGCAGTCTGCTTTTCGCCGTGCCGCACGCCCAACACCTCGCCGACACCAACACCTATTTCCTGTTCTTCACCGCGAGCATGCTCGCTCTCATCACGATTCTCAACGTCGTCGGCCTCGGTACCGGCAAGTGGCTCAACAATCTCGGTGCTATGGGTATGGCCCTCCCGATCCTGTTCCTCATCGGGCTCGGCGCTGCATCTTTCGCGCGCTTCGGCTCGGCCACTCATTTCACGCTTGTGGGCGCCATTCCGCACCCCCAGGTCAAAGACCTCGTGTTCTGGTCAACGATCTTTTTTGCGTTTAGCGGTTGTGAATGTGCATCCTTCATGGGCGACGAGATCAAGGACGCACGGCGCACTGTGCCCCCCGCCCTGCTGCTGGCCGGCGTCCTCATCACCATCGCCTACATCGGGGGAACTGTTGCGATGCTGGTCGCCTTGCCCTCCTCGAGTATCAGTGGTCTCAGCGGCTTTATGACCGTGATCGATTTCCTCTGCCATCGGCTGGGGGCCTCGGGCATCGTCGCGCCCATTGCCCTGCTCGTCGCCCTGAGCGGTGTAGGCTCGGCCGCCGCCTATCTCAGTGCGACCGCGAGGCTGCCCTTCGTTGTCGGCATCAACCACTATCTGCCGCCGGTCTTCGCCCGTATCCACCCGCGCTGGCAAACTCCCTATGTAGCGATCATCGTCTACGGTCTCGCCGGCATGCTCTTTGGCGTATTGAGCCAGGCGGGCACCACGGTGAAGGGTGCATATGATCTGCTGGTGGCCATGAGCCTCATTGCCTATTTCATTCCTTACCTTTTCGTCTTCGCATCCATGATTCGCTTGCAGTCGCGGCCTTACGTGCCCGGAACCATCCGCCTGCCAGGAGGGAAATGGGTCGTCATTGTGCTGGCGTGCACCGGCTTCTTCTCCACCTCCTCCGCGATCGTTCTTTCCACGTTCCCGGCAGACGATGAGCAGCACCCCGCACTCGCCTTCGCTAAGATCATCATCATGACCCTCGTATTGCTCGTAACCGGGTTCCTCGTGTATCGCAGAGGCCAACGGTCCATTACTCGCGCCGCCCTGGCCCTCAGTAAGGGGATGAGTTGATGACGCTCTCCATCACGGATGTTCTGGCTCTTTACGATCAGAACGCGCCACTCGAAGAGGCCCACACCATCCCGGCCGCCTGGTATGTGGACGAGCGAATCAAGCGTCTAGAGCACGAACACGTCTTCGGCAACAACTGGATCGCCATCGGGCGAGCCGAACAAGCCAAAACGCCCGGGCAATTCTTCACCTTTGATCTTGACGGCGAACCGCTCATCGTCGTGCGCGGCGCCGACCATCAACTACGCGCCTTCTACAACGTCTGCCGCCACCACGCTGCGGCCGTGGCCAGCGCACCGTGCGGCGTCGCCCAGCATCTACGTTGCCCTTATCATGGCTGGACCTACGGTTTGGATGGTTCGCTCAAAGGAGCGCCGGAGTTTGCCGGCGTATGCAACTTCGACCGCAGTGCCAACGGCCTGGTGCCCGTGCGCATCGCCACCTGGGAGCACTTCGTCTTCGTCAACCTCAACCACGAGGCACCCCCGCTGGAAAGCTTTCTGGGGGATCTGCCGCAACGTGTAGCACCCCTCGCGCTCAACACGCTGAGCTTCTTCGCCCGCAAGACCTATACCTTAGCCTGTAACTGGAAGGTCTACGTAGATAACTACCTTGACGGTGGCTACCACGTGCCGCATCTGCACAAATCGCTCAACAGCGTGCTCGATTACAGCGAATACACCATCGAGAACGCCGAGCACTATTCGCTGCAATCGAGTCCACTCGTGCCCTCGCAAGACCTCTCCGTGGCGCAAACTCGAACGGGGGACCGGGCCTGGTACTACTGGCTCTACCCAAATTTCATGATCAATCTATATGAAGGCGTGATGGATACAAACCTGGTGCTTCCGTTGAATCAGGACACCTGCCAGGTAATCTTCGATTTTTACTTCGCCGACACCACCCCGGAACGGCAGCGATACAACGAGGAAAGCGTGGCCGTCAGTGATCGAGTGCAGGCAGAAGATGTAGACATCTGCGAATCGGTGCAGCGCGGCCTGCACTCTCGGGCCTACGGCGCCGGCCGCCTCTCCGTTCGCCGCGAAGCCGGCGAGCATCTCTTTCACCGTCTTCTGGCCCACGACTTGAAGCGGCTTTAACCGGCAGCCGCTGCAGAAGAAAGCCGGCGCGCAAAAGGACGCAAATCCACCACCGGCGGCTCCCCCAAAGCCTTTTGTGCCAAAGCTTCTCCAACCGCGGCGGAGTGTTTAAAACCATGGCCCGAACATGCGGAGGCGAACCACACCCGCTCCGAGTCGGCGCCATGATCAATAAGAAACCCATGATCCGGAACCACGGTATAAAAACATGTCTCGGTACGCAAGCAGCGGCTGCTCACGCCGCGCAAGGTCACACCGACATATTCGTCGTAGAAACGCAGCGCCTGCTCGGGCGCAACCGCCGCGGGCCCGTCCCCAGCCGCACTGGAGGTAACAAACTGCTCCGTCGCCATTTTCAGGCTCACACCATCCAGGCTGGGAAAACCATAAAACCCCTTCTCCACCTGGGGGGAACTCCACAAAAAGATCGGCATCTGCTCCGCCGAAAATCGAGCGTCTGCCTGCTTGAGAGCGAACCAATAGAGCGTCTGTCGATACACCGCAAAGTGAGCTGGCTCCAGGCCGCAGATCGTCCGCGCCCAATCGGCCATCCACGGCCCCGGCGTCAGCACAACGCTGGCGGAGCTATATCGCGATCGATTCGTCTGCACCCCAACACCGGCGCCATCGGTAATGATCCCGGTGACGATTTCGCCTGTACGCAACGCCGCGCCGTGACCCGCCGCAACCCTTAGCTGAGCAGAGATACATCGTTCCGGCATCAGGTAACCGGCGCCCGGCTCGAGATAGCCCTCGCCGCCAGGCTGCAGCGCAAACTGCGGAAACCGCTCCTGAATCGCGGCAGGGGAAAGAATTTGATGCTCAATCCCAAACCGCCGCGCACAATCGACCGTGCGTTGATAGAAGGCCGCTCCGGCACCCGACGTCTCGGGGCCATCGCGCAGAATCAAGCCGCCGTTCTTGACCAGCAGCCGTTCGCCCGTAGCCTCTTCCAAAGCGCGCCACAGAACGTTCGCCCGCAGAACGAGAGCGACAAACTGGGCTCCCTCCCCAACGGCTTGCCGGGTAATCCGCGTCTCGCCATGACTCGATCCGAATGCATGCGGCGGTTCGAACCGGTCTATACCCAGCACCCGGGAGCCGCGCATCGCCGCCTGGCAAACGGCGGCACTCCCCACGGCGCCCAAACCTACAACAATCACGTCAAAGCTTTCCATCAGTATGGGCGCGCTCTTAGAGCATTTTCACTTCTACTCTGCACAGTCGGGTTCAGGGAAGTGCGGCTTTTCTTGAGGAAAAGCCGCGTCGAGAGCGGTTGCCTTGTATACACCAGAAGTGAAAATGCTGTAGGGGGCGCTACGCACCAATAGCACTGTCCGCAATCACCAGTGCCTGGTCCAGCTGCTCCACCCCAAAATCCAGTTCGTCCTTCTCAATAATCAACGGAGGCGCAATCACAAAATGGCTGATCCAGGCCTGGATCGAAACCCCACGCTTCATCATCTCCCCCGCCACCCGCTCGACCACGGCAACCTTTCCGTCCACCTTATCCTGCTTGGTATTGAAAGGAGTCTTGAGCACCTGGTCCTTCACCATCTCCAGCGCCCAGAACAACCCCAGCCCGCGCACCTCACCGATCGAAGGATGCTTCGCCTTGAGCGCGTGCAGCTTAGGGCCCAGATACTTACCCATCTCGCGGGAACGCTTCACGAGGTCCATCCGCTGCATCTCTTTAATCGCCGCCACAGCAGGAGCGAGCGTCATCGGATGCGCCTCATAGGTGTGCCCATGAGCAAAAAAGTGGTCTTCAAAGTACTCCGCGATCTTGCTCGTGGTCGCGCACAAGCCCAACGGAACATAGGCTGAAGTAATTCCCTTCGCCGTAACCAGAATATCCGGCTTGACCCCCCAGTTATCCATGGCGAACCACTCTCCCGTGCGGCCCCAGCCAGACATCACCTCATCGGCGATCAACAGCACACCGCTACGGTCACAAATCTCGCGCAGCTTGGGCATATACTCCGGCGGCGGAATCAGCACACCATTCGTCCCCACCACCGGCTCAACAATCACCGCCGCCACATCATGCTCATTCTCGATCATGTGCGCCAGGTAATCGGCGCACGCCACACCACACTCCGGATACGTGTGCTTGATCGGGCATTTGTAACAGTTCACTTCGGGCGCGAATAAGAACCCCTGTCCCTTGCCGCCCGGCTCCATTGGCCAGCGGCGCGGGTCGCCGGTCGCGGCGATCGACGCCATGGTCGACCCGTGATACGACCGGTAACGCGCAATGATCTTCGTCTTGCCCGTATACATGCGGGCAATCTTGAAGGCCGCCTCGTTCGCATCGGTGCCGGACGTGGTGAAGAAGAACTTGTTCAGCCCCTCTGGCAGCACCTCGAGCAGAAGACGGCTCAACTCCACCCGCGTATCCGTGGCATACCCAGGCATGATGTATGCCAGTTTGTGCGCCTGTTCTTCAATCGACTTGATCACCGCCTGGTTCTTATGCCCCAGATTGCAACACATCAACTGCGCAGAAAGATCGAGATAGCGCTTGCCGTTCCCATCGGTGAAGTAGCATCCTTCCGCGTCCACGATATGCAGAGGGTTCCAGCTCTTCTGATATTTCCAGGTGCCGTAGTTGAGCTTTTTGGTCCAATCCACCACTTCCTGGCTGGTCATCGCAACATCGGGAGTTGTCACCATCTCGCTCATTCTCTTTTCCCCCTTCACGGTAAGTCATTAGTTACTTTACGCCGGTCCAAGTCCACCCAGGCAGAGATACTTCGTCTGCAGATATTCATCGATGCCGTACATAGAGCCCTCACGGCCATATCCCGATTCCTTAATACCGCCGAACGGCGCAAGTTCGGTCGAAACCGCTCCTTCATTCACGCCCACAATCCCCGCCTGCAGCTGCGCAGAAACGCGCATCACCCGGGCCAGGTCGCGCGCATAGAAATAGGCCGCCAGGCCAAAGGGAGTCGCATTGGCCGCCGCAATCACCTCATCTTCGCCATGGAAACGAAACAGCGGCGCAACCGGCCCAAACGTCTCTTCGCAGGCCACATCCATCGAGGCATCCACATCCGCGAGAATCGTGGGCTGAAAGAAATACCGCCCCAGTGCATGCCGCTTGCCGCCGAGCAAAACCCGCGCGCCGCGAGCCACCGCGTTGGCTACATGGCGCTCCACTTTCTCTATCGCCTTGGCATTAATCAGCGGTCCAATCTCGGCGTCGCCGCCCGCACAACCTACCCGCAGTGCCGCCGTGGCCTTGACCAGCTTTTCGGCAAACGTGTCGTACACCGCATCTGCAACGTAAATGCGGTTGGCGCAGATACAGGTCTGCCCCGCATTGCGGAACTTTGAGGCGATCAGACCCTTGACCGCCGCGTCGAGATCAGCATCGTCAAACACGATAAAGGGAGCATTGCCGCCGAGCTCCAGCGAAAGCCGTTTGAGCGTCGCCGCCGAACCGCGTGCCAAGTGCTTACCGACGGGGGTCGATCCGGTAAAAGATAACTTGCGCACGCGAACATCGTTCAACCACGGATCCACGACTGCCGCGGCGCGCTCACGGGATGCGGGCACCACGTTGATGACGCCCGCCGGAATACCCGCCTCCGCCGCCAGAAACGCCAGCGCCAACGCGGAAAGCGGCGTGTCCTCTGCCGGCTTGGCAATCACCGTACAACCCGCCGCCAGCGCCGGCGCAATCTTCCGCGCCAGCATCGCAAGGGGAAAATTCCAGGGCGTAATCGCCGCTGCCACACCCACCGGCTCCTTGGTCACGAGTATTTTGCGACCGTGTGCAGGCTCGGGGATTACATCCCCATAGACCCGTTTCGCCTCTTCCGCAAACCACTCGATGTAGGCGGCGCCATACGACATCTCGCCGCGGCTCTCGCTCAGCGGCTTGCCCTGTTCGAGTGAGATGAGCCGGGCCAGATCTTCCCCATGCTTGCGAATCACCGCCAGCCAGGCTTGCAAATGCTGTGCCCGTTCTTTCGCCAGCAGCTTACTCCACAGGGAGAAAGCGCGGTGCGCCGCCGCTGCGGCAGCCTCAGCTTCTACTCCGCCGCAATCCGGCAGCGTGGCCAGTACCGTTCCATCCGCGGGATTTTCTACGGTGAAGCTTCGACCATCACTCGATCCTGTTTTCTGGTTATCGATCCAGGCATGGCTCAGGATCAGGTCGCTGCGCTCGAGTTGCAACATGGTCGGGTCTCTCCGGTTACGGCAGCAACCGATGAAAATACAAAAAATGTTCATCGCGCGCGTAGCCGAGTTTCTTGTAGATCTTCTGTGCCGCAACGTTGTCATGGGACGTGGAGAGCGTAAGCCGCTCAGCACCGGTACTACGCGCAAAATCCTCCGCGTAGCGCAGCAGCGCACTCCCAATGCCCAGCCCCCGCGCCGAAAGATCCACATACAGATCTTCCACCAGCCAGATAGGCCGCATGGCCAGGGTATTCGTCGAAGGCATCAGGTGCATAAAACCGATTGCGTTGGGCTCGGCAGAACCTTCATTCCACGCCAGGAAATATCGGCCCAGATTCCGGGTGACGCGTTGGCTGATAAACGCTTCGGCACGCTGCTCTTCCGCCGCCTCCCCGTAGAAAACCCGGTAAGCAACATAGAGCCGCGAAAGCTCCGGCAGGTCGGCGTTCGATGCAGCTTGTATCCGGTACTCCTGGCTCTCCATACACCTGCCACAAATCCGGGTGCCCCATATCTCGCCTGCTTTTGGCGAGATGTGGGAAATTAACGACTCTCGACCGGCAACCCTCAGCGGCGAAACAGGCTGCGAAAAAGAACTACCCTGCTCCCAAATTTGTCATCCCGACCGAAGCGTAGCGAAGTGGAGGGATCTGCGGTGCGCATAATCAATAACCAATCCCAAGGGAAACCGTCCTCAACCTCACTCTAACGCGCAGCGTGAGCCAGCTCGCCCACCTCAGCCGCCACCACGCTCAAACCATCTTCCACCACTTGCAACGCTTCGTCATACTCCTCATCCGTAATCGTGAGCGGCATCAGCAAGCGGATGATATTGTCATACGTCCCTGCGTTCAGCACCAGCACGCCATGATGCAGGCAATGCTGGATCAGCTTTTTCGCGGCCGCTGCGCACGGCGCTCCATGGCCATCGACGAACTCCATCGCCTGCATGGCGCCCACTCCACGAACATCGGCAATAAAAGCATGCTGCCGTTGCCACGCCCCGGCGCGCCGTTGAAACTGCTCGCCCAGCCGGCGGCCGAGGGCCAACAACTGCCCATCGGCAAACTCTTCGATCACCGCCAGCGCAGCGGCACAACTCGCAGGGTTGCCGCCGAACGTGCCCCCCAGGCCGCCAGGCCCGGGAGCATCCATGATCTCCGCCCGGCCCGTAATCGCCGCCAGCGGCATGCCCCCACCCAACGATTTTGCAGTAAGAATCAAATCCGGCTCGATGCCGAAGTGTGTGCTGGCAAAAAGCTCCCCCGTGCGACCGAACCCAGTCTGCACTTCATCCGCGACGAAGACAATCCCACGCTCCCGGCAGATCTTCGCCAGCGCCGGAAGAAATCCGGCAGGTGGCACAACAAACCCGCCTTCGCCCAGTACCGGCTCCACCACGATCGCTGCAATTGACTCCGCCGCAACCACACGGCGAAACGTCTGGTCCAGCATTTCCGCCACTTGCCCTTCCGTCATCGGGCCGCGGGTGGAGAGCCGCGCATTCGCCGCGACGCCAAAAGGAATCCGATAGACATCCGGCAGAAACGGCCCAAAGCCTTCCTTGTAAGGATGGGTCTTGCTGGTAAGTGACAGCCCCATCATGGTGCGGCCGTGAAAGCCATCCTCCGCCGAAAGCACCGCGGGGCGGCCGGTAAAGGCGCGCGCAATCTTGACCGCGTTCTCCACCGCCTCGGCGCCGCTGTTCACCAGAAAGGTCTTTTTGGCAAACTTCCCCGGCGTGAGCTGGTTCAGCTTCTCCGCCAGCGCGACATAACTCTCGTAGCCAGTCACCTGGAAGCACACATGGAGAAAAGCATCGAGCTGCGCGCGCAGCGCAGCCATTACCCGCGGATTGCGGTGGCCGACATTGGCGCAGCCTATGCCGCCGCCCATATCGATCAGGCGATTGCCGTCGACATCCTCCAGCATCGCACCCTCAGCGTGACGAACGAACAGCGGCGTGGAGGCGTAGACCCCGCGCGGAAGAGCTGCCGAACGCCGTGCCATCAAGGCGCGTGAGTTCGGTCCCGGAATTTCTGTCTGCAGGCGAATATTCGACATATCAGTACCACCCAATCGGCGCTTCGTTCAGGTTGATGTACACCTGCTTGGTCTCGAGATACTCGTCAATGCCGTGAACTCCCAGCTCTCTACCGAAACCCGATTGCTTAAACCCACCCCAGGGTGCTTCGACACATGTGGGCTGCATGTGATTCACCCACACAATGCCGGCGCGGATGGCTTTAACCATGCGCAGAGCGCGGAAGATATCGCGCGACCACACAGCGGCGCCCAACCCGAACGACGTGTCATTCGCAATCTTCAGCGCTTCGCGCTCGTCTTCGAACGGGATCACGCACGCTACCGGGCCAAAAATCTCTTCGCGAGCAATCCGCGATGAGTTGTCCACGTCATAAAAAATCGTCGGCTCCACATAGTAGCCGCGGCTCATCGAGGCAGGTCGTCCGCCGCCCAGCGCCAGCTTCGCTTCCGACTTGCCCAGCACCTGGTACGCAGACACGCGATCGTACTGTTCCCGGCTCACCAGCGGACCCATCTTGGTCGAGCGGTCCAGAGGCGGCCCAAGCTTGATGGTCCGCGCCTTCTCCGTCATGGCTTCGACGAACTTTGTATAGATAGATTTCTGCACCAGCACCCGGCTGCCCGCCGAGCAAACTTCCCCCTGGTTGATGAACACGCCGAACAGCGCGCCATCGATCGCCGCTTCAAAATCCGCATCCGCAAAAAAGATATTGGGTGACTTGCCGCCCAGCTCGAGTGTCACTCGCTTAAGCGTATCGGCCGCCGACTTCATGATCAGCTTGCCCACCGAAGCCGAGCCCGTGAACGCGACCTTGTCGACATCAGGATGGGCCACGATGGCCGCCCCGGCTGTTTCCCCCAACCCGGTCACCACGTTGACCACTCCGGAAGGCACGCCACACTCCGCCAGCCAACTGGCCAGCTTCAGCATCGTCAAGGGCGTCTGCTCAGCGGGCTTCAATACGCAGGTGCAGCCTGCGGCCAGCGCGGGCGCCAGCTTCCACGCAGCCATGCCTATGGGGTAGTTCCAGGGGATGATCTGCCCGGCAACGCCCACCGGCTCTTTGAGCGAGAGGCTCAGTGCATTGTCAGGAACAGGATTGACTGCGCCCGAGACCTTGTTGGCCAAGCCGCCATAGTACTCAAAGCAGGTAGCGGCATCCGCGATATCGTATTCCGCTTCGACGATCGGCTTGCCCGAGTTGCGTGACTCCATCTCCGCCAGTTGCGCAGCTTCTTCGCGCAGCTTGGCCGCGATGCGAAACAGTATGCGGCCTCGCTCCTGCGCCGAAGTCTGCGGCCAACCACCCTCGTCGAACGCATAGCGCGCAGCAGCGACCGCGGCGTTGATATCTGCCGCGCTGGCATCGGGAATTTCAGCGATGACTTCTTCGGTCGAAGGGTCATAGACAGGAATGCGTTTGCCGGAAGTACCTTCCGTCCATTCCCCGTTGATGAACATCGGTTCAGAACTAGTCTGCGAGACCGCCATAGTAGATCCTTTCGCCGGCTTACTTATTTACGAGGTCCCAGCTTTAGCTTCCGGTAGTACGGTGGCCCCCAGGTCTCGATTCAACGTCTCGCTTCAACGTCTCGCTGCAACGTCTCACTTTTGAGACCTGGATTTCACTCCTCCACGCGGCTCGACTTCCCGAGCGCTAAACCAACGCTTCCTGGCGAGCCTTGCTTTCCTGCTGTGTCTGGGCCAGAGCGGGAGCGACCTGTTCAAACGCGGAGAGATGCTTATCCACATCCGCCATGGAGTGAGCGACCGAGATCGTCCACTGCTCGTCCCACCAATAAGGCTGTGCCATCACTCCGCGATTCAACATACCGAACCAATAAAGCCGCCAAAGATCCGTATCGACCTTAAGCCACTCGCGGTAGTTACGAATCTTCTTCGGATAAAGCAACATGGCGCCATTGGCTCCGGCGCTCTCTACATACGCTTCGATCCCGGCCCTCTCCACAATCTGCTTGTACCCCGCAACCAGGGCATCGCTCACCTTGGCGATGTGGGCGTAGCCTGCGGGCGTAAGCACTTCCCGCAAAGTCGCCAGCCCCGCGGCCATGACCAGCGGGTTGGTCGCATACGTACCCGCGTGGAAAACTTTCTGCTGCGCGATCGTGTCCATCACCTGCTTGCTCGCAGCAAAAGCAGCCAGCGGAAAACCGCCGCCGATGGACTTGGCCAACGTCACAATGTCGGCCTTGATGTTGAAATACTCGCACGCACCTCCGCGGCCCAGCTTGGCCCCGGTCTTCACTTCGTCAAAAATGAGCAGTGCGCCTTCACGGGTGCAGATCTCGCGCAACCCCTCGAGATACCCGGCCTCCGGCATGCAGATGCCGATGTTCATCATGATGGGCTCAACAATCACCGCGGCAATCTGCTTTGGGTTCTCCGCAAAGAGCCCGGCCACTGCTTGCAGATCGTTGAACTGCGCCACGAGTGTGTTCTTCACCGTATCGGCGGGAACGCCCCCCGACGCCGGTACTTGCGCCGGCCGATCCGGATCGCCTACCAACTCCAGCTTCGGCTTCATGCTCACCAGCACGGAGTCATGAACGCCGTGGTAAGCGCCTTCCATCTTGATGATCTTGTCCCGGCCCGTATACCCGCGCGCGATGCGGATAGCGTGCATCGTCACCTCGGTGCCGCTGCTGCCGAACCGCACCTGCTCGACCGGGAAGCGCTGGGCAATCTCCTCAGCGAGGTCGTACTCCAGCGTATGCGGCATGCCGTACATGGTGCCGGTATGCAGGCGTTCCTGCACTGCGGCCACCACCGCCGGGTGGCAATGCCCGGCCATCAGCGCGCCAAAGCACAGGTTGAAATCGATGTACTCATGGCCATCAAGATCGTGAATATGCGTTCCCATCGCATCTTTCACAAACAGGGGCCAGGGCTCGTAACTGCGGAAGTTACTGGCTACCCCCAGCGGCATGCGGGGTTCGGCCCGTTTGAGCGCGGCGCGCGAACCAGGGGTGCGGGACTCAAAAGTGGAGAGCTCTTTTTGCAGAAGCGGGTACATGGAATTCAATCCTTTGCCCAAAGGGCGGGGTAATAACGAGGGGCAGGTGCCGGTAGGCGCTGCGGTGCGGCCTAGCGTTCGAGCAAAACAGGATTGGGCCGTCGGCACAGCCGGGCTTCGCCCCGGGCATAGCGGAGGAACCACCGCATCCGGCAGAAGGTGCCGGTTACGCGGGGTGGCGTCGCTGCAGGTGCGAACTTCGAGAGGGATGACATTCCGTAGGAGAACCTGCCGCCATTATATGGCCTATGTGTCGCAGGGAAAAGACGTCGCCAGAAGAGAAAGACAAATCTCGTTGGAAGGGTTCGGTTTTAGCCCTTGCCGCAAAACCTCCGGCCTTCTGCCTGGAAAGACAAAATCTGGAAGGAAGGCAGGCTTTCACAGACTGCGCATCCCTCCGTCAAACCCGCTCCATTGGGGTCTCGACGGTACCGTCAAAAAAGAAACGTGCGTAATCAAGCCCTCTTCAGGCATTCTGAAGAAACACCTGGAGCCGCATTTGAAAGCAGCAAAACTCACCCTGGTTTTCGCCGTGGCTGTGCTCACCCTTCTTTCCGGCTGCAAGAAGGCGCCCCCCACCCTGAGCCTGCTGGTGTGGGAGGGTTACGCCGACCCATCCTTCATCCAGGGCTTTGAAGCCCAATGCCACTGCAAAGTAAGCGCGGCCTACATGGGGTCCAGCGATGAACTGGTGGCCAAGTTACGCGGCGGCGCTGCTTCCAACTACGACGTCATATCCCCCTCAAGCGACGTGGCCACCAGCCTCAGCCGCTCTGGCCTGGTCGCACCGCTCGATCTGACCAAGGTCCCGAACTACACCCAGATGTCACCAACCCTCACCCAAAAAACGCTCGTCCGGCAAGACGGCAAGGTCTACGGAGTGCCTCTCACCTGGGGCCCGAATCCTTTACTCTACGTCCCCACGGCCTTCCCCACGGCTCCCGCGACCTGGGCCGAACTTTGGGACCCGAAATTCAAAAACAAACTCTCCTTCTGGGACGATCTCTCCACCGTCTACATGGCCGCGCAGGTCCTCGGCTTCGGCAAACCCGACCCTGCCGCGATCTACCATCTGACCGATCCACAACTGGAACAGGTAAAGCAAAAGCTCATCGCGCTCAAGCCCAACATCCGCAAGCTCTGGACCACGGGTGGCGAGCTCACCAACCTGTTTCAAAACCACGAAGTCATCGCCGCCATGGGCTGGCCGCTGGTGACCAACCAACTGCACAAGAGCGGACTTCCTATCCAGGAAGAAATTCCCGCGGAAGGCACTACCGGCTGGATCGACCACCTCATGATCACCCAGTCCAGCGACAACAAAGACCTCGCTTACCAGTTCCTGAATTACATGATCTCCGCGCAGGTGCAGAAGCAGCTCAGCGATGTTACGGGCTACATTCCGGCCAACCCGCAAGCCGCCGCATTGATGACCCCGGAGCAGCGGCACAGCCTGCACCTGGACGATATCGAGAACTACCAGCGCCAGATCATCTTCTGGCCCGACGTGCCCCGTCGCGCGCGCTACACGGAGATATGGAACGAAGTGAAGGCGGCACAGTGAAAGGCCGCGCGTGAGCACACCCGCCGGCGCCGCCAACAATCCCAATGAGGTCCCTCGCAATGAGGTCACTCGCAATCAGGCCAGCGGCGCGGTGTTTCTGCGCCTGGAGTCGGTAGGCAAACGCTTCGGCGAACACACTGTGCTGGAATCCATTT
>Ga0182015_10004056_pt1 | contig 16001 bp, 16 predicted proteins | sample 712P3MmetaG_FD_120478 | JGI IMG/M metagenome (GOLD analysis project Ga0182015, IMG submission 120478) | Permafrost microbial communities from Stordalen Mire, Sweden - 712P3M metaG | ecosystem: Environmental > Terrestrial > Soil > Wetlands > Permafrost | place: Sweden: Stordalen | collected... | reverse complement strand
GCCTTCGTTGCGGAAATTGCGGTTGATCTCGTAGACACGCTCGAGCCCGCCTACCAGCAGCCGTTTCAGATACAACTCCGGCGCGATGCGCATATACAGATCGACATCCAGCGCATTGTGATGCGTGATGAACGGACGCGCCGTAGCGCCGCCATAGAGGGGTTGCATCATGGGCGTCTCCACCTCTATGAATCCGTGGCTCTCGAGCTGGCGGCGCAGCGAAGCAATGATGCGGCTGCGCGTGAGAAATACCTGGCGCACCTCCGGGTTCGCGATCAGGTCGAGGTAGCGCTGCCGGTAGCGCGTCTCGACGTCCTCCAGGCCGTGCCATTTCTCCGGCATCGACAGCAGCGTCTTGGCCAGGTATTCCAGATGTTCCACGTGTACGCTCAACTCGCCGGTGCGCGTACGAAACAGATAACCCTCCACCCCGATGATGTCACCCAGATCGATCAACTGGTAAACGGCAAAATCGCGTTCGGGGATCGCATCTTTCTTAATGTATATTTGCAGGCGCGCGCCATTCTGCGCCAGGTGCGCGAAGCCTGCCTTGCCCATGCGCCGCAATGTTGCGACGCGTCCGGCGATGCGCACGCATACGGGCACGGCAAGTTCCTCCGCGGTTTTCGCGCCGTACTCGGCCAGGATGTCGGGGATCGTATGAGTGAAATCGAAACGCTGGCCGTAGGGCCGGAAACCCAGCGCTTCGATTTCCCGAATCCGCTCCAGGCGTTGCCGCAATAACTCGTCTTCCAGGGACAAATCGTTCTCCTCGGGGAATTCGGATATTATAGGTCTTCCTTGACCCGATCCATTTCTATTATCATTCCAGCCTACAACGAAGAGAAGCGATTGCCGGCGGCGCTCGCGCAGGTGATCGCATATTTGCGGCGCGGCGACTGGGCTTTCGCCGAGATTCTGGTGGTGGACGACGGATCCACGGATGGCACCGCGGACGTGGCCGGGCGTATGCAGACCGAGTTCCCGGACTTGCGCGTGCTGCGCAATCCGGGCAATCGCGGTAAGGGCTATGCCGTGCGCCACGGGATGCTCGATTGCCGCGGAGAATGGGCGCTGTTCTCCGATGCAGACCTTTCCGCGCCGATCGCGGAACTGGAAAAGCTGTGGCAGGCCGCCGCGCGGGAGGGCGCGCAGGTGGCGGTGGGCTCGCGCGCCCTCGATCGCGCGCTGATCGGCGTGCACCAATCCTGGTTTCGCGAAAATGCCGGCCGGATCTTCAACCTGGTAATGCGCCTGGTAACCGGGTTGCCGTTCCGCGATACGCAATGCGGCTTCAAGCTGTTTGAAGCGCGGGCCGCCCGCGAGATTTTCGGGCGGCAGTTGCTGGACGGCTTCGGTTTCGACGTGGAGGTGCTGTTCATCGGCCGCCAACTGGGCTATCGCGAGATCGAGGTGGCGGTGAAATGGAACGATGTGGCGGGGACCAAGGTCAGTACCTGGCGCGGCGTGGCCGCGTTTCTGGATCCGCTGCTGGTGCGGTGGAACCAGATCAAGGGGCGGTATGCGTGAGAAGCTTGTGGCGCACGCTTTAGCGTGCTGCTGTCGGCTTCAGCCGACAGACGGCGAACTGAAGTTCGCCGCAGCACGCTAAAGCGTGCGCCACAGCGGTGGTACAGTGTCTCTAAGGAGGGATGCATGGCTCAGTTTACCCGACGTGACTTTATCAAAACCGGCGTGGGCGCCTCGGTGCTCTCAACCGCCGGCGGTACGCTGCTGGCCGAGGCGCCACCGAAGCGCCTGGCCACCGACTGGGTGACGCTCGGCAAATCTAATGTAAAGGTTACCCGTCTGGCGTTCGGCACGGGTACCACCAGCGGCCGCGCGCAACGCGCCCTCGGGCAGGAGGGCTTTACCCGCCTGGTCCGCTACGCTTACGATCGGGGCATCCGTTTCTTCGAAACCGCCGAGAGCTATCATGGCATGCCGGAGATGCTGGCCGTCGCACTGAAGGGCCTGCCGCGCGATAGCTACCGCCTCATGACCAAATACAGCACGCCCGCATCCGGCGATCCGGCGCCCAAAATCGATCAGTTCCGGCAGCAGCTGAATACGGAATACATCGATATCCTGCTGCTGCACTGCTTGCGCCCGCCCACCTGGGCCACCGATTACGCCAGCCTGCAGGACGGTTTTTCACTGGCGCAGCAGAAGGGCGCCATCGCGTCTCACGGCGCATCCATCCACGGGCTGCCGGCGCTGCGCACCATCCCGGGCAACCAGTGGCTGCAGATCGCCATGATCCGCATGAACCATAACGGCACTCGCATGGACACGCCCGACATGCGCGACGTGGATCAGTTGGGTAATGTCGAAGAAGTGGTGGCGCACACGCGCAAGGTTCACCAGCAGGGCATGGGCGTCATCAGCATGAAGCTGGTCGGGGAAGGCCGCTTCACGAAGGCGGAGGATCGCGATGCTTCCATGAAGTTCGCCATGAACCTCGGTTGCGTCGATGCGGTGACCATCGGCTTCACGGAAACCGCCCAGGTCGACGAAACCATCGACCGCATGAACCGCGTAATGAACGTCTGAACCCTAGCGCAGTACCTTGACCGCCGCCGGCTGCAGTTGGTAGCCATCGCTTTTGGCGTCTTCCACCGCCAGCGAGATCAGTTCGGCATCGTCCGTGTCCCGGCCCGAATCCGGATGCCCGTACTTGATCACTTCCGCCCCGATGTGCAGATGCACCGTCCAACCCTTGTGCTTCTTGTCTTCCTGCCAAACTACCTCCGCGCTCTGTGCCGGAGCCAGTTGCGCTGACATCATATGTGCGTCGCCTCCCGACAGTTTGAAAAGTAGCAAACTAAGGAGAGTGAGTCAATCCCCCGGTATGCGAACAATCGACACGAGCGACCGTTCGTTGCTCGTGGTGTTCGACGACCGGATCTCGCTCCCGGCCCATCGCGACGTGCTGCGCCTGACGCCTCTGTTGCGATCCGTGCCCGGCGTAACCAACGTCCATCCCGCCTACGCTTCGATCCTGATCGATTTCGACCCACGGAAGATCCGTCACCGGGATGTAGAACGCGCCGCGGCGGAACTCTTCGCGCAGGCGGTGTCGGCGCCCTTCCCCGAGCCGCGCCATTTGGAGATTCCGGTAGCGTATGGCGGTGAATACGGGCCGGATCTGGTCGCGGTCGCGGAGTTGACCGGGCACACGCCCGATGACGTCGTCGCTATTCATTCCGGCGCCGAATATCTGGTATATTTCCTGGGCTTCTTACCCGGATTTCCGTATCTTGGCGGATTGACGGAATCCATCGCCGTGCCGCGTCTGGAGACGCCCCGCCAGCGCGTACCGGCCGGCAGTGTGGCCATCGGCGGATCGCAGACCGGCGTCTATCCCATGGCGTCCCCAGGCGGATGGCGCATTATCGGGCGCACGCCCCTGCGTCTATTCGATCCTGCCGCCGATCCGCCGGCGCTACTGCGCATGGGTGATCATGTTAGATTCGTGCCGGCCCGCCAGGCCGCAAAGGGCGCCCTCTGAACCATATTCAGGTGATTTCGCCTGGTCTCGCGACCACTGTGCAGGATCTCGGACGGCCGGGCTACGCGCACCTGGGCATCTCGGCCTCGGGCGCGGCGGATGCCCTCTCCTTGCGCGCGGGCAACCTGATCGTGGGGAATCCGGAAGGCGCGGCGGCGCTCGAAGTGACGCTGGCCGGTGGCACCTTCGAGTTCGAGAAGCGTGCGCTGGTCGCGCTTACCGGGGCGGATTTCGAAGCCAGCATTCCGCTGTGGACCCGCGTGTGGCTAAGGCCGGGTGAGCAGGTGCGCTGCGGGCAAGCGCGATCCGGAGCGCGCTGCTATCTGTGCGTGAATGGCGGAATCGAAGTCCCGCGAGTGCTGGGCAGCATGTCCACTCACCTGCTGACCGGCCTAGGAGGACTGGAAGGTAGGGCATTGAAAAGAGGCGACGTGTTGGCGATAGGTCCGACTCTCCGCACACTCACCACCCACCCGCCACCACCCACCACCCACCGAGTTCAAGGCGCGCCCCTGCGCGTCACCGCTCACGCCAGCGCCTACCCTCTCACCGACTCCGCCTGGGAAGTGAAGGAAGACTCCGACCGTATGGGACTCCGCCTGCGCGGTCCAACGCTCGACCGCCGCACCGGCCACATGCTCACCGAGGGCGTACCGTTGGGCGCCATCCAGGTTCCGCCGGACGGCCAGCCCATTATCCTATTCGTAGAGCACCAAACCACCGGCGGGTACCCCAAAATCGCCAACGTTATTTCCGCCGATTTCCACGCGTTGGGCCAACTTCGCCCACGCGACCGCATACGCTTCGAGCAGATCTCGATCGACGCCGCGCTCACACTCCTTGCGGCGCAGGAGGACTGGCTCCATTCCCTGGCATAGCTCCACCACGCTAAATCGACCGGGGCGTCTGCCTGTGGTACATTCCAGGAATGAGAGTCCTTGTCCTCACATTGCTGGCAGCCGCGGCCGCCTTTGCCCAGAAGGTCTCGGTGGAATTCGACCCGGCCGCCCCGTTCCCCAAGTACCATACCTTCGCCATTCGCGAGGGCATCTTCAACAGCCGCAACCCGCGCCTTAACGGCGAACTGGTGAAGAAGCGCATTGAAGCCGACATCGCGACCGACCTTTCCGCCCGAGGCCTGGTTATGGTCAACGGACCCGGCCCTGCCGACCTCAATATCCGATATACATTCGGTGCCCAGCGCGGGGTCAGACCCGAAGCTTATCCCGCCGGATGGCGCGGCTGGGGCACCATTGTGGTGCGCGAACCGTTCGCGGAGGGCACCCTGGTCATCGATATGCGCGACCCAACCAACCATTCGCTGGTCTGGCGCGCCATTTCGTCGGTGGAAAAGAGCGACGCGCAGAAGGTGGAGGGCAAGATCGACGACATGGTGAAGAAGGCGCTGAAGAAATACCCGCCGAAGCCATAGCGCGCGCCGCGCATCCGCATTTACGAGCCTTACCCGGCGTCGGTTGTAGCCCCCAAGAATTCGGGTTAGGCTAACGGTAGTGCACAAACTGCCATCGCTATTCCTCGCCATCTGCCTGGCTGGCGCGGCGCAGAGTCCCTCCGCCACCGCCTGGCGATTCGCGGTTTCGGGCGACTCGCGCAATTGCGGCGATATCGTCATGCCTGCCATTGCCGCCAGCGTGCTGCGGACGGACGCCAAATTTTATTGGCACTTAGGCGATTTCCGCGCCATCTACGATTTCGATGAAGACATGGCGCCCCCCGCGCAGCTGCATTTACAGTATCCCCACCTCAATATCATTTCCTACCTGAAAAATGCGTGGCCGGACTTCATCGACCACCAACTGCGGCCGTTCGACTCCCTGGAGATCTTTCTGGGCATCGGCAATCACGAGATGATTTACCCGCAAACCCGCGCCGCCTACCGCGTGCAGTTTGAGACCTATCTGAACAGCCCGCGCCTGCGCGCCCAGCGCGATGCCGACCATGACACCGGCGGTTTCCGGACTTACTATCATTGGGTCATGAACGGCACCGTCGACTTCATCTCGCTCGATAACGCCTCGGACAATGCCTTCGATCCGGAACAGATGGCCTGGGTCCGTAAGCGGCTCGCGGAAGATCGTCAGTCGAGGACCATCGGCACGATAGTCGTGGGCATGCACGAAGCTCTGCCGGGCAGCCAGGGAATGAGTCACAGCATGTGCGATGCGCCTGCCGGCATATCGAGCGGCCGCGAAGTTTACAACATATTGTGGGAATTGCGCGCCGGCGGCAAGAAGGTCTACGTGCTTGCCAGTCACTCCCACTTCATCATGGACAACGTTTACGATACGCCTTACTGGAAAGGCCGCGTGCTGCCCGGATGGATCGTGGGCACGGCCGGGGCCGTCCGCTACCGGTTGCCTCCGGGACAGAACGGCTCGACGATCGCGCGCACTGATGTTTACGGATATCTGCTCGCCACCGTATCGCCGGATGGCTCGATTCGATTTGATTACCGCGAAATTGCGCTTAATGACTTGCGCCTGGCCAACGCCGGTAAGACGCCCGATTCGCTGGTCGAATGGTGCTACTCCGAAAACCAGGACCAGACCATACCGGCGCCGAACGCCTGCGGGGCCGGCACGTTGTCCGGCGCCTTGCCACCCGCTAATTGGCCCCCGGCTTCTCCACGTGCTCGATGACCAGCATTTCGCCGCGATCTTGTGCGCCTCCAACTTCAGCCCAAGCTGCTCCTGAATCGCGTGGAACACCGCCGCGCCTTCCGCGTTCGGCGGCGGCGCCTCGCCTCCGCTGCTGGGCTGGCTCTCGTCAGGACACCCACTCGAGTTGGTAATCGTATCGCTTCAGGCATTGTTTTGGCTTTCGCTCGCCAAGGCGTTCACGCACAGCAACCTGGCGCGCAACATGCGGCCTTGGCCGGTTTCACCGCGCGGATGAACGCGCTCAGAAACTTGCCTTCCACCGCGGGGGCCATGGCGTCCACATCGATGCCCTGCCCGCTCAAAAATGCCCGCGCGTCCTCGATGTGGTAAACGCGCGTCGGTACAATGTCGATATCTTCGAAGCCGGCCTTGGCGAGCTTTTCGACGTAACTGTAATCCTCAAGCGCACCGGCGATGCAGCCGACCCAGAGCAATATATTTTGCCGGAGTTCGGCGGGCACTTCTCCGCGCGTGACCACATCGGAAACCCCTAACCGGCCGCCCGGTTTCAAAACGCGAAACGCCTCGCGCAACACGCGGTCTTTGTCGGCCGACAGGTTGATGACGCAATTGCTGATGATCACGTCGACGGAGTTATCCGGCAAGGGGATATTCTCGATTTCACCTTTCAGAAATTCCGCGTTCTCTACGCCGGCCTTGCGCTGAAACGCGCGGGCCAGCGCGAGCATTTCATCGGTCATGTCGATTCCGTAGGCTTTCCCGGCGGGGCCGACACGCCGGGCCGAGAGCAGCACGTCGAGACCGCCGCCCGAGCCCAGATCAAGCACCGTTTCTCCCGGATGGAGTTGCGCCAGCGCGGTGGGATTGCCGCAGCCGAGTGAAGCCAGGACGGCCTCCGGCGGCAGTTCGCCGGTTTGCGCGGCGTCGTACAGGTTCGAAGTAATCGGGTCGCAGCAGCCATCCAGCGCCGCCGACGCACCGCAGCAGGAGCTTCCGCCAGTCTTGACGCGTAATGCAGCCCGGCCGTATTTCTCTCGTACTTGTTCTTTCAATTCCATGTGGATTCTTCCTTTCCTGATTTCGGGTGATGGTATTTCTCAACGAACTCCTTCCTCGTTCCCGGCGGTATGGATCGACTACCTGGGTCCGCGCCGATGAGATGTCGATGCCTACTTCCCACATCGCAGTTACCGCGGCCAATTCATCGCCGGCCAGTTCGCGCAAAAACGCCTCCGCCATCTGGGTGCGGCAGGAGTTCTCAGTGCAAAGAAACAGTACCTTCGGTTTAATCGCCATACTCCGCCCTCCCCTTACCTGCATATCTTTGTGATATTGGCCGGCTTGATGGCCTTGTTGCGGGTGCAACAATCCGCGTAAAGGAACCCGAGCAGCTCTTCCAGCGCTGAGATATTGGCCATATATCGCAGAAAGGTGCTTTCGCGGCGCACGGCGATGAGATCCTCATTCTTGAGCTTTTCCAGGTGATGCGACAAAGTGGAGGCCGCAATGCCCAACTCGCTCTGAATTTCCGCGACCACCATGCCTTCGGGGTGAGCGGACAGCAGCGCCCGCAAAATCCGCAAACGCGGCTCGGCCCCGAGTGCGGCAAACATATCGGCGTAGGTGGCTGTCCGGTCGGCGCCGGCCGAATCCCTTCAGCCGCGATGCTTCCATAGTTCTATTATATTGGAAATCATGAAATAGTCAAGAGGCCGTCGCTGGATGGCGGGTCTGGAGACCCGCCGCAGGACTGGAGTCCTGACCCCACACGGGGCTTGCTTCCATGCGGGCGTTGGTGATACTCTGTTGTCAGTTACTGATAGGAGAGACCTTGAGTAAACCGACGGACCTGGTGCAAGGCACGCTCGATCTGCTCATTTTGAAGACCATCGGGCTGGAGCCGATGCACGGCTGGGCCATCGCGCAGCGCATCCGGCAAATGTCCGGAGAAGTGCTGCAGGTAGGCCAAAGCGCCCTTTACCCATCCCTTCACAAGCTGGAACAGAATGGCTGGATCAGCTCCAAGTGGGCGCTGAGCGAGAACAATCGCCGCGCCAAGTATTACACGCTGACGAAGGCCGGGCGTAAGGCGCTGGCGCTAGAAGCGGCGCAATGGGAAAGGCTGTCGGATGCCATATCGCTGATTGTACGGACCCTCTGACAGGCAAAACGCTATGCGCTGGATCAACATATTTCGGCTGCGTTTGCGGGCGCTGCTGTTTCGGAACCGGATGGAGCAGGAACTCGACGAAGAACTGCGCTACCACCTGGAGCGCGAGGCGACGGAAGGCGCAGGGCTGTCGTCGAGCGTGGATGTCGAGCAAAGGAAAGAGGAGTGCCGGGATATGCGAGGTGTAAACATCATCGACCATACCGTTCAGGATTTCCGCTATGCGTTGCGGCAATTGCGGAAAAGTCCGGGATTTGCCTGCGTCTCTATTTTCACGCTGGCACTTGGCGTCTGCGCCGCGCTGGCGATCTTCGGCCTGGTGGATGCAGCTTTAATCAAGCCGCTGCCGTATCGCGATGCGGCGCGCCTGGTGAGCGTTTTTGAAGCGGATGCGTCTACCGCACGCGGCAATATGTCCCTGCTGAACTACCGCGACTGGAAGAATCTGAGTACAGTGTTCAGCGGGATGGATGCATATGGCGGAGGCGGCGGCTGGAGTTTCACATTGAGCGACGGCGCGGGCACTCACCATGTTCCGGGCTTGCACGTGACGGCAGGTTTCTTTCACACACTGGGTGTGATTCCCATGCTGGGACGGGATTTCCGTTCCGGCGAAGACTCGGTCGCGGCGGCGGAGACGGTTCTGCTTAGTTATGCGACCTGGCAGGCGCGCTACGGCGGAAATCGGGACGTGCTGGGACAAACGGTCACGCTGGACGGCGTGCCGCATGTGGTGATCGGCGTTCTGCCGCGTGGTTTCCATTTTGCCCCGGCTGGCAGGGCGGAGTTTTGGGCCACGCTGCGGGAAGCGCGCGGCTGCGAGCAGAACCGGGGCTGCAGCAGCGTGTACAGCATCGCGCGGTTGAAGGATGGCGTCTCGACCGCAACCGCCTTGGCCGAAATGAAATCGATCGCGCATCAGGTGGAGCGAGAATATCCCAACACCAATCGGGATCAGAGCGCCAACGTGGTGCCGCTGCGGGAAGTGATTAGCGGCGATATTCGCCCGATCCTGCTGATGCTGATGAGCGGCGCGGGCCTGCTCTTGCTGATCGCCTGCATCAATGTGTCGAGCCTGCTGTTATCCCGCTCCGATAACCGCCGAAGGGAAGTTGCGGTACGCAACGCACTGGGCGCGTCGTCCTCCAGGCTGTTCCGGCAATTCGCCACGGAAGCGCTGGTGCTGGCCATGACGGGCTCCCTCCTGGGACTGCTGCTGGCCGGGTGGGGCATGCGGTTCCTGTTACATCTGATTCCGGCGGACATGTTGGGAAGCATGCCTTACCTGGACGGGCTCGGCTTGAATGCCCGCGTGGCGGGGATGGCATTCGCCGTCGCGCTGATGGCATCGGCACTGTTCGCGCTGACGCCGCTGGTGCGCATTCGCTTGCCGCAGATGATCGAAGGCTTGAAGGGAGGCAGCCGCGGTTCGGCGGGAACCACCTGGCGGCGATTTGGCGCCAATCTGGTGGCGGTGGAGTTGGCGCTGACCGTGGTGCTGCTGGTGAGTGCCGGGCTGCTGGGCAAGAGCCTGTATCGCCTGCTCGAAGTAAACATCGGATTTCGCGCCGATCACCTGGCTACGTTCCTGGTGGAACCGCCGCCCGGAAATTGGGATGAGGAGCAGTTCGCACAATTTAAGCGGCAGGTAGTGGACGCTGTTTCGTATTTGCCCGGTGTTGAGTCCGTAGGTGCCTCGGATCAGCTTCCTATAGGCTACGGCTATAGCGACGCTGAATTCCAGGTGGTGGGCCGGCCTTACCATGGTGAGCACAACGACGCGAATAACAGGCGCGTAAGTTCGGGTTACTTCACGGCGCTGGGGGCGCGCTTGCTGCGCGGCCATTATTTTACGCCCGCGGAGGAGGCTTCCAAGCGGCTGGTGGTAATTATTAATCAGACGCTGGCCAACCGGTATTTTCCCGGTGAAGACCCGGTCGGGAAACAGATTTTCTATAGCGCCGATCCGCAGCATCCCATGCAAATTGTGGGAGTGGTGGCGGACATCAAAGAGGGCACACTCGAGGCGCCGGCCTTGGCGGCGTTCTACGTGCCTTTCGACCAAAGCCCGAACGACCGCTTTTGTGTCGTGGTGCGCACCGTGCATAGCGAGCAGGCGCTGTTTGCTGGGTTGAGCGGCGCGATCCATCGCGTTGACCCGGCCATCTCTATCTCCTACCTTTCGACGATGACTGAAATGCTGAACCAATCGCCCACGGCTTACCTGCATCGCTCGTCGGCCTGGCTGGCGGGGAGCTTCGCGATTGTCGCATTGTTGCTCGGCGTAGTCGGGCTATATGGAGTCGTGGCGTACTCGGTGAGCCGCAGAACCCGCGAGATCGGAGTGCGCATTTCGCTGGGCGCCGAACCGAAATCGATCTATAGGATGATACTGGGTGAGGCCATCCGGCTGGCGGTGGTAGGCACGGCCCTGGGGATCATAGGTGCCGTGGGCGCGACGTCGTTGATGCGGCGACTGCTGTTCGGCGTGCGGACGTGGGATGTATCGGTGCTGGGTGCGGTAGCCGCTGTGCTGGCAATTTCGGCTTTACTGGCCAGTTATATTCCGGCTCGGCGGGCAGCGTCGGTAAACCCGATGGAAGCGCTGCGTTCGGAATAGAATCGCCTGCGTTAAGGCACCACCCGGAAGAGCCTGTTACTCGAGAGCGTGCCGCCGGGTGTGACCACCAGGACTTTGCCGCTGCTCGCGCCAGAGGGGACTGTGGCGATGATTTCCGTAGCCGAGACCAGTTCGAACGCAGCCGCAACGCCATTGAAGCCGACGTTCGTCGCACCGCTCAGATCGGTCCCCAGAATTCTGACAGTTGCTCCCGCCTGTGCCATGGTAGCTAGCCCACGCGTATAGCGACCTCGCGGCAAGAGTCAAGTGAACGTCGAGAGGGCTATTCGGCCTGTTCGCGGCCACATCATGAACCGGCAGTCGCGGCCTTCGCTTGTTCCCGCAGTGCCGCGATCCGGTTCTGCAACGTCCGCAGGCTTATCCCCAACATCTCTGCGGCCAGTTTGCGATTGCCGCGCACGTGTTCGAGCGTGAGTTGGATGTAAGCCGCCTCGAGTTTCATGAGTGGCTGGCCTGGCTGGAGCACGACCGGGCCATCATGGGCGATTGGGGCCTCTGCGTATGGGTCGGGGCTTCCACCGAGCGCAGGAGATGGCAGGTCTGTCAGGCGGATCAAACCCTGGCCTGCCATGATGGTGGCTCGCTCCAGAACATTGCGCAACTCTCGCACATTACCAGGCCAATCGTATCGATGAAAAAGATCCAGCACCTCGGTCGTGACCCCGGTGATGCGCGTCCCGTATTTCTTGTTCAGATTCTGCAGCACCACATCGGCGATCGGCGGGATATCTTCCTTATGTTCACGCAGCGGGGGAATTACAATCTGGAATACGCTCAACCGGTAGTAAAGTTCTTCGCGCAAATGTGTTCCGAGTTCCTGACTCGTCGCGGCCAGTACCCGCGCAAATCATCGAGAACGCGCAGAAGTTTCGGCTGCGTGGACTGCGGCATCTCGCCGATTTCATCGAGAAACAAAGTGCCCCCATGGGCCTGCTCAAAGCAACCGGCCGAACGCTCCATGGAGCCCGTAAAGGCCCCTCTCTCATGGCCGAACAACTCGCTCTCGACCAGAGTATCGGGTAAAGCCGCTGCATTGATCGCTACGAAAGGACCATTACTGCGGGGGCTGCACTTATGGATCTCTCGTGCAACCAACTCCTTCCCAGTGCCGCTCTCTCCGCGGATCAATACCGGCGCTGACGTGGGCGCCACCTGTCTGATGAGCGAGAAGATCTCCTGCATCGCCCGGGACGTTCCGGCCATGTCCCCGAGGACTCCGTGACGGCTCAAGTCACGTTCAAGTTCGTCGGTCCTCTGTAGACTTCTCTTGTAGCGAATGGCGCGTTCCAGAAGGATTTTGAAGGCGCTCGGTTCCACCGGCTTCTCCAGATACCAGAATGCCTTAAGGTCGTGGACGGCGGAAAGCGCCTTTTCCATGCTGCCGAAGCCGGTCAGCGCAATCGCCGGAGTGAGGTCCCCGCGTTCCTTCAGGTGCCGGAGCAGTTCAAAGCCGTCCATGCGCGGCATAACCAAATCCGCCACGATGACGTCGGCGTTGAAGGCTGTGAGCCGTTCCAGCGCTTCCTGCCCGTCGGCCGCACTCTGGGTGTCGAAGTCACGCGCGGAGAGCATGGCCGACAAGGCGCGGCGCTGCCGCTCGTCGTCGTCGACGATGAGTACCCGGCCCGAAAGCGCAGATTGTCGGGGCATGACGAAGCCTACCCTGGATTCCTGGAATTCACAGGTACCGATGGAGAAGGCCAAAGCTGGAATTCGCTGTAGGCGGCAACGATTCTCTCGACCAATACCGCGCCGAAATCCTCCAACAGTTGGATGAACGTCTTAGTCCGCCCTGGCGCGCGCAGGCGGGGAAGTGCTACCAGCAGATTGGGATCTTCGAGCGTTTCAGCCGCCTTCTCCACGGCGACGATCGGAACGCTGGCATAGCCAAAGACACCATCGGAGTTCCACGCGCCCATTTGCCGCACAGTCGGTCCGAATCGCGTTTCGAGACGCTGTAGTTCGTCGTCCGTCAAAACAATCGCTTCCATTTTGTTCTCTCCATGAGAGCTATGTTCCAGTTGCAGCTATATATTCGGTTCCATTTGCGGACTTCCTTTGTGCAGTGCGGTTGATATGGACGTGGTGACGATCCTGCCAATGTTGCCAGGCCACACCGATAATTCGGATCACTTCGTCCGCGTCAAACGGCTTCGCCAGCACGTCCCATGCTCCCAGATTCAGGGCTTCCGCCCATAACCGTTCGTCTGCCAGACGGGAAGTCACGATTAGGAGAGGGGGATCGGGAAGAAGCGAGATGCGGTCCAACATCTCCCCCCACGTACCCGGCGTGATATCGCAATCGCAAATCACGATCGGAATGGGTGTTTCCCGCAACACGGAAAGGGCCGAAGCAATTGTGGAACTCGGGCTAACGGTCCAGTTGGATTTGAAGATGCGCTCCAGAGAAGCGCAGTCTTCATCGTTGAGGCTGACGGATAGAACAACATTGGAAGGGGTCTCACGCCGGTACGGCATCTGTATGCCGTCCCATCCTTTGGTTTGCGATCGGCTCTCTGCCACGTTCCCTCCAATCACCGCTACAAGCCCGCGTAAGCGGGGCACTAGGAAAAAGCGCAGCAAACGGGGCTGGTAATTGACCGCATGCGTCGGTACTCCCGCACGCCCTGCCTCATGGTTTCACGCACCATGACCTCGCCGCACTTCACGCGGCAGTACCTTGGAGATCGGAAATCGGCGATCAGCAAGGCGTCGCCGCCGCCTCGGATTTGAACTCATCGGGTATCTTACTCTTTAATGGTAAAACTGTGTTGGGGCGAATGGAACTAGGAGGGTGCCTAGGGAGGTTAGGCTCGGCTCAACCGCCCTGCAAATGAAATTTGTACCCTGCACGGGCCGCTGTGACCGGCTTCCAGTCAACAGGGGCTGCGCGATTACGGAATACCAATGGAAGCATCATCTCCCACACCGCCCGCGGAATGCGTCACCTTCGATGCCGCCAAAGTGCTCACTTCCAATCCTCACTTCCAGCCCTCAGGCGCGTCGGCGCTGCTGGCATACTGCGCGCTGGGCCCGCAGCCAGTCCTCCTGTGGCGATCCGTTTTGAAAACCTCGCGCGAGCCACAGCTTATATGCCAATGCAGCTATTTCCCGCTGCTCGGCCGACGCGATGTTGCGCGGCGATAATCTATCGCAGACCCTTGTGGTCTCGCGCATAACTTTTGCCATGAAAGTCCCCCCGCTAGCTGACGAAGCCACGTCCAACAGCCAGCCATTCCAGTTTCTCCGAATCGCCTACCCAGCGAGGCGAGCGAACCGCACGTACGGTTTCTAATTAATCGTCATTTTTTGATCATAAGGCTTGGGCGTGCAATCGTGGAACTAGGAGAGTGCCTAGCTTGGCTCGGCGCACCCGCCTCTGCAAGTGAAATCGATTACCCTGCTCGGCTGCTATGAGAGAAAATGGTCGCACGCCCCCGCCGAGCGGCGGCCTTGCACCACTGGGTGCGTTTCCCAAGGAGGAAAATGAAGATTATGGCGCGCAAGAGTTCGGCGCGACCCGGAAAGAAAACTCGGCCGCAGGCGAAGGGATCGCCTGACGTGATGCCTCGACCGAAGCCCGGCCCGAAGGTCGAACTGAAGGGCACCTCCCACCCGGCTGAACTCTCCCTCCCCGAAAAAATTCAGCCCATCGTAGGCGTGGGGGCGTCGGCGGGAGGCTTCGAGGCGTTTAAACAGCTCCTCACAGCTTTGCCTTCGGATACGGGCTTGGCGTTGGTATTGGTGCAACATCTCGATCCCGGACACGAGAGCCTGCTGGCCAAGCTGCTCTCCAAGGCCACCGCGATGCCCGTCGCGGAAGTGGAAGAGGGCATGCCGGTGGAAGCGAATCATGTCTACGTCATTCCCCCGAACAAGACTATGGGGATCCGGAACGGAACGCTCCACCTGATGGCCCGCGGGGAGCCGGCGGCCAAGCACCTGCCCATCGATTATTTTCTGGGCTCGCTGGCCGAAGACCGGGGCAATCGGGCGATTGGCGTGATTCTCTCCGGGACCGCCTCCGACGGAACCATGGGGCTGAAAGCCATTAAAACCGAAGGAGGCATCACCTTCGCCCAAGACATCAAAAGCGCGAAGTACGACGGCATGCCGCGCAGCGCCATCGCCGCCGGGTGCGTGGATTTCGTCCTGCCGCCGGAGGCCATCGCCAGCGAACTGGCGCGCATTGGCCGGCATCCCTATCTGGATTTGGAACCGCCGGCGCGGGCCCAGGAGCCGCCTGACGGTAGTGACGACGAACTGCACAAGATCTTCATGGTCCTCCAGAAGGCGACCGGAGTGAATTTCACTTATTACAAGTACAGCACCATCAAGCGGCGGATCGCCCGCCGGATGCTCCTGCACAAACTGGAAAGTTCAAAGCAGTATCTGCGATTCCTTCACGAGAACCCTGCCGAGCCGGCGGCCTTATGCGAAGATATCCTCATTCACGTGACAGGCTTCTTCCGGGAGCCGGAAGCGTTCCAGGCGCTCGCGCAACGGATCTTCCCCAAAATTCTCGACACCAAGCCGCCTGGCGATTCGATTCGCATCTGGGTCCCTGGCTGTTCCACAGGAGAAGAGACGTACTCCATCGCCATGGTCCTGCTGGAATGCCTGGGCGACCGTGTCACCAGCATGCCGATTCAGATCTTCGGTACCGATATCAGCGCCGTGGCGATCGAGAAAGCGCGCGCGGGCGTGTACAGCGAGAGCAGCCTCGGCGAAATCTCCCCGGAGCGCCTGCGGCGCTTCTTCGTCAAAGTGGTGGGCGGCTTCCAGATCGTGAAATCGTTGCGCGAGATGTGTGTGTTCGCGCGGCAGGACCTCGCCCAGGACCCTCCGTTCTCGCGGTTGGACCTGATCAGTTGCCGCAACGTGCTCATCTACATGGGGCCCGTGCTCCAGAAGAAGGTCATGGCCATCTTCCACTACGCTCTCAAGCCCACCGGGTTCCTGATGCAGGGGAAGTCGGAATCGATCAGCGGCTTCGCGGACCTCTTCACGGTGGTCGACCGGGAGCACAAGATCTGT
>Ga0182015_10004055_pt1 | contig 16004 bp, 20 predicted proteins | sample 712P3MmetaG_FD_120478 | JGI IMG/M metagenome (GOLD analysis project Ga0182015, IMG submission 120478) | Permafrost microbial communities from Stordalen Mire, Sweden - 712P3M metaG | ecosystem: Environmental > Terrestrial > Soil > Wetlands > Permafrost | place: Sweden: Stordalen | collected... | reverse complement strand
GGCAGTGCTGCGCTGGGCGCAGAACATCCGCGACCGCGTCGCCGGATTCCGCGTCGCACAGCTCTTACCCGGCATCGGACCAGGTTCGGCGGCTCGTCTGCTCGACCGGATGGCCGAATGCACCAATCCAATTGACGCTCTCAATGGATTCAGACCTCCGCCGGCGACCGCCGAGCACTGGCAGGAATTCGAAGCGACGATTGGCATGCTGCGCCGGAATTCGGCGGGCTGGCCGGCCGAGCTCGATCTCGTCTGTCGCTGGTATCGGCCGCATCTCGAACGTATTCACGAGGACGCAGTGCTTCGCGAGGCGGACCTGATGCAACTCACGCAGATCGCTTCCACCTATTCTAGCCGGGAGCGCTTTCTGACCGAGCTGACGCTCGATCCACCGGATGCAACGAGTGACGAAGCGGGCGTACCACTTTTGGACGAGGATTATCTGATCCTTTCAACCATCCATTCGGCCAAGGGACAGGAGTGGACGTCAGTTTTCCTGCTCAACGTGGTCGATGGGTGCCTGCCGTCCGATCTCGCCACCGGCTCAACGCCGGAAATCGAGGAGGAGCGCCGCCTGCTCTACGTCGCGATGACGCGAGCGAAAGACCAACTGCACTTGATGGTTCCCCAGCGCTTCTTCACGCACGGCCAGCGCAGCACCGGCGACCGTCACGTCTACGCGCAACGAACGCGCTTTATCCCGAATTCGGTGTTGGACAATTTCGAGAGTCGCTCTTGGCCACCTCCGAAGTCTGTGAGTGAAGGAGATGGGCGGACACGCCAACCCGTCGATGTCCGCGCGAAGATGCGTCGAATGTGGGGCTAACGAGACTCTGTGAAACGCGCCGTTACTGGGATCAGCAACTTACTCCATGGACGTCATGTCGATCGAGACCATTGGAGAGGCCCATTCCCTCGGCTGGCGAGTCATCGCCCGCTGCACTTACAGCCGCGGTGACGGCCCTAGCTCCAAGTCGAGCCGGGAATGCATCTACCGAAAAGAATTGGACATGGAGACACTGGTATGGACGCGCGGGCGAGCCTTCCCGCTGTCGCGCTTAGAAAGCCGCTTGAGATGCCCACAATGCGGTTCGCGGCAGATTGTGGTGTTGTTTGATTCGCCCGCAAACGTCGCTGCAGCAAAATGTAGATAGGCGGCTGTCGTGCTGCGCTGAGATAATTCGCGTGCCAACGGAGCGAAACGGAAAGTTATGGGCGCGTAGGAGAAAGCCATGGCCGTCACATACTACGTAGCCCTGCCGTTTTTGAGGACGGAAGATGGCGTGACGCCTGGCGAAGCGCAAGAGATGCCCAACGAAGGGGCCGCAATCCGGCGGGCCGAGTCGATGTCGCGGGATCCGGCCAACGCCGGCGCGCTCGCGTTCAGGCGGAGCGGCGACCCGAACATGGGAAATTTCGGCGAAGCCACAATTTTAAAAACGTTCGGTGAGGTGCCGGAGAACTTGGACGAACTATGAATATAGCCGCAGGCATCCGGCACCGGTGCCGGTGCCGGTGCCCATTCATCGAAATGGAATTTATCCAATCGCCCCGGAATAATTTCGATCGGCATGTCCACAGCCCATAATCTGAAGTTATATGCTCTCGGCCACGAAAAAAACCAATCCGGAACCGTCCAATCAGCATTCGCGGTATGGACCGGCTCGAACAATCATACCGCCACCGTTGGTCTATTTGCTCGTTTGCGAATGGATCTCGGCAATGTAACCGCCAGGGAACGCGACCATGGATGCCTGGCGCCCGTCTACCGTGTACGGTTCTACAACGACGGTAGCGCCAGCAGCTTCTGCCTTGGACACAGTATCGGCAAGATCGGCGACCTCGTAGCCGGTTAATTCGCGTCCGTAGGGATAGGGAAGATGTCCATCACTCACCATCACCGCGAGCTTGCCGAAGCCGGACTCGATCCGCACGCGGCGATAGGTATCGTTCGGTCGACCGATCTCGATGCCCGTGCATGCCCGTCATCCGAAACGACCTTTCCGCGTGAAAAGGCCACGAAGTCGCGGACGAATTCGTCGACACGGCCGGCAGACACATAGACCCTGTTTTCAGGAATGGATTGAAGCTTCGCGTAATTGGGCGCGGTTGTGTGCCAGTAGAGCTGCATATGGACACCGCCCGGCCATTCGATGATGGCGTCTCGGCCGATGGGATCGGGAAATGGCGCAACGACGATATCGGCGCCGTGGGCCTTCGCCGACCGAACCGCCGAGTCCATGTCTGTCACGAGATAGCCCGTTCGCTCTTCGCCAAACGGATACGGAATCGGCGTCTTGAAACCAAACACTGAAAAGGTGCCGACTGGCGTGAAAACAAATTCAAACGTTGTTTGGCTGGGCGTAGGTGTGACGGTAAAGACCGCCGGCTGGGACTTTGTTCCGCCGAACGTCGCCACCAGAGTCGCGGTAAAGCGATCTAAATCTTCGGGCGCGACGTAAACGTGAGTCGAATCGTATTGCGGGCCCACCGCGATTGAGGGAGCCTCTGCCGGCCTTTCTTTAGCCAACGGGGTGCCGGCAGCGCCTCCGAGAAGCATGGCTGCGACGGCAAGCGCTTTGACCATACGCATCTTGTGATTCCCTAATGTGACGTTTTCATGGGATTCGATGCATGCGTGGCCCTCAGTTCCCATGTGGGCGGGATCGATCTGAGACGGCTGATAAGCAAATCGTACTTTCCTTATCAGTTCATCTTGCAAGAGCACCGCAGTCTGCCCGTTCATCGCCACGACGAAGCGCCTGGTGGCCGGTGGCTTCATCCGCAATTCCACATGAGTCCAATAGGTGTATGGGTCCAGCACGGACCGTAACTGCCGCCATTCCAGCGGCCATGAGAAAAGCCCGGCTCGCCGAAATAGTACCACCCGCCGCCATACCAATAGCTTGGCGCGAAGTCTGGGGTGCCGTGGATTGATCCCTTCGAAGCATAAATTGGAACGCTGTTGTTAGGCGGCTGATGATAACCGGGCAGGAAACCGTAGCCGTGCCAGTGATAAATGTGCCGCTTTCCGTGCACGGAGGCGGCAGATGTAACGACTGGAAGCAATAGACAGGCTGCGATCACCAGCGCCAATTTGCTCAGCATCATGTTGACGACTCCATCGCGGAATTCTCGCTAAATCGGCAGCGCTAGCTCGGCGCCTTTATTACGAACATTTCCAACCTTCTTATCAACCGGCCAGATCTTCAACGCCTCATCCGGACACGGCTTGAGGATTGCCAGCAGCTCATCTTCCGTTGCCGGTTCCTCACCCAACCATTTCGGCCAATCACTCTCGGCCAGGATGACCGGCATGCGGTTATGCAACTCCCCCACTACGCTGTTCGGGCCGCACGTCAAAATCGTGAAGGTTTGTATTACTTCGCCCTCCGGCGACATCCATTTCGCCCAGAGGCCGGCCATGACCATCTGCACATCACCTGCCATGGCGATCGCGTAGGGCTGCTTCTCTCTTCCCTTGGGATCGAGTTTTTTCCACTCGTAGAACCCGTCTGTGACGATGAGACACCGCTGCCCCCACTTCCAAGGTTCACGGAACGATGGCTTGGTTTTGAAATCCTCAGACCGGGCGTTGAAGGTCGAATACTGAAGCTTGTTGTCTTTCGACCAGTGAGGAATGAGACCCCACTTCATCATTTTGGGAATACGCTTGCCGTCCTCGGAGCGGATCGCCACGAGCATGGGCGTCATCGGCGGTTTGTTCCAATCAGCCTCAAAGTTCGGTGCTACCGAATCCGGCGCGAACTTCAGTTTGATTTTGATCTCGGAATAGTCTGATGACAGGCGAACGCGACCGCACATGACCAATATGTAGGGGGTTTAGGGCTTTTTCCAACGCGCCCAATTACTACCCTTCCCTCGTTGTTTCGGATCAAACTTATCGCCACCGAACCGCAGTCGGAATTTATCAGCGTCCTCCAGCTTTTCGAAGCAGTAGACGTGAAACCACTCGCGGTCATGAAACACGGCATGGCCACGGGTGCAGAGCGTCAGCTCTTTGCAGAAGTCGTGAATCTCATTGTAGCCGCCGCGTTCACAGAACCGCGCCGGCAGCACCACCTGGTGTGGCCAGTCCCGGTCAATGCCCGCTGGCGACAGCTCTCCCTTCCGTCGCATTTCCAAACCGCCGCTTGAATGCCGAAGCTTCATCCGAGGTACGAAAGCAATACCTGACCGTGTTTTCCGGTAGATCCACATACATGTCCCAGTGGAATTCGCGTCCTTCGAGCCAATCCAATACGTCCATCGCGTCCTCATCGAAGGGCAGCGCGACCTGATACGGAAAGTCCCGGTTGATTTCGAGGATGACGCTCATATAGAGAACAAACAGGGAACAATAGTCAATGGGGCGAGATTTGGAGGGGTTTTCCGGGACACGTAGGTTCAAACGCGTTGTTGGGCCTTCCACGCAGCCGGATTCGTGTGCTCCCGGAAGATGATTTACGATTGCGGGACGTACGAGCGGTTGCGTCCGCCGAGCTGGCGGGAACGGCTATGGCGCCCAGCTTTAGTAAGAAACACCTACTAGGCGGCAGTTTGGCTCGGGTCCCGGCTAGACTGATACGGAAACTGCGATTTCCTCATCAGTGTGGCTGCGGACTCCAAAATACATCTTTCTTAGCAAGTCGGTGAAACCGAACGCGCCCGCTTGCTATCAAATTCAAAGCGCTACTCACCGCCCGGTCGGCGGTCCGCGCATAAAGGTGTCGAACTGCTCAAGCGCCTCATCCGTCGGTGGAGGATTCGTGTCGAGCGCCCGAAGCTCATCCGCAATGTCCCCGCGACTGATATATCCCATACTGTAGATGCCGTTTTCCAATTCATAATCCAGAGACCCGCACCACTGGTTGATACGCCCGTAGCCGGGTCTCAACGCAACCGAATTCTTGTGGCCTCCGACCTCGTGTTTCGCGATGGAAACGCGAATTGCTTCTATCCGTGCAAATGGAATATGAATGACTCGGAGCCCTGCCCTAACCCGATCAACGATCGAAGGATCGGCCAGAACGCGCTTGATTTCTTCGGCTCGAATCATGCGGCCGAAGTGCTGATAGCCGATGTCCGTCTCTAAGGCATGAAGCTTGGCTTCAAGCCTGCCATTCTCCGACCACTTGATGATATTCTTGGCCCGCTGCCGCCAAGTCCTTATCATTTCATAGACGGCAAATATCCACATTTGCGACTGAGCGGATAGAAACAGTGCTTCCAGTGCCGGCGTGCATTCTTCGTCGTTAAGCTTGCGAAGCGCATCGTATTCAAGACCCATTACGAATTGGTCTACCGCGAAGATATTGTACGCTTGCTGGCGCAGAAACGGATCATTTCAAAATAATTCCAACCGACCCAATACCTCTCTGAGTTCGTTAAAATTAATCTCCGTAGGCGGACGATACGGCAGCTCGTCGGAGTCTCCGGGATCATCGTCACAATCGGGGTCTTCGCTCATGGGCTCATGCAGTCGAAGTAAGTGTTGAAACAGTTCGCTCCACTCCGCGCCGTTTGCCGGTTCTTCCATTCCAGAACATGGTATTCGATTGAGAGACGACTTCACACAACGAACAATTACCGATATTGCAAAGGCCGTCGGTTACAAATGTTCAAATCCCGACTGCCAGCGGCTCACCGTTGGCTCAAATGCCAAGCGTGATGGCGTCATTAATGTTGGCGTGGGCGCGCACATCACTGCGGCGTCTCCTGGCGGCCCACGATACGATGAAAGTGCCGACGCCGAAACTCGTAAAGGAAAAGACAACTGCATTTGGATGTGCCAAGACTGCGCAAAGGTCATCGATTCCGATCCGGCACACTTTAGTGTGACGCTTCTCAAAGATTGGAAGCGCGGCGCCGAAGAGCGAACCTTTCGTGAGGTTGTTGCGCCGCAGCGGGGGCCAAGGAGCGGGTTTATTGGTCATCTATTGGTTGGTTGAGCTTCCTCGGAATTCGCGTCTTGCTAACCGTCCCGGTCGCGCTCGCCACATTGCAGACCCTCGCCCTAGAACCCCTCGGTATCGCCGAGTAGATTGTTGAGGGGCCAGCCCCGAGTTTGGTGAGCGTAGGTTAGATCATGATCACGACTGCTCCGCCGTCCGATACAACGCCCGGGCTCGCCAAATCGGTAGCGATCGCGAAGGGTGATCTACCGAGCGGCCTGACAAGCGACGAAGCACGCCGGCGGCTGAAGAAATTTGGCCCGAACGCGATGCCGGATACGGCGTTACATCCATTGCGCATGGCGATCGAAAAATTCTGGGCGCCAGTTCCGTGGATGCTCGAAGCTGCGATCGTGCTCGAGGTGGCGCTTAGCAAGTATATCGAAGCTGCGATCATTGCCGTTCTCTTGGTATTCAATGCCGCACTCGGGCTTTTCCAGGAGAGCCGCGCCCAGGCGACTCTTGCCGCTCTTAAGTCTCGGCTCGCGCTGAATGCATCCGTCCGGCGCGATGGAGTATGGAAGACCGTTCCCGCGGCCGAACTGGTGCCGGGCGACGTGGTGAAGCTTTCCCTCGGTGCGGTGGTCGCCGCGGATGTGCACATCTTCGGGGGAGAAGTCCTGCTCGACCAATCCATGCTCACCGGCGAATCAGTGCCGATCGAAGCCGGCGCAGGCGTGCAGACCTACGCGGGGGCGTTGGTCAGACGCGGCGAGGCGGTGGCTGAGGTCACGGCGACCGGAGCGCGTACCAAGTTCGGCCGCACAGCCGAGCTCGTCCGCACCGCACATGTCGTGAGCTCCCAACAGAAGGCGGTGTTGCGCGTGGTGCGCAATCTCGCTGGGTTCAACGGCGTCGTCATCGTGCTTTTGATCGCCTATGCGTGGTATCTCAAGATGCCGCTCGACGAGATCATCCCCCTCGTCCTTACGGCGGTGCTTGCATCGATACCGGTTGCGCTGCCGGCCACCTTCACGCTTGCGGCGGCGCTCGGCGCGCGGGCTTTGGCAAAACTAGGGATCCTTCCGACGCGCCTCTCCGCGGTGGATGAAGCGGCGTCGATGAATGTTCTGTGCGCCGATAAGACCGGCACGCTGACGCGCAATGCGCTGACCGTGACGACAGTGCGTCCGATGCCCGGTTTCGACGAGGCGCACGTTCTGGCGCTGGCCGCGCTGGCGAGTTCCGATGGCGGCCAGGACCCGGTCGACCGAGCCATTCGCACGGCCGCCGCAAGCAACGCCATCTCCGACGCGCCACAATTAATCAAGTTTGCGGCTTTCGATCCAGCCAAGAAGATGTCTGAGGCAACCGCAACAGATTCGACAGGAAGCCCGCAACGGATCGTCAAGGGCGCCTCCGCCGTAGTCATCGATCTCGCCCAGTCGGCGCCGACTGCGACGGCGACGGCAAACGAACTCGAAGCAAAGGGTTTCAGAGTGTTGGCGGTTGCGGCCGGGCCGCCGACGGCAATGAAGCTCGCAGGACTCATTGCGCTTAGCGATCCGCCTCGCCCAGACTCGGCGGCGCTTGTCAGCGAATTGCATGGACTAGGCGTGCGCACCCTGATGGTGACGGGCGATGCGCCGGCGACCGCGGCCATCGTGGCGAAGGCGGTGGGGCTCGATGGCGCTACCTGTCCGCCCGGGCCGATTCCCGACGCCATCCGTCCTGAGCAATTCGCGGTCTTCGCCGGGGTGTTGCCAGAAGATAAGTACAAGCTCGTCAAGGCGTTTCAGGCCAGCGGCCATACTGTCGGCATGTGCGGCGACGGCATCAACGACGCGCCGGCGTTGCGCCAGGCGCAGATCGGAATTGCGGTTTCGACGGCAACCGACGTCGCCAAGTCGGCGGCCGGCATGGTGCTGACCGAGCCGGGTCTCCCCGGCATCGTCGCCGCGGTCAAGGAAGGTCGCGTCATTTTCCAGCGCATCCAGACCTATACGCTCAACTCCATCATCAAGAAGATCGTGACGGTACTGTTCCTGATCGTCGGCCTGATCATGACCGGGCATGCGATTCTGACCCCGCTGCTGATGGTCATTATTATGATCGCCGGCGATTTCCTGGCGATGGCATTGACGACGGACAACGTACGGTCGTCCCCGATGCCAAACGCCTGGCGCATCGGCAGCTTGACGATGGCGGGCGTCGTCATGGGCATCTGTCTGCTGGCCTTCTGCAGCGGGATCTTGGCCTTTGGTAAATTTGAGCTCGGCCAAGGGATCGAAGCACTCAGGACCCTCGCCTTCACCGCCTTGGTATTCGGGAGCCAGGCGACCATCTACGCCATTCGCCAGCGTCGGCACCTGTGGGGTTCGCGCCCAAGCCTCTGGCTCGCCGTATCGTCGGCAACCGATATTTCGATCGCTTCGATCTTGGCCATCGAAGGAATCGCGATGACGCCTTTGCCCGCCTCGATCGTAGCCGGGACGCTTGCCGCTGCGGCGGTCTTTGCCGTCGTCGCGGATCTCGTAAAGGTTCCGGCGTTTCGACGTTTGGGGATCACCTAGCTGCTGAAAGGATGAAAATGAAAATTAGCTCTAAGGATTTTCGCGTGGGGGAAGGGCACGAGGTCGACCTCAAAAAGTGGCCAACTAAGGTTGACCCCGTGTACAAGTCGAAGGAGCAATACAAAACGCTTCTGGAAGGACACGTTGCACAACTGAGTTCACAGCAGCAGCTGCTTTACGCGTCCAATCGCTATGCTGTCCTGCTGATCTTTCAGGCCATGGATGCGGCGGGAAAAGACGGCGCCATCAGCCACGTAATGTCCGGGGTCAATCCCCAGGGCTGCCAGGTGTTCAGCTACAAACATCCCAGCGCCGCCGAATTGGAACACGATTTTCTCTGGCGCACCACACGCGATCTGCCGGCACGTGGAAAGATCGGCATTTTCAACCGATCCTATTACGAGGAGGTGCTGATCGTTCGCGTGCATCCCGAGATTCTGCGAAGCGAAGCGATCCCGGATACCCCGCATCACGACAAGAAGATCTGGCACGACCGGTATCGCTCGGTAGTGGATTTGGAGAAACATCTCCACGGTAACGGAACCCGCATCATCAAGTTCTACCTCCACCTCTCAAAGGAAGAACAGCGAAAGCGTTTTCTGGCGCGCATCGACGAGCCGGAAAAGAACTGGAAATTCAGCCTTGCGGATATCGCGGAGCGGAAATTTTGGAAGCATTACATGAAGGCGTATGAGGAATGTCTCAGTGCGACAAGTACCCATCACTCGCCCTGGTATGTCGTCCCCGCCGACGATAAGGAGAATGCTCGGCTGATAGTATCCAGAATTGTCCTCGATACGTTCGAAGAACTCAAAATGTCTTACCCGAAAACGAGCGCAAAGCGCCGTCGCGAATTGCGGTCCATCCGCAAGGTGCTCGCGAAGTGAGATTTTGAGCGCGCCGGCCCAAGAGACCAGACCGTCCCCAGAATGCCTGCACGTCATCGTCAGGAAGCTTAAGAAAGCTGCGGAGCCATTGGACGGAGACGAACGAAATGGACATCGCCGCGGATTCCGCGGGAGTAGCGGATGCAATTGAACCGTCGCCATCTGGTGCCAGCTTGCGCGGCCTCGACGCCGTCAACCTGTTTCTCGCTGGAGCATTGTCGGGCTTCGGCCCCTACGTTGCCGCATTTCTAGCTGAGCAAAATTGGATCCAACAGGACATCGGCTTTGTGCTGACGGCAGCCGGGTTCGCCGGATTGCTGAGTCAACTCCCCGGCGGTGCATTGCTCGACGCTATCCGATCGAAGCGATTCGCGGTCGCGCTGGGTCGCAGTTGGGTGCGATTTGACAGGAATGCGGGCATAGTCGAACCCGGATAATGACCGTGGATTACCACCAGGATCAGACCGCTACGCTCCGTACGTAAGAACGTTTTGACACGGCCAAGACCCGGAGCGGACATTGCTGTTCAATTCGAATTTATGGATGGCCCGTTTGGAACCGTCCAAATTCCGGGCCGTCTGTCTAAAATTTGACCTCGCAATTGTCCCAGTCAGTGTTACGCATACTTCATCACCGACAACGGCCCCGTGCCAGGCGTTGGTGGCTGAGAGTTCGGTAGCACTCCCGCCTGTTTCAGGGAGTCGCGCATGCCGTATTACACGCCCTCAACCCCCGTTATCGAACGCTCGCCCCCAATAGTACCGGACAACCCGCCGACGTTAGCATGCCTCTCTTGCGGGGACGCGATGGAGCTCGTCCGCACGATTCCAAAACTTGGAGTACTTCCGGAACTGCTCGTCTTCCACTGCCCTTCCTGCAAAGAGGTTGATACAATGGAACTCAGGAGCACGCGGCATGAGACCGCCTCGAATGTTCCAAACCACTCAACCTTCCAAAACCTGTAACGCAGCAGTTGCTTGAGCAAATGGAACTCTTCTAATTCGCGGCTCAGCGCCGGGACGTACGATGTTTCTGGATTCGGCATCGGAAGAGATTTTGGATAATGCGCTTAAAGGAACCAAAGAACCCTAGCGGGAGTTATTGATAGCGAGATAATTCGCATTCCAATTGGAGGGAGCTATGACCCAGAATAATCAAAACCAGGGCGGACAGCCGAGCCAGAAGCCCGGTCAGGGCGGTGGCCAGCAGAAGCCTGATCAGCAGAGCCAGCAACCGAACCAGAAGCCCGGACAGGGCAGCCAACAAGGCAGCCAACAAGGCAGCCCGCAAAAGTAATGCTCCTCTTCGGAGATAAAGAACCCCCGGTTTCGGCCGGGGGTTTTTATTTGTTGGGTTGTTTGCCTACGCCTACTAATTCCTACTTTGCCTTTTTACCGTATCTTGAACCGCCGTCTCCGGGGGCTTCAGGAATTCATCGAACCGTTCCTTGACGATCGCGTAGCACTCGCACGATGCCTTCTCGAGACCTGAACGATTGAGAACCTGAATGGTCCCGCGGCGGTAGCTAATGAGGCCAGTGCCCGCGCATTTTGGGCTGCTAGGCCAAGCGTAGGATGGCACGGGCAACAGAAGCGCGCGCAGTGAGCGGGCGGTAAAAGCGGTGGCTGAGCTTCCGAAATCGAGCATTCAGCTCCTTGGGCCGATAGCAGACGAGCGGCCCGACATAATCGCGCGCTATCTTGCCTCCATCATCGACTCATCTGACGACGCGATCCTCGGCAAAGACTTAAACGGCATCATCAAGAGTTGGAACGCCGCTGCGGAGCGCCTGTTTGGCTACACGGCCGCTGAGGCCATAGGCCAGCCGTTCGTCATGCTCATTCCCAATGACCGTAAGGACGAAGAAACGTTGATCCTTGAGCGGATCAGGAGCGGGGAGCGCATTCATTTTGAGACGGTGCGCGTCCGCAAAGACGGCAGCACGGTCCAAGTTTCGATCACGACTTCCCCTATCAGAGCGCCCGAAGGCCACATCATCGGCGCGTCAAAGATCGCACGCGATATTACGGAGCGGCGGGTCTCGCAAGAGCGCCAGCAATTTTTGATCCGTGAGTTGCAGCACCGAACGCAAAATCTTTTTATGGTCATCCAATCCGTCGCCAGATCGAGCTTTGTCGAGCCGCTGTCATTGACCGAAGCGAGCGACGTTTTCGGCGGCCGACTTCATGCGCTCGCGCAGACGCATCGGCTACTTGCGGACGCTGCATTTGAAGGCGCGCAGCTTTCTGAAATCGTCAGACGCGAGCTTGCGCCTTTCTCCGATCATCTGAGTCTCAGCGGGGATGATATTCTTGTTCACACGCTCGCCGCGCAACAGTTCGCGTTGACGGTCCATGAACTCACGACCAATGCCATCAAGTATGGGGCGCTGTCGGTACCCACCGGCCGCGTCGCGGTTGCATTCGACGTTGAGCGGGCCAAGGGTCAATCGACTTTTTCTTTTCTGTGGAAGGAAACCGGCGGCCCCAAAGTCTCGACGCCGAAGCGCAAGGGTTTCGGCAGCGTGATCTTGCTTGAAGGCGCACGGCAGTTCGCCGAGCACGTCGCACTGGAATTTGAGCCGGACGGGCTGAGGTATACCGCGCGCTTCCCGCTCGATGCAATCGAAGCACAAGCCCCAAAAGGAGCGACGGTCTAAATCTGTTATGAGCTTCGCGCTAGAGAGTGCGGCGAGAATGTTTGACGCTTTAGTGAAGGGTCGTTCACTCCGTCAATCATTTCGGCCTTGTACTTGCTCCAGCCGGACTGGAAGATGTCAGACTGCATGATCTTCGGCATTCATTTGCCTCAATAGGTGTAGGCGATGGTTTAATCCTGCCGATCATTGGAGCGCTTCTCGGCCACAAGCATGCGGCGACAACTGCACGCTACGCGCATCTTGCAGCCGATCCGTTGCGAGCTGCCAATGACGCTGTCGGCGCAAAAATCGCGACGGCGATGAATCAAATACCCGATGTCGCCGACTACACGTCGCAGCTTGACGAGCGCTTAGCTCAACGGGAGGGCGTTCGCTTCACACGGGAGAGGTCGTAGGTTCAATCCCTATAGCGCCCACCATCATCTCCATTTGAACCTGCGGCCCTCTCGTCCCGAACGAGATCGCGTGTTCGACCCCGCTTGAATTTTCAGGAGTTTTTGTTTCGTTTGCCAACGAATGTTCGCGATTTAGACCGCTGAAGCTGTGGCGAACCTGTGGCGGCGGGCTTCGGCAGCGGATTGAGCGCCCGCCCATCACCAGCTTGGCCACCGCGCTAACAGTGCCGCCGAGCCGACGAACGAACCGTTATGAGTGTGGGTGTGACTTGTGTCGTAATGCCGACACGATGGCGACGACTTCTTTATTATCCAGAGGAAGGCCCCCACTGAATCTAGGTGATCAAAGACATCGGCTGAGTCAGCTTGCGCTTGGTCACGGGCAACCTATCCGGCTTTTGACGTTGCCGATGACGGCCTGCCCACCGTCGTTCACGTGGACGTACTCGACACGGACAAATGTCTGCCTGCCATAACGGTTAAGTGCCAAAAGCGACGCTTTATTCTTCAGGCGGCAGTATTTCCTGAACGCAGACCTGATCGATCAAATGCTCGCGGCGTAGGTCTGCTAGATGCGCCCGTTTCTCCTCGTTCGTCAGGTGCGCGCCGATTCCATGAGTCATCACTATGACGAGAGTACGATCATTCATGTCGAGCCAGTACGAGCGACGAACAAGTTTATCGTTACCATCTCGTACGAATGGACTGTCGATATTCTCGCTTATGTCTGGTTGGTAAAATCTTGCCATTGGCTACTTCGGCATGTTGCCACGATACAGTTTGTTCGTTCCCGAGCCTCCTCGGCGCAAACGAGCAAAAAGTCCACGCACGCCTCGTTCACTGAGCGATAAAAGCGTTCGACACGGAACTCCTATCTTGCGACATAGCCACCAAATCGCCGCTGCTAACACAAAGCAGATTCCAAGCGGTTCCGGCACCAGGAACGCACCGCAAGCTGCGAGCGCAACTGGTGATTTGATCGCTCGAAATTTCATCATGTACGCCCGCACTCCTCTGGGGCTGGGCGAGAACCTTAACAAAAGATTAACGCCGGGTGCCAGAAGCGCAGGACGGAATGGTTAATACCTGTTCCGAAACGCCTGTTTTGCTAGGAAAGACTTGGGTTGGACGCCTGAGCAACTCCGACAGCTTGGCGATGTTCGTAGCAATGCGTCTTGTCCAGAAACAGCAAGACCGCCTCGCGGCCTCCACGAGTTGTTGCAAACGTCAATCTTGTTCGCCGTATCGTTCATACACGGCCGCAGCGATGAACTTCTTCCGTCCCACGCTACTCGATTTGACGCCCTGGCTGACACACCAGTCCGAGAACGTGTCGGGATCAACGCGAACGCGCAGGACGACGTGTCCGTAGGCAATAAGGCCCCGTTCCATTTCCTCAGCAATCTTCAGCCACTCTCGCCATGTACGTGGCATCTTGCTGCCGTCGTCAAAAATGCCTAGCAGCGCCGGGTAGTCACCTTCGTTGATCCAATAGACTCCGACCGCTGGAGGCAGCGTGTTCTCTTTGTTTGTCATGTCGGTTTTCATGTCTATCTTGGGTTTCCAGGGTTCCGTGGCGTTTATTACAAAGCAACAGGATCAATCAGCGTCGCATCCTCATCGGGCGCACGCGAACTGTTCACGCGCTTCGACACCAGCCATCGTTGCAGCACGTCGTCGGCTGCGGGCTTAAGTAATTCCGGCCCGGCGCTGCCATCGAGCCATGCCGCGAAATCCGTTTCGGCGAGCAAAACCGGTATTCGGTCGTGCACCTCGGCGACAAATTTGTTCGGCTCGGTAATAATCATCGTGCATGACTTAAGCGCCTCGCCGCTCGCCTTGTCGTGCCACTCATCCCAGAGACCGGCGACCGTCAACGCAAGCGAGCCGTCGCGCACGGGCAGCTAGATTGAGTGCCAGCCAACTAATTAATTCATCGCCGCCTCTGAATAGCGGGTATAGAAACGACCAACCTGATCTTTCCACATCTTCACGAAGGCACCGGAAGTTAGGTTTTCGACAGATTTCAAAACGTGCCTGACTTCGGGAAGCGTATTGGCCCAGATCGCTCGCTTACACCATTTTTCACCCTTCTGTTTGCCTTCATCAGTGGCGCACATTGATTGCCAAGCAAGTCTCTCAGGGTGGGTAACGTGTTCCTCCGCGCCCTGCGTTCCTTGTTGGTGGATCAGGTAAAGGTCACTGATAGTTGCTTTTTTATGGGTATTCAGTTCGAACAATGTCGCCGCAGTAGCGAACTTGTTGGCAGCGGCAATAGCATTATCCCGAGCATTGAGAATGTTGCCGGACCCATACTTCGCAAACTCGTAATTGCTAAGTTGGAATAGACCAATATACGGTCCAGTGCGCTGCGTGGGGTCAAAATCAGATTCGATCTTGGCGACGGCCTTCATAAAATTGAAATCCAATCCGAAGGCTTCGGATGCTCGCTTGATCTCTTCGATAGCCGTCCCGATTGGAATGTCATTTAGCGTGTCCAGAGCAATATCCGCGAGCTTCTTGTCGGGCGGAACTTCCGAATAGACGAAATAGGCGAGATATGAAAGGTGGTCCTGAATTGGCGTAAGAGAGGAGTGATCGTGAGCTGGTAACAGATACTCTTCTAGACGAACTACTTTCCACCTGAGCTCTTCGTTGATGCCATTAAGTCGGTCTGACTTTGCCGCTCGAGCAGCTTCTTCTGTGTATTCATGCTGGTTCGGAGACACGCCTGCAACAGCCTGCTGACTTTTCAGAAGTAGGTAGGTTGAAACAAAGGACGCAATGGCAACAACGACGTAAGCAACTTGGTGAACTCGCATGCCCACGTCCCCGAGGCGTTACGTTTCGTCAGAGTACATTCCTGAGTGGCCAAATTGAGATAAACGTCGCCACAAAAATGACTGACGTAGGGAGCGCGGAACGTGTCAATAACTTTGAGACACCTGGGTTGGAACGTTTTAGAGAGCAATCTCGGTGCGTTTGGTTGAGGCGAGATTCTGTTTCGGTGGATTGATCCAGGCGGCGCTCGGTAATGCGGGCGGGCGCGCCTTACTTGGAGCCCCATCATATCCGTCGATTAACCGACGGAGTCCCCGATGATCTATTGGTTGGAAGTTCGAGTCCTTTCAGCTGGCGGACGCAGTCCATGTCGAACGCGTCTCAGCAGCAAAATTCCCTGCTAACAGGGAAATTAACAGGGAAATCCGAGAAATAGGCCTGACGCAGCCAACGCGACCCTCGCTTAATGGCGCCACTGCGGGGCGTTTTAGCGAAATACCCTGTGAAAACAAACAGGGAATAATTTCGGAAGAACAGGGAAATCGTCACGCATAACAGGGGAGCACAAAGACGCGCAGCCGATGTCTGCTTTCGGCCGTAAATCGGACACGGCGCGGAAGCTACGCGATGTCCGCTTTTGACCGATACTAAAGTCGATTTTTTCAAATGGACAAAATTTTCCAGACGCGCTAGTGCGTTCGTCCGAAAATTATATGGGGGGCACATGAGCAGTCAGATTTTCAACCGGCAGGCTTCGTAGACGCATTACAAGGCATTGGAGTGCCGATTGCCGGGTTCGACGGGAGCGTTGCGAG
>Ga0182015_10004054_pt1 | contig 16005 bp, 12 predicted proteins | sample 712P3MmetaG_FD_120478 | JGI IMG/M metagenome (GOLD analysis project Ga0182015, IMG submission 120478) | Permafrost microbial communities from Stordalen Mire, Sweden - 712P3M metaG | ecosystem: Environmental > Terrestrial > Soil > Wetlands > Permafrost | place: Sweden: Stordalen | collected... | reverse complement strand
CCGCCTAACTTCTCACGCCGAAGCGATGGAGTATGTGCGCCGCGAGTTTGTAGCATAACTCCCCCGCACATGTACCGCGGACACTCCTGTCCGCGGCCTTTGCTTTCGCGTTTGCCTTTGCTTTCGCGTTTGCCGTTGCTTTCGCGTTTGCCTTTGCCTTTGCGTTTGCCGCCAGCCCCCATCCGCCGCGTGACCCACGTCCCGCCGTTTTCAAGACGTGAGATGCAGCAATCGCATTCACCTCTGCAATCTGACCTCTGCAATCTGACCTTTTCTTTTCATCACACTCACCTGTGACCGCCATCACAGACACCAATCCCCGCCAAATGCGAGAATATTCACTGATTTAGTAAAGTCCAGAATTGTGCCCGTCTCCAGAAACGGTCGGCGAATCCGCCTGGACTCTTTGAAATCAAGGTTTGGAAATATCGAGCTAACTCCTTATTCCTGAAGAGTCTGGAGTTAAGTCTTTTGTGGTCTATACTTTAGCTCAATTCGGGGGGGGTGGGGGGGTACAAATCCTGACCGTACAACCCTCTCAACAAAAAAACGAGAAACGGAATCATCTTCCTGGAGTTATCTCTTCGCTGCGGTTGGGCCGTAACGAAACTTCTCCCACCACCAGCCTTTTGGCATCCAATGTTCGCGTTCAATTTTCAGCATTCAACGATAGCTCGCGACAGGACAGAATTGGAGAACAGAATTATGGACGAGAAAATTGTGCAGGAAATACTTCACGAGTTGTTCTCCTCACTCGAAGCCTTAGACACTCAGAGCACCGCCATTTTTCAACTCTTAAAAGATAAAGGAATAGCCACTGACGAAGAACTGGCCTCCCATCTGGAGCAGGCAGGAAACGCAAGTAGCGTCCGCTGGCTCGCCGCCCGCGTGAGGATCGATTACCTGCTCTCAGGCGCAATCAAATCTGCCGAGCAAGACGCACAGAAAAAGAAAGAGTCTGCCAGTACTGCCGAAGAAAAGTCCACGGAAAAAGAAACCACCCAAGCAGCCAAAGCAGACGCAAAACCATCGAACGAAAAAGAAGCCGCTAAAATCGCGCAGCCAGTTGCCGGCAACGGCAAATCTGAGGCGGACGAAACCAGCGTGACAGTCGAGAAAGACCGGAATCAAACTGACGAAGCCAAGAAAGAAAAACAGAACAATAATCAGAAACAGAATAATAATAATAACGACCCGACCAAAAACGCCGCCGACAAGGCAGCCTGAATCGGAACTCTCATTTATTCCTCATTCTGATCTCTGTCCTGCGAACTCGTCTGCGCCTCGTCGGCCGCGTTCGGTACCGGCTTTTGCGGTTTTTGAAAATCGATTAGCGGCGATCCAGCTTTCTTCAATTCCTCGTTCAGTTCCACAACGTCCTTTGACTTGAGCTCGCTCCAAGCCAACAACTGTTCTGCGAGCGCTTTGTTCAACTCGTCGAACATCGCCGATTGCTGCGTCGTCGGAGCCGCATCAGCCGTATCGAGACCGCTGACCAAAGTATTGAAGCCGCCATTCAGCCGCACCAGACTGCGTCCTTCAGGAGTGCTCAAGTAACGTCCTCCTTCTTCACCCTCCAGCGCCGCAGCTTTTGTTTCCAGTTCAGTCGCGACTTTCGCGGCCGCATCGAGCGCTGTGCTGCTTGCCGCGCTATTTGCATACTTCCCTCGCTGTAGCCACTTGATCTGCGCCCGCACGCTCCTCACTTGTTGCACCGCCTCATAGTCCTTGTGCAGCGCGTCAGCAATCTTCCGATCGAGATCGAATTGCCGTCGCAAATCTTCCGCCGAAGTCTTCACTCGCGGATCCATGCGCAGATCGATCGCTGCCTTGTACTTCTTTCCGTCAACCGAAAGAATCACCAGGTAATGTCCCGGCAAAACCGCAGCTCCCAGCGGATAACGCGGTGTGTCGTGATAAATCGCCGAGATCGGATAATCGTGCGAGAGCACGTCAGGCTCTGGATAGTGCAGGTTCCAGACGAAGCGATGCATGCCAGCCGCTGCCGAAAGCACGCGCGCAGGTCGCACCCAATACATCGGAACATTCAGCTCTTTCGGGTTTACCGCTTCAGGTTGATCGGCGCTGGAAAAGTGACGCACAACTTGGCCTGTTGCCGCATCGGTAATCTCCAGTGTCACAGGTCCCGTTGCGCCAGCTCCAAGCCAGTAATCGATCATCGCGCCATCTGGAGGATTCTGTCCCGCAGGTTCTTCCGGCGGCAAAGGCGTATCGGGATTGTTGTCGCGCTGCACGCGATACGTCAATTGCGGAGCATAGAGATGAGCCGTACCCTTCGCGATCTCAGTGCCGAACTGCCGCAATGGCGTGATGTTATCCAGGATCCAAAATGCCCTTCCATGAGTTCCGACCACGATATCGCCATGATGCACAACCAGATCGCGGATCGAAGTCGCCGGCAGATTCAGCTTCAGCGACTGCCAGTGATCGCCGTCATCCCACGAGACATAAACACCGCGTTCGGTTCCGGCAAAGAGCAACCCTTTGCGCTCCGGATCTTCCCGCACCGTGTTCACCGGCTCGTTCTCGGGCAATCCGCTGACGATCTTCTGCCACGTCTTTCCGCCATCATGCGTGCGATAGATATAAGGATGCAGATCGTCAAGTCGGAAGCGATTCACCGCCGCATAAGCAGTCGAGGTATCGAAATGTGACGCATCCATCTGCGCGAGCTTGCTCCAAGGCGTAAGTTCGGCAGGCGTAACATTCTGCCAGTTCTTGCCGCCATCGCGCGTCACCTGAATCAGTCCATCGTCAGTGCCAGCCCAGATCAGGTTGGCATCTTTCGGCGACGGCGCAACCGCATAGATCACGCCGCGATGCTTGCCCTTCGCCGGATCGTCGCTCACAAACGCCCCAAGCGTCGCCGGAACTCCCGGATCTTCGCGCGTCAGGTCAGGACTCACAATCTGCCAGCTGTTGCCGCCATCGCGCGTCGCAAACAGCACGTTCGATCCCAGATACAGCACAAGCGGATCAGCCGCCGAGAAGATCAGCGGCGCTGTGCGATTGAAGCGATACTTCCCCGTCCGCAGCACCACCGGCGAAACGTCACGCGTCTGTCCCGTATTGCGGTCGAATACCGTCACCTTGCCGCCATAGATCAGGTTCGGATGCAGTGGATCAGGCGCAACGTACCCGTATTCCTCAACGCCAACCGTCGTCCAGTCCCGAAACGTGATCTCGCCAAAGTCGCTGCGGCTCGCTGTGCCGATCGAGCCGCTCTCCTGTTGTCCTCCATAAACCCAGTATGGAAACTGGTCATCCGCGATCACGTGATAGAACTGCGCCGTCGGCTGGTTGTACCACGAACTCCACGTCTCGCCACGGTTAACGCTGATCGTCGCGCCCTGGTCCAACGCAATCGCAATGATGTCGGGAATCTCGGGATTAATCCAGATCGTGTGATAGTCGTCGCCGCCAGGAGCGCCTTTGATGGCGGTGAAGTTCTTCCCCGCATCGGTCGATCGGTAAGTCGAGGTGTTCGCGACGTAAATCGTATCCTTGTTCTTGGGATCAACCCGCACGCAGCCGAAGTCGTCGCCGCGTCCATAGATCCGTCCTTCATCGTTCACTTGCCGCCAGCTCTCGCCCGCATCGTCCGAACGGTAAATCCCGCTTCCCTTCTTCGCGTTCACCCACGCATACATGCGATCGGGATCGCTCGGCGACAGCGTCGGCCCGATGCGCCCAATGCCTTCCGCCTCGCCAGGCAATCCTTTTGTGAGCTGCCGCCAGTTGTCGCCACCATCGGTGGATTTGTACAGACCGCTGCCCGCGCCGTTGTAGCCACCACCAGTTGTCCAAGGTGGACGCCGCGATGCCCACATGCTGGCGAAGACTACCTGCGAGTTGCGCGGATCGAAAACCAGATCCATGCCTCCAACGTTCTCGTCCTTGTAGAGAACCTTCTGGAAAGTCTGACCGCCATCGAGCGACCGGAAGATGCCGCGCTCGGCATTCGGCCCGTAAGGATGCCCTTGCGCCGCCACAAACAGGCGATTGGGATCTTTCGCGTCCACAATGATCGACGCGATCTGTTGCGCGTCCCTCAATCCCAGATGCTGCCAGCTCCGCCCCGCGTCGATCGACTTGTAAATCCCATCCCCAACGGAAAGATCTGGCCGCCGCAAGCCCTCTCCACTGCCAACATAAATCGTGTTCGGATTCGACGGCGCGACCGCCAGCGCTCCGATCGAACCAGTCGGCTGATCGTCGAAGATCGGATTCCAAGTCCGGCCAAAGTCGTCCGTCTTCCAAACTCCGCCATTGTTCGGCGCCATATAAAAGACATTCGGCTGCCCCGGAACTCCCGAAATAGCCACCGTGCGTCCGCCGCGAAACGGCCCAATCGAACGCCAGTGCAGTTCCTGGTACATTGCCGTGTCGTACTGCTGGGCGAAAAGCGCGCTAGGCAAAAGCAACATGCAGAGAAAGGCAGGCAGAATTCGGAAGCGTCGCACGCTCACAGTTGGTCCCCCATCTGATATCTGAGATCTCATCTCTGAAGAGAACTAAGAATAAACCACCGTAGCTGACGTTGGACAGCGAGGTATTAAAGAACGAGGAGTTGGTGCTACGTTCTCACCGCAGGCAGCGAGGAGTTCGCCAGATACCGCCGCAACGCGTCCCTCCAATCCGGCATCTGGACGTTATAAGCGTGGAGACTGTCCGGCGACAGAACAGAATACGCCGGCCGCTGCGCCGGACGCGGAAACTCAGCCGTGCTCACCGGCTTCACTGCGGCTGGCAGGCCCGAAGCGCGCACAATCTCAACGGCAAATTCGTACCACGTGCATTCGCCGGAATTGGTCACGTGCACAATACCGCGAGCATCGGCCCGGCAAAGCCTTACCAGCGCCGACGCCAGATCGCGCGCGAATGTCGGACTGCCCCGCTGGTCATCGACCACGGGAATGACCACGGGAATGACCACGGAAATCTCCGGTCGAGCTGCCGCGAGCTTGAGGATCGTCGCCGGAAAACACTTGCCGCCGTGGCCAAACAGCCACGAGGTTCTGGCAATGCAAACTTCAGGCAGAATTTCGAGCAGGCGCTCTTCGGCGCGGGCCTTGCTCCTGCCATAAACGCTGGCGGGATTCCTCGGATCGGTAATTTCGTACGGCGAGCGTTTGCTTCCGTCAAAAACGTAGTCGGTGCTGATAAACAGCAGCCGCGATCCGGCTTCGCGAGCAACTTCTGCAACATTCACCGCGCCCTCGCAATTGACCGCAAACGCACGCTCACGGTTGGATTCACAACCGTCCACATCGGTATACGCAGCCGACAGGATCACCCACTCCGGCCGGGATTCACAAACTACTTCCCGCACCCGCACGCGGTCGCGGAGGTCGGCGTCTTTCGAGGACAGCGCAGTCAAGCTCTCGGCCTTCAATTCCCGAACCAGTTCCTCGCCAAGCAGTCCGGACGCGCCAAACAACGTAACCCGCATAGCTTGCATTGTACGGAAGGCAGTTCCCAGTTTCCCAGTTTCCCAGTTCTCAGACCGCAGTGGGGACGGCTTCACTGGAAACCGCGAACTATGTTATTCGGACTTAGCCGATCGGGTCTTTCGCAACCGCCGCAATGCCCGCAGAATCAGCGTTCCGCTGATCCCAAAGCAGGTCACCGCGGCGAAAGCAATCAAGTTCATCGACTGCCGTTTCAAGCGGAAGCTATCGGCGAACAACGAAACCATGGCGCAAAGAATGCCGAGGATGTTCAGCCAAAGAGGGGAATGCACACGCGGAAGCTCACGCCGAAATCGGACCTGCAGCAGCAGCGCAGCCAGCCCAATTGCGGCCACCACAATGAGCGCGATCGGACTCGAGAAAGCACTCGGGCCGGTATAGATTACGACCAGCGCCAACGCCAGCAGTAGCAGACCGGAAGCCAGCACGGTCCACCGTCGCGCCACGTTCGATTCCGGCTGCGGCGACTGAAACACGGACTCGGGCTGTGATTCAGACGGCGATCCTGGGTCCGTCACCAGCCGATCTCCTCGCCGTTTAACATCCCGCCATTGTATCTGGCGGCCTTGGTTTTCGCGCTCAGGCGGTGCTCGGCATCCACTCCGCCGGACGATGTTCGCCGTGCGACACCGCATACAGCACCAGTTCGACACGGCTCGAAATCCCCACTTTGTCGAAAATGCGCAGCAGATACTTCTTGATGGTGTGCTCGCTCAGTCCCAGTTCGGCGGCAACTCCGCGGTTGGTCAGGCCATCGGCGACGAGCGCAACCACCTGCTCTTCCCGCGGTGTCAGCAACAACCTCCCGTTGGAATTGACCACCCGTAGCGTTGGCACTTCTGAGAGCGCCTCCAGCATGTAGTTCATCTGCTGGCTGTTGATCCAGATCTCTCCCCGGGAAACACACTGGATGCATTTGCAGAGCATCGAAAAAGGAGTGTTGGCAAAAAGAAAGATTCCCTTCGCACCCGCTCGCAAGGCACTGACCACCAGATCGCGGTCATCGTTCTCGGTCAGCAGCACAGTTGCGACTCCGGGATGCGAAACCCGCAGCCAGCGCAGCAGGCCGAAATCTTTCAGGTGGTTCCCCGCGATCAGGACCACGTCGACCGAATTCGATTGCATGTAATCCTGAAGAGCGCTTCCATCTAATGCCACCGCGGAAACCTCAAGGTCCCGCCGCTCCTTCAACGCTCGCGTCAAAAGTTGCGATTGAATGGGTCCAGAATCGGCGACCAGCACTCGCACAATTTCGGTTTCAACCGCCGGTACTGCCGTAGACAGCTTCGTGGTGCGCAGGATGCTCATGCTGTCATCATGCACTAACCGGCACGGACCGTATGTAGGCACCATCACACCGTCTTTGTGATGAATCCACTGTCCAAAGGCCACTTTCGAGGCTATCCCATTTGTGCGCAATTATCGATGCGCTAAGCACCGCCAAAGACGAAGGCTCGCACCCGGAATCCTGCCCCCGGCACGCCATGTGCCGCTTTCATCACATTTTGGATGGCTGAAACGTGCCCTGTACCGCCGTGGATAGCACTTTGCACGTCTTGTTGTGCTTCGGGCATGCCGATACCTTCTCGTTACACAGCTGCAATTTCGAGCTGTTGTAGTTCGCCGTACCGAGCAACGGTGACCCCGGAGATGAATGTAATTCGACAAGTCGTTTTAGGAGCTGCAGGCGTGCTCGTCCTGCAGCTAGCCGTGGTCACTTCCGTCGCACAGACTGTACCTTCGCCTGCTTCGCCTCCTGAGTCCTCTGCTCCGCCCGCTGCCGGTATGGCAGCGCCGGAGAGCTCGCAGACCCAGGGCCAGCGCAGCCAGGGAGGTCCCGCCAACGGAGCGACCACACAGCCCGGAAAAGCGGGTGGCCAGGGAGATCCTGCATTCGGAGGGGAACGCCACCCGTTTTATCGGCTTTCGAAATCGGACACCGTGGATGTGAATTTCACTTTTTCTCCCGACTTTAACCAGACCTTGACCGTGCTGCCGGATGGCTTCGTCGCCTTGAAAGGCGCCGGGACGCTTCTGGCCGAAGGACTCACGGTCCCCGAGATGCAGTCGGCGATTGCCAAAGCCTACCGCGGCTTCCTGCATGAGCCCGAGGTCACCGTGATCTTGAAAGAGTTTGACAAACCCTACTTTCTCGCTTCCGGCGAGGTCGCGCGGCCAGGAAAGTATGAGCTGCGAGGCGACCTGACCGTAAATGAAGCTGTCGCCATTGCTGGCGGCTTCACTCAGCAGGCCCGTCATTCCCAGGTCGTCGTCTTCCGCCGCATTTCCGCCTACGTGGCCGAGTCCCATGTCGTTGACTTGAAGAAGATGCTGAATTCCCGCGATCTTCACGAAGATATGCACCTGCAACCCGGCGATTTTATTTACGTGCCGCAGAGCCGGATCTCAAAGATCCGCAAATTTGTCCCGACCAGTTCCATGAGTTGGTACATGAACCCAATGCAATAGCAGCAGGAAGGAGTCGCAGCATTCACTGATTGCTATTAAAAGATTGCTGTTCAAAATCTGGCGAGTTCTCGGATCCGCCGCGTGTGATCAGTCTTGCTGTAACGAACGATGTCCGTGGAACTGACCGCCAGCTCGCGCGCTGCTCTCTCTCCCACTCCGCGCGAACTTGCGGCCACGCTGTTCCGCCGTCCGCGACTCGTCGCCGCTTCGTTCGCGCTTCTATTGCTGATCATGATGTTCTTCGTGATCTTCTCCGCGCGCTACGAATCGCACTTTATGGTTCTCTTGCGCCGCGGTCGTTACGACCCGGTCGTTTCCTCCCAACCCGCCAGTCCCATGGATTTCACCCGTCCCGACATCACTGAGGAAGAACTCAATTCCGAGGTTGAACTCCTGCACGACGACGCGCTTCTCAAACAGGTCGTGGCACTAGCCGGAATTGTGCCTGCCAACACGCCGGAGTCCGAGCGCCCATCCGAAATCGAACGTGCCGCTCGCAAGTTGTCGCGCCGCCTCGATGTCGAGGCCCTTAAGAAATCGAACCTGATTCAGGTCAGCTACAAAGACACTAGCCCGCAACGCGCCGCCCGCGTACTCGCCGCACTCTCTGCCCTTTACGTGCAAAGGCACACGAATCTGCAGCGTCCCCCCGGCGAAATCGAATTCTTCGACCGGCAAACCGCCGCCTACGAACAGCGGCTACACCGCTCTGAATCCGAACTCGTGCACTTTACCCGCAGTCGAGGAGTGGCTTCGGCCGCTCTCGAGCGCGATATTGCCCTGCAAAAACTGGGCGAAGCCACCGCATCCTCCCGCCAGACCGATCAGGACCGCATCGAAACCGAGCGCCGCATATCGTCACTCGCCGAACAAATCAAGTCGTTTCCCAAGCGGTCGGTCACGCTCGAACATTGGGCCGATAATCCGGAAGTCCTCGAAAAAATGAAGACCCACTTGCTTGAGCTCCAGCTCAAACGCATTGAGTTGCTCACCCGTTTCGAGCCCTCTTACCGGCTGGTACAGGAAGTAGACCAGGAAATCGCCGACACTCACGCCTCAATCGCTGCCGAAGCGCTCACCCCCGTGCGAGACGAAACTACCGACAAGAATCCCAATTACGAATGGGCCCGCATGGAGTTGGAAAAAGCCCAGGTTGAGCGCGACGGCCTACAGGCACGGCAATCCGAGGCATCCGCTCAGGTCGCATCTCTCCGCTCGTTTGCCCAGCAACTCCAATCCGACTCCGTGGATCAGCAGGATCTGATGCGCGATGCCAAGGCCGACGAAGACAACTATCTGCTTTACCTCCACAAGCGCGAGGAGGCTCGCATCGGCGACGCGCTCGACGAGCGTCACATCCTCAATGTGGCGATCGTGGAGCCGCCCGTGGCTCCGGCTCTGCCCGAGCATTCCACCGTTCTGTATTTCGTGCTGGCTTTCGGACTGTCTCTGATGTTCACCGTCGGTATCGCCTTCACCACGGAATACTTTGACCCGACAATTCGCACGCCCGATGAGGCCTTCGGTTTACTCGAGATTCCAGTGCTGGCCTGGTTGCCCGCGCCCGAGCCTGCCATTCTTCTTCCCTTCAAGTCTCCGTTCAATCGACAGAAGATCAAACGGCAGGGATCTGGCTCATACAAGGCGGTGGCCGAGTGAGCGCTTTTCAGGAACTCTTTGCCGCGGCCCCAGTTAAGCCGGAGCGAACTGGCGTAGCTCCGATTCGCGCACCCGGTTGGCGCAAAATGCCCGCCGCGGCAGCGGCGATTCCCAGCTCAACCGAGGCCACGCTTCCCAGTTCAATTCGCGGCGCGATTCATAACGATCAGATCCATAGCCTCGTCCAGCAACTCTTCTTCCGGCATGAATCGCCGCCGGTACGGCATGTTGCATTTGCGCCGGTTGAAACATCAACCGAAACCGCAAACCTCTGCCTCGAAGTCGCCCGAGTTTTGGCGGAAGAAGGTAAGTACGACGTCGGTCTCATCGACGCCCACTCAGACCGGCTCCTGCCGCAAAACGGGTTGCTCCAGACGGAGCTGCAGATTCCCTCGCCCAGCCATCCCCTCGCGTCATGGCCGATCGGACCGCGCCTCTGGATGGTCCCTCGCGAGAGTTGGCTAACCAATCCCGAAGGTCAGCGTGCCGGGCAGTGGGTCACCGAGCAGGATCTGTCCCGCCTTCGTGAGCTCACGGCAGAGTTCGATTTTTCCATTTTGTGGTGCGCTCCGGTCTCCTGGCTCACGGCAAGCATTGGTCAGGCCTGCGACGGCCTGGTGCTCGTGTTGACCGCCAACAAAACCCGGCGCCTCGTCGCCGCCCAGGTCAAAGACCAACTGAATAAGGCGCAAGTCCTTCTGCTCGGCACTGTCCTCGCCGAACGCCGTTTCCCCGTTCCGCAGGGCTTGTATCGAAGTTTGTGAATCTTATGGGCGAACTGATCTCAAACCGGCCTTGGAACTCCCCCCCACCAGATGGCCCGTCGCAATATGCGCGCATGATCCCAGGTGTGTCCGCGTTGCCTCGTCCCCGCCTTATATCGGCGGAGGCAGCGCCCAAGGTCCGCGCCGCCATCCCCTCACCTGACGCGAACGCAGCCGCTCTGCCCACGTGGCGCAAAGCGCCGCAGCTTCTGTGGGACCGCACTCGCCTTCAAACCGAACCGCGCAAGATTCTCATCGTCGGAGCCGGTCCAACCGCGCACTTGATCGCGCAAACCCTGCGCAGTGATCCTTCTTACCGCGCCAAAGTCCGCGGTTTCGTCGACGACGAACTCCCGCTTTCCCCGGTAGTGCTGGGTCGGATCGCCGATCTCGACTGGCTGGCCCGCGCCGAGTTCATCGATGAAGTCATTGTCGCTCTCCCCGGCCAGTCCTCCCAGGCGCGCCAGGCTGCCGAGATTGCCTTCCGCAACCATCTCGATATTCGCGCCGTCCCTGACCTGCCTCCGGGACCCTGGCCCGATGCCGAGATCGATCACATTGGGGAAGTCCCCGTCGTCACCCTCCATCGCGAGCCCTCGCCCGGCGCCGCCTTGTTCCTCAAGCGCGCACTGGATGTCACGGTTGGCGCTCGCCCTGCTGCTCACCAGCCCTCTCATGGCGATTGTCGCGGCGCTCACCTGGCTCGATTCGCCCGGCCCGGTAGTTTATTCCGCGGAACGCATCGGCGCCAAAGGACGCCGCTTCCTCTGCTACAAATTTCGCTCCATGGTCGCCAACGCCGACGACCTCAAGGAAAACTTACGCGACCGCAACCAGCGCGAGGGTCCGACCTTCAAGATCCATGGCGATCCTCGCATCACCCGCCTCGGCCGCATCCTCCGCCGTTACAGTCTCGATGAACTTCCCCAGCTCTGGAATGTCCTGCGCGGCGAGATGAGCCTTGTCGGCCCGCGACCTCATCCCGTCGACGACGTTAATCATTACGAGCTCCACCACTACCGCCGCCTCGACGTGAAACCCGGCATCACCGGCCTGTGGCAGATTACCGCCCGAGATTGTCCGTCGTTCGAGCTCAATATGCACCTCGATCTCACCTACATCGAGAACTGGACCCTGCTCCTCGACCTGCGCATCCTCGTCGGCACAATTCGCGTGCTCTTCGCGCCAGAAGGAGTCTGACCATCGCCATGAGTTCAGGAACAACGAGTTCAGGAACAACGCATTCACGAACAATGAGCTCCGGAACAATGAGCTCTGGAACGATCAGTCCAGAACCAACGGCCAGCCGCAACATAACTTGGACTGACGTCGACCGAACGTTCTGGCGCGTTGCCGCTCTGCTGCTGCGACCTCTGCACTTGGGACTGGCTTTCCCGTCCATCCTCTACCTGGCCGCAATGACCGTTTTCCTCTTCCGCCCACCCGACCTTTTTTCGTTTTATGCCGACCGCATTGCCTTCGGAATCCTCCTCTTCTTTATTGCGCTCCGTATTATGGCGGTCCGCGACACCGTGCCATTCTTTGCTGGGCTTACTTTGCCCATGCTCGCCCTAACCGCCCTCGCCGTGTTCCGGTTGCTGCGCGAGCCCTTTGACCCGCAAATCTGGAGCGTCGTCGCCAGCAAATACATCGTCCCCTTCGCCCTGTTTCACGTCGCCGTGCTCGTCTTTCGTGGGCCCTCGCAACGAAGGCACTTTGAAATCTTCATCCTTCTCGTCCTCGCCTATCTCGTGTTCGTTTCCATCGCCTTCCTCGCCGACGCTCGCTCGCTCATCTTTCCGCGTTTTATTCTCGACGAAAGCCTCGGCTTTCATCCCGATCGCGCTCGTGGACCCTTCTTGCAAGCTGTGGCCAACGGCGTTTCCCTCAACATGCTTGGCGTTCTCGTTCTCGCGCTCTCGCCTCAACGCAAACTGGTAGTCGGGGCGCTGTGGCTGGCCTTGCCCGTAGCCGTGCTCGCCACCATGACACGCGCCGTCTGGATCGCATTTGCCCTGTCTGCCTTGGTCCTCGGGTTCCGCTTCATCCGACGCCGGCTCCTGGCATTTTGCGTTCTGTTGGCAGTCACCGGGCTTTTCGTGGGCCTGACCCTCGGCGTCAGCAAACAGCCGCTGAAAACCGCACTCGGAGATCGCACCGAAGAGCGCGGCCCAGTCGAAGCTCGTCTGGCCGTCTACGAAGCTGGTTGGGAGATGTTTCAGGAGCGCCCCTTCACCGGCTGGTCCGCCGGCGGCATGTATGCCGAACTGGCCCGCCGCATGGAGGGCTATCATCTCCGCACCTTCTACGTGCACAATACCTACCTCGCTTTGCTGGTGGAGTTCGGCGTCCCCGGACTTGCGCTCTACGCTATCCTTTTCTTCAACCTCTTCCGTCTCTCCTGGCACCGCCCGCCCGGCGAACCCGCCACCATCGCCGCACTGAGAAAAGTCTGGCCCATCCTGCTTAGCGTTTATCTCTTCAATGCCTTCTTCGTCGACATGGCTTACCAGTTCGTCATCGTACTTATGTTCACCGTCGCCGGAATGCTTTGTGCCTCCACACTCGGGGTCTCGGAGGAATCCGCCGCATGACTGCCATCGCTTACATCGTCAATGAGTTCCCATCCCCGCTCGAACCTTACGTGATGGATGAAATCATCGAACTTCGCCGTCGCGGTTCGCATGTAATCTGCTGCAGCGGCAAACGCGTCGCACCGCAAGACCTCGCACTGGCCGAACGTGTCTTCTGGAAAGAAACGCTCTACTTTCAACCGCTCTCCGACACCGAACTCTCAAAAGCAGTTCGCCGACTTACCTCTCATCGCGCCCGCCTCTGGCCGTTGTTGCGTCCGTTGCTCTGGGAGCGCGGTGCTTCCCCCTCACTCCGCGTCCGCGCCGTCGGCCACACTGTCATGGGCGCCGCACTCGCCGAACAGTTGGCGTCACTCAAATTCGAGCACAAAGTCGAGCACATCCACGCTCATCACGGATACTTCTCCTCCTGGATGGCGCTCACCGCAGCCCACCTGCTCGGAATCGGCTTCAGCTTCACTTTGCACGGCTCCGATCTGCTGCAACGCGCCGATCTGCTCGCGGCGAAGCTGCGCGCCTGCGATTTCTGCGTCACCGTCTCCGAATTCAACCGCCAGTACATTCTCCGCAACTACCCATCAACTCCTCCGGAGAAAATCCTCGTACAACGGCTCGGAGTCGATCGCGTCCTGCCTGTGCCTTCCTCCGCCTCGGCCGTCGAGACCGACCACCGCCGTTTCTGCCTTCTCGCCGTCGGACGTCTTCACGAAGTCAAGAACTATCCCTTTCTCATCAACGCCTGCGCCGCCCTTCGCGACCAGGGCCTCGATTTGCTCTGCTGGATCGCCGGCGATGGCCCCAAGCGCCAGGCTCTCGAGAAACAGATAGCGACGCTGCGACTGCAGGGCCGTGTTTGCCTGGTCGGCCATGTTCCTCGCGCCGACCTTCCCGGCTATTACCGCTACGCCGACCTGGTCGTCATGACCAGCAAGAGCGAAGGCATCCCTGTTGCGCTGATGGAAGCCATGGCGCACGAAAAACTGGTACTCGCCCCGGGCATCACCGGCATTCCCGAACTGGTCGAGCACCAGCGCACCGGATTCCTCTACCAGCCTGGGTCTTTACCCGATTTCGTCGGCGCCGTCCGCTGGATTCATGCGAACCAAGCCTCCTTGGCTTCAATCCAGCACGCGGCTGCGGCCAGCATCGCTGCTTCCTACAATCGCCAGCGCAATCTCCGCTCTTTCGCGGAGCAATTCCTGGCTCGCATTTCTCATTCGGACGGTGACCATGCGCATCCTGTATTGCAACAAGTACAACTATCCGTTTAGTGGAACGGAAACCTATCTCTTTGACCTCATTCACCGCATGGATGCCGGCGGTCACGCAACCGCTCTGTTCGCCATGGACCACGGCCACACTCCCGCCTTCACCGGCCGCACCTATACCATCCCGCATTTGGAGTTCAAAGATCCCAACGCCAGCTTCATGAAGAAACTCAGGATGGCCGCTCACGCCATCTATTCGCCGTCAGCCCGCGCCGCGATGCGTAATTGTCTTGCCGATTTTTCGCCCGACCTCGCCCACATTCGCGGCATCTACCACCACCTCTCGCCCTCGATTCTCTGGGAACTGAAGCGTCAGCGCATCCCTGTCCTTTACCATCTCAACGATTTCAAGATCTTGTGTCCAACCTACAATTGCGTCGCCGATGGACACGCCTGCGAACTCTGCGCCCATGGCGCTTTTCACCACGCTGTCACCAGAGGTTGCTATTCCGGTCCGCGTTCAAGCGCGGTCGTTCTCGCCGCCGAAGCCTATCTCCACAAATGGTTGCGCACCTACGATCGCTGCGTGGACATGTTCCTCGCTCCCAGCGACTTCGTACGCGGCCAGCTGATCGCCGCCGGTTTCCCCGCGCAACGTATCGAAGTCCTGCAGCATTACCAGGCCCTCCCCGCCGATACGGACCTGGTCCCCGACGAGGGCTACCTGCTTTACTTTGGCCGCCTCTCCGCCGAGAAAGGCGTCTACGAACTTCTGCGCGCCATGGTGCAGCTGCCGCACATCCCGCTCGTAATCGCCGGAGACGGCCCCGAGCACTCCCGTCTGCAATCGCTGGTGCGAGATTTGAACCTGAAACAAGTCCTTTTCGCTGGGATGCTCCACGGCGAAAAGCTCCACAAACTCATTGCCGGATGCAGCTTCTCGGTCTTTCCCTCCCACGCCTACGAGACTTTCGGCAAATCCATCCTCGAATCCTTTGCCTGGGGACGTCCCGTCATCGCCTCTGATCTCGGCTCGCGCCGCGAACTCGTCCAGCACGGCGTCACCGGACTGCTCTATCCCGTCGGAGACCGCGAACAGCTCGCTTATTCCATCGAATTTCTCTTTGGCCGTCCCGATCTCACCGAAAAAATGGGCGCCGCCGCTCGCGCTCGCGTGCAGGCGAACCACGACCCTGATCAGCACCTGGAAAAGCTTCTCGATCTCTACTACCGCCTGACCTCTGCCAAAACAGCTCTCTCTTTCCCCGCCGCGCCCGCCATTCCTCCCAAGCCTCTGCGCCGTCGCCGCGGCCTTCGTGTCGCCTTCATCGGAGGCCGCGGTCTCGTCTCCAAGTACAGCGGCATCGAATCGTATTACGAACAGGTTGGCTGTGAACTGGTCCGCTTGGGACACGACGTCACCGTCTATTGCCGCAGCTATTTCACTCCTCCCATCGGCACCCACAATGGCATGATCGTGCGCCGTTTACCAACCATCCGCTCCAAGCATCTGGAGACATTCGTCCACACCCTGTTAAGCACGATCCACGCTATGTTCTCCGATTACGACGTCGTCCATTACCAATGTCTCGGACCCGCCCTCTTTTCCTTCCTTCCACGCCTCGCCGGCAAGAAAACCGTGGTCACCGTCCAGGGTCTCGACTGGCAACGCCGCAAATGGGGACAGATCGCATCACGCGTGCTCCGCTTGGGAGAAGCAGCTGCCGTCTACTCTCCCAACACCACCATGGTCGTCTCGCGCACGCTGCAGCAGCACTACCATCGGCACTACCGGCGCGATACGATCTACGTCCCCAAT
>Ga0182015_10004053_pt1 | contig 16007 bp, 26 predicted proteins | sample 712P3MmetaG_FD_120478 | JGI IMG/M metagenome (GOLD analysis project Ga0182015, IMG submission 120478) | Permafrost microbial communities from Stordalen Mire, Sweden - 712P3M metaG | ecosystem: Environmental > Terrestrial > Soil > Wetlands > Permafrost | place: Sweden: Stordalen | collected... | reverse complement strand
GCTGGGATTGAAATGACCAAGATTTTCTGACAGCCACCTCAAGCCGAAAAATTTCCGCCGAACATCTGCGTCACTCTGCATCACCGGTCTCACCATCCCCCAACACTGGCCCGCTCTGTCCGTCAGTTCAACCGGATTTCCCTCCATCCAATTGTAGATCCATCTCTTCTCGTCTCAAGATCACGCACAAGTCTCATTCCCCGCATTAATCTTCACTCCTCTTCCCGTCACAAGCACGACGTCCTTGAAACCGTGCACGCATGTCGGCTGAACCATCAATCCCTCTAGACACGGCCACAACGTCGTCCCTCTGGGATCGCATAACAGAATTTGCAACCCAAAATAGAAAGACTGTCATTTACACCACCGCAGCACTTACAGTGCTTGTAACAGCAGGTGGAGTATACTATTACACTCAACGGGCAGAGACAGGAGGCGATGCAGAATCGAAACGGAAACGAGAGAAAAGTGCTCGGAAGAAGAAACAGAAACAATCTGCTGCAGATGAAGAAAGTCAATTGAATGGTAATCTTTCGCCTAGCCAAAATGGAACAAAGATTGACGAGTAGGAGAAAAGAGAGCGACTGTGACGGTCGAGGATGAGCCAGCATTACCTGACATTGACGAAGAATCTGTCAAAACATTGTCTCTTGATGTAAAATCCTCTAGGAATCTGACTGATATTTTTCAGACACGAAAAGAGTATGCATTATTGTTTAAAAATGCAGGAAATAAAACCTACACACAACGAAACTTCAATGAAGCAATCGATCTCTACACAAAAGCAATCATGTGTCATGCAGACCCCGTATTCTATTCAAACCGCGCTGCATGTCCTTCTCCCCCCAACCAAAACCATACTGACAATGTAGGCTACGCAGCACTAAAACAACACGACAAAACCATCGAAGACGCATCCGCAGCCCTTGCCCTCAACCCCGACTACTCCAAAGCCCTCCGTCGTCGCGCCCACGCCTACGAAGAAACAAACCAAGACGAACAAGCCCTCTCTGACTGGACCGCCGCCTGCATAGTCGAAGAATTCAAATTCCAAGACTGCACAAACAGTGTCCAACGCGTCCTCAAACGTCTCGCAGAAACAAAAACAGCTGCCATCCTCGCCAATAAGAGCCGCAAACTCCCCAGTCCAAATTTCGTGTTGGCATATCTAAGTTCGTTTCGACCGAAACCGTGGCCAGCGATGCCGGAGGGGGCGGGAGACGGGGATAAGGCTTTGCAGAGGGCGTTCGAAAAGGTTGATAATGCAGAATTTGATGAGGCTAGTGAGGAGTTTGATGAGGCTATTAGGTTGGGGTGTAAGTATTTACCTTTGGCGTTGAATTATTCGGGGACGTTTGCTTTTATAAGGGGGGATCCGGATAATGCCATCAAGGATTTCAATCGGTCTCTGGAGATTGATCCGAATCAATCTCAAGTATGGGCAAAACGTGCCTCTGTCCACATGGAAAAAGGTACCCCCCTCAACCCCAGAAAACAGTAAGTCAAGTATGCTAATGGTGTGTCTAGCCGACAAAATGGCAGCAATGGCAGATTTCGCCAAAGCATTAGAAGTCGACCCCGTGGACCCAGACGTCTACTACCACCGCGGCCAAGTCCGTTTCCTCATGGGTGATTTCTCCGACGCCGCCGCTGACTACGCCAAATCCGCCGACCTCGACAAAAAATTCGTCTACTCTCAAGTCCAACTCGGCGTTGCCCAATACAAACTCGGCCAAATCAAAGATTCACTCGTCACGTTCCGAAAATGTCTCAAACAGTTCAAAAACAGTGCCGAAGTGTATAATTATTATGGCGAGATTTTGTTGGATCAGGGTATGTTTCAGGATGCCATGGATAAGTTTGAGACGGCGATAGAGTTGGAGAGGGCGAGTAGTGCGCAGACACCGGGGGGGAAGAAGGTTAGGAATATTATGCCTTTGGTGAATAGGGCCGTGTTGTTTTTGCAGTGGAAGAAGGATGCAAAGGAAGCGGAACGGTGTTTGAGGGATGCGTTGAAATGTACCTTCCTCCCCGGTCAAGTGGGAGATGGAGCTGATGGTTAGTGGATCCTGAAAGTGATCTTGCGGTTGCGACGTTGGCGCAACTTTTATTGCAGGAAGGACGTGCACCAGACGCATTAGAATTATTCAACAAATCCGTCGAATTGGGAAGAACAGAACAAGAACTCATCAGCGCATTGTCTTATGCAGAGGTATCCTCCCCCTCTCTCCCTACACCGCTAATGTCGTAGGCAACGAGAGCACAACTCGATGTCACCACCAAATATCCCCATCTCGCCGAAAAATTGTCCAAAATGACAGCTGCCATGCAAGGCGGATTCGCCGGTTAAAAAACCACATACATTCTACATATATGCACAATCATTCGCAAAACATCATCGCACACACCGTTCCAGGGCATAGGGAATCTCGACTCAGCAGTTTCTTTCATTTTCGCTTTTTGTTATAGGGGGAGCGGTTTCTTCAGGGGACTTGTTATGTGCTTTTTCTTTTGAGTATACTCGGAGCTCCGTTCCATGGGGAGGAAGGGAGGGAAGGGAGATGTAGGTAGTGTGAGTGAGTGTTGAGAGGGTCATTAATCCATTCGTCTACTCTATTAAAACGCCTGTTATGCGCGCCTTGACATTCTTTTCTTATGTACATGTGATGATATGCTGAGAAGTGTTTCTACATTACAAGACTTTTGACTCTTTTCACGTCATGCTCATTCTGGTTCCTTGCCACCTTGCTTCATTCCTCATTGAGAAGAAACGAATATTCTCTAAACGATTTTGCAGGCTGATGTTTTCGCGTGCTCACGTCAGTGCAGCCTCTGCTATTCCCGCCAAATTGAACGTCTTTTTACTTGAAAACACGACTTCAACCGGCCATCGATACTCCATCCACCTCGCCCAAACTACCATTAGCCCACATCCACACACACCCATCATACTGAAATACGCAAACTTTCTGCCAAAGTACTTCCCCGCAAACGGGAGCAAGACAAGATTAAACAACAGAGTCAGTTGATCGAGACTTTCCTGCCATGCTTGTTCCGCGAGGTCGTCTTCCTCGGATGTGGTTGATGCAGTGTCTACGTCGGAGGGAGAGATGTGGACGGCAGAGGACTGTGAAGTTGGAGAGGACGAGTCGTGTGGGATGTCTTGTGATGGGAGAGGAGGGAAGGAGAGTGGATTGAGGGACATGGAGCGTGCACAGTCTGGCGTACCCGATGAGTGGAAACGTGAAGGGTGATCCGTGGAACTTTTGGGGAGAAGGTTAGGGTTCGGCGATCTCTTTGTCCACGAAGTTGAACTGGCGAAGAACTTCAGATTTCCTTCGTATGACCAATTTAATGTCATAAAGGGTCCTTTGTGAACTCTCTTTACCTTGGAGAATAATTCTCGCTCCTTGACCCACTGTTCAGCATTTACTCGTTCGCCATATACAAATATAACCTCTAGTTCCCATCTCACCACATTTGAGAGTCGCGATGTCACCCACAGGTAATATGTGACGCTTCAAGAGTAGTTTCAATATAAGTAGAGCTGCAAAATCCATTAGGTAGAGCGACTTAAACTAAGTGCATTAAAAGCCAAGGTCCAATTCCGTGGTTTGCGATGCCCTTCCCCTCAGGCGATCTGGTGGCGTTATTAGCTGTGGACTGTGCCCCGCTTAAATTGTTTCCTCTCCTCTCGCTTCGTCGCCAACGTCTCCACACTTTCACCATGTCCACCAACAAAGTCTACGTTATCGGCGTCGGCCTAACCCAATTCCTCAAACCACGAGGAAAAGTCTCGTACACAGAACTAGGTCTTCAAGCCGCCGTCAAGGCTCTAGTCGACTGCAACTTGACGTACGACGCCATCGAACAGGCTTACTGCGGGTACATTTACGGAGACAGTACTTGCGGGCAACGAGTTCTGTATCAACTTGGAATGACTCAAATTCCGATTGTTAATGTGAATAATAATTGTTCTACGGGGAGTACTGCGCTGTGGATGGGGAGGAATGCTATTCGTGGCGGCAGTGCGGACTGTGTCCTCTGTGTGGGATGGGAGGAAATGGAAGCGGGTAGAGCACCAAACTATGGAAGAGGGATATTAATTGTAGGGCCTTTGAAGAATAAGTTTCCGAAACATACTTCGCCATTGGGGAAGAGTTATGAGGTCATGTCGGAGACCAGGGGCTTCGACACGGGTCCTCTGACAGCTCAAATATTCGGCAACGCCGGCATCGAATATATGGAGAAATACGGCGCCAAACCTGAACATTTCGCTGAAATTGCACGGATAAACCATGCTCATAGGTTCCCTTCCCCCCCTCCCACTTGAACATCCGCTGACAATATCAGTGTGAATAATCCATACTCTCAATTCCACGACGTCTACACGCTCGAGCAAATCCTCGCATCTCCAACGCAACATAAATTCCTAACAAAACTTCAATGTTGTCCGACTTCGGACGGTGCCGCCGCAGTCGTCATCTGTTCGCAGAAATTCCTTGACCAGCATCCCCACTTGAAATCTCAGGCGATCGAGATTGCAGGACAAGCGATGGCAACCGACGATGTTGCTCTTCTTGGGGGCAGTGCAATTGAACTTGTGGGTGCTGAGATGACGAGACGAGCAGCGAATATGGTGTACAAGGAATCTGGTATTGGTGTCAAGGACGTTCAAGTCGTGGAATGTCATGATTGTTTCAGTGCGAATGAGATGTACTTCCCCACTTGGAGTAGCTAATGGAAGGGTCTGTCTTGATGCACTTGGATTGGCGGAGAAAGGGAAAGCGCATGAACTTGTTGCAAATGGAGATATCACTTTTGGCGGGAAATATCTTGTCAACCCATCTGGCGGGTTAATCTCAAAAGGTCATCCCATCGGTGCAACTGGCCTTGCTCAAGCCTCGGAATTGGTACCTTCCACCGAGGACTTTGTTTGACTGTAGGTATGGCATTTGCGTGGCTGGGCGACCAATCGTGCAAAACCTCATACGAGACATTGTCTGCAACATAACGTTGGCCTTGGCGGCGCTGTCGTCGTGACAATGTACCGTCGTACAGATGACTCTGAGGCCCCATCACCCGAACAATCAAAGAAATCGGAGGGAAAAGTCGACGACGGGAGGAAATGGGCGGGATACAATCCTGCAGTGGAGGCACGATGGATCTCAGAAACCGATCTGGAACGCGTTCGCAGTAAACTCAAAGGAAGTCGTAAAATGGCAGAAGGTCGAAACCCATTCAAAGGAGATCAAGCCCGTCTTTAATAACAACGAATTTGATTTCAATTTCCTCAAGTACAAACCTATTCCCATTGTCCATGATTCCTTCGTTCCCACATAATGTCCCGTTTCCTTAGTTTACTTACTTTCCCGTCCAATTTCTTGGCTTTAGCCATCGCAAGAGCCTTCTTTTTCTTCTCCCGTGCAGCCTTCTTTTCCTCTTCTTTCTTCTCCTCCTCCTCCGCTTCCGCTTCCAATTTGTCGTCCCTCTGTTCCGCCCGTCTCGCCGATTCTCGCAGTTTAACACTTTCCACAGCCCGTCCGATCAGAGCCACAAATCCCGCTACTGCAAGTGCAAAAGTGACCGTTTTAGCAACATGATCGAATATCTATTATCAATGAGATGCCAGTTTCGGGGGCGGATGATACAATTCCCGACATTTGCAAGAATGTGGGGGGAACTTTATCGAATTTGGGTTGAAAGGGGTCCACGACTTGGACGTTCGGCGTCGGAGCCATGGTGAGTTGAGGACTTCTGAAATGGAGGGGGAAGCGATTTCATGGTGTTGGAGGGGGTGGTCTGGATTAGAGACATTGAGTTAGTGTCTCAAGGTGTGATCGAATTGAACGCGGTTTCACGGTAAGTAGCCAATTATAATTCTCGCAACAACATAGATTGTCAAGGAGAGGGTCTACTAAAGTTCTAATTGCTCCATGAGTGATATGGTAGCTCCAGCCCATAATTGATGCTTTTCAAGTAGACGCAAGTTCCTGGACCGTCATGCAAATATCCCATTCAAAACACTCAGTCTCGTCCATCAGGTGCAGATTCATCAGACTACGCTGCAGGTGTTCTATATCATATTCTCTCCACATTTCGTCTATTGTAGGTTCGGTGTCTTGAGTGGCAACATCGACATACTTGAGTTCACCAACCAGAGTTGCAGGTCCCCTGAAAATCTTTGATTAAGATCTTACGTCCAGCTAGTAAATGATGGTGGAAGACACCATGAGAGTGCATTAGATTGACCATGTCGAGCATGTGGGCGACTACCTTCTGCTTCCTCGTGGAAGGGAAATACAAACCATTTGCGATGGGGAAATCGAAGAATGAGATGAGGTTCAAATACTTCTTGCAAGAGCACGTATACATCCCTCGACTCGTCTGCTACTTGAGACTCCCTAATGTGGACATATCAATAGACCTTTTACGTTTTGCCGTCAAACGTAACAATGATCCGCCAGAGGTCGGCTACTTGACTTAGTAGTATATCATATTATTTCCGTTGCGCCCCTGAAAGTCTTAGGATATCTAGGTTACACGAACACGGCGGCTTCAATCTGCCGATCACGGACCCCGGCAGTTCGCCCGACACCCCCCGGCAGACTGCATGCAACCCCGCGCGTACTGCTGACTAAAACCAAAATTCACTTGGTAATTGACGTAGACTCGGCACTGTCGGCCACTTAATCACTAAACTCCTGAGAAGTTCTCAACATCATCAAATTTTCAAATTTCCTTTCTAGAACTCCAATCATCACAATGGGTATGTTTCCATCTATTTAAACCCCCGTCCTTGAAAACCTGAATTGACAAATCGTGTAGCCTTTGACAGAAAGAACATGCAATATCGGTAATTCCCCAAGTTTTCTCCATGTCCTGACATTGCTTTAGTTTCCTTGGAAACACAGGTCTTCGAGTTTCTGCTCTTTCTCTTGGCGGATGGGTTACTTATGGTGGCCAAGTCGGCGAGGAGATCGCATTGAAATGTATGGACGAAGCATGGAAGAATGGAATCAATTTCTTCGATTGTGCTGAAGTTTACGCGGACGGAGCATCCGAAGTTGCCATGGGCAAAGCCATCAAGAAGCTCGGATGGAAACGTGACGATCTTGTCATCTCAACCAAGTTGTTCTGGGGAGGGGTTCGTCATCTCTCTCAGGCCATGTGACTGATTTAGCAGAAATCTCCTAATAAAATTGGATTGAGTCGAAAGCATTTGATTGAGGGAATGAATAGCTCTCTTGAACGTCTTCAATTGGATTATGTGGATGTGATTATGGCACATCGTCCTGATCAATCGACTCCAATGGAGGAAGTTGTTCGTGGGTTCACTCATCTCATTCAAACCGGAAAGGCACTCTACTGGGGAACTTCGGAATGGTCCGCCTTTGAGATCGAGGTTCGTCCTCAATTCCAAAAGATGCTAACAGGTATAGCATGCTCACCACATGGCCACCAAGCACAATTTGATTGCCCCCATTGCTGACCAGCCACAATACAATCTCTTTGCTCGCGATCGTTTCGAGAAGGAATACGCTCCCTTGTACAAGCATTACCATTACGGCACCACAATTTGGTCTCCCCTCGCAGGTGGTCTCTTGTCCGGCAAGTACAACGACGGTGTTCCTGACGATTCCCGTCTCGCAATGAAAGACGACCCATTCATGAAACGATTCCGTGATGAGTTGGACACAGATGTCGGCAAAGCCAAGATTGCAAAGATCAAGAAACTTGCTGAACTTGCAAAGGAAGTTGGCGGCAGCACCGCTGCATTGGCTTTGGCTTGGTGTTTGAAGAACCCCAATGTCTCGACTGTCATTACTGGTGCAAGTAAGCCTGAGCAAGTCACCATGAACGTCAAGGTACATCTCGGATAAGTGTTTGCGTTAATGTGCAGGCTTTGGATTTGGTACCCAAGTTGACCGACGAGGTCATGAAAAAGATTGAGGATATCATGGACAACAAGCCAGCTGCAGTAGTATGTTTTCATTTCCGACGATGCACTAATAACTAGGAAACATTTGGCCGAGATGCCTAAACTCATTCGAGTACGTCGACAATACGAGTCGCAAATAGAGTTAGACAATATCTTCTTGCACAACAATACTATATCTTACTTTTGACTTCCTTTTTCTCCGAAGACCAAGTTCGATGCCCTCCTTGCAATATCTTGAACACCATCCGCCGCAATTGCCGTCCCGAAGGTATACCGATCCGGTCTCACGACCACAAACTTCTTCCACGGGAACTCTTGTTGAATTCTATCCTTTGTGTAACCCGTCAACTGCGGTGTGATGCCCATCTCATCATATTCAGACAGAGACATTGCGAAAACGAAATTTTTCGGTACACTTCCCGAGGGCTTCTCCTTGTGGACGATATACGTCGTTTCAGAGGTATTGATTAGTCCATTTGAAAGTTGCTCGAGTTCGGCGGACGTAATCTCCGCCTCACGAATTCGGGCCTCTTGGACCGTGTCTGTCAATACGACGATTTGGAATATTCCCGTCTTGCCTTTTGCGAAGATGACGTCGTCGGAGAAGGCGTGTAGATTGTTTTGCCACAAATGGATCTGAGGGAGAAACACACCGCCTTCTCGATCCGGTAGGAAACACGAATGAGGGAGGTATCTATATCAGCAATTGTGGATGCGAGAAAGATTACTTGTATCTCATCATTACTCCTCGATGACCCATCTCGAGATTCTTTCGGACCGGGGGGATTAATGCCAAACTCCTTGCAATGACGTTCCGCACTGTCGACCAAAAGTATGATCTCTCACATACCAAATTTCCATTCAAAACGGTGATCGCAAGTGCTGCTGTCAGTGCGGGATCAATTTTCGAACGTACAGACTTCAACTTGTTGTTTCCGCTCCACATACCATCCCGTCAACAATTCTTCATAATTGACGTTGGGATACTTGGCGATTAACGCCAGTCTCCAAGCGAGCGCAATGGAATCGCGAAACCCACTTGCAATGCCCTGACCTCCAAAAGGCGGGAAATTATGAGCCGCATCTCCAGCAACCATCGTCCTTCCCACGACCCACTTATTCGCGACCTGCGCTTTAAATCTGATCGTCAGCCACATTCGAGCGGAAGATACTTGAAAGGCCTAGCACGAAGCACGGTGATACAATCTTCAGGATACATGACATCCTCTTTCAGACCATACCGCGACCCCTTGTGAGTGACGTACGGGTATATGATGTCTCGAACGACCTGTGGTTCTGCCATTTCCCAGGGATCTTCGCCTTCGTTAATGATGTACTCGAACCGCCAGAGTCGTTTTGATGGGATTCCGAAGCGGCCACAGATGGATGGTCTCTTGATGTTGCAGATGAAGCGAAAGTCGAAGGGGAAGAATTCATCGAAGACTTGTTGAGGTGTGTAGCCCAATTTCCAAAGGGGAAAATTGGGGTGTGTTTCAGGAGACGGAAGATCGAGTTTCCAATTTATTGCGACCCACCATTGCACGTATGGAAGCCTAATGTAAGATTCGGGGGGATGAGATGGTTACTTTTCAGAGTCCAATTGCCTCACACCCTTGGCTTCGAGGAAGTTTTTCCTAACGTAACCGACCTTGCCGTCCGCGCCGACGAGAAATTTCCCCTGAAGTCAACACGAATATGAACTCGCTGATACCTTGCTTTGGTGTTCTTTGCCCTCTTCATCTTTGTATGTAATTGTGACACTCTCGGCATCTTCCGATATACCGACAAGCTCAACTCCTTGTTTGAGTGTGATATTCGGATCATTCTCAAAAACACTGCGGACATTCTTCTCTGTCATCAGTCGACGTGAGATGGGAAAGACCTAGCATTGGTTGTTCGTGGAATAGAGATCCTTTGTGTGCATGACCTGCCTCTGCCTCACAATTGCCTATATTCAGCACATTATAATGGTCCCACCTACCCTTGAAAACTGGTGGCGAATAGAGGTCATGGTCTCCCGGGTGAAAATAGAAGCATGTTGGCGTAAAGCCAATCTCCGAGTAGACTTTATCATTCAATCCAAGCCCCTGAACCATGCGAATGGTTTCATCGTCGACACAGATTCCCCTGCTGTCAGCGCCAATTGAAATGAGAAAGTAACCTGGGATCGGTTGTAATTGCCTTTGTCTTTTCAACAATCAAAACCTGCACAATTGTCAGCTCAATTGAAGTGTTTCGTAACCTTGACTCCACCACTTCGACTTAGATAGGCTGCCAGGAGAACTCCTGTGGGCCCTGCTCCACAAATAACCACGTCGTAGGTGTCGATCATTGTTTTCTCGAGCTGTTCAATTTGCCGAGATTGACCCTTTTAATCTCCCTTATCTGGTGTAACACGCCTTCCCCAGAGGCTCTGAGCCAGAGCTAAAATACGAGCCTTACCGGGTTGATCCGCGTCAACACCGATCCTTTCCTGCCCCGGAGCACATCTCGGCTTAAATCCGACGTGTCCAATTGCCAGCTCGCACGGAGAATCTTTTGGCGGGGAAATTTTATTTAATCGGCACCCCACAAGAGGGAGGTGCCACAAGCCTCAAAGGTCCCACAAGGTGAAATCCCGCCGTATGACCGTACAATTACGCGAGAGCTAAGTGGCTTAACGGTGCTTTGTCATTGGGAGTTCGGAACACAGCAGCCGACTGAGGAAGGACGATCTCCGCATGACCAATTTATTTCATTCCAGCACAAGGGTGGCCATATACCCGTTACTCGTTTCATTTAGGTTCACACCACACCCACCTCGCCCTTCCCTTCTCCCCGGCGGTCTGCTGTTCCTCCCCCCCAGCCCAAGTGTCGTTGCGGTTCGGATTCGCGATGGAGAAGAAATGTCGATTTTGTCCTCGCGTGTGTCATAAGCAGGAACATCTCGATCGCCATGAACGCACACATACTAAAGTCCGTCCTTATCGCTGCGACGCTTGTGAGAAGCATTTCGTCAGAAGGTATCCCCCTGCAACGGGTTGAGATTGACATGTGTTTTTTAGTGACACGTTAAAGCGACACCAGAAGTTACATGTTGACGATGGTTCAAAGGCTGCAAAACGGGGGAGTAAGGGGTCGAAACGAAATCGCGCGGGATCGAATTGTGATGCCACTCAGTCTGATCTTTCGACGGAGTCGTCTGTTGATCATTCACCGCTTCAAGAAGTCAGTGAGCCGCAATTCTTCTACGATACCACGGAAACATGGCCCGTCGGTCTTGGGTTCAACAATAACCTGTTCGGGAATGATACTGCGAATTATTTTGAGGAGAGTTATCCTGCTTTTGAGGATTCTTCCATCGGAAGTGCTGGCAGCGAGTTCCCTATCAAGTCGGAATTCATTTGGGATCAACTATAGCGTATTCTCGCGATCCGCTATATGGCTGATTCTAGGAACTATGAATGATTTGATCAGGAAAGATATCTGTGGCGAATAATCTCGTTGTATGTAGTCAAGATATATATAGGAAAGGGATTATACGGAAAGGGAGATGACATTAATATAATTGTCCCGGATCTATTGAAGGCTAGCTGCTCTTCTGAAACTGGGTGGTGTGGACCGCGTGATGTCTCGCAATGCATATCCGCAAAACCGTTTGCGGCTTTCGCATGTGTCCTTATATATCGGTGATGCGAACAATAAAAAGCTAATGCGAGAGCCAATTTAAGTTACGACGAGAACGAGCATTGCGAAGCCCGGTATTCCCTCTTTGCGTAAGATAATGATACAGTTTCTAATTATCCTAAATGGTACTATGACCCAAACAAGATCTCGTGATCCTCTAAAAAGACCCACTATTACTGCAGGATGCAAAAGGCTTAAAATATACTCGTAGAAATCGCTCCATCCCAATGCTTCAATACAAAACTCCCATCTTCAATGCATGGTCCTCGAAAAGATATGCGTCATATTATTGTGTTCTGAGAGTCAGCATGATACCTTTCGGGACAGACTTCTTCTGTTTATCTTCGTCCTCATCATCATCCTCCCGATCATCTTTTTGTTCCCCGCCACTCACGATTCTTGCCGCAATCCGAAGAATAAGATACAACCAATACAAATCTAAAATCTGTATGATGCTCAACAATCCAAACGTGACGTACTGGCTGATCCAACACTTGTAAAACTGTTTATCCCAATCTAAAACCCATAATCCAACCGTCTCAAATTCCGTCGCCACAGAATTGAGAATCTTAATTCCAAGATAATGTCGCGTAAAAATCCATGAACTCGTGAATATCGTAAAACTCACTGGAACAATTGGATCCGGAGCATCGAGATAATTGAGGATCTTGCAACACGAGAGAAGAACATCGCTGATATCGTGCGTCCAGAATACGGGAACGCCAATCCATGTGAAATGAAATCGATAGGAAAGGAAGATTAACGAGAGGGTGGTGATGTGATGGATTGTGAGTTCCAAAAAGTCTTTTCGTGGTTTCTCGAGTTGAAGGGATAATACAACGAGGAGATGAGCCCAATTGGCCGCTTGGAGGAGATAGAATGCCTTGAATAACGCCGAATGCGTGAAATGAGGGTAATTGACGTAGAATTGCGTGGTATCAAACGGCCACATGGGCGTTTGTGACATGACGTACTAGCCCATTAGCCTCTCCTCAAGAGGAATATTGATACCAGTCCAAAAACACCGGAAAAACCAAAATGCGCAACATCATAGCACTGTTCCATGAACCGTCCTTGCTTTGCCTTTGTGAGTCCGGTCTTCCGGGCCAGAGGCCCCAGTATCATTTCCATAGACAATTCCCTCAAAAACGTGAAAAATGCAGTATAGAACGCACAGAACATAAAATCCTTCCTCCCCTTCCCAAAACAAACATCTCCATCCGAATTCACGATCCGATAACTCAACAACACAAATGGTCTAAACGGATTTGCACTATTAAATGGGTTGAAAGCAATCCATAACAGCAGCACAACAGCACTGATGGCACCGGGAATAATCCAAGTATGTTTATGCGTCTGTTCGACCAGTGCATCAAGTGGTTTTGAAGTATTTGACGCAGCGCGGGCTCTTCGGCGATCAGAAGCTTCTTTGTTGTGTGGCTGGACAGGCATCGTCGAAATAGCAGACGCAGTCGACGGGATCCTAGACATGGAGGGAGGAGAGGCTAATGCGCTCATTGCTTGGAGGTCGCCTGAAGAAGCCAATTTTGTGCCAAGGTTTGGTGGTGTCGGGTAATATTAAAAATTGAGTGAAGAATTGAAGATGATTGGGGATTTCCTTTCAGGAGATTTCTTGGTGAAGGACCTTTTTCCGATCAGCCCGGCGCAAAATTGTGGAGCCGATTGATTGATCGAATTTAGATGAATAAGCAGCTATTGCGGTTCGCCGATGGAAATTGCGGATAACCCGATCGCGTTTTGAAAAGGTCACGCAGTGCGAATGACGGGTACCTTTTAACATCCGCTCGAGTCTTAATCTCCCCGCAATTCGTTTAAGCCCCCGACTTGAGACTTCTTTACCTTGACAATGGCAGTTCCGTCCCAGATGAAGGCAATGGTCGTACAGCCCGACAGAACAATCAAACTCTCCACCGTCCCAGGCCCAAAAATTGAGGACCCTGAGCAAATCATCGTCAAAGTCCATTCATGCGCCCAGAATCCCACAGACGCCAAAGGCATCGAAATGGGAAGAACCAGAGCTGGACTCATCCCTGGCGTAGACTTTTCCGGCATTGTTGCAGAAGTGGGCTCTGACGTCACAAACGTCAAAGTCGGAGACAAGGTATCTCTGGTGCTTTCAGATCTTGATGGTAGGTTGCCTCTGTCAGCTTTGGATCTTTCCTGGAGCCTGGAACCGGTGCGTTCTCGGAATATTGCCGTGTCCCAGGTGGCCGTGCCATCAAGATCCCTAAATCGATGTCGTTCAATGAAGCCACAACGCTCGGTGCCTCCGGTCTGACTGCACTCTGTGGCTTGTACGAATTGCTCAAACTCCCGGAGCCTATACAGCCAGAATCTGATACTCCAATTCTTGTTTGGTCAGGAGCAAGTATTTTTCCCTCTGGAATCGACTGATTCTCAGCGAGTGTTGGAATGTCGGTTATTCAACTGGCGACGCTTTCGGGTCTACAAGTCATCACGACGGCATCTCCTCGGAACCACGACCTCCTCAAATCTCTTGGGGCTAAACATGTATTGGACTACAACTCGCCGACTGTTGTGGAAGATATTTCTCGTCTTTCGAACGGAAGATTACAGTACATTTACGACACAGTTTCAACCCACGGTTCCACACAAACGGCCTGCAAAGCGCTCTCCAGAGCAGGAGGGAAGGTAGTTGTTCTACTTCCAACCGACCCGTCCACATTGGAGAAGAACGTGGAACTCCTCCATGCCGCATTATTCAAATTGTCCGGCAAACCATACTCCTTTGCCGGTCGAGATTTCCCTGCCAATCCAGCCGTCAAGAAATGGTACGAAGACTGGATCAGCGGGAAACTGTCAGAGCTGGTTATGGCAGGTAAATTGAAGGGAAATCCAATCAAAGTGATGGGGGGATTCGAGTCCATCAATGATGGATTCAAGTACATGGGAGAAGGCAAAGTTCATGCCGAAAAGCTAGTATATGAGATTATCGAAGAGTAGTACCGGCTATGATGTATAATAGTTCGCTATCGATGCTTCAATGATATATTAAAACCTTCCACGACCCAAAATTATGAGATGCAGAGCACTCGGGTGACCAAAACTCCGGAACACGATTCATACGTGTTCCTGCTCCGGCGCCGACACATCTCATCCAACCCAAGCACGCCATTCACAATAGCGCTCGAAAACCGGACCGTTTGTCGAAATCATATCCTCCTTCCCCCCCGATCTCAACCCCACGCCTTCTTCTTAGACGGAGCATCATGTTTCTCCTTGTCCTTGTCCCCTTTCTTGAAAATCTCCTTCCGCAGCTCCACCGCCGTCAAAGCGTGCACCCCCCTCGCCTTTGAAATTACCCTCATACTCCTATCCCCCGTCACCAATACCGCCTTTTCCGCGGTAGCCACCCTCCCGGAATGTTTCTCCACTTGATCCTTCACAGTCTCAATGATGAAAGCGTCGATACTACCGGCGCCGTCTTCAGTGTTTTTGGAGATGAGTTGTTGGGAGCGGAGGGCGAGGTTGGATAGACCGTTGCCTTGTTGGGTTATGACGCGGAGACGACGGGCGAGGAGGGCTTGTTCGACGTAATGGACCGCTTCGGCGGCGGCAGGGCCGAGAGGAGGTGGGTTTACTTTTAGACCGTCGAGTTCGTTTATTACTAGGCAAGGTTAGTCTGGGTAGGGGGAGGGGGTTACCGATTAGAGGGACGACGACTTGCCATTCGCCTGTGTCGATAACTTGTTTTAGCAAGTCGAGATGGGATACTAGAAGATTTGTATCGAATACGAGAATCTGATGTCAGCCACAGTTGCTTTTAGTTGGTACTGTATATCCAGGTTTCATTGCTTTGTGGGCGACTTTATCCTTCTTTGATTGTTTAGTCACAGCAGCCTTCTTATTTTCGGGCCGTTGAGCATTCAACAACGCTTTGAGTTCTCGTCTCCTCGCCTTTCATCAACGTTGTCACTCGGTGGTTACTAACCTTCAATGCACGTAATTCCTCGCTCTCGCCTTCAACATCGGCATCTTCATCACTCTCATGTTGATCCTGCGCTTCTTCAACAAGAGATTCCATCATCGCCGCTTCCCGAGCAGCTTGAGCAGCATCTTCAAGTCTTTTCGCCTCTCTCGCCTCCTCTTCTTCCGCGGCTGCAATCCGTGCTTTCACCGCGTCCGAGACATCGAAAACTGAATGTTCAAATACAAGACAATCGCAGATCTAGGATAAGTAATGTTGTCTTGCGGGACATACCTTTGTGATTTGCATTCCGAGAGTGAGGACACGTTGTTTTCTCGCTGTGATTTCACCGAGTTCACGCCTCTCGTCGTCTTTACGGGCATCCGAACCGGGTTCATTCTCCGGAGGATCATCAAGTCTCAATCTCCATCCGTCGTCCGTGCATTCAAG
>Ga0182015_10004051_pt1 | contig 16015 bp, 10 predicted proteins | sample 712P3MmetaG_FD_120478 | JGI IMG/M metagenome (GOLD analysis project Ga0182015, IMG submission 120478) | Permafrost microbial communities from Stordalen Mire, Sweden - 712P3M metaG | ecosystem: Environmental > Terrestrial > Soil > Wetlands > Permafrost | place: Sweden: Stordalen | collected... | reverse complement strand
GTCTGGGCTTTGAACGAGACCGGGTGCTCCGAGCTCTTCTGCGTCTCTTCTACATAGACGCCGACGGGGAGCCAGAGGCCAGGCTGCAGATTTTCGCGCCAGCTATCGAAGTGGAAATAGCTTGAGCTGTCGTCATCCTGGTTGCCACCGGTATAGGTTCCGTTGAAGCGAACAATGTTGCCGGCCTGGTCTTCTACCCAGATACGGCCGGTAAAGCGGCCGCTGCCCGTCCCTGGTTTGGGATGGACGTCGAAGACCAGCGTGCGCACCGCACCCAGAAAGTCGCGGCGCACATAGCTGAAGTCATAATGCTGTTGGTCGAACGAGATCGGGTCAAGAAACATCATCTCCATAAAGCCGGCGGAGATGTACTGCATCTTGAACGCCTTGGTCAGGCCGGAGACATACTTCACCGAACCCTTGAAGAGGCCCTTGCTGTTGCCTTCGCTGGAGTAGGAAGTGTCGCTGATCGACTTTCCGAAATCCACTCGGCCCAGAAGGTACTGGTCCGATTCCGGCACTGCGTACAGAACCTGGTCTGCCTTCATGTTTTGGATGTAGGTCTGCACCAGCGGAGAATGCTTCTGGATCTGCTTGATGGTGACCTTTTCGGCCGCAATCGCTTTCTGCACCAGCGCGCTCTGTTCCGGCGACAGAGCCGTTGGGGGCTGATACTTAGTTTTGGCCTGTGCTGCAGACGCCGTGAGAGTCAGCAGCAGACTGGTAATCCAAACTCGACGCAGGGTCATTTCCTGGCTCCTGTAACCTTTTAAACGATTTGTAACTTTCAGAATTTCATTAAACCCGGGGCCAGCCACTGGTTAAGCCAGCTGGAAGGTCACGTGAATCAGAGTTGTGTGATCTACCGGATGCCCGTCTTTTTCTGCGGGCTTGAACCGGATTTGCTCGGCGACACGCTTTGCCTGCTCATCCAGACCATGCCCCAGTCCGTTCACTACGCGCAATACCTCTACCTGGCCAGTTGCCAGGAAACGCACCTGTAAAGTTACCTCGCCCTGGATTCTTAATTGAGCAGCTTCCGGGGTGTACTGGGGATGCGGCTCGGAGATGACTACCGGCGGTTGAAACGCCGGCTCGGTCGTCTTGATGGCCACCGCGACGGGCGCTGCACCGTTGTTGAAGCCGGCGCTCGCCACTGTTCCAGTACCGCCGGGCTTGCCGGTACCGCCAACCACGCCATTGGCAAAGCCGGCCGAAGCTATCTTGCCCGTGTCATGACCGCCAGGAACGCCGTTGGCTACGCCCGCGCCGAAGCTCGTGCCGCCTACCGCGCCTTTACGTGCGGCGCCTGCGCCCGACGATGCTCCCGGGGCACTGGCAAACGATCCCACCGCAACCAGCTGCGATTGGGTAGAATTCGGGTTCGGTTTCGCCCCAATGGGATCGCCAAAACCACCAGCCTTGGCCGTCGCCTGCGCCATGTTATTGGCCACAGGAGTTGGTTTCTCGCTGGCAAACAAGCCCACCTTTGGTTGTGGCGGAGGCGCCACTGCCTTCGGCGGCGCGGGCGGAAGCTTGGGCTGCTCCACATCGAGCTTGACCGGCTTCGGCATCTCGGGTGGCGGCTGGATCTTGGGCACCACAATCTTGGGCGGTTCGATCTTTATCACTACCGGTTGCGGCGGCGCAAACACCTTCACCTTCGGGATGATGATCTTCGGTGGTGGCGGCGGTGGTGTCGTCTCGGTAAAGACCATGTGCTCGATATACTTTTGCTTCTCCACCTTGTGCACCGCGGCAGTCAATAGAACCAGCAGCGCCATGATGGTGAGGTTAGTGACCATGCTGACCCCGAAAGAGCCCCAACGGCCTTCCGGTTCTGGGAGGAGTCCAAAGCTATCGCGAACTGACGGATCATTCGGCATAATTGAAGGTCCCTAATTCTCTAGTCTTAAGTTCGTGTGCGAGCCGCCGGGGTCGTGAAGCAGCAGCGATAAAAACTCGTACATTGAAACAGACGCACGCCCGAGATGGATGCTTCGATACTCTCGAGTCCTGCCGAGAAATCTGCAGCTTTTATCGACTTCCGCGTGGTGACAAATCTCGGTACCAAAGTACTTGCGGATATGCTCACGATAGACGAGATTTTCCGTAGATGCAGTAACCCAAAGGTGGAGCGATTGGAAACAGAAGTGTATGGATAGGGCGTGCAGCGGGCCATTTGATTTCGAACCCCCAGCTTTAGGGCAGACCCAAAGCATGCCAAACCATTGTTGGGAGATGCCTTATACAATTCTCAAGCGTCGCCCGAAAACTACCACTGTGACTCGCATCGAAGAAAAATCGTTGCCTGTGTGACGGCCTTTTCGGCTCTGCCATTAATCGTACAAGAAGGGTTCGTAAACACGTGAAGATTCTAGTGACCGGCGGAGCCGGCTATATCGGGGGCACCGTGACCCAGCTCCTGCTGGACCGCGGACACTCGGTCGTCGTGTATGACAACCTGTGCCATGGAGAGCGCTCCATGGTGCCTGCGGGCGCCACCTTCATTGAGGGCGATGTGGCTGATAGCAAAAGGCTTGAAGCGCTATTCGCGGACGGCTCTTTTGCCGGCGTGATGCACTTCGCCGCGCTCATCGAGGCCGGGGAAAGTATGCAAAAACCAGAGCTGTACTTCCGCAATAACACCGCGGCGACCCTGGGTTTGCTCGAAGCGATGGTAAAGAAAAAATTATCGCGCCTGGTCTTTTCTTCCACAGCTGCGGTGTACGGGGAACCACTGAGCACGCCGATCGCTGAGGACGCCGCCCTCTTGCCGACCAATGCGTATGGAGAATCGAAGCTTCTGGTGGAGCAAATGCTCTCCTGGATCCACCGCGTTCATGGATTGCGCTACGCCAGCTTGCGCTACTTTAACGTCGCCGGCGCCATACCAGGCCGGGGAGAAGCTCACGAGCCCGAGTCCCATCTGATCCCGTTGATTCTGGATGTGGCGCTCGGCCGGCGCAAGAGCATCAAGATCTTCGGCCAGGACTACCCAACGGCAGACGGTACCTGCATTCGCGACTACATTCATGTGAGCGATCTGGCGGAGGCGCATCTGCTGGCATTTACGGCGCTCGATGCGCACGACCGCATGATTTATAACCTGGGCAATGGCCATGGATTCACGGTGCTTGAAGTAATCGAATCCGTTCGCAGGGTAACCGGACACCCAATTCCTGTGGAGGAAATGCCTCGTCGCCCGGGAGATCCCGCCACCCTCATCGCCAGCTCGGCAAAAATTGAAAACGACCTCGGTTGGAAGCCGAAATATACCCAAATTGACGACATTGTGCGCAGCGCCTGGGAGTGGCATCAGCTGCGATATCGACGCGAGTAAGGTGCAAGTACCTGCTATCTCCGCCGCAAGCCTCTGCGTACAATAGCGGGGGTGTCAGCCCGGCGGAATTCCGCATGCCGTGATTCCTTTGGTAACGTTGGTTGTTTCGTTAACGCAGTTTTGCAGGAAAAGCACACCTCGCGATGTTCCCCAGGCCAGAGTCATTGCGAAGCTGCTCTATCAGTTAGAGAAACGAAGGAGAAGCAATGGAATCCAGCACCACGCAGCAAGCCAACCTCAGTTCGAGCCTGCGAGAGAATAGAGTCTTTCCGCCGCCGCCCGAGTTTGCTGCGCAAGCCCATGTGAAGAGTCTGGCCGAGTACGAGGCGCTCTATCGCCGCTCGATTGAAGATCCACAAGCATTCTGGGGGGAGATTGCGAAGGATCTGCACTGGTTTGCACCCTGGACCAGCGTCCTCGAGTGGAACCTTCCGCTAGCCAAATGGTTCGTCGGCGGCAAAATCAATCTCTGCTACAACTGCGTCGATCGCCATGCCTTAAGCACCAACAAGGATAAAGTCGCTATCTTGTGGGAAGGCGAGCCAGGCGAGATACGGAGGCTCACGTATGCCGACCTTCATCTGCAGGTCCAGAAATTTGCCAATGTATTGAAAGGTCTGGGCGTTCGCAAGGGTGACCGGGTTGCGGTGTACATGGGCATGACGCCCGAGCTGGCGATTGCGCTGCTCGCGTGTGCCCGCATCGGCGCTGTCCATTCTGTCATTTTCGGAGGATTTGCGGCCAACGCGTTGGTGGATCGTATCAACGATGCCTCGTGCTCGGCGGTGATCACCCAGGACGGATCCTATCGACGGGGACAGGAAGTTCGCCTGAAGCCGATTGTCGACGAGGCCCTCGCCCATTGTCCTACCGTAAAACATGTCGTGGTCTATCGCCGCACCGGCTCCGCCGTGACCATGCAGCAAGGCCGCGACCAGTGGTGGCACGAATTGGCAGACAAGGCGCCGGCGGAGTGCCCGGCCGAACCACTCGACTCAGAAGATCCGCTCTACATCCTTTACACCTCGGGTACAACCGGCAAGCCAAAAGGCCTGGTGCACACAACAGGTGGGTATTCCGTGCAAACCTACCTGACCAGCAAGCTGATCTTCGATCTCAAGCCGGACGACGTCTATTGGTGCACGGCCGATGTGGGCTGGGTCACCGGGCACTCGTACGTGCTCTATGGAATTCTGCAGAACGGTGTCACCACGGTCATGTACGAAGGCGCGCCGAACCATCCCGAGGCGGATCGCCTGTGGAAGATCGTCGATGACCACAAAGTAACCGTCTTCTACACCGCGCCGACGGCCATTCGCGCCTGCATTAAGTGGGGTGACCAGTTTCCTTTGCGCCACTCCCTCGCCAGCCTGCGCCTGTTGGGCACGGTAGGCGAGCCGATTAATCCTGAGGCCTGGATGTGGTATCGCGAGATGATTGGCAAAGGGCGCTGTCCCATCGTTGACACCTGGTGGCAGACTGAGACCGGCGCCATCATGCTCTCGCCGCTGCCCGGCGCGGTGCCCACCAAGCCCGGTTCGGCGACCCGCCCGTTTCTGGGCATCGAGCCCGCCGTCGTCGATCGCGATGGCCAGACCGTGCCCCCAGGCAGCGGTGGGTTGTTGGTGATCCGCAAACCATGGCCCTCCATGGCGCGCACCATCTTCAACGATCCTGATCGCTATGCCAAGCAATACTGGTCAGAGATTCCTGGTAACTACTTCAGTGGGGACGGTGCACGCGTCGACCAGGATGGTGACTACTGGTTGATGGGGCGCGTCGATGACGTAATCAACGTAAGTGGCCACCGGCTGGGAACCATGGAAGTCGAGTCCGCGCTGGTTGCGCATCCCAAAGTTGCCGAAGCCGCAGTGGTTGGCCGTCCGCATGAGTTGAAAGGGCAGGCGATTGCGGCCTTCGTTTCGCTCGAAAGCAGTCATCAGCCCTCGCCGGAGCTCAAAGAAGAGTTGCGCGCATGGGTGGCAAAGGAAATTGGTTCGTTGGCCCGCCCCGACGACATCCGTTTCACCCAGGCTTTGCCCAAGACCCGCAGCGGCAAAATCATGCGCCGCTTACTGCGCGAGCTTGCCACCAACGGCGAAATCAAAGGCGACACCACAACACTGGAAGACTTCACCGTCATCGCACAACTGCGCGGCACAGAAGAGTAGCTCGGTTGAAGTATTTGCTCTGGGGCAGGCCTGTCCGGGAGCTTTTGCTTTGTATCAGGGCACGACTTCAGTCGTGCCGCCACTAGCCCAAACTGATCGGGGCTTTAGCCCCTGGTCCGCTGTTGCCTGGCCGAAAAAAGCGCAGGGGCTAAAGAGTCTGCGTGGGGCACCCGTCCAGTCCTGTGGCTTTTTGAAGTTTTCACACACCCTCTAAAGCCCGGCCTTTCTTAGACCCCTTTGCGGCACGACTAAAGTCGTGCCCTGATACAAAGCAAAGAGCGCCAGGCTTTCGACCAAGACCCAATTTGGACCAAAATAAACCCAGGATGAAATCCTGGGCGCAGTCGGCCTTGCAAACATTCAGGATTCAAAATGCGGGCTAGCTCTGACCTAGCTCAGCGGCGCGTCATTATCCAGGAGTGAAACAGAATCAACCAGCTCATCCTCAGGCTTGGGAACATACTGCTCCACCGTGAAGTAGAAGGTGCTTCCATTGCCGGGATTGCTCTTCGCCCAGATACGCCCGCCATGCTGATTGATGATGCCGCGGCACAGCGCAAGGCCCAGGCCGGTGCCGCCTTGCAGGCGCGAGTCCGAGGCATCCGCCTGTTGGAAGCGATCGAAAATTAAATCCAGCTTCTCCGCCGGAATTCCCTGACCTTGATCCTGAACCTCAAACGTGACTTCTTTTTCGCTCGTCGCCCGCGCGCCCAGACGGATCTCGCCGCCCTTCTCCGAGAACTTGATGGCGTTACGAATCAGGTTTCCCATGACTTGCAGAATGCGATCGCCGTCCACCCACACATCGACCGGCTGCGCGTCGATGCGGAACGTGAGCCCCGCGCGAGCGGCCGTCGACCGCTCCTGATCCATCGCGCGACGCAACAGATCAATGGCATTCCATTCGCTCGGATGCAGCGGCAGACTGCCGCTGCCAATGCGCTCGAAGTCGACAATGTCATTTACCAGGCGAACCAGGCGGTCGCAGTTACCCAGGGCAATTTCGAGCATTTGTGGAATCTTCTCCGGACGCTTGGCGAGTGCTCCGCTGGTCACCAAGCCTAACGCGGCGCGCAGCGAGGTGAGCGGCGTACGCAGTTCGTGGCTGACCGTAGAAATAAATTCGTCTTTCATCCGGTCCAGACGACGCCGCTCCGTCACATCGGCAAAGGCGACCACGATGCCGTCGACGCGGCCGTTCTCGACCAACGGGCAGGCAACATATTCCACCGGCACGGATTGTCCATCCTTGCGCCAGAAGACATCGTCGTCGACATGCAACTGAGTGTCCCCTTTGAGGCTGCCGAAAATAGGGCAGTCCTCCGCGGGGAACGGAGTTCCGTCCGCATGCGAATGATGGACCAGCGCGTGCATATCCTGTCCCAGCAACTCCTGCGGCGAATAGCCCAGGATATTCGCTCCACTGCGATTGACGAAGGTGAGCCGGCCCTCCAGATCCATGCCCCAGATGCCGTCACCCACTGAGTCCAGAATCGATTGATGCTGACGCGTCAACGCATTGAGCGCTTCCTCTTTCTGCGTCTGCTCGGTGATATCGATGCCATGGCTGAGCACAAACGGATCGGCGCCGGGCGCCTGTAGCACCTTGTTGCGATAGGCGACGATGCAAAGTTGGTTGGCCTTTCCACGCAGGTAAAAGCGCCCCTCGTGATCCTGATCCGGTACTTCCTGCAGCGCGGCAAAATAGGCGTCGAACTCGGCAAGGTGATCGTTGTCGATGTAACTGCGCAGCGCCGTGCCGATCAGCTCCTCCGCCTCGTAGCCCAGGGTGGCAGAAGCGTGCGAGTTGATGGAGAGCAGAATGCCGTTCAAATCGTGGGTGCAGATGAAGCCCAGGCTGCTTTCTACCAATTGCCGGTAGCGGTCTTCACTGGTACGCAGAGCGATTTCTGCTTCCCGCTGCTCGGTAACGTCGACACCGCTCATGATGACGAAGCTTACGTCGTTTTGCGGGTTGGTCAGCGACGTGGCGGTCCAGGCAATGCGGCGCAAGCGGCCTGACTTGGCGCGCCAGTTGATCTCAAAGGATTGGTTCGCATTGCCGGCACGCACATGCTCGAAGTTGCGGATCGCGATTTCCCGTTCGTCGGCTGGAAAGAGCTCTTCGGGAAAGGATCGGCCGGCCAGATCGCCAAAGGAATAACCGGATACCACTTCGCAAGCACGATTGAAGCGCACAATCCGCCCCGCCGTATCGAACACCAGGACCAGGGCGCCAATGGTGTTGAGCACTGCGGCGACAAAATTTCTCTCTACCGTGAGCGCTTGATCGGAACGCTGGCGCGAGCGCACAACATTCTCCTGCAAGTGGCCGGTCGCGTAAAGTTCGAGACGGGTCACGATCTGCCGAGCGAGGACTTGCAGGCCCTCCAGGTTGCTGCGGCTGAACGCGTTGGGCTCACGCGAGCAAACAGCGACCGTGCCCAAAATCATACCGGCGGCAGAGAACAGCGGAGCGCCCGCATACGAGCGGCATTGGATACCGTCATCGAGCACGATGCCCGAAGCGGCGAAGCGGTGATCCGCCAGCGCATCGCTAATCAGTAGTGGCTTGCCATCGAGTAGCAGAAATTGGCAGGGCGATCCGTTGCGCCGGATCTGCCGCGCCGTGAAGCCGACGGTCGACTTGAACCACACGCGCGACCAGTCGAGAAAGCCGATGAACGCAAACGGCGCCGTGCAAATCGAAGCCGCCATGCGCGCGATCTCATCGAAGGCGGGGTCTGGAAGCGTGTCGAGAATGTCATATTGCACCAGAGACCTGAGCCGCTCTGTCTCGTCGTGCTGCACACTTGTGGAACTTGAAAGCATCGCGTTTCTTAGCATCCTCGAAATAATCCAACGCACAACAGTCAACAATTCACACGCACCAAATTCCGGGCAGATAAATGTGAACGGAGAACCATTCAGCAAGGGGGGACAGTGCCATCGCCTGGGGGGCAGCGATCAAGACTGGCTACATCCTAACCTGAGATGAGTCTTCGTGTAAGGCGCAAGACGGCAACAAGTGTCCGAAGTTGCAGATTGTCGGTTACCTTCGTCCGGGCGGCTCGAATACATAGCGGATCCATTGCAAAGTAACGCCAACCAGTAACGATCGCGTAACCAGTTGTGATTTTCCGGGCTGCTCCGTTGCAGTAACGAAAGTTGCAGATGCACAGCGACGAGTCCCGTTCCCGGCAGAACGTGAAGATGGGCAAGGATTGAGTTCGTGGTACGGTGGGCATTCAGAAAAGCGAACAGGTTGGCGGAGAAAGCAGGCGCATGCAGCTCTCTTTTGGAAACGTTGCCATTCTCCCCAGGCGTGCCGCCGCAGCCGCGGGCATAGCGTTTTACTGCGCCGGATTATTGATGCCGCTGCTCCACGGGGCGGGGCACATTTCGATTGGGCTGCGGCTCGCCGGACTGGTGCTGTTTGCTGGGGCGGCCGCGCGGCGACGATCGTTGACCCTGTGGATTTTCTGGGCCATGCTCGCCGGTGGCGAACTGGGTGCGGACGCCCCCGCTTTCGCTCTGAGTCTGCGCGTGTTCAGCGACATCTTCCTTCGCCTCATCAAGACCATCGTCGCCCCGTTGATTCTGGGCACCTTGATTACCGGCATTGCTGCTCACAGCGAGATGCGCAGCCTGGGCAGGATGGGGCTGAAGGCGCTGGTCTATTTTGAAGTCCTCACCACCGTCGCCATGCTGGTCGGTCTTGCGGCGATCAATATCAGCCGCGCCGGCGTGGGGTTGGCCGTAGCACCCGCTGCGGCGAATGTCACCCAGTCACAAGCCGCTCACCCACCCGCTGCATTGCGGTGGGATGAAGTCCTGTTGCACACCTTTCCGGAAAATATCGCCAAGTCTGTAGCTGACAACCAGATTCTGCAGGTGGCGGTCTTCGCCATATTATTCGGAGTCGCCATGGGCAGGCTCGGTGTCGAGAGCCGGGCGCCGCTGCTGCGCGTGATTGAATCGCTTACCGAAACCATGTTCGCCTTCACCAACATCGTGATGTACTACGCCCCGGTCGGCGTAGGCGCCGCGATGGCGTATACGGTCGGCGCCATGGGACCCGGCGTGCTGCTTCACCTCGGCCGGCTTCTGCTTACGTTGTATGCGGCGCTGCTGGCCTTTGGGCTGGTTGGGCTTCTGCCAGTCGCACTGCTCGCGGGTGTACCGGTGCGCAGGTTCTTGCGTGCGGTCGCGGAACCGGCGACCATCGCGTTCGCCACCAGCACGTCGGAAGCAGCTCTGCCCCGCGCCATGGAAGCGATGGAAGCTTTAGGGGTGCCGCGCAGGATCGTCGCTTTCGTTATCCCCGCGGGATATAGCTTTAACCTGGATGGATCCACCCTCTATCTTGCGCTGGCGTCCGTCTTTGTTGCCCAGGCAGCCGGGGTCACCATGAATTGGAAGCAGCAGCTCTTTATGGTTGGCACCCTGATGCTCACCAGCAAGGGCGTCGCCGGGGTACCCCGCGCGACGCTGATCGTGCTGCTGGCGACCGTGGCCATGTTCCGCCTGCCGGAGGAACCTATCTTTGTGATCCTGGGCATTGACGCGCTGATGGATATGGCCCGTACCACCGTCAATGTGGTAGGCAATTGCCTGGCGTCGGTGGTCGTCGCGCGGTGGGAAGGCGAGTTCGGGTCCGAGATGGCCGCCTTGGAAACCGCAGACACCCTTCCGGCGGCAGAAGCTTGAAACACGTGGTTTCAATGTTTGCCCCGCAGTACATAGTGGGGAAACCCGTAGCGCAAAGATAATGGGAGGGCTACGGGCAAGCTTGCTATACTACGTCATTATGAGCCGCTCCGCAGTATGAGCCGCCCCGAGAGTATGAGAAGATCCAGAGGCACCAGCAGGCCCCACTCGGGGTCTTTTTTGATGGGGCGAAGCAAGTGGTAAGGACGTAGACAAGAGACCATGGGGAAACTACTCGATACGATCGACTCGCCCGCGGATATCAAGCGCTTCACCGTGCCGGAACTGGAGGCATTGGCTCAGGAGATACGCGAGCAGCTGATTCTTGTGCTGTCGAAGACGGGCGGCCATCTGGGGCCGAACCTGGGCGTCGTAGAGCTGACACTGGCCATGCACTACGTGTTCGAGACCCCGTCGGACCGTTTTGTCTTCGACGTGAGCCACCAGGCCTACATTCACAAGTTGCTGACTGGCCGCCGCGAGCGCTTCAACACCATGCGCCAGCCGGGGGGCTTGAACGGCTTCGCGCTGCGTACCGAAAGCGAACACGACTGCTACGGCGCCGGCCATGCCGGCACCGCCCTTTCAGCCGCGTTAGGTATGGCCGTCGCCCGCGATCTTGCCGGCACAAAAGAGAACGTCATCGCCTTCGCCGGGGACGCGGCATTCACCAACGGCATAAGCTTTGAGGCCCTCAACAACATTGCCCAACAAACCAGGCGTTTGATCGTAGTGCTGAACGACAACGAATGGTCGATCGATCGCAACGTCGGCGCCATTGCCAACTACCTGCACAAGATCGTCACCAACGAGCGCTACACCAACTTGCACGATTCCGCGGCACGCCTGCTCGAAAAGCTGGGCGGCAAGACCGCCAGGCATATGGTGCGTAAGGCGGAAGAAGCCGCCAAAGGCATGCTATGGCCCTCCATGCTCTTCGAGGAATTCGGCCTCACGTATTACGGCCCGCTCGACGGACACAACATTGGGCTGCTCATCGAGACGTTTCAGTTTCTCAAGACGCAGGACAGGCCAGTCCTGCTGCATGCGATTACCCAGAAGGGCCGGGGCTTTCAGCCGGCGCTCGACAAGCAGAAGAAATTTCACGGCCTTGGCCCATACGACCCCGATACCGGAGAGACGACACCCGCGGGGCAGCACACTTATTCTGAAGTCTTTGCCGAAACCCTGGTCAAGCTGGCCAACGATAACCCCAAAGTGGTAGCGATCACGGCCGCCATGCCGAACGGAACCGCGCTCGATCTGTTCCGCCCTCATCATCCGCGCCGTTATTTCGATGTGGGCATCGCCGAGGAGCATGGCGTCATTTTCGCCGCGGGCCTGGCCACCATGGGCTTTCGGCCGTTCTGCGCCATCTACTCCACGTTCCTGCAGCGAGCCTTCGATCCCATCGTGCACGACGTGTGTCTACAGAACCTGCCGGTCGTCTTCTGCATGGATCGTGGCGGCCTTTCGGGAGATGACGGCCCGACGCATCACGGGCTCTTCGATATCAGCTATTTGCGCGGCGTTCCCAACATCATCCATATGGTCCCCAAAGACGAGGATGAGCTTGCCGACATGATGTACACGGCTTTGTTGCAGCCGGGGCCGACCGCGGTGCGCTATCCCCGGGGTACGGGGCCGGGAGCCACCGTGAAAGCCCATCCTGTGGCCCTCGAGATTGGCAAGGCGGAAGTGATCAGCGACGGCGATGAGGTCGCGATCTTTGGTCTGGGCGCATTGCTGCCCATGGCGCAGCAGCTCGGTAGCGAGCTTCGCCAGCGTGGGTTTTCGGCTGCCGTCATCAACCCTCGCTTCGTTAAGCCTCTGGACCACGACTTGATCGCTGCCTACGCTCGTCGTGTGGGCGTGATTGTCACCTTCGAAGATCATGTTCTGATGGGTGGCTTTGGCAGCGCAGTGTTGGAAGCCCTGAACGAATTGCACATCGAAATACCCGTGGTCCGCATTGGATGGCCTGACCGCTTTATCGAACACGGCAAGGTCGACGCGTTGCGGGCGAAGTATGGCCTCAGCGTTGCGGCCGCGTTGGAAAAGCTTGCGCCCTTTCTTCAGCACAAGAGCCGCACCCGGCTCGTCGCCCGTTAAGAAATCCGGGTTTCCCGGATTTCCTGTGAAATGTGGATGGCCCGCAATCTAACTGCCATCTCCCGGCAACCCACTGCCGTGCTTTTGCAAAAGCTTCACCAGTATTCGTTGCCGATAGGCAAACAGCCCCCTGATTTGCCTCTTCACCACCAGCAGGTTGGCCAGGTCGCCAAGCATGCTCAGCGGGAGTTCATACTCCAGGTCATCGCTCACCACAGCGCCGGCAGCCGCTCCACGCGATTCGCCACGAATACGGTGGCAATGACGAAAGTACCGGAACGGCCCCCGTCGTTGCTCGTCGCAGAAGAAATCATTCCAGCGGAATGCCGCGATATATGCATCCCATGCGAGCCGCAGCGGAAGCAGCGGCACCGGTCGAAAACTGATCGTGATCACCGAGCCCTCGCCGGCCGCAACACCGGCCGTAGAAGGCAACCGTGGCGAGACAAGGTCGATTTTCTCCACCCGGGCGCGCTGCCAACGCGGCATCAGCGGAGGCAGATTGGCTGGGTCGGCAAAGAAGGCAAACACCAATTCTCTGGGGAAGGGAAGCCACTGCTCGGTCTGGAATCTGTGCCGCATCGTTTAACCCTAAATTAATAGAGCGATTGTGGAGGAAAAGCGAAGACGGGCGCCCAGGGGGCGCCCGCTTTTGAGAACCAATTGCAGTGGGGTGAAGAAAGCCCTGCTTAGAGCATTTTCACTTCTACTCTGCACAGTCGGGTTCAGGGAAGTGCGGCTTTTCTTGAGGAAAAGCCGCGTCGAGAGCGGTTGCCTTGTATACACCAGAAGTGAAAATGCTTTAGTTGGGCATCAGAACGGTATCAACCACGTGGATCACACCGTTTGACTGAATTACGTTGGCAATTGTCACGGTGGATGTTCCACCCTTCTCGTCGGTCAAAACGAGCTTGCCGCCATCCATCATTGCGGTCAAGGCGCCGCCTTCGACCGTGGTCAGCGTCGCCTTACCGCCGCCCATCTTGATCTTCTTGGCGATGTCCTTCGCGGTGAGCTTACCGGCTACGACATGGTAGGTAAGAATCTTTTTCAGCGTCGCCAGGTTTTCCGGCTTCAACAGTGTATCCACCGTGCCCGCAGGCAGCTTATCGAACGCTTCGTTCGTGGGTGCGAAAACCGTAAACGGTCCCGGACCTTCCAGGGTTTCGACCAAACCGGCAGCCTTGACGGCCGCGACCAGCGTGGTGTGATCCTTGGAGTTGACAGCGTTTTCTACGATGTTCTTGGTGGGGTACATCGCTGCGCCACCGACCATGGGATCTTTCTCTGCCTTCGCCTGCAGAGCGGTAAATCCAAATGTCAGTGCTAAAACTGCGGTAAGCATCTTGCTCTTGTTCATTTTGTTCCTTTCGCGTTCCATCACGTTTGGCTGCACTGAGAGTACGGGGCAGCACAGCCGCGTGGATTTTCCTCGAAAGTTCCAACAGGCGTTTGTTGAGCACGCAGCGGGAGTGACTCCGTCCTGGTGACGTAATCAATGCCACGTAATCAATGCCACGTAGTCAGCAGGCAACGCAGCATGGCTCGCAGGTTTGCGTGCTACTTCTCTTGTCTGATCGAAATGCGGCCCGGGCCGCCGGGTCCGGCAAACGCCATCAACCCACCCGCCCTCTGGGACTACAACTTAAGGTTTGTGGCGTTTCTCATCCCGGCATGAGAGCTTGCAGAAATGGAACTGCTGGTTCGGCACATTCGCGGCGTTGCAGGGGCAAATCAGGACCCGATGAGCCCTGGGTGTATCATCGGCTTGAATGCAGGGTTAAATAACGACGGCGCTTTGACAACGCATTCCCATCCAAACCGCAATCGCTGGCTCATCGCAATTGGCGTCCTGAAGCTTCTGAAGGCGGTGCTCTTCGTCTCCATGGGTTTCGGCGTCATCCGGTTATTGCACAAAGATGTCGCCGACGTCCTGTTGCATGCAACCTTGGCGCTACGGTTCGATCCCGAAAACCGCTTCATCAATGTGCTGTTAGAGAAGTCTGCCTTGCTCAACCCGCAACGGCTCAAAGAAATCAGCTTCGCTATCTTTCTCTATGCGGCGCTGGACATCATTGAAGGTACCGGGCTGGTTCTCGAAAAGGTTTGGGCTGAATACTTTACCCTTGTCCTGACTGGCTCGTTCCTGCCTTGGGAATTCTACGAAATCGTCCGCCATGTCACCGTGCTCAAGGTAGTGCTGCTAATCTTGAACCTGCTCGTCTTTATCTATCTGGCTATTGTGGTCAATGAAAAGGTACGCGGGCGGCAGCAAACCCAGAACACGCCCACTGAATAGGAAGGACTTCTGCTTCGCTACCACTTTGGTGTTATTCGGCCTGCCTGAAATTTGGCTCTCTGGCAAGCATATCCAGCGTTGGATGAACCAAGGAAGGTAACACTATAGGTTGTATTTTGGGCCAACCGAAATACAGCAACTAGCGTTTTTGCGCTCCATCTCTCGAAACCCCCTCTTTCTCAAGGATTTGCTGGAATTTCCCCTTTGACAGCTCCCGTCGCTGGGCTAAGATGTGGACAAAAGTGGTCCAAAGTGGGAAGAAGGATCTGTTCCAAAGAAGAACTACACCTCAAGTCACTCACTTTCACGCAAAACGACGAAAGTAAGGGATTTGAAACCACAAAGCACCGCAAAAAACCCGAGCCCCAAGGCAAACGCATGGCAGGGAAGAGAAGGCAACTAGATGTTTCGTGGCAATCACCCGACGCGCGTGGACGAAAAAGGCAGGCTCAAGCTGCCTGCGGAGTTCAAGCGCCTGGTGGACGAGGGTTACGGGACGCAGTTTTACATCACCAGTAAGGATGGACGGCGGGCAGAAATCTGGCCGCTGATCGAGTGGCAAAAGATTGAGGAGAAGCTGGCGCTAATACCCAACATGAATCCGGCCAAAAAGAAGTTTATGGATCGGGTGAGCTATTACGGCCAAGTGGCGGAAATGGATGCGCAGGGCCGGGTGCTGCTGCCACAGATTTTGCGGGAAACAGCAAGGTTAGCCGGGGATGCGGTGGTTTTTGGTCTCCAAACTTACCTCGAAGTGGCCAACCACGACGAGTTCAAGCAGTCCCTGGATACGGATCCATTGACTGTGGAAGACCAACAGACGTTAGCGAATTTTGGACTTTAGGATTTCTTAACCCCCCAGGGGGAACACATGGAACGCAATAGCGCGCGGCATGTGCCGGTTCTTTTACAAGATGCGATCCGTTATTTGAGTGTGCGGGCGGGCGGAACCTATTTGGATGCCACCCTCGGTTTGGGAGGGCATGCCGCAGCCATTGCCCGGGAATTGGGCAGTCAGGGCCGGTTGATTGGGTTTGACCGCGATCCGGATGCACTGGAGTTGGTGCGGACGCGGCTCGAGTCGCTCAGCCAGGAGCTGGGTGAAGAGATGCCGCAATGGGAGCTCCACGGCGAACCGTTTTCGGCCATGAGCCGCTACGTAGCCGAAGGCAGCCTGGATGGGTTGCTGGCGGACTTCGGGGTGAGCTCGATGCAGCTGGACGAAGCGCACAGAGGATTTAGTTTTCAGGCGGACGGGCCTCTTGATATGCGGATGGATCCGCGGAGAGGTGCGACTGCCGAACAAGTGGTAAATCAGGCCGACGAAAAAGTTCTCGCCGACCTGATTTACGAATTCGGAGAGGAAAGGAGATCGCGGAG
>Ga0182015_10004048_pt1 | contig 16019 bp, 17 predicted proteins | sample 712P3MmetaG_FD_120478 | JGI IMG/M metagenome (GOLD analysis project Ga0182015, IMG submission 120478) | Permafrost microbial communities from Stordalen Mire, Sweden - 712P3M metaG | ecosystem: Environmental > Terrestrial > Soil > Wetlands > Permafrost | place: Sweden: Stordalen | collected... | reverse complement strand
GATATGTGAGCGCCGAGACCATTGGGGAAGATGTGAAGACTCTGACCATCGTCCACGGCGGCAACGGCACCCAAAGAAGATTAATCTCGCAGGTCGAACCGGAATATCCCGACACTCTGAAGCGCCTGAACATTGGAGGGACCGTACGCCTCCGGCTCACCATCGGGCCCAAGGGAAATGTGGAGGGCGTCGAAGTATTGGGCGGCAATCCGATCCTGGGAGACTCTGCCGTGGCGGCGGTAAGACAATGGGTCTATAGCGCCAGCCATTCGCGCACCATTGAGGACGTTAGCATCCCGTTCGGTTCGGACCGTTGAACGTCCGGGCGAACTCCTCGTATGACACGGAATAAGTCCAGAGAATGAGACAAGCCGGTCGAGGCGAACCAGACGATAGATCGCGACCCGATTGAGCCCCAGTTGATTGGCCGCGCCTTGGACCGTCGCTTCGGCGAGCCGTAGCTGATCGGCCAAGAGACGAATGACTGCTTCCCGCTCTAGGCCCCACTCCAATGAATCTGCGTAAGATTTCTCACGCAGATTCGCTGCTAACGGCAAAGGGCTCCTGGCCGGCTGTCGGGTTGACCCAGCCCCCAAGCGGGGTCAGGTGCTCGACTTCCTGAGGTCCCCACGTGCTCGGTTGGTAGGGATGAATCGGCGTGTTTCCTCTCAATACGGGATCGACAATGCGCCACGCCTCCTCGACGTAGTCCTCCCGGGCGAATAGAGTTGCATCGCCCTCCATCGCCGCTCTGAGAACACGTTCGTACGCGTCCATATCGCCGGCGCGAGGAGACCGGCTGGCCACCATTTCCCCGGTCTGAAGCGACATTCCATCGCCCGGAGCGAGTGCCATCATTCCCATGGCGATCGTGACTTCAGGGCTCAGGCGGAGCCGGAGATGGTTCTCGGTCAGAATGCTGTCCGGAATCAACGTGGGAGGCTTACGGAATTTGCCTACGATCTCAGTGCAGGTTAAGGGCAAACATTTTCCGGCCCGAATGTAGAACGGAACTCCTTTCCAGCGCCAGGAGTTGATCTCCAGCTTGAGCGCCGCAAAGGTTTCGGTTTGAGAACCCTTCGCCACGCCCTTCTCGTCCTCGTAACCGCGAAACTGGCCGCGGACAAGGTTCTTCTCTTCTATCGGCGAAATCGCTTTGAGCACTTTTACCTTCTCATCACGCGTGGACTCACTATCGGTACGGACCGGAGGCTCCATCGCCAGATTCGATAACACCTGAAACAAGTGATTCTGGATGACATCACGAATCGTTCCGGTCTGGTCATAGAAGCCTCCTCGACCCTCCACCCCGAAATCCTCGGCCATCGTGATCTGCACGCTCTCGATGTAATCCCGATTCCAGAAAGCCTCCACAAAAGCGTTGGCAAAGCGGAAGACCAGCATATTGTTTACTGGCCGTTTGCCGAGATAGTGATCGATGCGGAAGATGTCTGTTTCGTCGAAAACTGCGAGCAGAACCCGGTTGAGCTCCCGCGCCGAGGCTAGATCATGTCCAAAGGGTTTTTCGACGATGACCCGCCCTCCTTGGGCACAATTCGACTGCGCCAGTTGCTCCACAACGGTTTCAAACAAAGCCGGCGGGATCGCCAGGTAGTGCGCCGGATGATGCGCACCCTTGAGCTCTTTCCGAAGCGCCGCAAAGGTTGCCGGATCCTGATAGTCTCCGTCGACGTATCGCAACGAGCCGGCTAACTTCTCAAAGGCTTCCGGATCAACTCCGCCGTGCTTCTCTAAACTATCGTGGGCTCTGGCCCGAAGCTGATCAAGATTCCATCCCGCTTTGGCCACACCCACAACCGGTACGTTAAGATGCCCGCGTTTCTCCATGGCTTGCAGTGCCGGGAAGATCTTTTTGTAAGCCAGATCGCCTGTGGCACCAAAGAACACCAGCGCGTCCGAGTGGTCATTTGTCATGCTTATCCCTCAAGCAGCCCCTGATGTTTCAGCGGCTTTTTCTAGGTGTCCGCCGAGCCCGTAATGCATAGCGGACAAAAGTTTATGGGCAAAGTCGGCTTCGCCACGCGAACGGAAGCGCTCGTACAGGGCGGTCGTAAGCACCGGCGTGGGTACCGCTCCGTCGCCGGCGGCACCCGCGCCGACGTCAACGTCAGAATCCGCTCAACGTCACTTTGCCGATTGCTTTTCCGCTTTCAGCGAGCGCATGGGCCTTCTTCAGATTCTCGACATTGATGAGGCTTAAGGTCTGCGTTTGCGTCGAGCGGAGTTCACCGCGATCGACAAGCTCCGAGACGCGACTCAGCAGGCGTCCCTGCTCGGCCATGTCGGAGGTTTGCCACATCGATCGCGCAAACATGAATTCCCAATGGAGCGATGCCGACTTGCGCTTGAGCGGCACCACATCGAGCGTCGCCGGGTCGTCAATCAGGCCGACCTTTCCCTGCGGAGCCAGGACCTCGACCAATGGCGCGAAGTTCCGCGCGGTGGCCGTGAGGCTGGCAATGTACTTCACCGGAGCAACGCCCAGTCCATTCACCTGCCCGGCCAGCGGCTGGGTGTGGTCGATCACGTAGTGTGCCCCCATCTGTGAGACCCATTGCACTGTTTCCGGCCGCGATGCCGTCGCGACGACGGTCAGCCCCGTGAGCCGGCGCGCGAGTTGCACGAGAATGGAGCCCACTCCGCCGGCTGCTCCGCTGACCAGCAAAGACGCGCCGCTCTCGCCTTCACGAACGCCAAGCCGGTCGAACAGCAGTTCCCAGGCGGTAATGCTCGTCAGGGGCAGCGCGGCGGCCTCGGCAAAGCCAATCGATTTCGGTTTGCGTCCCACGAGCCGTTCGTCCACGGCCTGGTATTCGGCGTTCGATCCGGGGCGATCCAGCGCGCCGGCGTAGTAAACCTCATCGCCTACGTCGAATCCGGCGACTGCGGTGCCTTTGCCCACCACCACGCCCGCAGCATCCCAGCCAAGCACCCGCGGTTTGGCTGTGTTGTCCGAAGCCGAGCCCTGGTGCCGCGCGCTCCGCACCTTCGTATCCACCGGATTCACCGAAACCGCTCGCACATTGACCAGCAAATCCCGCGGCCCGAATTCCGGCTGCGGCAGGTCGAGCTCGACCAGCGAGTCCTCAGCCTCGATCGGTAACGGACGCGTGAATGCGATTGCTTTCATGGTTCTAGGGTTTTGACGGCGCAGCGAAGGCGACGGCAGATTCGGATGTGAGGTAAAGGAACGTGAAAGTCTCCTGCAGGTAAAGGCGAACCTGCGTATCGGTATGACTCAGGTAGCCGATGGAAGCATCCTGGCCGATATGAAGATCGAGGTCACCACCGCGAGTGGTGACGACGAAAGCCCCGTTAATTGCGGGTGCCCAGATAATTTTTCCTTCGACCAGGCGTTTGACGTGCTCGAGGACCGGATAGCCGTAATCGCTGGTTTCGGCGAGTTCGGTATAAGCATCGGCGCTGAGCAGAATCGAATAAGGGCCGTTCACACCGACAAGACGCAGTTGGCTTAAGGCTTGGGCAAAGGCTTCCGGGTATTTGCGCACGTCGGCGGGAAGAGATTTCTTCGGATTGCTGGTGCCCTGACGCACGCCGACAATTCCCGCTGCCCGGTAACCTTCGAAAATGGCACGGTCCTCGGCGAAGGCGAGGGCACGCGCCGCGTCTTTTGCCGGCTGCCAGTCAGAATCGTTGGCACCGCGTTCCACATCGTCAATCATCTGGCGGTCGAGCTCGAAGGGAACGCGCAGCTCGACTAGGGCTTTCACTTCGCGCTGTCGGGCCGTGACCCCATCGCCGGGCGCGGTGATCGGGCTCAGGTGGCCACTGCCCACAGCCGACAGAGCGACGCCCGCCGGACCCTGTAGGTCCACAACGCGACGGCCGGCAAGATAGCGCTTGATGGTGCGCGAAGCTTCTTCCTCGATTTGAGCCCACGCGACATCGGAAATCGGAGCCAGCTCGCGGTGCAGGTTATTCATAGAAATCTTCCCCTTTCAAGGAACCGATGCCAAGCGAACCATTCATGGATGGCGCGCCGGAGACGGAGGTTTCAACCGACGCTGCGACCGTCGGGGGTTGATCAGGTGAGACATCGTCGAGGAAAGTGCCAGTCGGCACGAAGAACAGACTTCCTGTGACCGCGGTGCTGAAGTCCAAGATGCGATCGTAATTGCCAGGCGGGCGGCCGATGAACATATTCTCGAGCATTTGTTCGATGGTGCGAGGCGAGCGGCTGTAACCAATGAAATACGTTCCGAACATGCCTTGGCCGGGGCTGCCGAACGGCATGTTGTCGCGAAGTATTTTGATCTCCCTGCCGCCTTCTTCGATTACGGTGAGGGCATTGTGAGCACACGTGGGCTTGACGGAGTCGTCGAGTTCGATGTCGGCGACCTTTGTGCGCCCGATAATGTTTTCCTGGGCCTCGGTGGAGATGCTGTTCCAGGCGTCGAGATTGTGGAGATACTTTTGGACGATGACGTAGCTTCCGCCAGCAAAAGCAGGATCCTCGTCGCGAATGAAGACGGCATCGGTGGCAGCAGCACCCGTAGGATTTTCCGTACCGTCAACGAAGCCGAGGAGATCGCGTTGGTCGAAGTAGCGGAAGGCTTGGACTTCGTCGACGGTAGTGACCACGCTTGCCAGGCGCGCCAGGATTTGCGTGGCGAGTTCGAAACAGAGATCCATACGCTTGGCGCGGATGTGAAAGATCAAGTCGCCCGGTGTGGAGACGGCGTGCCGCGGACCAGAGCGAAATTCACGGAACGAATGAAGTTCCGCAGGCCTCGGAGAGCCGAACAGTCGGTCCCAGGCCTCGGAACCCACGCCCATGATGCAGGAGACAGCGCCTTCGAGGTCGCGAAATCCGACGGCGCGTACCAGTCCCGAGAGATCGGCGCAAAAAGACAGCACCGCGGCGCGATTTTCGTCACCGGGGTTGATGGTAACGACGAGAAAAATTGCGGAACGAGTGAGTGCAGAGGAAACGAGCTGCGAAACAGCCTGTTCGGGAGCCAATGCTGGAGCGCTGATGGGGTCGGATGCCATTGGAATCAACCGGCCACTGCCGGCAGAAAATCGGATCTCCTCCGCCCAGATGTGCGTGGGAAAACTAGAGGAACCGACAGCTTAACAAACGACGGCCACTGACGTCGACAGTGAGGGCATGAAGCGAAGAGGTGCGACTACCCGTATCGTCGGCAATCCAGATGGCCGCTTTGCAATCTCCGATTTACCGGTTGTCTGCCACACAATCCTGCCAGAGTAGGGTCAAGGACCCAGCTCAGTTAGGCCCGGATGGCCGTCCGGACGCCGGCCCAGGGGGGCCAGTGATACTTGCGCTCCGCCGGCCGTCCTCGTTGAATTCCCAACTCTCGTTGCCATAAGATCTAAAGCAATTTTGAGAATCGTCGTGCCATTCGTACGCAAACCGGACAGCAATTCGATCAGAATTAAACCCCCAAAGTTCTTCAATCAGCCCACGTTCCAATTCCTTTGCCCACTTGTGCTGAAGGAAAGCAAGGATTTCGGCTCTGCCGTTTATGAATTCAGCCCGGTTTCGCCAACCTGAATCCGGCGCGTAGGCCAAAGCAAACTTTTCAGGGTCGCGTGAATTCCATCCATCCTCGGCCAATCGCACTTTCACGACTGCTGTTTCGTGGGTAAACGGGGGTAATGGCGGGCGAGATGAGATAGACGCTTCTTCATTTTCTGACTGTTATTGAGCCGCTCCATCAATCCGAATGTTGATGGTTAAAGTAAGAGCAGTCCGGAGCAGACGTGTCAATTTCCTGCGAAAGGCAATGCGGAAACGATACCATCGCCCCGGATATGGAAGCTCCATATGCTGCCCGGACCACATTGCGCATGCCTCGGCTCGGCGTACGTTACTCCCAATAGATAGCACAACGGTGATGACAATCTTCGGACGAAGTTGTCGAAGCCTACAGGCCAGACGCGCTTCGCCAGCCTTGCAGATGCAGCGTCGCGAGCGGGAGTCCATCCGGTCCACAGGTTTTCCGCACAGGTCCACCAAGTAACAACCCATCGCGCGAAACGATTCCAGAAACTCATCCTTTGATGATTGCAGCGACGGTATGGCTGCCACGAATGTGTCGCGAATCGCCCGGTACAGTCCCGAGTCTGCGTGATAGAAAAACCGGCCCGACGCGGGAGGGGCTTCGCCCACGAACAATATGCGTACCCGTTGAGGGCGATAATGTCGGCGCAATCGCTCTCTTGACTCCAAACCTGCAGCACTCTTAACACTTTGTCGTGGAAATTTACCCTGGGCACGCAGTGGATGGTTATGGGTCTGCATACTAGGCTTTGAACCGTTGTAATTGCTCACGGAAGTAGTCCTTCCAACCCTCTGGTAGTGCGGCAATTGAAAGTGTTCGTGCCGCTAAAGCGAGGTCGCCAGCGCTGTATTTCTTTGCCACGTACGACCGGGTGATCTCTGACACTGGAACGGAGTTTGGTTCTCGATCGATGAACACAATTTCATCGTTTGCGGTAACCGCACCCTCGCGCGTGACAGCGAGATAAAAGCCGGTGCGGGCACTAATAAGGAAGCGCTTCACCATTTCGTCGGATTCAAACCTGATCCCGAGCTTGTAGCATGGAAGTCGGGGCTGAGATACGACGACTTCGGCGGAGCCGATGGAAAACTTGTCGCCGACGAACACTGTGTTTTCCGACAATCCATCAGTTGTAAAGTTCTCTCCAAACATCCCTATCGGCAATTGGCGGCCAGGCAGTTCGGCCCTCCAGTAGTCATAGTGATCCAGCGGATAGCAATAAACCGCTTTTTCTTTACCGCCGTGAACACTGAGATCAGCTTGCTGGTCTCCCTCCAAATTCAATTGGCGAAGCCCGACCCGACCTTCAACTGGTTGCTTATAGATCCCGGTAGTTACGGTTCTCCCATGCCATTGCACTTCTTGTGGAAGGCCGCAATTCACCGACACCACTCTCATACTCATTAACCCAGTTCCGCCACACGAGGACTTCTGCGAGGCCTTCTTCGACCGACTGGGAGAGACCTTCTCCTCATAGACCTGACAAAACGATGCAACAATCGGCAGACTTTCCGTAGGATCGCGGTCCGTCATAGTGATCGGATCATTGCAGATACCAAGCGGCTGTTAGCTCTCTACGAATCGGGCTTCGCGCCGCGCTGGTACGTTCCTCGAGCGGACGTCGACGAGTCCGCCTTTACACCGGTGGAACACCGGACCTTCTGTCCCTACAAGGGGTTGTGCAGCTATTATGACATTGGTGACGCACATCTGGCTGTATGGTCGTATCGTCAGGCTATCCCGAGGTTGGACGAATTTCTGACCTGATGTTGTTCGAACCGGATAGTGTCTCGGTACAACTCTATGGCAAACAGCTCCGGCTGGCGCCAGGTCAGACTGTAATCCCTCATGGCCCGATCACGACCTCACAGTCGCGGAAGTGCTCCACAACGACGTAGATCGATCGAAGTTGCTCGCCCTGGGAGCGGGAGAACAGACTTGTTACGACATTTCCTATGCAGGAGGACTCTGCCATCGTGGACGACACTCACACGCGAAAGCCAGTAGAACTCTGGCTGGTGCGGCATGGAGAAACCGAATGGAGCCTTTCCGGCCAGCACACCGGCAGAACGGATCTCCCGTTGACTTCTGTTGGTGAAGAACAGGCCAGAAAGATTGGCCAGTTCCTAAAAGGCAGACGTTTTGGAATTGTCCTGACGAGTCCATTTCTTCGCGCCCGTGAAACGTGCCGCCTCGCTGGCTACAGCGACAACGCGGTCGTCGACCCCAACCTCCGGGAGTGGGACTACGGCGAATATGAAGGCAAGACTACCGCTGAAATTCAAAAACAACGGCCCGGCTGGTCCTTGTGGAGAGATGGAGTCCCTCGCGGCGAGGGCATCGAGCAGGTTGCTACCAGGGCACAGGCCGTTATCGATCGCGTACTTGGCGCTTCTGGTGACGCTCTTTTGTTCGGCCACGGACATATTCTGCGTATTCTGTCATGCTGTTGGCTTGGTTTGCCGCCACAAGACGGTAGTATGTTCATGCTTGGCACAGCATCGGCGACGACTCTCGGCCATGAACATGAAACCCGAGTGATCACGCGATTGAACGCCGGCGGGATCCAATGAACTCTCATGACCAACCCCAGCTGATCACGAAACCAGGGCGCCCGAGCCTGTCCGCCGCTGACGAGTCTCCGTCGGATTCCACCGAAGCTGGTGGTGGCTCGCTACAACGGCGGGACATTCAATCGCCGGCTAGGCCGATGCTGCGTTTCTCGGGGACTGGGGTAGGCCGATGAATACGCAGCTTCTTCATCCTGTAAACCAATCACGTTCGCTTCATTCCCAAACGCGCGGCCGCGCCACTGATCACCCGTTGCTCGCTCCCAACGCACGTAGGATATGATCCCGCTCTACCTGCGCGAGACCATTCATAGGGGCATTCGGCTCCTGGTAAGGTTGGAACGGCTCGAGCTCCGAAGTTGGCGCGCGTAGCGTCGACTGTGGTGAGAGAATCACAGCGCGTTCAACAAAGTTCTGTAATTCGCGGACGTTTCCTGGCCATGGGTATCGCAGCAACGCATCCATCGTCTCCGGAGGAATTATGTCAATTCGTTTGTTCATGCGTTGGGCGTAAAGCGCTATGAAATGCCGCACCAATCTCGGAATATCCTCTGTGCGTTGTCGCAGGGCCGGGACCTGGATCGGAAAGACTTTCAGACGATAGTAAAGGTCCTCGCGAAACGTCCCTTGCTTTACCATCGCCGGCAAATCCCGATGCGTAGCTGCGATCAGGCGGACGTCAACCTTATGCGTACGGTTGCTGCCGAGCCTCTCAAATTCCTGCTCTTGTAGAACGCGCAGCAGTTTCGCCTGAAGTTCGAGAGGTATATCGCCGACCTCGTCAAGAAAAAGCGTACCTTTGTCGGCGAGTTCGAACCGGCCGGTTTTTTGGGCGATGGCGCCGGTAAATGCTCCTTTTTCGTGTCCGAAAAGCTCACTCTCGAGAAGTCCAAGCGGTATTGCAGCGCAGTTTAGTCTCACGAATGCCTTTTCGCTGCGATTGCCCAGCTTATGTATTGCACGCGCAACGAGCTCTTTGCCAGTGCCTGTCTCGCCCAGGATCAGCACGCCGGAATCCGTAGGCGCCACTACAGACACCAGGCTCAACGCCGTTTTCAACGCCGGGCTCTCTCCGACGATTTCTCCTAACTCGGTGCGAATTTCCTCCTCAAGGTAGCGTCTCTGTTTTGTCTCTTTATCTCGATCTTTGGTTGCCTTCTCGTACTCCAAGGTGTTCTCGACTGCAATCGCTACCTGACAAGCCACCTGCTCAAGGAAAATGATGTCATCTTTTTTAAAATGATTGTCCGAGCGCCTGGAGAGCATCAAAACGCCAACCACGCGATCGCGGCCCGTGAGCGGCAGATAACACCCCGTCCTGAGGCCTTCCTCGATCACGTGCTCATAAAGAAGCCGGCCGTCGGGATTCCCATAGATTTCAGGATCCTCGCGGACCTGTTCGAAGCTATCGATCCGGATGCTCTTGGCTTTCCGCAATACCTGACCTGAGATCGAACTATTCATCGGCACCAACGATCCCTCGCGCAAGGGTCCTCTCGCGTCGGGATTGTGCAAGATAGTGACCCGTAACGCCCCGCTCTCGGAGTCGGGTAGGAGCAAGGCGGACACGTCACACTGCATTACCCTGAATAGGTTCGTCGAAAGCGCCTCAACGATTTGCCGGAGGTCCAACCTGGAGGTGACGCTGCTCGTGATTTCCAGAAGCAAGCGCAGCCTGTCGCGCTCACGCTGCAGCGCTTGTTCGTTCATGTGGCGCTCAATCGCGATCCCAGTGATATGCCTGGCATTCTCGATCAGCTGGAGGTCATTGGCAGAGGGGCTGCGTGGTTCACGATAATTGATAGAAAAAGTACCGAGGGCTTTGCCTTCGCTTGTGAACAGCGGGCGAGACCAAACAGAACGAATTCCATAAGGCAACAGGCGCTCCCGATAATCGTCCCAGATGGGGTCGGTCAAGACGTCGGCTACATACACAGGCTCCTTCCGATAAACCGCAGTGCCGCAAGATCCGCCTTTCGGACCAACCGCCATGGTTCCTACTTGAGCGCTGAATCCGGCAAGATTGGGCGCAGCGGCACAATGAAGCTCCTTTCCGTCTTCGTCCGGAAGCCAGATCGTGCAAGACATACCTTCGGCTTGCGATTCAACCAACTGAGCGATGTTCGTCAGAACTTCGGATAGGGGAGAGCCAGCGAAAATCAGTTTTTGAAGGTTGAGGACAGACTCGTTCGAAAACAACCCCAACTCGTCTACCGGCCGTCCGCCCCGCGATAGGACTTTTGCGGGAGACTCGATTGCTCTCTCCATAGAATTGGCCCTGGGCCTGTTAGATTCGGCTACTCAAGTCTTGGAACCAACCGTCGGACGAGAAACTTGATGACTCTTCTGCCGTTTCTGGGCGAGCTGAGCTACGTCTGTCGCAGGTGTTTTTCATAGCGCCGCCTTCAGGCGCGCCAGACACTACTTTATGCCAGAACCGGCTAAACCGCCACGGTTGGAGGAGCGAGCGCAGGGTGAGGGAGGCTCTTGCACCTTAGCTTTTACGGCCAGACCAGCTTTGAGATCACCCCTTGATCCCAACGCAATGAGGAATCTGACCTTGCCGAAGAGTCGGTTCTTCATTGATCTTTGAATTGATTTCCTGGATGGAGCCTCGATCGTTTGGGACCGGTAAACGTGCCCTCCGCTTCGAATTTCTCGAGCTTGTCATCGTGAATGTCCATCTTGATCGTCAATCAACCGGATGGTCAGTGTTCATAAGCCGTGCCGTCCGACCATTGGCCGATTGGAATCAGAAACAAGGTCAGCCGGTCCAGAGTGGACTTAAATCCTAGAACGGGGGAGCTTGGTGGGCCTGCGCCCCAAATCGCAGGGTCTGTGAGTGGAAGGAAAAACATCAGGTGGGGATGCCAGTGACCGTCGCGATCATTCAAGTATCCTTGTTTTGACATCATGTAGCACATCGCGCCGGTTTCCGGCGGCGACAATCCCTTCCCGTCGAAAGCGGCGTTGACGGCCTCGGCCATCTGGTCTTTGGATCGCGAAGCCAATATCACCTCGGTTTTCTTGAGGGTGAGTGGAATTTGGGATCGCGCAGCCAGCGCGTTGAGACAGATGGGGGCCCGCAGTTTGGGATTCCAAAAATCGGGATCGTCGGTTCCAGCCATCCATGATCGCCACACCAGGCAAACGAAACCATTTTTGCCTTTGACGGCGGTTTCGTAACCGTGCTGCCCGAGCACCATGATTTCCGCATCCTGTGAGATGGACTGCGGGGCAGCGCTCAGCGCCAGTGCTACCTCGGTGTTTCGCTCCATAAGGTATTGATCAAGCGGGGCCATGTTGGGATACGGTGCTTTGGCATCCTGTGCTGGTGCCTGCGACGCCGCAGCCAAGGCGGCAACCAGCGCGAAGCCTCCTAAGGCGATCGTCATGAGATTCTTCCTATTCATAGGTTTCTCCCGAGGGTCCCTGCGCTCCACCGAGCGCGAAGTTGGCATGAAGTATCAGCTGGTCAGTCAACACACGCTCGGCCTAGGCGGCTGACATCGCCGGGCCGTATGCCTCCCTCAATTTGGCGATATCAAATTTCTTCATTTTGAGGAACGCTTCCGTCACTCGTGCCAACTTTGACTCGTCTTTGTCACGCAGCATCTCATCCATAGCCGTAGGAACAATCTGCCAAGAGAAGCCGAACTTGTCTTTCAGCCACCCGCACTGTTCGGCCTTCGGCTCGGCAGACAGCTTCGACCAGAAGTAGTCGATTCGTTCCTGGGTATCACAGTGGACCATGAACGAGATGGCCTCGTTGAAAGTGAAGTTGTGTGCACGAGCGCTGTCCATAACGGCAAAGCTCTCACCTTCAAGCGAAACGCCGGCATGTTTTATGGTTCCTTCTTTGTCGGGCTTGTCGTCTTTGCCATAGCGAAGAATGTGGTCAACCTTCGCATCGTGAAATACGGATGAGTAGAAATTGATGGCCTCTTCCGCCCGTCCGCGCTGCGCGCCAACAAACATAAGCGTCGGGGTGATCCTCGGTTGGACTTTGCCATCGCCCATAAACATCACCTGCCAGGAAAGCCCGAATCGGTCTTGTGTCCACCCGTATCTCTCGCTGAACGGATAGTCGCCGAGCTCCATGAGAGCCGAGCCCCCTTGGGAGAGCTCATTCCATAGCGCATCGACTTCTTTTTTCGTTTCGCAGCCAACCAGGAACGATACCGCCGGAGTGAACTTGAACAGCGGCCCTGCATTGATGAGCCTGAAGTCCTGACCAAGAAGTTCGAGGCTGAGAATGTCCACCGTGCCCGCAGGAGTGTTCTGAAGGGTTGCAGTGTTCTCGATCCGGGAATCCTTGAAAATCGATGTATAAAACTCGGCTGCTTCCTTAGCTTCCTTGTCAAACCACAGGTGCGGCGTGATTGTCTGCATGGGGATATCGACTCCTTTTGCTTCCTCAAGGTTGAGGATCTGATTATCGCCCGCGAGCAGCACAGTGGCTCCCGTGCTAGCTCTGCTGAGGTGTCCGCTCGTGAATGATCATCCAGGACGTTCCAAACTTGTCACGCAGCATGGCAAACCGGTGAGCAAAGAACGTCTCCTGCATTGGCATAAAGGTCTCGCCGCCATCGGAAAGGAGAGCAAAAATACGCTCGGCTTCGTCGGTGGCGTTCACAGAGAGGCAGAGATAAACGCTGCGCATTGGCTGAAAACGATCTGAGGGCACGTCACTTCCCATCAGGTCGGTTTCACCGATGCTCATCCGGGCATACAGGATAGCGTCTTTCTGATCGGGGGGTACATCCTTCGCATTCGGCTGCTCCCCTTGGGTCATCATCATGCTGATCTTTCCGCCGAGATGCTTTTCATAGAAACGAAAAGCTTGCGCGCAATTGCCGCCGTAATTGAGGTATGTGTGCAGTTTCATCGTCCACTCCTGTTCAGAATCGGTTGAATTCCGGAATGAGGAAGCCCGGGTCGCGCCTTCTCATCGTTTCCGCCGGTTACGCGCAACAATCATGCAATTTGGGCTTCTTTTCGTATTCGTCGTGACGGTGCACAAAATCCATCGTCGAGGTCTCGTTCCGTCCTTTCGGCGCGCGATCAAGAATCATAAGCGTGCCGATCAACTCCTCTCCACCACGGGCATAGCTCGAATATGTGTGGAAGACAGCGCCCGAATCGTCTTTGTAGAACGCGCTTAGGCCCGGCAGTTCCGTGCCCGCGGATTCGCCCTGCACCGTCGTTTCGGTGAAGTTGTAAAGGATGTTGCCCGTCGCCAGATCCTCTTTGGTGAACGAAACGTGGTAGTCGTAGTTGAAATCGCTTCCAGAAGCGGACACCCATGGAAATATCCACCCCATGCGTTTCTTGTAGGCCTCGATCTCTGCCAACGGCGCGCGGGATACGGCAGTCCCAGTGACATCGTGATGTTCGAGATGGGGAAGGGCGCCATCGATGTGATCGGAGAGAAAAGAACAACCGGGGCAGCCTGCTTCCCAGCCTGGTCCAAGCATAAAGTGGTACACGATGAGCTGGCTTCGGCCATCGAACAAGTCAGATAGAGTCTTCTTGCCCTTGGGAGTATCAAAGACATAATTCTTCTCAACTTTGACCCAGGGCAAGGCCAAGCGTTCTCGATTGATCTTGTCGCGCAGGTGGGTAAATTCCTTTTCTTTCAGCAGCAGCGTCTTACGCGCCGCCAGCCATTGTTCCTGGGAAACAACTGGATGAGTCTGCGTATCGTCCTCCGAGGGTGTACAATACGTTGATATCAACATTACTGGTTTATGTCAAATCGCCACAAGGTTCCTCATCACACAACGCTCCTGGTTCGCGACTGTTGCCTCTGTCTTCATGTGCAACGCGCAGCACGAGCGCTGGCCCGGCGCTTTGACGAAGCACTGCGACCGCTCGACCTCACCAATGGCCAGTTCTCGTTGCTAATGTCACTCAACCGGCCGGAACCGCCGCCGATGACGGCAGTGGCATCCTTGCTTGCTATGGATCGCACCACGTTGACTGCCGCACTGAAACCTTTGGAACGGCGTGGATTGGCGACAGTGGCCGCAGACCCCGGAGACCGGCGTAGCCGTTTTATGGTTTTGACGCCGAAGGGGATGACGTTGTTAGCTAGAGCCGTTCCGATCTGGGAGCGTACGCATCAGGAGATCGAGGGGCTCCTTCCGGATGGAGACCCGAACCGCCTGCGGAGCAACCTGCGCGCTTTGTCCCTTGCTGGCAGAGCCCAAGCCGAGCTTCTGAGCTAAACAAAACAACGATTGGAGGACAGAATACTGACAAACGCCAAGGGGCAAGCAATCGTGAATCTCAACCCACCACGATTCGAAGATGGCGGGCATCTCATCATCGCCGGATTGGCTGGCCGATACACCGCTAGCACCCTAGATGATCTACCGGCGCTGTGGGAGCGGTTCTCGGTCCACATCGGGAGAATCCCCGGACAGGTAGGTCGCGTGGCCTACGGGGTGTGCTCCGACATGTTTAGCGGGAGGGGTAGCTTCCAGTACTTATCTGGCGTGGAGGTCTCCGAATCGTCGGCGCTTCCGGAACAATTCAGCCGCGTGCATATTCCTGCGCAGAGATACGTTGTATTTCCTCACCGAGAACACGTGTTGAGACTTCGCGACACGATAAATACGATCTGGTCTCAGTGGTTTCCGGAATCGGGCTACAAAGCCGCTCGCGGGACCGCTGGTGCTGCGGATTTCTTCGAACGCTACGGCGAGGGCTTCGATCCGCAGCGCGGAATCGGCGATATCGAGGTCTGGATACCGGTGATCGAACGAAAGGCACAAGACGGTGGGCCGGCGAAGTGGGGGAAGTGAGAGAGAACCATAGGGGAGCAAATGTCCAAGCTGCGCGTTCACAGTTTTGGGATGTCCTTGGATGGATACGGCGTTGGCCCGAATCAGAGCCTTGAGAATCCACTCGGGGTCGGTGGACTTGCACTGCACGAATGGGCCTTCAAAACGCGCACCTTTCACGCCATTCACGGTAAAGATGGCGGGGAAACCGGTGTTGACGATGACTTCGTGGCACGTGGGTTCGACAACATTGGAGCGTGGATCATCGGGCGCAACATGTTTGGGCCGGTGCGAGGCCCGTGGCCGGACGACACTTGGAAGGGGTGGTGGGGCGAAGATCCTCCATATCACACTCCTGTCTTCGTGCTGACCCATCACGCGCGCCCCTCCTTGACCATGAGTGGAGGGACCACGTTTCACTTCGTCACCCATGGAATCGCCCATGCGTTCGCCCTCGCTTCCGAAGCCGCTGGCGGAAAAGACATCCGGCTGGGCGGCGGGGTCGCCACAATCCGCGAATATCTTCGCGTAGGACTCGTCGATGAGATGCACTTAGCCTACGCATGCGTACTCCTGGGTGCGGGAGAATGCCTACTTGGAGGTTTGGATCTGCCCGCGCTCGGATATCAGGTGAATCAACAGGTCAGTACTGCAGTCTCCATGCATGTGATGATCGCGAAGAAGAAGCCGTGAGCCCGTCAGGGCAATGCGCAACTGAATGGCGTGTAATGTATGTGCCAGGCTGTCAGTAGGTTAGCTGGAATGTATAAAGTAGCGGATTTAGGTGGTGTGTCTGCCAGTTTCACCACTCCCGCACAGACGGGAACCACCGACAGTTCGGCCACTTGATGCTAGTAGAACGGGTCCGTGCCGCATTGGTTTGGGTTCCGATCCCAGACCAGCGTCCAAACTTCTACCCCCGGGGCTGATGCCGCAAGGAAGCAGAGGACGGAGGTGTCAGCTCTCCTGATGTTAGCGACACATTCCGTCTCCACCAATAACAGCTTGCTTTGGCACAGTCGAAGAAACGATCTCGAGCATTGCGGACCCGTATAGTGGCTGAGCATCACGCCCTCCACCGAATGGCTCTTTTC
>Ga0182015_10004046_pt1 | contig 16022 bp, 11 predicted proteins | sample 712P3MmetaG_FD_120478 | JGI IMG/M metagenome (GOLD analysis project Ga0182015, IMG submission 120478) | Permafrost microbial communities from Stordalen Mire, Sweden - 712P3M metaG | ecosystem: Environmental > Terrestrial > Soil > Wetlands > Permafrost | place: Sweden: Stordalen | collected... | reverse complement strand
TGCGCGCACAACGAAGTGCAAAACCGCCAACGACTGGAAGCTAGACTCCGGAAACAGGCCCGCGAGCTCGGATTACAGGTTGTTGCCGTATAACTAAAACTAAAGAAGTTCCTCAGGAGGAGGTGCTCGGATCAAAGTTGAAGCCAGGCTGCGCGGAGACGGCCATCGTGAACGGGCTGCCGGACTTGATTGCCACGACCCAAAAGTGAAATTGGCCGCCGAAAGTCGTTGACGCAGTTCTGCCAGTTCTGGAACCGACAGGTAAGCGCCAGGGAACGTCGCGGAACCTATTCCGGATAGCGTTCGTTCGGTTTCACGATTCGAATTCGATGGTCGGAGAACTTATAGTGTGCTCCGGGTAGCTCGAGCTTGGGCATGTGACAGGACGCGCAATTCGATTTTGCTACCCGGCAGGGTTTAGCGCCTGGCTTCCCTCCGCCATGGCAAGCCTGACATTTGCTGTCGTAGTCCATGGTTTCCGCCACTAATTCCCGGTGCGGGTCGTGGCAGGCCAGGCAACTGATTCGCGGATCGTCCGCGTCGTAGCACTTGCTGCCGGCTAGCCGATAGGGTTGAAAACGTACGTTCCCAATGCCCAGATTCGGCTGCATGACGATTTCCGCCCAGGTCCGATGACACTGCCCGCAGAAATCTGAGACTTGCTCCGCCGCCAGTCCACCCGCCATTGACTTCGGGATCGCCGACTCCGCACCCTCACCAAACTGAATCATGGCTAATAAGTGTGATTCGCTGCCTTCGTGACAGTGATTGCACTGCACTCCTGGTCTTAGTTTCTCCAGTGTGAGTTGGGGGCCCGAAGTCGCGTCTGTGGAATGACACCCAAAACAACTCAGCTTGTCCTCCCGAGTCATCAATCGCCCTAACGCCTCATTCAAGGCAGCTGGAGCAGAGCCAGCCGAGCCCATGGTGGGTCCCAGCGCATTCAATTCGCGGTAATAACTGACGAGACTCTCATACAATTCGCCACCCTTTTCGAGGATGTATGTTTGCCCGATGGAAGAACTCGCCCCCATCGCCCAGCGAATTGGCGCAGTGATCGTCTCCACGCCATCGGTAACCGAGTACTCGCTCTGATTGCCCTTGCGTTCGATTCGGTAGGAATATCTTCCAACCGTCACAGTAAGCACAGAGCGATCGATTAATACCTTGCAGTCCTCGACCGTCTCAAGCGCTTGTCCCATCGAGGTGTGAGGCTGGGTCTTGGCCTGTGAATGACAGGGAGCGCAAGCGTTCGCGCCCGTCTTGGCCGTTTGGGCCGCCGCGACAAGGGGCAGAATGACAAACACAACCAGTATGGGCCGTATCATGGTGATCGAAAGGCAGCTTGTTCGGATTCCCCGAAGCAGCTAACACACTCCAAGCCCTGTCAGTTGCACGGGGCTCCGTCAGTCGCAGTTTCTCACCCAGACTCAGGCTATTCCCCATTTGAGGTCGAGCGAGGTCGGGATTATGGTTGAGCGCGGCCCGCGCTCACTTGCGCCTCATAGTAGGCGATTCTATCGCGAAGCTTCTGAGAAAGCGCCCCATCATTTTGGGCTGACGCAAGCGCAAGAGCCCGCCGTGCCGTCTGTCCTGCGTCCGAGAAACGACGCACTTCCGAGTACATTGCCGCAAGCATCGACAGACTTTGCGGTTCGTTCCCACTCCAAAGTTCTACTGCCTTCTCGCATTCTGGAATTGTTTCAGGAAAGTGATGCTCGGCCGCGAGAAAACGGCAGAGATTGAAGTGGTACTCGGGGGAATCGGGTGCAAGGGAAACGGCCTGCCGCAGCTGCACCATACTTTCATCGAGCTTGCCTGCACGGGCGAGGACGATACCGAGCATGTTGTGCGCATCCGCGAAATCTGGATCCAGCTCCAACGCGCTGTGGATGTGCTCGACCGCTTCGTCCGTCTGTCCCATCTCCAGTAAACTCGCCTGCGAGATTGCCTTCTGTCAAGACATCCTTTGGATTGAGCACGAGAGCCCGCTTTGCTGCTTCAATCGATCCATTCAAATTCCCGGAGTGAGCGAGCGCCGTCGACAGACTGGCAAAGGCCGCGGCATTCGAGCTATCCAATTCAACGGATTTGCGGTACTGCTCGATCGACTGTTCCAGTTGACCTTGCTTGTCGAGAGCGTAGGCAAGATGATAGCGAGCCTTGCCGTCCTCTGGATCGACCTCGATGGCTTTGCTCCATTGCAGCGCGGCTCCGGCGTAGTCGTCTTTGCGGGCCAATTCGCCGGCAGCGTCGGTGAGCCGGTAAAACTCCGTAGCAGGTGCTTCCATCTTTACCAGCCCATCGGGAGGAATGTTGACGAATTCGGGAATATTCACGCCGCGATTGGCGGCGGTCGCATTTTCCACCAGGATGGCCGGGGAATCCTGGCCATTCTCGTCAATGTGCGTAAGGAAGAGTTGGGTGTAAAGGGAGCGGCCTTTCGAGAAGAAAGCGAGCCAGCGGCCGTTGGGAGAGAACGTGTGCCAGGAATTCATGCGCGAAAAATTGCAATCAAGACGCCTGGCAGTGCCGCCCTTAAAAGGAACGATGTAAAGCTGGCTGTCCGGGCGCATGAGTAGACCATTGCGATTCTGAACAAAGACAATCCAGCGGCCGTCCGGTGAAACCTTCGGAAAATTGTTGCTCATACCGTTTTGCGAAGCACCCTCGATCCGTTCGGGCGTTCCACCCCGGCCTTCGTTGAATGGGATGCGGTACAGGTCGTATTGGATTTGAGTCTCGTCCGGAGAATTTGCATACTGCGCGAGGCCCTGGCCGTCATGGTAGGGCTCCTTGGCGGCGGCTCTGGAGAAGACCAGGTATTTGCCTTCGGGACTCCAGAACGCAGCGGCTTGGACGTAAGCCGGGTCGTCTGCTCCGGTTAGTGGTCCCAGCTTGCCGGTGGCCTTGCTGTACCATGCGAAAATTTCTTTCGTTGGGAAGAACACCTGCCCGAAGCCATAATCGCGATAGAAGCCGTTGTAGAAGCGGCTGTCAAAATCCTTGATATGTGAGCCGGGGTTCTCGATGGAGGTCACCACGTACTGGCCGTCAGGAGAGATCTGCGACATGAAGCCGAAGCGCTTACTGGCGCGCTCTTCGGCGAAGGAACTCCAGCGAATCACGTCTTCGTTACTGATGGACGTCTCTCTCTTGACGGGCACAATGCCGTAGAGTCCCTTATCGTTTCCAGGGCCGTCAACATCCAGACCCATTGTCGCTCCGTCACGCGAGAAGGAACGGCAGTTGATGCAAGTAGGCAAGCCTTGCATCATCAGGCGACTTTCGGTTTCCCCCACATAGCGCAGGCGCCATCCGATGAACGGAACGGCCTCGCTCGGGATGGGCATAATCACGCCTTTCTCGCCTACGGGAACGGAGATGAGAGGAACGTCGCGGAAGAAAATGGGGGCGCCCACCGGGTCCCTGGAGGTCTGAATCGTGACTTGCCCTCGGGACAGCTCTTTGGCCATGCTCTCGTCGGGATAGCCAGTGATGGTGACGGTTGCTGGCTTTTTGACGGAGTGGCGGAGTATTGCTTCCCAAGTCGTGGCATCGGGCTTCCAAGTGCGGTCGGCAGCCTGTTCCTGCGTCAGAGTGGGCGGCACAGCACCGGCTTTCGCGCAGCGTTCGTCGATTTTGCCAATCTGCATCCGCTCGCCACTGGATTTGATCTCAATATCTGAGGAATGGTCCGCAAAGAAGACATTGATACGCCAAACGGTAGCGGCGGAGTCTGGGTCGCGCCACTGAAAGGTGGGGGGAGCAAAGTCGGGGGGAAATAGCGTGTGATTGGAGGGATAGTCAATCGTGATAACAGCGTGACTGGCATTCGGATTGTCACCGGCCAGAGAGTGATTGGCGTTGGGCTTTCCGACGGCGCAGAAAGCAATGAGTGCACTAGCAACCGTGATCAGAAGAAGTTTCAGACCAGCGGTCTTGACCCGCGGCAAGCGTGTACCAACAACGGCTGAAATGCAAGCCTTACGAAGTTGCGCGCGCACAGATACTCCCGTGGTGAGGCAGAAGAGCGCTATCTTCCCGAATAGCCAGAAGGATTCCTCTATCGCCAGACTTGGTCGTTTTCTTTGGCGGAAGTGCCACAGTGCGGGAAGTATGTCGTGCAACCCCAATTCTCGCTGTGATTGCAATCACGGTATCTAGTATATCGATTCCGAAATAACATATCAACATGATCGGTCATGGCGATGCGACCGATTCTGTGGCCAGCGCCTCCAGTTTGTATTTCCACTTGAAGACCGTTGGCTCTTCGTTCACTTCCTTCAAATACAACTCAATCCGAGTCCGTAACTCCTGCTTCGAGGTCACTCGGATGCCGCGCAGCAGAGTCCGTGCCAATTTCCCGAAGAACGACTCCACTAGATTGAGCCACGACCCATGCTTGGGGGTGAAAACGAACTCGAATCGATTGGGCACGCTCGTCAGGTACGCTCGCGTCTCCCGGGAGATATGCGCCGAGTGATGGTCCAACACCACGCGAATGCGAGCGCCCGAGGGATAGTACTGGTTTGCCATGCTGAGAAATTCCACAAATTCGCGGCTGCGATGCCGGTCCCGTACCAGACCCAGCACTTCCCCGCTCAGCAGATCGATGCCGGCCAATAGCGACAGGGTACCGTAGCGCTTGTATTCGTGATCCCGTCCCAGGGTGGCGTGGCGGCCCGGGACTGGGGGCAAATCCGGAGCCGTGTTACCGATGGCCCGAATCCCAGGTTTCTCGTCATAGCTCAGCACCCCCACCACCTCCCCGGGAAGGCCCGTCTTTCGCCACACGGCTACCTCCCGGTACACATGTAAGACTTCAATCATCTTGGCTTCGAACTCCGGGTCGCGGCGCTCCAGATAGTACTCGATTTTGTGCGGCCGGACCGGGTGGGCCGCCAGAATCTTCGACACCGTCCCTCGTCCTAGCTTGGCTAAGTTTCCGTGGCCAGCGGGCCGACAATGTTTCCGCACGTGGTTGGCCAGCAACCGTGTCGTCCATAACTCCTGGGCATAGCCCAGATCCTTGGGTTTCTGGCAGGCCAGGTTGACCACCCAGGTTTTGTCTTCCTCGCTGAGGCGCGCCCGCCGACCTCGACCCGGCAAATCTTGCAAGGCCGCCCGCACCCCCAATTGCAGGGCTTTGGAAATGCACCGTTCGACTTTGGGACGATTGGTGTCCAGAGCCGCCGCGATCGCCGACACCGTTTCACCCTGGGCATAGCGGAGCAGAATCTGGGCTCGTTGAACGCGCGCCACCGACTCCGATCGGGACTGTGATAGCTGGCGGAGCCAAGCCTCATCTTCTCGGGCGAGATTCAGTTTGGCACGAGTGCTGACAAAGGGCATCGACAGTCCCCCGACAGGTGGGATATCGATAAGCCTATACCGCAATAAGTAGTATTGCAATGTTATTTAGAAATCAAACTACTAGGTTGCATCGGGAATCCGTAAAGCCATTCAATCCGTGATTTCGTTCAGGAGGAGATGCGCCGGCAGCAGGTTCATCTGATCTCCTTCTGGATGTATATGATTTGGTCAGATGCCATCCGAATCAGACTGCCGCGATGCGATCCATAGCGCGGATCCCACAGACGGGGCAAAACTTATCTCGCAACCCCGGTGGCAAGCCGCCTGGAATCCCGTTTTTTTTGCATCCGCAGCGATGCCTTAGTATCAATCTCCTAAAATTGCGTGGTTCGTGTCAGTGGACCTTGCGATAGATGCGGAAATCCCAGCCGTTGAGGATCAGCACGGGCAGAGTCGTCTTCTTGCGGGCAGTTTCGTCGAGTCCAGGGGTCTGGTCCACGTATTCGCCATTGGGAGCGTCGACCACTGAGGCATACGGCTGATTCGAGACGTTGATGGCGACGAAGTATTCTTCTCCAGCAGCGCGTCGGAAAAACGTCAGCACACGCTCTGGCGCTCCGTTCCGTACCCATTCAGTCTCACCCTGTTGCAAGGCCGGATGAGCTTTTCGGATTGCGATGAGTTGCTTATAGAACGGGAGAAAGTTCGATCTTCGCTCGGCGATCGGCCAGAAAACCGGCAGCTTTCTCGAACAACGCCGGCTCGCCGGATTCAGTCGTGTCTCCAACCTCCATGCCGTTATAAAGCATAGGCACGCCATCCAAGGTAAAGACCAGCGCTGAAGCTGCCAGAGTGCCACGCTCGCCGAAGCGGGCAATGGCGCGCTTCTCGTCATGGTTGTCGGAAAAGCGCATCTCAAGTGCGCCCTTGGGATAGCGTTCGTGTTCCGTCTGCCAGTCGAAAATGATGGCCTGAGCGGGCGCACCGTTCTCCAGCACATCGGTTACCGTGCTGTGGAACGGCCACGCATAGTCCAGGTCAAAGGCTTTTGTGAGCAACTCCGGCTTATTGGCTTCCGCGATCATGATGAGGTCCGGCTTGATCGTCGCCAGTTCCGCCCGAGCGTTCTCCCAGAAGTCGGTGGGCACCTCGCCGGCAACATCGCAGCGAAATCCGTCCAGGTCGAAATCTCTCAACCTGTACTTCAGCATGTCGATCATGTAACTAGCGCAGCTGGGGATTCCTGTAGTCGAGTCCGGCCACATCAGACCACTCAAGATTCGGCGGAATGATGTTGCCGTGAGCATCTTTCTTATAGAACTCGGGGTGTTTCATGAGGACGCTGTCCCAGGCGGTGTGGTTCGCAACGATGTCAATGATGACCTTGAGGCCGCGCTGGTGCGCTTCGCTGACGAGGCGTTTGAAGTCGTCTTTCGTTCCGTAGGAAGGATTAATGGCGTAGTAATCCTGTACGGCATAAGCGCTCCCGATGCTGCCCTTCTTCTTTGCTTGCCCAACGGGATGAATAGGCATGGTCCAGACCACGGTGACCCCGAGGTCCTTCAGATAATCCAAACGCTGTTCGATGCCGCGAAAGTCGCCGGTCGCGGAGAAAGTGCGCGGATTCACTTCGTAGATCACTGCTGACTTGATCCAGTCGGCAACGGCATGCGCCGCGGGCTGCTCTGCCAGGGCGGGCTGGAGAAGAATTGCGCTGACAAAAGCAATTGTCAGTGCCCGGTTGGCCCTCCTCATTTTCATTGCAAGACCTCCTGTACAGCGGACAGCATTGTAAATGGTGCTGACAAGCTACGGGCAGAAGAGAAAAAACGATTTTCTTAACGATTTTCTTCTTGACAAGACTCATTGATCTGGAGCGTAATCTCTCCGGTAGTAGAAAAGTACTATTTCGAATATCCACCGGATTGGGATGGGAAGGGGCGTTTCCATCCCTCGACCGAAAACCGCAAACGGTCACTTAACTTATTCACGAGTGGAGATGATCTATGTTGAAAGCGTTGAAACTAGCGACTGGCGTAGCTTGTGTTTTCGCGCTGCTGGTTGGCGTGATGTCGGGGCAAGGAATCTTCGGCACCCTGACGGGCGTGGTCTCCGATCCGTCCAACGCAGTTGTAAGTGGCGCAAAAGTCACCCTCACGGACGTTACTTCGGGGTCGGCCCGTGACTCCGTCACGAACAGTGATGGATACTTCACATTCGCTTCAGTGCCCGTAGGCAAATACAATCTGAAGATTGAGGCGCAGGGTTTTGAAGCCTATAAGGCGGACGGCATCGACCTGGGCGGTGCTGAAAAGCGCAACTTAAATGTCACCCTCACAGTAGGCTCGACCAGCCAGACGGTCGAGGTCAGCGCCGAAGCGACCCCGCTTGTGACCACGGACTCAGCCGAGAAGTCGTATACGCTGGAAGCCAAGCAGTTGCAGAACTTGGTTCAAATCGGCAGCGACGCGGCCGAGTACATCAAGATCATGCCTGGATTTGCCGTTCAGAACGGCAGTTCCAACAAGGCGAACTATACCGGCGAAGTCATCGGCATCAACGCCAACGGCGACGCCGGCAGCCAGAGCCCGCTGAACAACGCGTCTACCTACAACGGGCTGCCCAGCAACTCGATGGACATCACCATGGACGGCGCCCACGTGGCCGACCCCGGTTGCGATTGTGACACGCCGGTCAATCCCAACTCCGATTTCTTGGCGGAGTTCCGGGTGCTGGCATCGAATTTCAGCGCCGAGAACCAAAAAGGACCGATCCTCATTACGTCGGTGACCAAGTCCGGTGGCCAGCAGTTGCACGGCAGCGGCTTTTTCTCGGCCCGCAATTACAAACTCAATGCCAACGACTGGCTCAACGACAACACCAACACGCCGAAACCTGCAAATAAGTACTACTATCCAGGCGGCTCGATCGGTGGTAAGGTCCCCAAAACCCACGATAAGCTGTTCTTCTTCGCCGGCTTCGAGTATTTCTACCAGGTGCTGGATACCGGCCTGCTGCGTTCCACAGTTCCCACGGCGAATATGCTCGGCGGGAATTTCTCGACGTCCGAGTTGGAGAAAATCGGCAACGCAAGCAACAACTATGACACGGCTGCACAAGCCCCCGCGGGTACGGCCTGCGCCGGTACCAGCGTAGCGCTGGGGAACTACTTGCCATGTCTTAACCCGGCGGCTTTGAGCGCCTTCGGCGCCACACCCGACGGTAAGGGGGGGATGAACGTCCAGATTCCGACAGCGGACCTGAACTCGAACATGCTCGCCCTGATGAAGCTGTATCCGGCAGCCAATGCCGATCCCAACCAGACTGGCGGATACAATTACGTTCAATCCGAAATCTTCAACCAGAACAACACTCAGTTCGTCACGCGCGAGGACTACAACATCAGCGACAGCACCAAGGTGTTCGTGCGCTACAACTATCAGAAGGAGACGCAACAATTCCCGGTTGGCCTGTGGTGGCGCCAGTCGGACCAGGTTCCGTATCCGACAGCGATCGAGGGCAAGAACAGTTCTAGCTCCATATCGGGATCACTCACCCACGTGTTCAGCCCGACCATGACCAACGAAGCGGTCGTCGCATACACTCTGGTGAAGTTCCCGAACGTCTTTGCTGATCCTAATGCGGTAAATCGTACAACTGTCGGCTACAACGTGCAGGGACTATTCAAGAACGGCATCGCGCAGATTCCGTCGTTCGGAGGTAGCGGTGGAAATAGTGAAGCGTCCCTGGTCTTCAATCCGGGTGGCTTCGAAGACGGCGGAGCGTCGCAAGGCTTGTATGCCAATAAGTACATGCCCAGCGTGAGCGATACGCTCACCAAGGTTGTGGGCAGGCATACGCTCAAGGCGGGTTTCTTCTGGGAATGGATCCGCAATGCCCAGCCCGCCAATAACAATACCAACGGGTACTTGCAGTTCGTGTCCGGGGGCAATCCACTGTATAGCACCGGGGACTCCTATGCCGACGAGGTCCTGGGTATCGCCAGCAACTACAACGAAACCACAAAGAATCGTCTCAACGACGAGGCCTACAATACCCTCGATTTCTTCGTACAGGATGACTGGAAAGTGACCAAGCGGCTGACCGTAAACCTGGGCCTCCGCTTCAGTCACGCACAGCCTTGGTATGACCGGCTTGGGGATGGCTTCGCGATCTTCGATGTCAGTGCCTACAACACTGCCTATGCGACGAATCCAGCCTGTACCGGTGCGCCGACGTACTGTGGATTCGAGTGGCATGCCGAGGACAGTTCCGTTCCATTGGCTGGATTCCCGACACGCTCGTTGTTCTACCAGCCGCGCCTGGGCGCTGCCTACAACCTGTTTGGCGATGAAAAGACGGTGCTTCGCGGAGGGTGGGGCCGCTACTACTTCCATACGGGTCAGTTTACGAATGGCCTGGATGCGTCCGCGGGGGTCAAATCGACCAGTTTCGGTGGGAAGGTTTCCTTGAGCGCGACTACCAGCCAGCCCATCCTGGTTAATCCATTGCCGACCGATCTGACCTCCGTAGCTCCGTGGTGTACCACGGGTCCCGGCTGCCAGTCCTCAGCGAATGCGGGGTTGGACACGGTCAATTTCAGCGCAACACCATCAGGTCCCTCGGCCGTGGACGGCAAGGACAACGACATGGGCTATACGGACAACTGGAATGTCACCATTTCCCGCCAGTTGCCCTGGTCGAGCATAGGGGAGATCTCCTATATCGGCAATCGGTCGAGAGATCTCGCCAGCGCAGGCAACGGTGGCAGTACGGGCATCAACACCTACGACATCAATCTGATCCAACAAGGGGCCATGCTGTCGTCGAACAATGGCGGCGCTGATCCGAACACGCTTAATGCCGCCAACTTCTATAAAACAATCCCGGGTTATTCGGACCTGTATGTGATCAGCAATAACGGCCGTGCCAACTACAACGGCTTGCAGGCCATTTGGGCACGCACACGCGGACGTTACACCGTGAACCTGAACTACACCTTCAGCAAGGCCGAGGGTGTCTTAGGAACTGGTGGGGGAAACCTCATCAACGAATTCAACGTAAATCAAAACATTGGCGTTCTGCCCAACAGCCGCAAACAACTCTTTAACGCGGCTTACGCTATTGAGTTGCCCAAAGCTAATGTCAACAAGTGGGCGGGCGGAGTTGTCAATGGCTGGGAGGTGACTGGCGTCTTGCAGGTTCAGAGCGGGCCCAACCTGACCGGCTATCAGAATCAGAACTTCGGCATGAGCTACAGCGGTGTCAGCGGCACCAACGGTAGCAGCGCGATTATTCCGGGCTCGAAGAGTGCGCAGAACCCAGACGGGATTGAGATCAGCAATCTCTCGCTGCTGGGCACGCCGGAGATCCAACTCAACCCGATTCTGGCCTGCAATCCGGCGTCGGGGCTGAAAGCGCATCAGTACATCAACGCGAGTTGCTTCCAGGCTCCGACGCAAGTCGGCCAGAACGGCCCCACAATCCTACCGGCTATCTACGGACCGGCCTATTTCAATTGGGATATGGGCTTGTTCAAGAACTTTGCCATCACCGAAAGCCAGAGGCTGCAGTTCCGGTTCAACTTCTACGACTTTCTGAACCACCCGCTGTCGTCGTTTAACGGAAGCAATCTCAACCTCAGCTTCGCTCAAGACGCTAGCAACAACATGACTCAGAGTAATTCAAACTTCGGCTACACCACCCAGAAACAGGGGCATCGCATCATCGAGATGGGAGCCAAATACTACTTCTGAGCTCGAGACTAATTTCAACCCACAGAATGGGATGGCTTCGGCCATCCCTTTCTTTTTCTTTTCTTGCTGTAAACTGTGTGGGAACGTTTCCTCCGTACCCTTATGTGGAAGTCGGCACGGTCCCGCATCAGTCTGGGCGTCTGCAGCCTCGGCCTGCTTTCCTTCCTCGCTTGGGCGCAATCGCCGCAAGAGTTGGTCCAGGATGCAATACAGAAGCAGCAGGCGGGCGATCTTGAGGGAGCGGTTAAAGAGTACCGTCAGTTCTTGAAGACGGCTCCTGGGGTAGCGACCATCCATTCCAACCTGGGGGCGGCCCTGGCCGGGCTGGGACGGTTTGAAGAGGCGGTACCGGAATACAGGGCTGCGCTAAAGCAGTCGCCCGGGTTTACTCAGGCTCGTCTGAATCTGGCGATTGCCTACTACAAGATGGGCAGGATCAGCGACGCAGCCACCCAACTGGCGCGACTGCATGCACAAGATCCCAAGAACCATCAGGCGATACTGCTCTTAGGCGACTGCTATCTGCGCATGGGCCAGAACAAAGACGTGATTCGCTTGTTGGAGCCTGAGCAGAAGAAATCTCCCGACGATCTTGCGGTCGTTTACATGCTGGGAACCGCTCTTCTGAGAAACAAGAAACGCGACGAAGGAGCAGCAGTAATCGACCATATTTTGCGCAACGGCGACTCCGCAGAAGCTCATCTGCTGATGGGCATGACCAAATTCGAAGCAATGGAATATCCGGAAGCCATCGCGGATCTCAGCAAAGCGGCGGAGATCGATCCGAGTATGCCGGACGTGTATTCATATCTCGGCCAAGCGCAAATGGCCAGCGGCGACATGAATGCAGCACGTCAGGCTTTTGAGAAAGAGCTCACCGTGAACCCCAACGACTTCGAGTCGAATGTGCGGCTGGCCGTCCTGTTGAAACAGGACGGCAACTATGAGCGCGCACATCAACTGCTGGATCGCGCCTTACTGGTTCGTCCCAAGGATCCGGGCGCGCTCTACCAGGTCGGGGCGACCTACCTGGCGGCCGGAGACATGAACCGGGCACTTAGCGCTTTGGAGGCTCTAGTAAAGCAGTACCCGGAATTCCTTGAGCCGCACGTTTCTCTTGCACAGGTCTATTACCGATTGAGGCGTAAAGAGGACGGGGACGGTGAGCGCGCGATCGTGCAAAAACTCAAGGCGGAGCACGACGCGGAACAGTCGAAAACCAAGGGAGAAGCTCAGCCGAGGCCATGAGGCCCGGAACACACCCCGCGAGTCGGCGCGTTACTTGGCGGGTTCGTCTATCTTCAATAACTGATCGGCGGCGATGTCCTTAAGAACCTGCCGAATTCCGCTTGGCCAGCGGATCTCAATCGATGCAATTCTGGTTTCTTGACCCAGTCCGAAGTGCACCCGTTTGTCGCTCGAGGACATGAAGCCAACGCTGATCGCAACATGGTTGTAGAGTGTGCGGCCGGAAGCGGTGGTCAGCTTGACCTTGGCTCCGATGGCATCGCGGGCGCTCTTGTGGCCGATCAGATTAAGCATGATCCAGTGATTGCCGCTGTCGGCGGTATTCATCAGAATCCTGGGCTTGTCATTGAGGGAGGTGACCACAATATCGAGAGAACCGTCGTTGTTCAGATCGCCAAAGGCCGATCCTCGTTGGTAACCCTTGCGCAAGAAATCCTTTCCCATTTCGTCGGACACGTCTATGAAGGTTTTGCCATCGACATTCTCGAACATGGTGTCGTGCTCGGGCGATGATTCATTCACCTGGTCGACGTCGCCATTAGCAGAATAAATGTCCTTCCAGCCATCGTTGTTGTAATCGATGAATCCGTTGCTCCATCCTGAGTGAGGGATGCTCATCGACTGGATCTTCGAGGAGTACGTATAGCTGAATAGGTGGCCATCGTTTCTGAGCAACTGCCAGACCTGCTGCCGGAGGTTGTTGTAGAAGATATCTACATTTCCGTCGTTGTCAAAATCCTTCGCGTCCGAACCCATCGAGGATCCGGTGCGGGCATTGTCGTCGTAGGCGACCCCGAGCTCGAGCCCTCGTTCTTCGAACGTTCCATTGTGCATGTTGATGAACAGCGAGTTGGGTTCGGTGTCGTTGGCAACGAATATGTCCGGCCAGCCGTCATCGTTGAAATCCGCAATCGAGATGCCCATCCCCTTGCCGGGATATTTCGCCAATCCGGACTTTTCCGTTACGTCCTCGAACTTGCCGTTGCCCAGATTGTGGTAGAGACGATGAGGCACGTTTTTGTAGCGTCTGGGATCGCAGTAGTACTCCTTGTTTCCCATGGTGCAGCGAAAATCAGTCTGCGGAGTCCAGATCGTATAGTTCGAGACAATCAGGTCGAGAAGACCATCATTGTCATAATCGAACCAGGCGGCAGCAACGCTGATCGTGCCGGGCGGCTTGGTGCCGATACCGGAGGCCTCGGTCACATCGGTGAAAGTCCCGTCTCCGTTGTTGTGGTAGAGGGTATTGCGGCCCGCTGAGCAGATGAAGAGATCTTCATAGCCGTCATTGTCGTAGTCGCCGACTGCGACCCCGAAGTTGAAATCCAGGGACTCGCCCAACAGCCCTGCTTTGGCAGTAACGTCCTCAAAGGTCCCGTCGGCTCGCTGCTTCAGGAGGCAGTTGTAGTAGGAGGGATTCGTCTTTTTCATTTCCGGCAACTGCGCGCCGTTGGTAAGGAAAATGTCCAACCTGCCATCGTTGTCGAAATCGAGAATGGCCACTCCGCCGCACATTGGTTGCGGGAAATACTTGTGCCCGCCGGAACTGTTGTTGGTGATATAGGTAATCTTCGAAAGTGGTGCGACGTCCACAAAGCTAGGCCGTTTTGTTGTCGGCGCCGATCGGAAACCCAGAAGGAAGATGGATGAGGCCGCCAGGCATAAGCCGGCGGCCAGCGCTCCCCAGATGCTAGACTGATTGTGGGGCATGAAGTCCTATTCCTTCATTTTATCTCTAGTTCTGCTCGGAACAGGCCTTGTTGCGGCTGGGCCGCCAACCGGTCCGATCGTTTTTGAGGAGATCGCGCAGCGCTCGGGTCTGACTTTTATGACCGACAGCAGCCCGACACCCAACAAGAATCAGCCGGAGACCATGGTAGCGGGTGTGGCGCTGCTTGATTACGACAATGATGGCTATCTTGACGTCTTTGTCGTAAACGGCGCCGCCATTCCGTCACTTCAGAAAGAGAGCCCGAAGTACTGGAACCGTCTTTACCACAACAATCATGACGGGACATTCACCGATGTAACCGAGGCAGCAGGTGTTGCTGGTATCGGCTACGGCATGGGCGTAGCTGTCGGCGACTATGACAATGATGGATGGGCAGACATCTACGTCGTGAATGTGGGAAAGAATCAGTTGCTGCACAATAACGGGAACGGCACTTTTACTGACGTGACCGACAAAGCCGGGGTTGGTGGAGGCGTTCTCGACGGCAAAAAAATGTGGTCCGTGTCGGCAGCCTGGGTGGACTACAACAATGACGGCCATCTGGACCTGTTCGTCTCGAATTACTGCAAGTGGGAGGTCAATACGGACCCCTACTGCGGTCCGACTCCCAAATTGCGTGCATATTGTCATCCGAAGAATTATGCTAATCTCCCTAATACTCTGTATCGCAACAATGGCGACGGCACCTTCACCGACGTCTCCGCGGAAACCGGAATCGCCAAGTCCTTCGGGAAAGGAATGGGAATAGCCATCGCCGACTACGATGGTGATGGATTCGTGGACATATTTGTGGCCAATGACAATCATCCCAACTTCCTCTTTCATAATCTTGGTGGCAAGAAGTTCGAGGAAGTTGCTCTGGAAGCGGGTGTTGCTTACGCCCAGAGCGGCAGCGCGCTTTCCGGCATGGGTGTCGATTTCAAAGACGTCGATAATGATGGCCGCCCGGATATCTGGCACACAGCGGTGGAGAACGAATCCTTCCCGTTATTTCGTAACGTGGGTGGCGGCCAGTTCGTGGAGCAAACGCTTCCCGCTCAATTGGCAGTGACTCGCACTATGTCTGGATGGGGAAACGGAATCTTCGATTTCGATAATGATGGCTGGAAAGATTTGTTCGTCGCCCGCAGCAACGTTCTCGATAACGTCGCCCAATTCTCCAATCGCAAGTATGAGGAGCCCAATTCGGTTCTGCGCAATCTGGGAAATGGCAAGTTCCAGGATGTCAGCAGCGAAGCGGGTCCCGACTTTCAAGTGGCGGCCGCACACCGCGGAGTCGCCTTTGGAGATATAGATAATGACGGACGAATCGATGCCGTCGTTACTGTCCTTAACGGATCTCTGAAATATTTTCACAACATCTCAAAGAACAGTAATCACTGGATCATCCTGAAGCTTGTCGGCAAGAAGAGCAATCGCATGGGCCTTGGGGCGAAAGTGCGCATCACGGGCGAAGACGGTAGAGTTCAATACAACCATGCCACGACTGCAGTCGGCTATGCGTGTGCCAGTGACTCTCGCGTACACTTCGGACTGGGCGGGGTACGAGTTGTGCGCGAAATCGAGATCACATGGCCCAGCGGCACACGGCAGGTGCTACGGGACGTGCCTTCGGATCAAATTCTGAAGGTTGAAGAACAAGTCCAGTAACCGTTCGAACGAGCTATTCTTGCGCGGATTTCTGACGCTCCTTTGTTGCGGTGCTAAGGCAGCGTAGTGTCGGGCGAAATCGTATTGATTGTTGAAAAATCGCGTGGCTGTTGAAAAACTCCATTTTTCGCGAAACAGCGAAAATTTGAGGGATAGAAAATGTCTATGGACACCAAGAACGTCGTTTGTAGGGCTTCCTAGCGGCATGGAAGTACGTTTGACGCCCGACCAGGAGGCATTCGTTCGCCAAGCCATCGAGTCCGGCCGGTTTCACCGTGCCGAGGATGCGGTAGAGGAGGCATTGTTGCTGTGGGAAGAGC